>ENA-ORLM01000003-ORLM01000003.1-human-gut-metagenome-genome-assembly--contig:-NODE-3-length-402242-cov-31.877197_pt1 | contig 402242 bp, 424 predicted proteins | sample MGYA00243063_ERZ508815 | MGnify/ENA primary metagenome ERZ508815 (study PRJEB26277, sample SAMN04329768) | human gut metagenome | biome: human-associated habitat | host: Homo sapiens | place: USA...
CCGAACACAGAAGTTAAGCACTTCAGCGCCGACGATAGTGATAATTTGCTAAAATAGGACGTTGCCAATATTTTTTTATGTAAAAAAGTCAAAGAAAGTGCAAAAACTTTCTTTTTTTGTTATAATATATGCAGGTGATTTTATGGCTTTTGCAAGCAGGGAAAGATTTAAAGAAAGAAAATACTCATATATGAAGAAAAAAGAATTAGATGAAGAAAATCCATTATTAAAGCTAGGAAAAATAATAGTATTTTCACCATTATTAGTTTTTGGAACAATAGGTCAAATAATTGATAAAAATAATAATAAGAAAACAATTAATAATGTCACTAAAAATAAAATTAATAATAATGTTGATAACAATATAATTATTACGAAAAAAAATAAAGAATATATAAAAGAAAATATAATGAGTACTCAAGAAAAGAAAAGTAATAACAATATTGAAACAGAAGTAAATAATGATCTTAATAAACAATCTATTATTATAGTCGCCAATGATAATGAATGCCTTTTATTAGAAAAAAAAATATATTTAAAGATTAAAAAGAAATTAGATAATTTAAATCAGAAAATAAAGCAAATTGAAAGCGAAGAGTATTTAATAAGTAAGTACGCTGATGATAAAAATTTATATAATAAGGCAAAAAAAATACAAACAAGAATAGAAGAATTGCAATTTGAATTAACTAAAATAGAAGAAGAATATAAGATATTAAGCAATAAAAATATAATTAAAGATCCTTTGGAATTAGATGACTCATTAATAATTGATGATATTGTCAATTATCGTAATCATATAAATGAATTAAATTATAATAAAATTCCAGACAAGTTAACACTTTTAAATACATATACCATACTAAACAATAAATTAGAAGATCTAACAAATAAAACGAAAGAATTAAACAAAAAGAAAAGTTTAAGAGTTAAAGAATTACAAAATAGAGATAAAAAATATAATAAAGCTAAAATTAAAACTAAAAATTTAAATGAAATAGAAAGCGATTGTAACAAAATCATAGAGAATTATATAAACTATGAGAAAGAATTACTAAAGAAAGTAAATAAAATTGATTCTAAAACGTACACAAAATATAAACTACGAGGAATGGATAATTTTTTATCATTATCTTGCCATTATATTGGATTAATTGCTTTAACACCATTTAAAGGAATTATCCCCAAAATAAGTGAACAAACTAAAGCAACTAGAAAAATGTTGAATTGTATGTTAGATAATATGCATTACGAGAAAATAAATGAAGTAACTTATAGTGCTAATGATTATATAAACGAAATAGATAATAAAATATATAGTATAACAAATGTCGAAGATAATTTAGATAAAGCATATATCGAAGTTAACAAACTAAAAGAAGAATTTAAAAGAAATTTTTTATGTTATAATTTAGATGAATATGATAAATCTTATAAAAAAATCCTTTTAATTGAGGGTTGCATTATTAAAAACAAAGAAAAGATAGATAATATAAAGAAAAATTTAAATAGCACAAAAAAAACCAATAAAGAAATATTAACAAGAGTTAAAAAGCTAAATTCACAGAAAAAAACTTTACAATAATTAGTAGAAAGTTTTTTTTTGCTCTGATAACTATTGTAACAATTTAAAAAATGTGATATACTTAGCACAGAATAAATGATAGTCCGAAACTATCAACAAGGAGGATTTTCTTATGAATAAAAATTTTGTATTGATGGACAAAACAAATAATACACAGAGAAATGCTACAGCAGTTATAAAATTCAATTATGAAAATAATGACTACTTAATTTACAGCATTGATGAAAATGAAGTAAATAAACAAATATTTGTTTCAAAACTAATTTTAAACTCTGAAGGAAAAAGTTTTATAGATAATATTTTACCAGAAGAAAAAAATAAATTAAGTAATGTAGTATATAATATTATAATTTTGACACCATCAAATTTCAAAAAAGGAGCATTAGCAAATAACCTATTAAAAGATATAAAAGAAAAACTAATGGTAAATTTATCCTTAGAAATACCAGAGTTAGGAAGTCAAGAATATTTTGCCAATTGTTCAATAGCAATTACAAATAAAGAATTTGTAGAAGATGCTATCAAATTTTATAATGATAACTTAAATATGGAAAAAGTTCAAGAACAAATTCCAGTAACTCCAACATGGACAATTCCAACAGAAGAACCAGTAGCAATTAATGAACCAAGTATTAATCAGGAACCAATGCAAAACAATATAAATATTTCACCAATACCTAATGCTATGCCCCAAACTAATCCGCAGCCTGTAATACCTAATGCTACATCAAATAATATTGAATCTGTTCCAACAGAACCAGTTAATATAGTAAATCCTACTATAGAAACACCAAATCAAGTAGTAACCCCAGAGACTGTACAAATTCCTAATATTGAAGGCCAAAAGTTGAATAATATACCAAATCCTCAGGCAGAAAAACTTAACAATGTTGCCGTAGTATCTGATCCAAGTCTAGGAAACTCAGGTTTGAATATCCAGCCAAATATTGGCAAGCAGAAAAATGCAGGATTTACTTTAAATAAATATATAGTTATAGGAACAGTTTGCATATTGCTTGCAATAGCCGTAGTAATAGTAGCTTATATATTAATACAAAAAAAGATTAATGGGGCTTAGAATATATACAGCCACAGTAATCTTGTCTATATAAATTATATTTTTTAGATAATAAGATGGATTGTTTATATCCATCTTTTTTCTTAAAGTCAGAATACAACCAATTAACATTATATTTATTTTGTAATTTTTCACCAATTTCATTTATCCATTCGGCATTCTTATAAGGACTAACAGATAATGTAGTACAAAAATAATCATAATTATACTCTTTTGCCATTTTAGCGGTTTTTTCCATTCTTAAGTTATAGCATACCATACATCTATTTCCTCTTTCAGGTTCATTCTCTAAACCAATAATACATTTTTCATATAAATCATTATCATAGTCACAATCCATTATATCAAGATTATTAGAACAATCAATTTCATTAATCAATTTTATTTGTTCTTGTTTTCTTTTTAAATATTCATCGTAAGGATAAATATTAGGATTATAATAGAGAATAGTAATATCAAAATAATTAGTAAGATAACTAATAACATAACTACTACAAGGACCACAGCAACTATGTAATAATAACTTTTTCTTACTATCTAAATTATTTAAAATATTTTCACACTTAACACTATAATTCTCTTTCATAGTCATTTCACCTCACATAAGCACATATATTATAACATAATAAAAATATTTTTAATATATTATCTTGAAAAAATAACCATAAATTGGTACAATAAATTAGGAGGCAAATATGGAAAAGAAAATACCATTAAAAAATTATATTATATTAGCGGTAACATTAATTATTACAGTTATATTAGTTATATATTTCTACTTATGGCAAAAAGCATATGAAGAAAGTAAAAAAAATACTATTATAATGGATGAATATATACAAAAAATAAATTATAATGAATTAAGTAATTATCTAATAGAAAACAAAAGTACAGTTATATATTCATCAGTAGTAGGTAGCCAAAAAACAAGTAACTTTGAAAAGAAGTTTGTTAAAGTTATCCAAGATAATTCACTAAAAAATAGTATTTTATACCTTGATTTAACTGAAGTAGTAAAAAACAAAACAATCAAAAAAGAATTATTAGAAAAATATCCAGAATTAAATAACAATATCAAAGATCCATTAATAATAATTTTTAATAATGATAAAGTAATAAGAATTTATAATATTAAAGATAATAATTATAATATAGATAGTCTAATAGAATTCTTAGAGAAAGAAGATATAATATATGATTAATATAGTACTATATGAACCAGAAATACCAGAAAATACAGGCAATATAATGAGAACATGTGCTGGAACCAATAGCAAACTACATTTAATAGAACCACTAGGTTTTATATTAGATGAAAAAAGAATACGCCGCAGTGGAGTAAATTACATAGATAAGGTTCATTATCAAACATATATTGATTATGAAGAATTTATCACCCAAAATAAAGGTGAATATTATTATTTCACAAGATATGGAACAAAACCATATAGTGAAATAGATTTCAAGGATAAAAATAAAAATATATATTTAATATTTGGCAAAGAAAGCACCGGTATACCAAAAGAAATATTACACAATAATTTAGATAAATGTTATAGAATACCAACAAGTGATAATATTAGAGCATTAAATTTATCAAATTGTGTTGCTTTAGTAACATATGAAGCATTAAGACAGCAAAACTTTCCTGGATTATTAACATACGATCCATTTAAAGGAGAAGATTATTTAAAAAACGAATAGTTTTATTCAATAAAACCATTCGTTTTTAATTTATTTATAAGTTTTTCTTCACTTACATCGCCTTCAATTCTAGTAGCGGTAGTCTTTTCTTCTCCATTCTTAAAAAATATAGTAATAGGTGTACTACCATCAAAACTAACAGTATTCTTAAACATTTTAAGTTCATCATCATTAAGTAAATCAACATCAATATAATAAATATCAATTTTATACTTATATCCAACCTTTTTAAGCTTCGGTTTATAATCCTGACAATGACTACAAGTAGTTCTTGAAACACACAAAACAAAATCTTCCTTACTATCTATTTTTTCCTTAAGCTCATTATAATTAATTTCAATAAGATTACTATCATAAGAATGAATAAACAAACAAACAATGACACCAATAAGCACTAAAATACTAGCAATTATAATAATGACTTTTTTCTTTTTATCTTTCATAAATTAAATCACCATAATTAATGATAGCACTTTTTAATAAAAAAAGCAAAAATCACTTTGAAAAAAACAAAAAAAGTGTTACAATTATTATAGCATAGGGTAGGGAGGAATGACATGAATAAAAGAAAAAGCCTACTATTCATATTGATGTTAACAATATTTAGTACAAATATTGTTAAAGCAGAATGCACTACAGAAGAAGAAAATAATATCAAAAAAGAAATAGATAAAATAGAAATAGTATATAAACATCTAGGAGAAGTCACAAAAGAAGATGGTACCAAAACATATAATGAATTCATGGTAACTGCTAAAAATATTCCAGATGGAGTATATGTTCAACTATATCCGTTTACGGATGATCAATTTGAAGAATCATCTGAAGGCTTAAAGCTAAAACTAACAACTGGTACATGGCATTACTATATGTACTCTGAAAAATGTGATAAAACATTAAAAGATATAACAGTAACCTTACCAAAGTTTAATGAATATTCTTTAGATCCATTATGTGAAGGCATAGATGGAGAAGACTTTAGATATTGTAATAAATATTATGATGGTGAGATACCAAGAGAAACTTTTGAAAGAAAAGTAAAAGAATATCGTCTAGCAAATCATCTAGATGATAAAAAAACAGATAACAATGACGTAAAGAAAAAAGATTATTTAAAGCCAATAGTAGATTTTCTATTAGAATATTATCTTTATATAATTATAGGAATAGGAATAATAGTACTAATATCGCTATTAGTATTAATAATTAAAAAGAAAAAGAAAAGAACAATATTAGAATAAAAAAGAAGGAGGAATCAATATGAAGAAGTTACCATTAATATCATTAGTATCATTTTTTATCTTGATTCCTACAATAACTTTAGCAGAAGAAAAAGATGGATATGAATATAAATCAACGACTACTGTAGTCTCTAATAATTATTATTTTTTTGATGAACCATCTACTAAATCAGATCTTAATAGAAATTTAGCAAAACCAACAGAAAATTATACATTGTTTACAAATTTTGAAAACGATTGGTATAACACAGACATAAGGGAAATAGCACTAAAAAATAATTGCCCAACGACACAATTTGATGGAAATGAAGAATGTTGGACATATGCCAGATTTTACTATATTGCAGATCAAATTTCTAATATGGGAAAAGTTGTAGAAACATCAAAGGGAAGCGGAATCTATAGTAGAGATTTATATGGCAAAAACGGATTAAATATATATCATGGGCATAGTGGATACAAAAATGACTTAGCAGAAAGTACCTGGTACCTAGCAACCAAACCAAATGAGTGTCCTGAGTGCACTGGTGAATGGGCTGATGAGAATATAAAAAATATAAATAAATACTGGGAAAAAATATGTTCATCAATTACAACTGGCAATGAAGTTTCCCTGATTTATTACGATAAAGAAAACCAAAATGAAAAACCAATAACAAAAAATGATATACTTGATAGTAATACACAAACGATTGTTAAAATTAAAAGAACTTATGAAAATTACGTCAATCCAAACACTATCGATTGGAATAATAAAATGCAACTTTCCACCAATGATAACATAACCAGTTGTAAAGGAACATATCCAATGGATAATGGTGTTCATTCTGTTGTTTTAATCAATGCTCAAGCAAAATCAACAGAAAAACAATGCGTTGAAATCAAAAAAACGAGTTCAGCTAAATGCAACGAAAGTGCAAAAATGGAAAATGTAAAATGTTTAAAAACAATAACAAAAGGGAAAAATAGAAGAGATGTAAAATTAGATCAGACAGCTACACTGACAAATATTTTAACACCAACTAAAATATATCAAGGCGGTGGAATAAAACTAGGATTTATGTATTATAACACAGTAAAATGGAAATTTTCAGATGATGAACAATATGGTAACGATGATAGTGAAATAAGAGGTTTATTAGAATCAAAATTAAAAAAACTAGATGAACTAGAAAATGACATTGTAGTAGAAGTATCTTTAAAAGATGAAAATGGTGATGAAATTGGTAAGATAGGCAACATTCAAAAAAGCTGTACACGTGATGACGATGATAGTGAATTTACCGAAGGCAAAACAGTCACAACAACATGCACATTTTTATTACCAAAGTCTATAGTAGATTTGGGAACTGGTAAAGTGACTTATAAAAATAAACCAGGTCAAGGTATAAATAATGAGTATTATACTCCAATAACATATACTGGTGATTTATATTTAGAAGCCACAATAAAAAATGTCAGTGTATTAAAAGATGTAGATAAATGGACAGATAACTGGACATTAACATACGGTGGAGAAAACGATGATAGCTGCAAAGTTAATGTTACTAGTAGATTATATAAGCCGGATCAAAGCAATAAGTATGCCTTCATATACAGACCAATAGATATAAACAATCCATTTCCAAATAGAAATGCTGGTGTAAATTGGTATGATTGGTATAGTATACCGGCTAACAAAGAAAGATTAAAATCATCATATTCTAAAGAAGAATATCAAGTGATATTAGATAATCAAAGCGTTTCTAAAATCAAAGAATATAACAATAACAAAAATAATAATTATTTAGATTGGACAGGTATAAATAAAAAAACAGAAAAAAGTGAATTTATAGATAAATTTATAGATAAATATAATATAGTTCGCATTCAAGAAGGTGGTAATCCATGAAATGGTCTTTTGCCTCAGTAGGAATGATTGTGCTAGGAATAATAGGAGTAATGGTTATTGTACTCTTTCAACAGATAACAACTTCTAATGAAAATGATTACTATTTGCTTAAAGAAATAACGGAAGCCTCTATGATAGAATCAATAGATATAAAATATTATAGAGAAACAGGAGATTTAAGAATAGTTAAAGAAAAGTTTGTTGAAAACTTTACTAGAAGATATTCAGAGTCAACTCTATTTATAGGCACAAAATATACAATATCATTTTTTGATATTATAGAAGTACCACCAAAGGTTACAATAAAGATTGATACAGGTTTAGAACAATATAGAATATACAATGATGTAAGTGATTATAATGTAGTTAATAATTTAACTGGTATATTAGAATTTGCTGGAAAAGAAAGTATAAATGATAATGGTGGAAAAGAAATATACAAAAAAGAAACGTATACACAACAAGTATATTCAATGCCAGGAATTAAAAATGGTGAAATCAATATTAGAGAGGCAATAAATATACCAAAGGAAATAAACGATGCCAATATGAGAAATCAAAAAGTAATAGCTGTATCAGAGCCAGTCGTAGTTACAGAACAAGGTGATTTATTGAAAGCTAAATTAAGGAGAGAAATTGATTGGGCAAGTGCATCTACAAATAAAACAGATTATTTTGAAAATAATGATATAAAAAGTTATTCAGATAGTTTCACATTAGAAGGCATATATTATTATAATTGCTCAGATAAAACCAGTAACAACAGCGAAAAAGCAAATGAAGTAAAATGTAAAGATTATAACTTACCATGGATAATAATAGATGGAGTTAATAATGAAAATAAAAAAGTAGCTCTAAAATATGACATAATATGGAGTTATGAAAAATATGAATATGAATAAAGAAGAATTTAAATAAAAGGAGGAAAAAATATGAATAATTTAAAAGCTTCGATGAAAAAATTATTAGGTAACAAAAATACAGTTACAATATTAGGGGTAATATTATGTTTAGTAATATTAGCCATAGGTTACAACTATCGTATAAATTCAAAAGTTGAATTAGTACAAGTACCATACGCAGTTGAAACAATTCAACCAAGAACTTATATAAAAGATAGTATGGTAGGCATTATGAATGTACCAAAATCATTTTTAGTAGGAAACTATTATACACAAAAGCAAAATATAGTAGGAAAATATTCCAACTATAACACAATAATAGCGAAAGGAAGTTTATTTTATGCGGATTTAGTAACATCCAAAGAAAATTTACCAGACTCAGCATTTCAAGATGTTCCTGAAGGATATACAGTTATCAACTATCCTGTTAATATAGCAAGTACATATGCTAATTCAATGGCACCAGGTAGCTACATAAATATCTATTACAAATCTTTAAATGATAAAGGTGAAGTAATGTTTGGTAAATTCATTAGTAATATAAAAATATTAGATGTTAAAGATTCATCAGGACAACATGTATTTGAAAATAGTGAAGAAGCAAGAACACCAGCATATATGTTATTTGCAGTTCCTGAAGAAACACATCTATTATTAAGAAAAGCATTATATCTAAAAGAATATGCTGTTGAATTAATATTAGTACCTAATACAACAACACTTACTGAAAAAGATAAAGTACAAGTAAGTAGTGACGATATCGAAAACTTTATTAATTCAAAGACTGCCTTTGTATCAGTAAATGAATTACCTAAAGTAGAAGATCAAGTAAAAGAAGATACAGATAAAAAAGATACAGATAAAAAAGATAATGATACAAAAACAAATAGATAAAAAAGAATAAGGAGGGCAAAGCATGGAAACAGAATTTACCCAAATAGATTTTGGCCCATTAAAGCCATTCTTAGCCAATGACGATGTAACAGATATATCATATAGTAATGGTGGACAAGTGTGGTTAAAAACATTATCTCAAGGTGTATATAGGGTAGAAAATACTGGTATAGATAATGCTTTAATGGAAAAAATAGCCTTTCAATGCGCTAACTCTATGGGAAAGTCATTTAATATGGCAAATCCATTCCTTGATGCTGAATCAGCAGAATTAAGAATGAACTTTGTTCATGACTCAATAGCTAAAAATGGGATAGCAGCCTTAATAAGAAAAACTCCTGCTAAAATAAGACTTGAAAAAGATAAGATAATAGCAGAAGACTATATTAGGCTAAATATTCATGACTTTCTATTAAAATGTGTAGAAGGCCATTGTAACATTATAGTTAGTGGAGAAACAGGCTCAGGAAAAACAGAGTTTATAAAATATTTAGCAGCCCATACAAAAGAAAATGAGAAAATAATAACTATTGAAGATACTCTAGAACTTCATTTAGATAAAATATTTCCTCATAGAGATATTGTAGCAATGAAAACTAATAATATAGCCTCATATTCGGACGTATTAGTAACCTGTATGAGACAAAATCCAAGATGGATATTACTATCCGAAGTAAGAAGTGCTGAAGCTGTAATGGCCGTTCGTAACTCCATATCATCAGGACATAATATTCTTTCCACAATACATGCTGATAAAGCAGAATCAATACCAAGTAGAATGTATAGCCTGCTAGAAACAAATCAAGATGTAAGCCAGTTTCTAGCAACAATACATCGCTATGTACAATTAGGTGTACATATAAAAGGATATTATAGCCAAAAATATAAAAAATTTCATAGAGAAGTATCAGAAGTAGTAGAATTCTATGTTACCGATGAAAATAAAGCAGAATACAAGATACTTTATAAAAAAACACCAGATGGACATGAAATAACGGCAAATCCGACTAAACATCTAATAGAATATCTAGAAAGTCAAGGTGTAATAATGCCCCAAGACGTACTAGTAAAAGAAGAGTTTAGAGATGTTTCAAGTGACAATACAAATAATAACTATGCAGTAGATACAAGTAACTATAATCAGCAAAAACAAGCTATAAATAACACTAATATTATGCAACCAAATCAAACTATTCAGTCAAATCCAAATATAGTTCAAAGTAATACAAATAGTTATAATAATATACCAAATATATATGCAAATAATATACCACATCAAGCTACTATAACTGGTATAAATAATAATAATGTAGTATAAAGGTAGGTGATATAATGGAAATAATTTTAATAGGATTAATAATAATATTCATAATTTCTTATCGTACTAAGAAAGGTGAATCAGTATATAAATTTATATCAGAACAAGCAGTAAATGCCTATAAAAAAATGGAACCTTATTCATTTAAAGCAATGAGGGAAAAAGTAAAAGAATTAGGATTAGAATATACACCAAGACAATATCTATTTCAAATAGCGGCTTTTGCTGGATTGTCAGGAGGCATAAGTTATCTATATTTCTATAATCTAGCTATAACAATAGTATATATGGTATTAGCAGTTTCAGTAATTCCATACATCACTTATCTAAGATGTAAAAGACAATATAGTGAATATATATTTGAACAAGTACAAGTATATTGTACTAATACAATAATGGAATTTTCAACTACACAAGCTTTTGTAAAATCATTAGAAGGAGTAGTAGCTTCAGGCGTTTTAGAAGAGCCTTTATTATCGGATGTAAAAACAATGATAGCACTATCATATGAAAAAGGTGATGTCTATGACTCAATAAAATATATGGATACAAAATATCCATACTATATGGTAAAAAATATGCATCAATTATTCTTACAAGTAACAAAAGAAGGTGCAAAAGATACTCAAGAAACATTTGAAAATATGTTAACAGACATAGATGTATTAGTAGAAGGCGTATATAGAGATAGATCAGATAGAGCAGCATTCCATAAACAATTTATAACATTTGGTGTATCACTATATGGTATGATAGCTTTAATACAATTACTAATAGGACAAGAAACATACATAGCTATGGTAGATAAATTATTTATAAGAATATTTATTCACATTATTGTATTAGTAAATAGTTGGTTTCTTCTATCAGGAGAAAAATATTACAACGAGAATGTAGGTGCTGAATAATGATGATAGAATTATTATTAGTAGCCATAATAGTAATATATATATTTATTGTTAATGGAAAAATAAATAAAGATAGTATGTTTGGAACAAACAGTAAACTATGCAATCTACTAAAAGAAAAAGATTATGATTTCTTATTAATAGCAAAATATGGTGATAGAGTATATGATCCAAATGAAGTATATATGAAAAGAGTAAAAAAAGGTGTATTAACATCCGCTGCTATAATATTTATCTTTATAACTAATATGAGTTATCTAAGTATAATATTAGCATTAGTAATAGGCTTTATAGTATATAAAAGTCAATATTTAAGCCTAAAAAAATGGTATAAAGGGCATCTAACATACATAGATTCCTTATTACCATATTACTTAAAAACAATAGAAGTATTAATTCATCACTACACAGTACCAGTAGCATTAGCTAAAAGTATAGATGATGCTCCCGAAGTATTTAAACCAGGATTAAAAGAATTAGTAAGCAAAATAGAAGCAGGTGACTCATCAATAGATCCTTATATGGACTTTGCAAAGGAGTATCCAGTAAGAGACTCTATGAGAATGATGAGATTATTATATAGATTAGGTTTAGGAGAACAAGAAAAGAAACACCAACAACTAGAATCGTTTTCAAAATCCGTATCTTCTCTTCAAGCTAAAGCAAGAGAACAAAAATATCAAGCCAGATTATATAGCATGGAAAGAAGAACAATGATAATGATGTTTGTAACAGGTGGAGGTTCCTTATTACTATTATTGATTTCAATATTTATGTTATTAACAACAATATAAATATTTGAAATATAAAAAAAGAATAAAAAAATACATATATGAAAGAAGGTGAAAAGCAATGAAAGAAGCAACAGGTGAAGTTTCAATGACAGTTGTCACTATTATACTAATCGTTATAGTATTAGGTATTGCTACAGCTTTATTTGGTAAAGAAGACTCTGTAGGAAGAAAATGGATCAATGATACATTTACTAAGATGACAAACAGAGGCGATACAGAAATGGATAATGCTAATAATCCTAGTGGTACTGGAGCAGTAGATGGCAATGGTGCCATAGATGGATAATAAAAACATAAACAAAAAGACAAAGTAGGTGAGAGAAAATGAGAGATGCAGTTGGGGGATCATTCATGATAAAATTGATAATAGTGTTTTTGGTTTTATATATCATTTTTGTAGCGGTAGCATTAAATTACGCTAAGGCTTTCAGAGTAAAAAATAAAGTTTTAGATATTATAGAGCAAAATGAAGGTATCAAAGATTATGATAATGCAAGTGATACTGCAATTACGCAAATAAGCGCATATATGAATAGTGTTTCATACAAAATTAATAAAGACACTGCTGATAAAAAATGTAAAGAAGCATATGGCAATGATGTATTTGTAGGTAAAGAAGGCTATTGTATTATAGAAAGAGAAAATAATGATATAAATGCAGATTACTATAAAGTATCAACATTTGTAACAATAGATTTTCCATTTCTAAATCTTAGCTTTACTATACCAATACAAGGAGAAACACGTAAAATAGAAAGGATAAATACATAAATGGACACAGTAATATCAAACAAGTATAGTGATGTATTTAACTCTCTAGATATAGAAGTATCTAAGAGATTAAAAGGAGAATATGATGTAGATGAAATAGTATCTACATTCAAAAATTTCTTCTTTAATAAGATGTTTTTAGATATAACAGCAATAAAAGACTATAAAGATTTATCTAATCTACAAAAATTATCTATGAATATAAATATGGATAAAGTAATATTATTATTAGATAAAGATGATGCTATTAGTGATTCAAAAACATTCTTATCAAGATTAGTAAATATGGGAATATATAATTTTACTAAAGATTCAAATAGTCTTATGTATTTATATAATAATCCCAATGTTTATCGTGATGTAGCATATCTTCAAAATATTGAAGAAGAACCCAGTAGTGAACCTAATGTTATCTCTCATTCAAGACCTGATCGTAAAGTAATAGGTATTAAAAATATTACAGATTCTGCTGGAGCAACAACTTTAATATATTTATTAAAGAAAGAACTAAGTAGTTATTATAGTACTATGGCTATAGAACTAGATAGAAGAGATTTAGTATATTTAAAAGATAAAGATTGTTTATCAATAAAAGATAGTGAATTAGAAAGTACATTAGATAAGTATTATTCAGTAGATGTCTTTTTAGTAGATTTAAATAAATCTCAAAAAGAACATCTATGTACCGATGTATTATATCTAATAGAACCAACTACTATAAAGTTAAATAAATTATCAGTAATAAATCCAAAAGTATTTGGAGAATTAAAAGGTAAAAAGTTAATACTAAATAAAAGCTTATTATCTGAAGAAGATATATCTGACTTTGAAGTAGAATCAGATTTAAAAGTATACTATAATATACCTCCAGTAAATGATAAAAAAGACAATAGTAATATAATTTTACCATTATTAGAAAAGTTAGGTTATGTTAAATCTGTAGAATCAGAAGAACCCAAAAGAAAAAATAGACTATTTGATTTCTTCAAATAATCTTTTTTATTTTAACTCAAAATGGTTGAAATAATTGTAGTATTATGGTATTATCAATATATAAGGTAAAGAAAGTTGATAAATCAACAAGAAAGGAGTGCCCTCTTATGAAAAATAGACCAATTAAAAACGCTAACCAATTGCTAATTAGGGGGGAAAATGTAAATTATTACTTGTAAATCCTTATAATATAAGAAAATATATGAATAAAAAAGACTATGAAATAACTAATAGAAATATTAGTGATTTTTCATAGTCTTTTTATTAGTATATTAAAAGGAGTTAAAATCATGGTAGAAAAGAAAAAAATTTTAAAACAATTAGTATTTCTTGTCTGTATACTAATTGCTAGTAGTAGTATCGTAAATGCACGGACAGTTTTAGAATGTCCAAGTAATACTAAGGTAGTTCCAGGTACAAGTAAATGTTGCGCAAAATTTTATGGAGTATCGGCTGTAAAAGCTGAAGCAAACCAGTGCTATTATACTAAAAAAAAATCTAGATCCTTATTTTAAAAGAGGAAAAACTTATGATGGTGTAACATGTCCATTAATTGGTTCTTATTGCACTGGAAAATATCCATTTGATGCAACATCAAAAACATATACAACTACAGTTTATTTCCAAGAATCATGGGGAGGAGAATATATTACAAAGGAATGTACTCAAGCGCAATGTCAATGGACTATATCATATTCAAATTGTCCTTCAGGAACATACTTTGCTGGTTGGCAAAAAGTAAGTGGCAAAGTAGATGTTTATGGAAATAATATTTATACAACATCAGATACGATTAGTAATTATTCTGGAAGTGTAAAAGCTCTTTGTTACTATAATAAACCACCAGTAACTACTACTGGAACAGAAACAGAAGAAGAGCTTAAACAAATAGAAGAACCAGTAGAAGAAGTATGTCCAGCAAGTGGTAAATAATTATAAAATTACATATAATTTAGATGGTGGACATTTTATTGATGGTAGTACTGAGAGAACAGAAATAATTAGTAGTAGTTCAACAATAGGAGTACTAAGACTAAATCCATTAAAAGATGGTTATAAATTTATTTCATGGCAAGAAAATGGAAAAGATTTTGATTTCAGCCAAAAAGCCTCAAGAGATGTAAAACTAACAGCTAAATATGAGAAACTAACAGATGAAGAAAAAGATAGATATACCTGCCCAAATGACTATATATTAGATCCATCTAATGCAAAATGCTATAAGTATCTAAAATTTAATAGAGAAGGTACTACTACTAGTAATTCTAAAATAGATAACATTATGCAAGTACCATATCAAACAAATCAAACTCCTAGTTCATCAACAGCCTATAACTATACAAAAGTAAGTTATACAAATGATTCAAGAATGTGTTATGGATATAATTCCCCAAATGAAGGAGATCCAGGAGCTATAAGTTATATTAAAGATGGACCAATAGCAATAACAGGTAAAAATAATGCCACATACTATTTTACTGAAAATGGTAAAAACATAGAATATGAAGATCAAGATTGGTGGAAATCAGAAGACAATTGTAATTTCGGATCAAGTTGTAATGTCGATCAATGTACTAAAATAGAAGGAGCATGTAACATTACATATAGTGCCATTATTTTCCATTCAATTAATGCTACATATGCCAAAGAACTAGATACAACCGAAATAGTTGAAGATAATGATAATAATAATGAAGATAATAATATAAAGGATGATAATGTAAGCGATAATCCCAAAACAGGAAGTAAATTATGGATATTTATCATTCTAGGAGTATCATTTAGTGCAGTAGGTACATATTACTATCGTAAATATAAAAAGTAGAAGAAAATAGTAACATTTAATACTTTTAATGGTTGCATTTACTTTTATAATTAAGATATACTGTAAATATTAAACCTTTATATTTAAAACAATTGACTTTTAACACTAATTAGTGTAATATATAGTTATAGATTAAGGAGGAAGAAATATGTATTCATTAGCAATAGATGTTTGTAGTGATGGAAGTTTAGCTCCATTATGGACATTAATAGGAACAATAATCAACATAATTTGGATAGGAATACCTATTATATTAATAATATTAGGTTCAATAGATTTAGGAAAGGCAGTTATTTCAAGCAAAGAAGATGAAGTCAAAAAGGCTAAGAAATCATTCCTAAATAGATTACTATATGCAGTAGCAGTATTTTGCGTTGTATGGCTTGTAACATTTATCTTTGATCAAGTAGCTAAATTAGGATTAACAGATGTAGATGCAAATAATGCATCATCATGGAAAGCATGTTGGAATCAAATAAGAGGTAAATAAAGAATGAGTAAAATCATTCTTTTTGTTTATTTTATAAATAGTATTGTAAAAACATTTAAATTAATGTATAATTATAGCAGGTGATAACATGTATTTTTTAGTTGAAATATGTCAAAATCCAGGAGTACTTAGAGTATTATATTTTGTCTTTTTACTTATTGATATCTTATTTATAGTAGTACCAATAAGTTTAATAATAATGCTATTAGTAGATTTCTTTAAAGCAACAATATCAAGTGATGATACTGCTAAAAAAAGTGCTAAAATGGCAGGAAAAAGAATAATATCAGCAGTATTAGTATTTTGTGTACCATGGATAGTTAATGTCATAATGGGATTATTAAACTCTGCAGGATTTCAAACAGGATATTTAGTATGCTCAGAAAATGCTAGAAGTGGTAACTTCGCATATTATGATCAATTATTAAAAGCTGAAGAAGAAAAAGAAAAGTCAGAACGAGAAAAAACATTGCAGCAAAAAAGACAGGAATACGAAGCTTCTGTTAAAAATAAAGAGCAACAAACAAAAACCCTTGGTAGTGGTGAAAATTATGATAGCATGGCTTCTGCTCTTATAGGTACGATTGAACCAGAATTAGGCCAAACGGATAGTACTAAATATGGTGCCCCTGCTGGAACACCATGGTGTGGCTATTTTACAACTTGGGCGTTAAAAAACACTGAATATGATGGATTAAATTTATATACTGATATTATTGAAAAAGAATCAAATGTAGTAAACCCTGCTTCAGCACTATGTAGTATAGGAACATTTTATAATAATAGCAATATATCTTTTGAATATTCTAATTACTATGCTAATAAATTTGACAAACAAAAATATACTCCTAAAAAAGGCGATATAATATATTTTAAATGGGGTCAAAATTGGGATGGCGAAATAACAGCATGTCCATTTGCATCAGATGCTCATATTGGTGTGGTAGCCGAGAATAACGATGGTAACTTAACCGTATATTCCGGTAATTCAAGCAGTAAAGTAAACAAAACAACTCACTATGTAGATGATACAAACATAGTAGGATATGGCTCTTGGTATAGTGAATAAGGAGGAGTTATGAAAAAAATATATTTAATATTAGCACTATTATTATTATCAGGATGTAGTATAAATTATAATTTATCTATTAGTGATGATGGAATATTTAAAGAAACAATAACAGGTACAGTAGCAGATAAAGAATTAGACAATTCAAATAGTACCAGTGAAAACATATACTCATATAGTTTTAACAATGCTACTCCATTAATAAATGAAGAAGGAACATATAATAAAAATATAATAGATAAAAATAAATATAAAGAATTTACATATACTTATATATACGATAATAATTATAAATCATCAAATATATTAAATACATGTTTTAGTCATATGATATATGATGAATCTGAAGATTATTATAATATAGACCTATATGGTCCATTTAAATGTTTATATACAGATAAAATAAATGTATCTGTAACAAGTAAATATGCAGTTACTGAAAGTAACGCAGATAAAGTAGATAATAATACATATACTTGGATAATAAAAGATAAAGATAATGCTGATATACATCTAGAAATAAATAAAAAAATAAAATATCAAGAAGATCAAAAAAGTAGTACTTTACCAACACTAAAAATAATAAGTTTTATAATATTATTAATATTATCAATGATAACATATTATCTATATAAAAGAAGAGAAACAGATATATAAATAAAAAGAAATAATAAATAAAAATTATTTCTTTTTTGAATTTTATATGCTATAATTAATTTATGATATATTCTTATGCCTAAAAAGGAGTTGGAACTATGAAAAAAAGATTATTAATGATAAGTACTTTCTTAATCTCATTTATTGTATTAATTACTAATGTTAATGCAGCCCAAGAGTTAACATGCGCGTACGGAGATGGAGGATGGACTCAGAAACCAGTTAAATTAGTTCAAGATAAGGATGGCACTTTGTTTAAATATACTGCATCACATGGTACATATTTAGGTATTACAGAAACAAAATGGGAAAAATTTGATGTAAAAATAACTAACTTTAAATACAAATCAGACAAGTCAGATAAATATAGTTCAGACTTTTTAGATGAAAATGGGAATCTTAGTTCATGCCCAGCATGTTTAAATTATGCTACAGCAGGAACAGATAAAATAGAGGCTTACAATAAAGTAAAAGATAAATGTGATACTGGCTTTGTTCCCTTGGATGATTCCAGAAATGAAGCATTAACAGAAGAAAAAACTATTGAAGAAACAAGCCAAGAAGTAAAACAAAAAATGCAAGAATATCAGATGAACTATTGTAAGTATGTATTATATACAGATGCCAATGCAACTTATGTAGATAAAGATATTACTAAAATTGTAGAATTATATTATAATGAAAATAGTTTTAATTTTACTGAAGGATATACAACTAAGTTTACTGCCAACGATATTATTTCAAAAAATGAAGGTAGTTGCCCTGAAAAAATATATTCATATTACAATGAGAATGATTATGAACAAGAAATGTTTTATGTAAACAGTAAAGAAAAACCCAGCCCAAATAGAACATGGATTCTAACCGGCCAGCAAAATTATAGTTCATCATCTTCTAATAATCAAGTACCAACTACAGATGATGCATGTCAATTACTTGGCGATGATACTATTAAATTAATTGATGACATCATGAGAATTATAAGAATAATAGTTCCACTTTTATTAATAGTACTTGGTATGACAGACTTTTTAAGAGCAACATTTAGTGATAACGAAGATAATATGAAAAAAGATAGAGAAAGATTTATCAAGAGAATTATTGCAGCAATAATAGTATTTATTGTACCAATATTTGTTCATTTGGTACTAAATGTTGCAAATAGTGTATGGAGTGATATAAGTCCAGAAACTTGTATTAAATAAAGGAGGTATAATATATGTATATACTTGGAATTACAGAAGATGTAGTTGATGCCGCTAGATCATTAGCAGTAACTTTATGTAAAGTAATATATGGTTTAATTTGTTTCTTCTTTGATATCTTTAATAGCTTAGGGAAAATTAGATTAGATGTTGATGTTTCTGGAATTTTTCAGCGTATAGGTTTTATTTTAGGCCTATTTATGATATTTAGATTAACTTTTGCAGCAATAGAATATCTAATAAATCCTGATACAATGTTAGATAAACAAAAAGGAATAGGCAATATCATAAAAAAAGTATTAATAGTAGTTATTTTACTTGGTAGCACTAGTTATTTATTTAAAGAAGCATATAGATTGCAAGATAGATTAATTGATAATAGAGTGATAGAAAAAATACTATTACCAGGTTTTACATTCGCTTACGATTCAGATGATGGTAGTGCTAGTGATGGTACCAAAATAGCATGGTATACATTTAGTCAATTTTATAATATTGAAGGGACTTCGAAAACTTGCGACTCAAATACAAATGATTTAATAAAAAATACATTTTTCAAAAACCATAGTTTAGCAGCAGCATATACATGTGTTAACGAAAGAAGCAATAAAGAGTATATAGTTAATTTTGATGGACTTATTGCTATATTATGTGGAGGATTGTTACTATGGATTTTAGCAACATACACAATACAAGCAGGTATTCGTGTAGTTCAATTAGCATATCTAGAAATGATAGCACCAATACCAATTATGATGTATTTGATGCCAAAAGGTGAAGATAAATTAAAAAAATGGGGACAACAATGTTTAACAACATTTTTAGATTTCTTTATGAGATTAGCAATATTAGATTTAGTAATATTGCTAAGTTCTGCAGTAATATCTAGCAATAATATTTTTCCACAAGATCTTGACGGCAGTTGGAGTGAAGGATGGCTTAAAGTAGTCTTATTATTAGCAACATTTACGTTTGCCAAAAGAGTTCCAGAACTTATAAAAGAAATATTCCCATCAATGGGAAGCAAAGCTGGCTTAGACTTTGGATTGAGAATGCCTAAAGAAGTTGGACAAGTTGCCACATTCGCTGGCGGTGCAGTAGTAGGCGGAATTGGTGGTTTGGCAACCGGTATCAAATATGGTCAAGGAACTAAAGGCGGTAGATTAGGAGGAGCGTTAACTGGACTAGCAAGAGGAGTCGCTGGTGGAGCAAAAATAAAGGGTAATATATTTGCAAATGCCGGAAAAGGTATGGCTAATCAACGTATAGCAATGCAAAGAGCATATGACAGAAACAACGATGGTTCAAGTCTTTGGGGTAGAACATTTGGCTCAGGAGATGCCGCTAGAACTAAAGCAGCGTTTGATGAGGAATTATCTTTTTATGATGCTTACGATCAGAATACTAAAATTATTGATGCAGAATTAGAAAAAAATTCGATGGTACAATCTGCAATGGCCAAAAAGCAAGCTTTAATAGAAAGCTATCAAAATGGAAGTGCTACTCCAAATGCTGCTGACATCAAAAAGGCTGATGATTTAATCAAGCAAGCCAAAAAAACAGCACTTCAAGTGGAAATGGGACGTGGCCCTACTGGCAAGTTAAAAACTGCACTTGATAATGCTGAAGCAATAAGAGTAAAAGGCGTTGAATTAGGATATAGTGGCTTTGGTACAATATCTATATCAACAGGAACTGCCGCAGATCGTGCAAAAGCTTACAATGATAATAAGGATAGTACAGTAAATGAAACTAATAACATTAAAGGGCCTAGCGGTACAAGAAACAAAGCATATAAAGAAGCTGAAGCTAATGCAAAATACGCAAAGAATAAATAATATAAAAAGGAGTGTGATATATAGTGAATGGATATTTAGTACCTGCTAATGCTAAAAGAGGAACTTTAATATTTAATATATTTAGACCATTTGATTTAATATTATTTGGGACTGGTGTAGTAATATCATTATTAGCATTAGCTATAGTTAGATCTAGTAATACAATAGCAATACTATTAGCTTGTTTACCGGCTGGTATAACAGGATTACTAGTGGTTCCAATACCAAATTATCATAATGTACTATGTGCATTACAAAGCATAATAAGATTTTTCACAGAAAGAAGAAATTATATATGGAGAGGTTGGTGTTTTTATGAAAAATTCGCAGTTGACGACAAACACAAAAAGTAATTCAAAGTATACAGAAGATTGGATACCTATTAAAGCAATATCTAATGGTACTATATTACTAGATAATAAGTTAAAAGTAACTGGTGTTAAAATAAGACCAAGAAATATCTTTATTCTTGATCAACAAGCTCAAGATAGTACTCTAATAGCTTTAAAAAACTTCTATAATACTATTGATTTTGAATTTTGGTTAATTTCGGCAGATCGCCCAGTAGATTTAAATAATTATTTAGCTAGACTACAATTATTATATAATCAAACTCCTAATCCGGCAGTTAGAAAATTAATAAATCAAGATATAGACAAGGCTAATAGTTTTATGAATAATAATATAACAGATACAGAATACTATATATTATTTAAAGAAAAAAATGATGATATAATTCAAAAAAGATTACGTACGCTAGTTACAGGACTTGCTAATTCAGGATTAGAAGCATCACAAGTATCTAACGATGATTTAAGAGTAATACTAGATAACTTTCTTAATGGGGGAATGACAACTAATTTTGGGACGGTGATTTCATAATGAATTTAAAAAGTGAATTGGCTCCTAAAGGATTGCAATTTAATCCTTCAGACTTTGTAATTAGTGATAAATATGCAACAATATTAACAGTAATATCATATCCAAGATTTATTGGCCCGGGTTATTTATCTAATTTAACTAATATGTCTGGTGTAAAATTAGTAATAAAACACATTCCTGTACCATTTTCAGTGCTTGCAAAAATGCTAAATAAAGAAATATCTGATTTAAAAAGTAGATATCAAGAAGAAAGAGATCGTACAATTCAAGAAAGAATTAGACAAGATGTTGATTCCCTAGAATACTTTATTCAACAATTTACAGCATCACAAGCCAAAACATTTGATTTTCAAATGCATATCATGGTAACAGCAGATACTAGAGAAGAACTAGAAATAAAAAAAGTTAATCTAAAGAATTATATGGATGCTATGGAATTGAGAGCAATACCATTAAGATTTGAGCAAGAAAGAGTATTAAAGTCAATTCTTCCAATATTTGATAAACAGCCAATAGAACAAAGAATAGGTACACCAATGCCTTCTCCAACTATGGCTGCTATGTATCCATTTATCTTTGATAGTATAAAAGATGATGGATTATCAACATTGTTAGGAGTAGACTTCTCTGGTGGTGTTGTACTATTTAATCAGTTCTTATATCAATTAAAAAAAGAAAGCAATAGAAATAATGCTAATATGATTATCCTAGGTACTTCTGGTAGCGGTAAATCAACAGCAGCCAAATTAATATTGAGAAGTCATATTAGAAACGGTTATCAAATCGTAGCGGTAGATCCAGAAGGCGAAATAAGTGAAATGACAAAAGCCTATGGTGGAGATGTCGTAGATTTAGGTAAAGGTGGAGAATACGGAATGGTAAATCCATTAGAAGTAATAATGGATGCCGACGAAAATGAAATAAAAAACGGTTTAGGTTATACCGTATTAAATAAAACATTACAATCATTAAAAGCATTTATGAAATATTATTCTCCAGATATTGAAGAAGATGTACTAGCCCTATTTAGTGGAGTAGTACAAGATACATATGCTAGATTTGGTATAACATTTAACTCAGATTTTTCTAAATATACATCAAAAGATTATCCAACTTTTGGCGATGTATATGTAACAGTAACTAGTAAATTAACATCTATGACAGAAAAGACACATGAAAGAGATGTAATGGAAAGACTAGAACTAAAATTAAGACCATTAGTTAGAGAGTTACAATATTATTTTAATGGACATACAACAATAAATACTGAAAGTGATTTCTTAGTATTTAATATAAAAGAATTAATGAATTCAGATACAAATATAAGAAATGCTTTACTATTTAATATATTAAAATTCGCTTGGGGATTATGTTTAAACCCTAACGTTAATACAGTATTATCAGTAGATGAAGCACATGTATTACTAGGAGCAAAAAATGAATTAGGAGCAGAGTTCTTAGCTCAAGTACAAAGAAGAGCAAGAAAATACAACACAGGTACTATAATAATAACTCAGCAACCATCAGACTTTGTAGCAGATGGAATATTAATGCATGGAAAAGCAATATTTGATAACTCATCTTATTATTTAGTAATGGGCTTAAAGAAACAATCAGTAGAAGATTTATCAATGTTAATAGATTTAAATGAAAATGAAAAAGAAGCAATAAAAAGATTTAGTCAAGGTGAAGCCTTATTTGTATGTGGAAATAGAAGAATGCAAATAAATGTTATAGTAACTGAAGACGAATTAGAATCATTTGGTACTGGAGGAGGATTCTAATTTACTAGTAAGTGGGTGATAATATGGATGAACAAGACAACAAAGAAGAAAAAAGAAAAGTACATAGTAACATAAGTTATGTATGGAAAAAAATACCTCTAAAAGTAAAACTAATAATTTTAGCCATATCAGCAGGTATACTTTGTCTTCTTTTTCTTTTATTAATTATTACACCATTGCTATCCACTGGAATAATCAAATCCAGTGATATATCAAGTGGATATAGAGGATCTAGTGCTTATGGAACAATAAAAAAAGATGTTTATTGGTGGCCAATAGGTAGTGCAGATACAGAAGAAAAAAATGGATACCTATTAGCCAAAGGAGATCCACAAATAACCACTATTAGTAACGAATATAGTGATGAAAATAAAGGGATAGATATAAGTAGTGATGGAAATGAAACAAATACAGTAAATGTTATAGCAGTAAAGCCAGGAATAGTAATATATCCAACAGAAGATCCACAAACAAGTTATGAAGATAACGGCACCACTACTGATGGAGATGGTTATGGTAATTATGTAAAAATTAGGCATAGTGATGGAAGTTATACATTATATGCTCATTTAGCTAAAGATAGTATCACAGTAAGAGCAGATGATGTAGTAGAACAAGGTCAAGTAATAGGAAAAATGGGTCGTAGTGGTAATACAGCCGAAACAAAATTACATTTTGAAATAAGAGTTGGTTCCGATTCTCCTGATAGCAGTGTCGATCCAACACAATATATAAAAGCAGATGATCCAAGGCCAAGTTCTTATGGAACAACAGGTGGCTTTTCATTAAATGAAACTGTATTATCACTAAACGAATTTACATCAAAAATGAATGATTATTGTCAAAGAAGTAACAATAAGAACTTTTGTAATAATTTTGCCAATAATTCTGAATTGGTTTACCAAACATCTGTAGAAAATAACGTCAATCCAGAATTAGTAGTGGTAACTGCCGGAACAGAACAAGGCTGGGGAAATCCATATGGCAGTTACAATTTTTGGGGGATAGGAGTAGTAAACGGAAGTAATAAAGTAGGAAATTATGGTTCATTAGAAAATGGTATAGTTCAATATGCAAAAGTAATTAATGATTATAGTGATCCAAATAGTGGCAATTATAACTCAATAATCAATAGGTATAACGAAAGAGAAGAAGCTGGGTGTAAGGCCGAAGGACATGGAATGCCAGGTACACTTGAAGGAATGCAGTCAGTATATTCTTGGATTGGCGATTACCGTTATAATCCTGGATCATCTGGCCTTGGGGGTTGTTATTATTTAAATATAATATATGGAGCAGAATATTGCTCAACAGTATCATCTTGTTATGGAAGTGGAAACTGTCCAAGTGATACAAAAACAACAGTGTGTGAACAAAATGACTATACTGCATACCAGTTAATTGGAAAATTTAAAATTCGATATGATATTTTTGGATTATAGGAGGAATAATGGAAGATTCAGTAGATAAAACTCTAAAAATAGTAATAGCATTAGTAATAATAATGATAATTTTATCAGCTACAAATAAAGTATTCTTTGAAAATAAAGTAAAAATACCAGAAGATAAAGTAAACCCTGAAGAAATACTTTTAGTAGATGATTATAATAGATTTTATACAGTATCATCTTGTGTATCAAAATATCTAAACTATTTAACAACTAATAACACAGAAAAATTATTAGTATTGCTAAGTAACGAATATAAAACAAAAAACAATATTAACGAAACAAATATTTATACATATATACCAAAAATAACAGGTAACAAAACTTTCTCCCCTAAAAAAATGTATCAACAAAGACTTAATCAAACAATCTATAAATACTATGTATATGGAACTGTTGAAAAAGATTCACTAAATACATCACCATCTAAAGAAGACTACTATATAATAGTTATCTTAGATGAGAGTACAATGACATTTGCAATAGAACCATACGATGGTAGTATGTTTAAATAGAGGTGATAAATAGTGGAAAATAAAAAAAGTTACATTTGGTTAGTTATACTTGTTATATTAGGTTTACTAGTATTTTATGGAATAAAAATTTATCGAAGTAAAAAAACATTAGTACCAACTGACGATTATATAAACTATACTATGAATCCAAAAAAATATGGTGTAAATGAATATAATCTAGTAAATATAACTGACAGACAATTAGCAGCTATATATCTAAATGATTATCGGAATTATTTAAAAAATAATATCGATCAAGCATATGAATTATTAAATGAAGAATATCGTTCTAAAAAATTTAATAATATAGAAGAATTTAAAACATACGTAAACACCATAAATATAAATAATATGCCAGTAGAAAAATACAATATTAGTGATGATAAAAAAATAATAGATGTATATATATCAGATAATGATAGATTTATATTTAAAATTAAAAACATCTTAGAATATGAAGTATATCTAGATGATACGACAGTAGAAATATAAATTTATAACTAGGCAAGTATTCAAATATTAGAGTACTTGCTTTATATTTTAAACTAACAAAATATATAATATTAGCATGCCGTTTTTAAGCAATTATGTTTACAATTCAATTTATTAATGCTATAATAATGTTAGCAATTTGGAGGCGATATCTTTATGAAAATAAGAGTAGAAAAAAAAGATTTAATAATATTTTGTGCCTTTTGTATATTTTTATTATACCTATGTGCAATAGGTGTATTGAACACTGCTAGTATTGTAGCAGAAGGAAAATTTTATGGTTTTTTACCATTTAAAGCATTTACTTCAAAATACATTGGGATGACATTTTTCTTATTTTTTGTAGCTATAATAGGAATATTTATGGCCGTAAAGTCATACATTTTTGATCGTGATAAAGGTTTTGGCTTTTCAATTAGTGAAAAAAAAGAAAAAGGATATTCAAGATGGGCTACTGATAAAGAATTCAAAAAAGGATTAGAAGTAGTTGATATTAAAGAAGATACATTGCCTGCAGCAGGAATAGCTTTATATAGTAAAAAAGGTAAAATGTGGGTAGATAACGGGGAAGACCATTACCTAGTTATGGGTGCAACTGGTTCTGGTAAAACAGAAATAGTAGCAAAACCAATGATAAAATTATTGGCAAAACATAATGAATCAATGATATTAACCGATCCTAAAGGTGAATTATATGAGTCTTCAGCAGCATTATTAAAAGAAAAAGGTTATAACATCATAACATTAAATTTTAGAGATCCTCAAAAAGGTAATGCTTGGAATCCAATGACATTACCATATAAATTATATAAAGAAGGAAATCAAGATAAAGCCATCGAATTATTAGATGACTTAGCTTTAAATATCCTTTATGAAGAAAAATCCAGTGGTGATCCATTTTGGGAAAAAACAGCCGCTGACTATTTTACAGGTCTAGCTTTAGGACTATTCGAAGATGGAACAGAAGATCAAATAAATATAAACAGTGTAAACTTAATGAGTAGTTTAGGAGAAGAAAGATTTGGTGGACCAAATAACAACTATATTAAAGAATACTTTAATGCCAAAGATCCCGCTAAAGCAGCCTATATAAATGCTTCCGGAACAGTATTTACAGCTGATGAAACAAAACAAGGAATAATAGCAACATTCAAACAAAAGATGAAATTATTTTCTGAGAGAGCAAACCTATCAGAAATGCTTTCATATAGTGATTTTGATATGCGTGATATCGGTAGAAAGAAAACCGCCGTATTTTTAATTGTACAAGATGAAAAGAAGACATTGCATCCTCTTGCTACCATTTTTATAAAACAATGTTATGAAACATTAATAGATGTTGCCCAAGAAAATGGCGGAAAATTACCATTTAGAACAAACTTCATCCTAGATGAGTTTGCTAACATGCCACCATTAAAAGATGTAACAACAATGGTAACAGCTGCTCGTAGTAGACTTATCAGATTTACTTTCATTATCCAGAACTTTGCTCAATTAACTCAAGTATATGGAAAAGAAAATGGTGATACCATTAGAGGTAACTGTAATCTACTATACCTAATAAGTAGTGAAATAGCAGCTCTTGAAGAAATAAGCAAAATGTGTGGAGAAGTAAAATCAAAAGAAAAAGAAAAAACCGCTTCAACTCCACTTGTAACAGTAAGTGACTTACAAAGACTAAATCAATTTGAAATAATAGTATTAAGAAGAAGAATGTTTCCATATAAAACGAGGTTTCAAACAAACTTTGAAGTTGATTGGGGACGCACATATCCTAACGAAACACCACCTGAAAGACAGAGAAGAGAATTACAATTATTTGACATAAGAGACTTTGTTAAAAAACAAAAGGAGCAAAAGCTAAAAGAAATGGGTACCTTTGAACCATCGATTAATCCATTTGGTGGTGGAACAGGTCCATTTATGGGGAATCCATTTATGAGCCAAAATCCATTTATGAATATGCCAAATTTTGCTAATGAAAGTAACGATATTCCAGAAGACGAAGAAAAGTTTAATATTGATGACTTAGTTAAAAAGATAGATGCTAAAATAGCAGAAATAGAGAAAGAAGAACAAAGTCAAAATGCCGTTATTGATGTTAAACCAGAGGAAGAATCAACACCAGCCACACCATCAGAAACTAAACAACCAGAAAAACAATCACCAACTTCAGAACAAAACACTCAAATCCAACGCATGTATGAAGATAATACCAGTGATGATGACTTCTTTGATGATTTCTTCAGTGATGATTAAAATATTAGAACATAACATGATTATGTTCTTTTTTCTATCAAAATTCTGTGTTTATTAACTTTTCATAATATTATAAAAAGTATATATTATAGTGAGGTGTAAGTATGAATACAATTTCACTTGAAACATTAAAAAGAATAAAAAATCCTATTATAGTGGACATAAGAGATAACTATTCTTATAATATTTCACATCTAAAAAATTCAATAAATATTCCATACTATAATCTATTAAACAATTACTCCCATTACTTAAATAAAAATAGTACTTATTACCTATATTGTGACGAAGGACTACAAAGCAATGAAATAAGTAGAAGACTAAATGCTTTTGGTTATAATACTATGTCTATCGAAGGAGGATTTAAATCATTCAAATAATCATATATATAACATATAATTAAATATGAGAATGAACTTAAAAAACAAAAAAAAGAAGAAAAATAAAACCATATCAGTAATTATCATAATAACTATTTTTATAACAATATCAACATTATTATTTATAAATTACTATTCAAAAAAAACCATTCCAATTTTAAAATCATATGCCGAATCAGAAGTAAGAAAATTAACTATCTTAATAATAAATAAATCCATAACTAAACAAGTATACAATATAGATACTGAAGAAATATTTAAAGTAGTATATAACAATAAAGGTGAAATAACACTAATAGATTTTGATTCTAAAGTATCATCAAAAATATTAAGTAACATGACTAGTTTAGTAGAATTAAACTTGCGAGCAGTAGAAGAAGGAAAAATAGATATGCTTGAATTACCAGAAAATAGTTTAAGTGATTACAATATGGATCTATTAGAAAAAGGAATTATAGTAGAAGTACCATTAGGAATAGTGACAGGATCAAACTTATTATATAATATCGGACCAAAAATTCCAGTAAAATTATCATTAATAGGGGATGTATCAACAGGATTCAGCACAGAAGTAGTAGAGTATGGTATAAATAATGCTCTTCTTAAATTAATGATAGATATAAAAGTAGATACAAAGATAATTCTCCCAATAATAAGCGATAAATTAACTATAGAATGCAGTATACCAATAGCAATGAAAGTAGTACAAGGAACAATTCCTAATTATTACATAAACGGTTTCACTACAAAATCAAATATAGCCGAGTAAAAAGCCTGTCTATTATGTAAATAGATGGCTTTTTTCTTTACAATAACCTTATTTTCATATATAATAAATTTGTAACAAGGTGATAAAAATGAAATTAACAAGTGATGTAGTAAAAAAAATATCAAGTATAAAAGGTGAACCAAAATGGATGCTTGATTTCAGACTAAAAAGTCTGGAAGCATTTAATAAAAGTAGCAATCCAAATTTCGGTCCAAAATTAGATATTGATTATGATAGTATAAATTATTATAAAGAAAGAGAAGAAAAACTAACAGATAACTGGAATAATATCTCTTGTGGAGTTAGAAACCTATTTGACGATTTAGGAGTAATATCCGCTGAAAAAAACTATTTAGATGGAATAGGAGCCCAATATGATAGTGAAGTAATATATCATAATATGAATAAAGAATTAAAAGAAAAAAACATAATTTTTCTAGATACAGATACAGCTCTAAGAGAACATCCAGAATTATTTAAAAAATATTTCAATACCTTAGTAAAATATAACGAAAATAAATTTACAGCCTTAAACGGAGCAGTTTGGTCAGGAGGAACATTCATATATATACCACCAAATACTCATCTAGATAGACCACTTCAAAGCTACTTCAGAATAAATAGCAAAAATATGGGTCAGTTTGAAAGGACACTTATTATAGTAGATGACAATAGTGACTTACATTATATAGAAGGATGTACAGCACCAACATATACAGAGGATTCACTTCATGCCGCTGTAGTAGAAATATTTGTAGGAAAAAATGCCAAATGCCGTTATACAACAATACAAAATTGGAGTACTGATGTCTATAATCTCGTAACCAAAAGAGCCATTGTTGAAGAAAATGGTTTAATGGAATGGATAGATGGTAATGTCGGTTCAAAGACCAATATGAAATATCCATGTTGTATTCTAAAAGGAGATAATTCTCGGGGTAGCTGCATAACAGTAGCAGCAGCAGGAAAAGATCAAATTCAAGATAGTGGTGCTAAAATGATCCATTTAGGAAAAAATACCAAAAGTAACATCGTATCCAAATCAATAGCTTCATCAGGTGGACTAGCCACATATCGTGGAGAAGTAAAAATAACAAAAAACGCTACCAACTCTAGAGCAGCAGTAAAATGCGATACTTTAATAATAGATGACATTTCAAAAAGTGATACCATTCCAACCAACATCGTTAATAACAATACATCATTTATGGAACATGAAGCAACAGTTTCTAAAATATCCGAAGAAAAATTATTCTATTTAATGAGTAGAGGAATAAGTGAAGAATCAGCTAAAGAATTAATTATAATGGGATTTATGAATGAATTTAGAGAAGAACTACCAATGGAATATGCAGTAGAATTAAATAGATTATTAGCATTTAACATAGGAGAAAATAAATGAAAAAATTAATTAAACTAATATTTATATTACTAGTATTATTTCTACTAGGCTACTTTATATATACCAATTATATAAATGCTATACCAAAATTAAATGTTGAAGAAGAAAAAGCCAAAGTAACAGATTATCATGTATATGGCAATCATCTAAATATAGCAGGAGAATTAGAAATAACCGATAAAAACTATAAAGATATAAAAATAATACTATATAATGGTAAAGAAAAAACTTATGATATAACAACAAGTATAGAAGATACTAAAATAATATTCAATACATCTGAATATTTAAATGAAGGCATATATTTAGATAATATAGAAAAAGGCAAATATTATATGTTTATCAAAGTAACATATGAAAATGATGACAATACCGCTAAGAATAAAGAAATAAATAAATATTATATACTAAATAATGGTACCAGTTATAAAGACTTAACATATTATACACTATCAAAATATAACAAAAAAATAATTATTAATACTGATAACGATTATAGTACTATTGGTCTTACTATAAAAGAAAATAAAGATGATAATATATATGATATAACAATAGATCCCGGTCATGGCGGTATGGATAGTGGAGCAGTAGTAGATAAAAAAGAAGAAAAAGATTATACCATGGCAATAAGTACCAAAATAAAAAACAACTTAGAAAAAAATGGTATTAAAGTAAAGATGACTCATACAGAAAATCAACTAACAAAGAACGATTACTTTGATGAATATAATAAAAATGGCAGGGCTGTTATACCAAACGAAGTAAAATCAAAATATACTTTTTCCATCCATATAAACCAAAATAACTCATCCAAAGCAAGTGGTATAGAAGTATATACACCAGATAACATAAACTATGAATTTGCTAAGTCATTAGCGGATAATCTATCAAAAAATACAAGTTTCAACTATTCTAACGCCAAAAAGTACAAAATGTATAATGGTGTCTATACCCATACATTTAGTCAAAATGAAATATCAAATTCTCTAGAAGGATATAAAAAGAAAGACTATAAACCATATAATATAACAAAAACATCAAATTATTTATATATGATAAGAGAAACAGGGGGCTATATGACTGGAGCATATGTTGATAATAGCAATCCAGAAAAAGTAGGAACAAATCCATATTACAATAGCAATATAGGTAATGAATCATATCTACTAGAATTAGGATATTTATCAAATAAAAATGATCAAAGTATACTAGATAAAGAAGAAGATAAAATAGCCGAAGTCATAGCAAATACAATTATTGAAGAACTATCAAGGCAATAAAGTGTAAAATAAGTGTAAAGTATAAAATTTAATCAAAAAACAGTTTTAGTAACTGTAAATCAGCCAAAAAGATTTTTATCCAAAATAAAGATCTTTTTTTTCTGCTCTAATAACCATTAAAAACAATTTTTACCATATTTGTTTGAAAGATATAATTATGCTATAGTGCCATTGAAAGGAGGTATTATGGTTAATCAAATAGTTTTAGTAGGAAGAATAGTAAGAGCACCAGAAGTAAGAACAACAGAAACAGGAAAAAAAGTATCCACTATTACATTAGCAGTTCCAAGAAATTATAAAAATGCTAATGGTGAATATGATACAGACTTTTTAGATTGTACACTATGGTCATCAATAGCCGAATCAACAAGTGAGTATTGCCAAAGCGGTGATATGATTGGTGTAAAAGGTCGCCTTCAAAATAGAATAATAGAAATGCCTGATGGTAATAAAAAAAGAAAAACTGAAGTAATAGCGGAAAAAATAACTTTCTTAAGTTCAAGTCAACGTAAAGCAGACAATTCCGAAAGAGAAACAAAAATAACAGAAGAAAAACGCAAAGCAGATGAATAATCTGCTTTCGTTTTAAAAGAAGGATGATATAATGGAATACTATCAAAAAATAAAAAAAGAATTTATAAATAACAACACAAATAAAGAAGTAAAAGAATATTATAGAAATATTAATGACCTGCAAGTATATTACAATGTAGGCAAATTACTATCAATAGAATTATCTAAGTCAAATCTAGAAGCAAAAGAACTAATAAAAGAATATTCTCAAAAATTAACAGAAGAAATAGGTAAAGGGTATAATTGGTATAACCTATATCGTATGTTAGAATATTATAATCTATTAAACACTAATAAAGAATTGCAAAATCTACCATCTAAACTTTCTTGGACTCATTTCTCTATTCTTATAGATTTAAAAGATATAAATAAAATAAATTACTATGCCAAATTAGCAGTATATGAAAACCTATCATATCGTAAATTACGAGAAAAAATAAAAAATAACAACTATGAAAATAAAATTCCAATAAAAAAGTTAAATAATAGTATATCTAAAGAAATGTTAAAAAATCTATTATTGCAGGATATAGATAATTTTCTTTCCCTTTTAGGAGAAGATATAACATATGTAAAAAAGAATTATCTAATAAGTAAGCAAGAATACATAGACGTATTATTATATAGTATTAAAAAAAATAGCTATATAGTAGTACAAATAAAAAATGACGAATTAAACAAAGAATATCTAGAAGAAATAAAGAAGTCCATGCATTATATAGATAAAAAAGTAAAAACTAATAAAGAAAACAAAACAGAAGGAATAATTATTGGTAAATATAATGAAAAATATCAAATAATATTCACAAGTAATCCCAATATAATTATGAATAAAACCATAAAATATTAATAAAAATCATCAAAAAAAGCCAAAATTCATTCAATTATATATACATTTTCACAATTTTGTTATAAAATAATATTAACAAGGAGATAACTGGTAGGAAGGAAAGTAATTATGATAGGTAAAAGGCTAAAAGAATTAAGAATTCAAAAAGGGTTATCACAGCAAGATTTAGGAGATGCCATTGGCGTAACTAAAGTATCTATTTGTGGCTACGAAAATGGAACTCGTCTTCCAAATCTAGAAAAACTAGTCAGTTTAGCAGAAGAACTAGAGACCACAACAGATTACCTTTTAGGTAGAGAAATAAAAATAGTTGAAGGAGAAGAAAAAAATTACATAGGTTCAATATCCTATGACGATGTTAATTTAATATTAGAATTAAGACATTATCCAAATTTATATAATAAAATACTGAAGGATGTAAAAAGATCTGCAAATATAATAAACAAAAGAGTAATGAATCAGTAATAAAGAAAGAAGGAATATTATGATAGATATTAGAGATTTATATGAAAAAGATTATATTGGTAAAGAAATAACAATTAGTGGATGGATAAGAAATCATCGTAAACAAGCCCATTTTGGCTTCATTGATTTATCCGATGGTACTTACTTCAAAAACCTACAAGTAGTATATGATGATAAACTAAAAAAATTTGATGAAATAACAAAATTAAAATTAGGTTCAGCCATTACAGTTAAAGGAAAATTAATCAAATCACCAAAAGAAGGACAAGAATTCGAATTAACATTAGAATCATATACTTTAGAAGGAGATTGCCCAGACGACTATCCACTTCAAGCCAAAGGTAGACCAACTAGAGAATTCTTAAGAGAAATAGCCTATTTAAGACCAAGAACAAACCTATACAATGCAACATTTAGAGTAAGAAGTGTAGCAGCATATGCTATTCATAAATATTTTCAAGATAGAAATTATGTATACTTCCATGCACCATTAATAACCGCTGCTGATTGCGAAGGCGCAGGAGAAATGTTCGAAGTAACTACTTTAGATCTAAATAAAATAGCAGAAACACATAAAGTAGACTATTCAAAAGATTTCTTTGGAAAAAGAGCATCACTTACTGTATCAGGACAATTAGAAGCAGAAACATTTGCTATGGCTTACAAAAAAGTATACACATTTGGTCCAACATTTAGAGCGGAAAATTCCAACACCAAAACTCACGCTTCAGAATTTTGGATGATAGAACCAGAAATAGCCTTCTGTGATTTAGAAGAAGATATGAACATTATGGAAGATATGTTAAAATATATAGTAAAATATGTTCTAGACAACTGTCCAAATGAAATGGAATTCTTCAACAAGTATGTAGAAAAAGGATTAATAGAAAAATTAACTAAATTATTAAACAGTAATTTTGTTAGAATTGATCATAAAGATGTTATAAAAATACTAAAAGAAGCAAAAGTAAATTGGGAATTCGAACCAGAATATGGTGAAGATATAGCAAGAGAACACGAAAAATATATTACAGAATACTTTGATGGTCCAGTATTTATAAAAAATTGGCCAAAAGATATTAAAGCCTTCTATATGAAACAGAACAAAGATGGTAAAACCGTAGCAGCTGTTGACTTAGAAGTTCCAGGAGCAGGAGAATTAATAGGTGGAAGTCAAAGAGAAGAAGACTATGACAAATTAATAAGCAGAATGAAAGAAATGCATATGGAAGAAGAAGGAATGGAATGGTATTTAAATCTAAGAAAATATGGTGGATGTATCCATTCAGGATTTGGTATGGGCTTTGAAAGATTAATTATATATTTAACAGGAGTAGACAACATAAGAGATGTAATACCATATCCAAGAACACCTGGTAATTGTGATTATTAATAATAGATAGTTAGAAATAACTATCTTTTTAATATCTATAAAGAAAGTAAATTTATTTGTTTTATTATTATATATTACCTATATCTGTAAATACTATAATTGGAAAGGAGTAATAATATGAAAAAAAGTTTAATAGTATTAGCAGCATTAGCGGTATTATCAGGTTGTGGTATGAATGAAAAAACAACATGTATCAATGAAAATAAAGTTGGTAATATAACATCAAAAGTAACATATGAAATAGAACACAAAAATAATGATGTAAAAAAAGTAATTCTTACCTATGACTATCGTGATGATCATACTGATGGTGTAGGAACAGGTACCGATGGTACTACTAAAGATAAAGAAGATAATAATACCACCAATAATGATAACAAAAACGATAATACAACTAAAACACCAACAGATAATGACGGACTTATAGGTGGAGTAACAGGTGAAGCACTAGATGATATAGTAACAGGTGCAGCAGATGGAATACTAGATATAGCAGGTATAAAAAGAACACATAATAATAAAATAAGTACCTATAGTAGTATTAAAGGTGTAACTACTAAAGTTGATGTAGATAACGAAAATGATTATAAAATAACATACACCTATGATCTAAAACAATTATCTGATTCTGACATAACATCATTAGGAATAAACAAAGATTATACTACATTAAAAAACAATTACACAAGTCGTGGCCTAACATGTAAGTAAAGATCTCTAACATAGAGTTCTTTTTTTCTTTCAAATAATTGTTATTTTGTCATAAATGTGATAAAATTATATTAATATATAAGATAGAAAGAAGGAATACTATGTCAAAATATAAAACTATGGATGCCAATGAAGCAGTAGCAAGAGTAGCTTATAAATTTACAGAAGTAGCAGGAATATATCCAATTACACCAGCTTCACCAATGGCCGAAAAAATAGATGTATTAAGTAGTAATAACGAAATAAACTTTTGGGGAAATAAAGTAAAAATAGTTGAGATGCAATCAGAGGCTGGAGCAGCTGCTATGGTACACGGAGCGTTACAAAGTGGAGCATTATCTAGTACCTTCACTGCAAGCCAAGGATTATTATTAATGATACCAACACTATATAAATTAGCAGGAGAAATGTTACCAGGAGTAATACATGTAGCAGCACGTTCACTATCAACTCATTCATTAAGTATTTTTGGAGATCACCAAGATATTTATGCTGTAAGACAAACCGGTGTATGTATGTTATCATCAGCATCTCCTGAAGAAGCTTATCATATGGCTATGATAGCTCATCTATCAAGTATAAAATCATCACTTCCATTTATAAACTTTTTTGATGGTTTCCGAACAAGCCACGAAATAGATAAAATAAAAGAAGTAGATCTAGCAAAAATAGAAACATTAATTGATAAAAATGCTCTAAAACAATTTAGAGATAGAGCAATATCTAATGCCCATCCAAATACAAGAGGTACCGCTGAAAATGAAGATGTATATTTTCAACATGCAGAATCAAGAAACAAAGATTATACCAATGCCATTGAAATTGTTGAAAATTACATGAATAAAATAAATAAAATAACCAAAAAAGATTACAAACTATTTAACTATTACGGTAGTAAAAATGCCGATAAAGTAATTATAGCAATGGGTTCAGTATGTGAATGTATTGAAGAAGTAGTAGATAAACTAAATACAACAGGCTACAATGTTGGCTTAGTAAAAGTACATCTATATAGACCATTTAGTATAAACCATTTAAAAGAAGTATTACCAAAAACAGTAAAACAAATAGCTGTACTAGATCGAACAAAAGAACCAGGAAGTATAGGAGAACCATTATACCTAGATGTTGTAAATGCTTTAAAAGATACCAATATAAATATTATAGGTGGAAGATATGGCCTATCATCAAAAAACACAACACCATCAATGATAAAAGCAGTATATGATAATTTAAAAGAAGAAAAGAAAAACAATTTTACTATCGGAATTGAAGATGATGTAACAAACTTAAGCTTAAAAGTAGATAGCAATTTCCATCTAGATAATGAAAATTATGAAATAATAATTTATGGTTATGGTTCAGATGGTATGGTATCGACATCTAAAGATCTTCTAAGAATAATAGGAGATAACACCAAAAAATATGTTCAAGGATATTTCCAATATGATTCAAAAAAATCAGGAGGTGTCACTAGAAGTCATCTAAGAATATCCAATAAAGAAATAAAAAGTACATATTATGTAGATAATCCTGACTTTATAATAGTATCAAAAGATACATATATGTATAAATATGATATTTTAGATAACCTAAAAGAAAATGGTATATTATTATTAAATACAAATCTAAATGAAGAAGACCTAATAAAATCATTACCAAATAAAGTAAAATATTTATTAGCCCTAAAAAAAGCCAAACTATATATAATAGATGCCTATAAATTAGTAAACGAATTAGGATTAAAAAATAAAATAAATACCTGCATGGAAACATGTATCTTTAAAATAATGAATGTTTACGATATCAATAAAGCCATATCAGTAATGAAAGATAACAATAAAACAAGATTTATTTCTAAAGGTCAAAATATAATTGATATAAATAATAAAGTAATAGATAATTCAATTAGATACTTAAAAGAATTAGAAGTAAATCCAGCATGGAAAAATTTAGAATATAAAGATAACAAAAAACTAACATTCAATGAAACAATAAATCTATTAAAAGGAGATAGCCTTCCTGTAAGCAGTTTCTTAGATAAAAAAAGCGGTATCTTTGAAGGTGGTACTACGAAGGATGAAAAGAGAAATATAGCAGAAAATATTCCTGAGTGGATAAAGGAAAATTGTATAGAATGTAATCAATGTGCCTTCTCATGCCCTCATGGAGTAATAAGACCATTTCTTCTAGATAAAAAAGATGACAAAATAGAAAGTATCCCATCAATAATGCCTAAAGATAAAGAATTCACTATTGGTATAAATTATGAAGCATGTACTGGTTGTGGTGTATGTGTTGAAACATGTCCTGGAAAATTAGGAAATAAAGCTTTAAAAATGGTACCAAATAAAAGACATGATGAAGATTTCGATTATCTTTTAAAACATAACTGCAACAATCAAAACGAAAGTAAACTATTAAATGTCAAAAATATAAGTTTTAAAGAACCAAAATTTGAATATTCAGGAGCTTGTGCTGGTTGTGGTGAAACACCATATATAACAAATTTAACCAGAGTATTCGGAAATAATTTAATCATATCGAACGCTACTGGATGTTCATCAATATATGGAGGAAGTGTACCTAGTATGCCATACAGCATTCCATGGGCCAACTCATTATTTGAAGATAATTCAGAATATGGTTATGGAATTCTAACTGGTATAAATCTAAAAAGAAATAAAATAAAAAAATACATGGAAGAATATCCACGAAATAAAACATTCAAAACATGGTTAGAAAATATGAATGATTACAATATATGTACCGATGTAAAAGAAAAAATCAATTATAAAAAGCATCCATATCTATTAGAAATGAAAGACTACATAGTACCAAAATCACTATGGGTTTTAGGAGGAGATGGCTTTGCTTATGATATTGGTTATGGTGGCTTAGATCATATATTATCAAAAAGTGAAAATATAAATATTTTAGTCTTAGATACCGAAGTATATTCAAATACTGGCGGACAATCATCCAAGTCATCAAATCTAGGTTCAATAGCATCATTTACATCAAAAGGAAAAGAAAACTATAAAAAAGACTTAGCACGTATTGCTATGTGTTATCCACATGTCTATGTAGCTACTACTAATATTGGATATAATAAAGAACAATACCTAAAAGTATTAAAAGAAGCCGCAGAACATAATGGACCATCCTTAGTAATAGCATATTCACCATGTATAGAACATGGAATTAAGACAGGTATGGAACATTCACAATCAAATGCATATCTAGCAAGTAAATGTGGTTACTTCATAACATTTAGATATAATCCTGATATAAATAAATTAACATTAGATACAGCAAATCCAGATTTTACCAAATACGAAGACTACTTAATGACCGAAAATAGATTTGCCAATTTAAAAAGAGTAAATAAAGATCATGCTAAAGAAATACTAGAAAAACAAAAACAGTGGGCTATAAACAGATATAACTACTATAAAAAAATAAGTGAGGAATAATATGGAAGAAAAAGAATTACCAAAATTAGAATTAGAAGTACCAGAAGATAATAATTTAAAAACATACTTAGATGACACCATAGATTTAAATGAAGTAATAAAGGAAATAAAAGAAAATGACAGTAAATGAAGAAAGAGAAGTATTTTTAAGAACCATTAGTAGTTATTTTAAAAAAAATAGTAATATTCCATTAGAAAAAGAATATATATATTCATATTTAACATCTCATGTTACCAAAGACGGATACTTGCAAAGTATTCCAAGAGAAAGCTTAGTAAATATTCAATTACATTTAAACGAAAAATATAAAGGATTAGAAGGTATTAATACCTTTACTGGGCCAAAACCAAATAATGTCTTTTGGGTTATTGAAAATAGAGGACAAATGAAAGATAAAAATTTCTACGAAGACATTAAGGACAGTATAAAATTATACTTACCAGTAGACGCTAGCAATATATATGAGGTATCAACTAAAGTACTAGATTATATAATAAAAGAAGGTATTCATATTCAAGCCAAAATAGCTAAAAACATGCGTAGTGATGTCTTTGTAATAAGAGTTTTAGACAAAGATAAATTAGATAAATTATTAAATTACATAAATAGTTTAGATTATAATTCAAAATCAAAACCAAATCCATTTGCCCTAAATGTAGGAAGAGTAAGTATAACCAAAGACGGAATGATGTCATATAACACAGTATTAGCTGAATATATAACAGAATATCTAAAATCGGAGAGAGAAGAAGTAACATTAGAAAACTTCAAGAAATTTATGCACAAACAAATAAATAAAATACCATCTTCTAATAAAAATAAATATATGATAGTAGATCTTATTATAAAAAACCTAGAAAATACTTTAACTCTCGAAGAATTATTAAGCTATAATCAAAAAGTAGTAGTAGACAATAGAGTAACTCAAGTATCAGAAGAAGATAAAAATAATATATTACGCTTAATAAATGGTTTAAATGTTTTCTATAATTTAGAAGAAACACATAAAAGAATAGAAATGTATTTAGCTACCGGTAATATAAATTATTTCACTAGACAAAATGGCATAAGAAAATTTGTTGAAGAGTACCTACCAGTAGAGCAGATGAGGGCAGCACTCTATGAAATGGGATGGAGTGCCTTAGTAAATAGTATAGATGAAACATATAAAAAGTATGGTGAATTACAAGTTATAAAAGCAGTAGAAAGAATAGTGGATGTAGGTAGTATTGAAGGCTTAACAAATACTAATAATGCAAGAAGCTACTTAGGATTTATTACCTCACCAGAACTATTACAAAAAATAATTCTAAAACAGGCTAGTAGTAGCATAAATATAGAAAATCAAAGTATTGAAGATATTGCATTTCAAGTAGTTGGAAAAGCTTATGAAGAAATAGAATACAAAAATAAACAAAAGAAGAATGGTAGAAATTAACAATAAAAATCTATCATCTTTTTTTGACAAAATTAGTAATATATGATAAAATTAAACTTGCCTAAAAAAGAACTTCTTTTTAATTGACAAAATATTCATTTTTTGAGATAATTTTAATATAGAGGTGAGTATATATGTACAAAGATAAAATAACTTTGACTATGCAAGATATTTTGGAAAAAGAATTCAAAATAGATGCTCGTGGCTATAGACTTCAAGAAGTAGATAAGTTCTTAGATATAATCATAAAAGATTATAATGAATATAATAATATTATAAGAACTCTAGACAAAGATAGAAAAACCTTAATTGAAGAAAATCAAGCTTTAAAAAATGAAGTAAGAAATCTAAAATCAAGCATTGAAGCCGCTAAAATAGGCGACAAAGAAATAACCAATGTTGATCTATTAAGAAGAGTATCACAATTAGAAAAAATAATATTAGGAAAATCACAACAATAATTATCTGGGTAAATGCTGCACTATGTGTAGAGGAAAGTCCATGCTCGCACTATCTGCGATGATAGTAGTGTTTGTGCTTAGGGAAAAAATAACCTAAGGCAGGTAACTGACGGCTTTTACTTTATCTAAAGGTAACCATGATAAAGTAGATATAAAAGTGCCACAGAGACGAGTCTAATTAGAAATAATTAGAATGAAACGAGGTAAACCCCACAAGCGAGAAACCCAAATTTTGGTAGGGGAATCTTCTAAGAAAAATTGAATTCAAGGAAGAATGACATTGTCATAGATAAATATTTACCGCCTAGAAATAGGTACAGAACATGGCTTATAAGATTAATTATTTATATTAAGGAGTAATATGAAAAATATAGGACTTAAATTAAAAGAAAAAAGGGAAGAAAATGGTCTATCCATTGAAGAGGTAGCGGAAGATTTAAAAATGCGTCCATCCCAAATAACAAGTATTGAAGAGGGAAAAAAGGATGATTTTAAAGATATCTTCTATTTAAAATATTTCATTAGAGATTATGCAAAATACTTAGGATTAGATAGTGAAAAAATAATAGATGAATTTAATGAGTATCTCTTTGATGAAACATCAAAAATACCTATAGACATTATAGAACAAGCTAAAAAAGAGAAAAAAGAAGACACTGAAGAGTTATCATCTCCATATACAAAGAAAGAAAAAAATAAAATTAAAATACCAAAAATAATAATAGGATTATTTATACTAATAATACTAATTATAGTAGGTTACATAATAGCAAGTAATTATAAAGGTAATGACTTTAGTGATAACAATATAACATATAGTATAAGGAGATAAAAATGAATAAAGCAAATAAAATAACAATAACAAGAATAATTATGTCTATGATAATAATATTATTATTGTTGTTTCCATTCGATGAGGTGGGATTAGAATTTCCTACATATCTAGTTGGTGGCAAAGTATTAGTAGACTTAAAATATATAATAGTGGGCATTCTATTTATAATAGCATCACTTACTGACTTTTTAGATGGCTATGTAGCTAGAAAATATAATCTAGTAACTGATTTTGGTAAAATGATTGATGCTATAAGTGATAAATTATTAACAAATTCAGTATTAATAATATTAGCCTGCAATGGAAAAATAAGCACTATCGTTGCAGTAGTAATAGTAATGCGTGATATAGTTGTAGATTCAATAAAAATGGTAATAGGAAACCAAGGTGCTGCCGTAGCGGCAATAGGCCTAGCCAAAGTAAAAACTGCTACTCTAATGGTTGGTATCATTTTAACACTATTTAGTAATTTACCATTTGAATTAATATCACTAAGAATATCAGACTTCTTATTGGCTATAGCGGCAGTATTATCTATAATATCAGCAGCAAAATATTATATAATGGCAAAGCCATATTTACAGAATAAATAGTATTCAAAATACTATTTATTTTTATTTTTAACAAAAAACACGAACAAATGTACTTTTTGGTGTTGACATTTAAAAAAAACTATAATATAATTATAATGTAATTAAAGAAAGTACAAGAAGGAGAGAAAAATATGGCAAAAAAAGTAGAAACAGATTCAGCTTTAGATCAAGTATTAGCAGACATAGAGAAACAATTTGGTAAAGGAGCAATAATGAAATTAGGAGAACAAGAACATACAAAAGTAAAAGTAAGTTCTAGTGGCTCACTAAGTCTAGATATAGCATTAGGAGTAGGAGGATATCCCAAGGGAAGAATAATAGAAATATATGGTCCCGAATCTTCAGGTAAAACAACATTTGCTTTACATGCTATTGCTGAAGTACAGAAAGAAGGCGGTAGAGCAGCTTTCATTGATGCAGAACATTCATTAGATCCAGTATATGCACATAATTTAGGAGTAAATACTGATGAACTATTATTATCACAACCAGATACAGGAGAACAGGCTCTAGAAATATGTGATGCTTTAGTAAAAAGTGAAGCAGTATCCATAATAGTAATCGATTCCGTAGCGGCTTTAGTTCCTCAAGCAGAAATAGATGGAGAAATGGGCGATTCCCATGTAGGACTTCAAGCAAGATTAATGAGTCAGGCCTTAAGAAAATTATCTGGATCAATCAATAAAACAAATACAATTGTAATTTTTATAAATCAATTAAGAGAAAAAGTAGGAGTTTTATTTGGTAATCCAGAAACAACACCTGGTGGTAAAGCTTTAAAATACTATTCTTCAGTAAGATTAGATATAAGAAGAGGAGAACAATTAAAACAAGGTTCAGAAGTTATTGGAAACAAAACTACCATAAAAGTAGTAAAGAATAAAGTTGCTCCACCGTTTAAAACAGCAGTAGTAGAAATAATGTATGGAGAAGGAGTATCAAAAGAAGGAGAACTATTAGATCTAGCCTCAGAAATAGGAGTAGTAGAAAAAAGCGGTGCTTGGTATGCTTACAAAGGTGATAAAATTGGACAAGGAAAAGAAAATGCCAAATTATATCTAAAAGAAAATCCAAAAGTAACTGCTGAAATAGAGAAGAAAGTAAGAGAACATTATAATATATCATCAGATAAAAATACTTCCAAAGTAGAAGAAAAATCAAAAAAAGAAACAAAAAATAAGGAATAAATGCATATTCCTTTTTTTCTTCAAGTATGTTAGAATATATATAGGTGATTAAATTGAAAAAATGTTTAGTAGTATATAATCCAAATTCAGGTAAATACAACAAAAAAGAAACTCTACCAAATATAAAAAAAATACTTGAAGAATATAACTATGTAGTTGATATAAAAGAAACAAGTAGCAAAGGTGATGCCACTTCCATAGTGGCTAAATATCCATCTTGTGATTTATTAATATCCATTGGAGGAGATGGAACTTTTAATGAAGTAATGACTGGTAATTTTAAAAGAAAAGAAAGATTAACATTATGCCATTTACCTTCAGGAACAACAAATGATATTGGAGCTATGTGGGGCTATGGAAAAAACTTAATTAGTAATTTAAAATTAGCTTTAGATGGAGAAGTAAAAAGAATAGATGTATGTACAATAAATAATAGACCATTTGTCTATACTGCTGGCTTTGGTAAATTTATGAATATTCCATATGAAACACCACGCAAATTAAAAAAAAGACTTGGTCACTTAGCTTATATTAAAGAAGGAATAAAAGATTTCTTCAGAAAGGTAAAATCATATGATGTAACATATGAAATAGATGGAGAAGAGTATCGTGGTTTATTCTCTTTTGCCATTATAACTAATGCAAATCGTGTAGCGGGTATAAATAACTTCTATAAAGATATCAAATTAAATGACAATAAATTTGAAGTATTATTATGTAATATAACTAGATTACATGACCTAGTAAAAGCTTTATACTTTTTTACAAAGTATGATGCCAGTAGAATACCAGGATTTTACTTCTATAAAACAGATAACCTAACAATAAAATTTAACACACCATTAAAGAAAGCCTTATGCATAGATGGTGAATCATTACCAGACTTAAGTGGTAAATACGAAATAAAAATAGATCATGATGTTCATGTATTAATGCCATCAAAAAACATTAATACACTATTTATAGAGGATAAAAAATAATTATCCTCTTTTCTAATTAAAAGCAATTTCAACATCAATATTATCATCACAAATAGCAATATATAAAAATATAATACCACTAATAAGTACAAATAATGAACCAATAAAAGAAGCCAGTTGTAGCTTTTTAACATCATTACTAACATTATCATCTAATTCCTTATAATCATTATAACTACTTTTAGCAAAATGATAATACACGATAACTAATATAGAAAAAATAAGAATAAGTAAACCTTGATATTCCTTCTTACTTTCTTCATCATCAAATAATAAATACTTAGTCTCCTTACTATTAGCATAATAACTAAGTATAATAATAATTAAATATATTATCCATATAAAATTTTCTTCACGAATATCCTCTAATTTACTTAATTTATCTTTATTCATAGTATATAATATTCATTACACAGTTGAATAATAATAAACTCTATGTTAAAATAATATAGCAGGAGGTAATAAGATGAAAGAAAAAGATAGACAGTTAATAGTGGAAAGAATACAAAAAGATATAGAAGAAAGAAAGTTACTACAAGAGAAATATAATAAACTACAAAATCTATTAATGGATCCTCAAGTACTAGCATATATATCATTATCTGAAGATATAAAGAAAATAGAAAGAAGACAAAGTATCTTTAAAAATTCCCTAAAAGAAACTATAAATATAGAATTTAATAGAGCTTTAAATAATAGAACAAAAGATAAACAAATATCACCATGTAATCATGATATATGGCTATATCAAGGTTCATATTATATGGAAAGTGACTTGTGGTGTGATTGTGAATATGAATCACTAGTGGCAAATGAAACAAATGAAAAATTTGAATTTAATCGTTATATGTGCTTAGAATGTGGAAAGTCAGTTAAAGTATCAAATTGGCAAGATTTTGAAAGCAAACACTATGTATTAAAAAATTATGATAAACATCATGATTGTACTTATTATCGCAATTTATATTATCAATACCTTTATAAACTTTCAATAGAAAAATCAAAAAATCATATAATAGATGAATTTAACAAAGATAAAGAATTATCAAAAATAAAAAAACTAACAAAAAAGATTATTAATGAATAAAAAATTAATAATCTTTTTATTATTAATATTTATATATAAAATAAAAAAAGCCTTATAAATAAGACTTGATATCATTATTGGTGGAGCCGAGGGGATTCGAACCCCTGTCCGAAAACAAAGTCATTTAACCTTCTACAAGATTATTGGATTATCAAATTCGCAAAGTAAATAGACAACCCACAATCATAATTACTCGCTAGTTTATAGTTATTCATCATAATGCCTAAACAAACATTACAATATAGTCTGCTTTATAAGTCCTTGCTAATCCTCACAGACAAAGAATTAGAAGAACCTGTTGCTACCTATAGGTTAGGCATAAGCAACAGCGTTTTTATAGCTGTTTCCAGTTATATTTAATTTATCCCACTAACGTAGAGAAACACGTCTTGCTAATTAAACACTCATATTTCCGTCGAAGCCAAAAGCGACCCCGTTACATAAATATTTTAACATTCATACATTTTTTTGTCAAATTTTTTAAATAAAAATGATTGTAATATTGAGAAAATTAATGTATAATTACATTAGAATAAATGAGGTGTTTTTAACGTGGATACAAATACAAATAATAATAATTATTTTGGAGTAAGACATTATAAAGTACATGTCGTAAAACAAAGAATGAAACCATTAAAAATGATATCTAGTATCATATCATATGCAATATTTATCTGGTTATTATTAATAGGTGCATTACTACTAGTATATATAGCAGATATCAAAATAAGAGCAGCTAAAGGAGATAATACGCCACCTACATATAATGCTTATGTAGTACTAACAGGATCAATGGTACCAGAGATAATGCCTAATGATGTAGTAATAACTAAGAAGAAATCAGCAGAAGAATTACAAGTAGGAGATATAATAACATTTGTAACTTCTGATCCAAGATTATCAAATATAATAGTAACACATAGAATAAAAAATAAGTATTACGATTCAACTACCGGAAAATATACATATCAAACTAAAGGAGATGCCAATAATACTGAAGACTTCACTTTAGCAGAAGATAAAAATGTAATAGGAAAAGTAATATTTAAAATACCAAAAATAGGCTATATCCAACAAATATTAGCAACAAAAGGTGGATTAATAATTGTTGTATTAATACCATGTCTAGCAATATTATCTTATGATATCGTAAAATTAGGAAGAAATATCGGTAAAAAGAAGAAAAAAGAAGCGAGTAACGTAACAGTAGTAAGAAGGTGATATAATGTCCAAGAATAATAAATTCTATGTAAAGAAAATAAAAAATGACAACATCACTGTAGCGGAAGAAAAAAATTATAAATCCCCATTTATACTGTTTTTAGTAGCTAATTGTCGATTAATATTCATAATAACATTATTATTATCAATAACAACACTTATAATATCAACATCATTAGTATTCAGAAATATGCTTGGTTCAACATATAAATCAGATAAAAATAATACTAATACTACTACTGATAATAGTAATGTAGTAGTAACAGTCGATATATCTGATGAATGTAATCTAAATAATACAACACCAATTACTGAAGAATATGCCACTAAACTATTTGATAGTAGTAGGCAAATAAATACAGCAAATACCGGCGTAGTAATAAAAGTAAAAGAAAAAACATTGGAAGACAGAATCATCATATTCTATTCTGACAAAACAGCATTAATAAAATATAAAGATGGAACATATTTAAGAGTATTTAGAGTAAATAATAATTATGGTGTCAAAGAAGATGGAACATTCGAGGCTAAAGCAAAAACCAGAAAAGTAACCGCTAAAGAAATAACTAATAAAGATTTAGGAATAAAACTATTATACTTATCTGATGGTAGTCTTGAAGTAACAAAGGGTGATGTATGTTTCTTTGTAAGAGATAGCGATATAACATCATCAGTAGATAAGTTCTATACCAATTTAAGTATCGTTTCACTTCCAACAAAGAAAGAATCAAATAAAACATATTATTCAAATGGAACAATAAAAGAAAATGACTACTTATTAGTGGACAATAAACAAATAAAATCAACAGAAACAAAGAAAACTCATGATAATATAACAATAATATACTATGAAAACGGTTTTGCTGAAATAATTCAAGATAACCAAAGTATTATAGTAGAAAAAAGTGAACATATTATTTATGATAACAATATCTTAGAGATAATAGATAATACAAAAGAAGAAAAAGTAAATACTGATAATTTAATAGATATTAAGAATATAAACTTAAAAAGCAATAATAAAAAAGAAGTAAATTATTTAATACTTATAGAAGAAACAAGTAATTATAACAAATACAACGTATCTAAAAGATTACCAAACGAATATATAAAATATTTAGTATCAATTAATAATAAAAAACAAGATATAAAACTACTAAATAATAATATAAAAGGTACTAATAAAACAAAAGGTTTAAAATTAACTAATAATGCCTATCAAATATATGAAGGAAAATTACCAAAATCAGGAGAAGCTAATATAAAAATAGGTATGTGGGTTGATTACCAAACCATTACAAATGAATATATGAATTCAGCATTCATAGGTACCGTAAAAGTATATATAGAATAATAGACATAAAAAAATAAATATGATATAATTAAAAAGGATAATAGGTGGTGAGTATATGAATAAAAAGAAAATAATGATAATAGTATCATCAATAATATTAGTATTAGCAGCCTTATTTACAACTACATACTCACTATTCTATAAAGAAGATGTAGCGGCTAATCCAAGTAATTATAGTACAGGATTACTTCAAATAGAGGCAACATCATTATCTGATACAATATCATTAGATAGTGCTCTTCCTATGACAGATGAAGAAGGAATAGAAACAACTCCATATGTCTTTTCAATTAAAAATACAGGTAACGTTGATTATAAATTTGATGTAAAACTATTATCTACTAGTTCTAATACTATAAATTCTCAATATATAAAATTAAAAATAGACTATGATAATCCAGTCGTATTATCATCATTAACAAATAGCATTATTAAAAGTAATGTTGTAGTAAAAGCCAAAGAAAGTATTAATATAACCCTAAGAGTATGGCTAAGTAAAGATACACCTAATACCGAAATAGGAAAAACATTTAATTCACAAATAGTAATAGATGGACAATCAATATATACATCTACTAATAATGATCCAGCACTAGATACTTTAACTAATTTAGGACTTTCAGTAGATACAGAACATACTCCTGATTTTACTACTTGTAGTGGTAATAGTGGTATTAAAAATAATAAAAGTGATGAAGCTTTAGCTACTGGATTAGGGGATAATACTAATGGTATATATAAGTCAGAAGATGATCTAGGTAATTCATATTATTTTAGAGGAAACGTTCAAAACAACTATGTATACTTTGCCAATAACTGGTGGAGAATAATAAGAATAAATGGTGATGGAACTATTAGAATGATATATACTTCTAATCCTAATGATTCTAATGCTAATCAATATATAAGTGAGTCTGCTTTTAATAGTGATAATTATGATAATGCTTATGTAGGATATATGTATGGAACTCCTGGTTCTTCTACATATAATGCTACACATACAAATACAAATAGTAGTACTATTAAAACAGTAATAGATACATGGTATCAAAATAATTTGAGTAGTTATAGTAAATATATAGCTGATGCTATATATTGTAACGATAGAGAAGTAGTACAAGTAAATAACGTTGGAGGAATGACATTAACTGGTAATGGGGCAGGAACTAATGAGTCAGCTTATGCTGGATTTAATAGAACATATGTTGATCATGCACCAACTTTAAAATGTAAAAATAAGAATGATAGATTTACTACAAATAGTACTTTAGGTAATGGAGCACTTACATATCCAATTGCTCTTATTACTTCTGATGAAGTAGTTATGGCAGGTGGAGCAGGATTTGATCCTGCAACGATGACATATATTGCAAATGATAATTATTATTTGTATCCAGTAAATGGAAATTATTCGTATTGGGCGATGACACCATTTACGTACGCGGGAGGTGATGCTCTTGTAGCTAGTGGTAAAGGTTTTGTTGACTACGCCGGTGTCCGTGGTGATGGTGGCGCGGTGCGTCCGGTAGTTTCTCTAAAGTCTGATGCGATAAGTGGAGGAGTAGGAACTGTAAATAATCCGTTTTATGTGAATGAAAAGCCTTAATCTGTTGAGGTAAGATAATATATTATTTGGAATTTGGTTCTGGAGTATGTGCGGGAAACCTTTTTCCCGCACGGGTAAAGAGGGATATACTATAAATGGTGGTCTTTTGCTATATCCTCGCAAGCCTAAGGTCTTTCGAGGTAATCATGAGCCTATAGTCTCATGATTAAACAATTATTTATGAAAAGTAATAATAAAAGTGTATAATTAAGATATTAATTATATCTTTTTTTCTTTCTTTATGATAAAATTATTATTAGGTGATACTATGGCAAAAAAAGAAAATAAAAAAGATAACTTAAAAGGAAAAAAAGATACCAAGAAAAAAGCAATAAAAGAAAATAAGAAGAAAGATAACAAGGAAAAAGAAAAATATAGTGCTAAAGAAGTAATAATAGTAATGCTATTTTCTATAGGAATAGGTTTTCTTATGTGTCTAGGCTGTATAAATTTAATAACTGGTAAAAATTATTTAAGAGTAACTAAAGATTTATCCAAAGTAGTAGATACCTACTATGCTATAGTAGATAATTATTATGGAAATCTAGATAAAAAAGCTTTAGTTGATGGAGCAGTAGAGGGAATGATATCTAAGGTAGGAGATACATTTACAAGTTATACTGATACTAATGATACAGAAAACTTCAATGAAACAATCAAGGGATCATATGAAGGTATAGGCTGCTCTATAGCTAAATATAATGATGGACAAATCAAAGTAATAGAAGTATTTCCAGATTCTCCAGCAGAAAAGGCAGGACTATCAGTAGGGGATAGAATAATCAAAGTAGATGGCGAAGATTATACCGATAAAGAAAGCTCAGATATATCTAACTATGTCAAAAATAGTGGAAAAGATAAAGTAGTATTAACAGTTGAAAGAGATAACAAAGAAATAGATATAACTATTAATTTAAGTAAAGTAGAAATACCATATGTAACAAGTAAAGTATTAGAAAAAAATAACAAAAAAATAGGATATATAGCTATATCACTATTTTCTAGTAATTCATATAAACAATTTAAAAGTAATTTAGATAAAGTAGAAAAAGAAAATATAGATGGTTTAATTATAGATGTAAGAGGAAATAGTGGTGGCTATTTATCATCAGTAACCGATATTAGTAGTTTATTCTTAGAAAAAGGCAAAGTAATATATCAACTTGAAGATTCAACAGGAAAAACAAAGAAAAAAGATACCACTAAAGAAAAAAGAACTTATCCAGTAGCGGTATTAATAGATTCATCTTCGGCATCAGCTTCCGAAATACTAGCATCCGCTATTAAAGAAAGTTATAATAATGGTTTAATAGTGGGAACTACAAGTTATGGTAAAGGTACTGTTCAAGAAACAAAAAAATTACTAGATGGAAGTATGATAAAATACACAACGCAAAAATGGCTTACACCAGATGGTAATTTTATCAATGAAAAAGGTGTAACACCAACTAATGAAGTAACATTAAATGAAGAATATTACAATAATCCAACCATTGAAAATGATAATCAATTAAATGAAGCATTAAATTTATTAACAAAATAGCAATTATTGCTATTTTTTTCATATAATTAATTGGTGATAAATATGATAGTAAAATCAACTGATAAAGAAAAAGAAATCCTAGCCAGATTAATGCGAGCAGAAGCTGTGGGTGAAGGCAACCTCGGTATGCTCATGGTAGGTAATGTTGGAATAAATAGAGTATTAGCAGATTGTTTAACATTCAAAGATATCAGAAGTATATCAGAAATGGTATATCAAAAACCAGGAGGATTCTCAGGAACATCATCATCATTATTTTATGGAAACCCAACAGCCTTAGAAAAATCATTAGCAGAGAGAGTAATAAGAGGTGAGTATTATTATCCTGCTACAAATGCATTATGGTTTTATGCACCAAAAGCAAATACAGCATGTACCAGTACTTGGTGGGATCAGCCTTTAGCGGGAAGATATAAAAATCATTGCTTTTATGAACCACAAAAAGGAATATGTAAGGAAATACACTAATGAATAATCTAATTAAAGGATTCATAATAGGAATAGGAAAAATATTACCAGGAGTTTCAGGAGCCTTATTAGCAATAATTATGGGAGTATATGATAAATCAATAGATTATATTATAAACTTCAAAAGAAATAAAAAAGAAAGCATTAAATACCTATTTCCGATAGGAATAGGTATATTATTATCAATAATATTATTTAGTAAAGTAATATACTATACATTAAGTAAATATTATTTTGAAGTAATGATGTTATTTATAGGATTAATAATAGGAACAACACCATCAATCATCAATAAAACAGAAAAAAAAGATAATTATCTTGTCATAATAAGCTTTCTTATCTTTTTTTTCATATCCATAAGTAATATAGATAACACATATATAAAACAAAATAATTATATAGATTCATTAGTATATTTCATATCAGGTATAACAGAAGCAATTGGTACAGTAGTCCCAGGAGTAAGCTCATCAGCACTCCTAATGATAGAGGGAACATATAATATAATAATTGAAGCTATAGCCAATGTAATAGACATAAAAGTAATAATACCATTCATAATAGGATTAATAATAGGTTTAATAATAACTATAAAAATAATAAACTATTTATTAAAAAAATATAATAATAAAATATATAGCATAATATTAGGAATATTAGTATCAAGCATAATATTATTAATAATAAAATCATTCAAATATAAAGTAACCATACCATCGCTTATATTAGGACTAATAGTATTAACAATAGGAATAATAATATCCACTATATTTAGAGAAAAATAAAAAAAGCCATAAGACTTTTTAATTTTTAAATTGGTGACCAGTATGGAATTCGAATCCATGAATGCTGCCGTGAAAGGGCAGTGTGTTAAGCCACTTCACCAACTGGCCAAAAAATGGTGGGCCTGAATGGACTTGAACCATCGACCTCACGCTTATCAGGCGTGCGCTCTAACCACCTGAGCTACAAGCCCATTTTTTGAATTGCTTCTACATTATATCATATAAAAACCAACATTACAAGAGATTTTTATAAAAAAAATTAAAATGGTGGGGCGTTAGGGATTCGAACCCTAGACCCACTGATTAAGAGTCAGTTGCTCTACCAACTGAGCTAACGCCCCAACACAATCAATATTATACCATATATTTTCTATTTGTAAACTACTAAATTAAAAAAAACTCAAAATTTATCAAAAATTATTATAAAAATATCATCAAAATTATCATGGCAAAATATAATGAGTTAATTGACTTTTAAGTACCATTTTGATATAATTTATATGATAGGTATCGGTGATAAAAATGAAGAAAATAAATGATAAAAGTTTTTGGATAATTTTAATTATAAGCATTGTAACTTTAACAATTTTGACTATAGGGGTAATCTTTTTAACAAAAGATTCAGAAAAAGAATTTTATAGTGCAGGATATATAATAAATAGTACTGCATCAAGCAGCAAAAAACTATATTTCAATGATAATACAGTTTATAAAGAAAACGTAAAAGAAGAATATGTTTTTAAGAATGCAGACAATAAAGAAGTAAGTACCAGCAAAGAAAACTTTATTCATTATTTAGATAAATCAATGTCATTTATGAAAAATGGTGTTATCCTTGACTTAGATAAATTTAATAAAAATCTAGTTCCATATTACAATATTACAGATAAATCGATAATTAAATATAATAATGGTAGTTATTACATTGAAACATCCGACAAAACATTAATATTTAATAATTTCTTAGGAAGAATAACCGAAAATAAATATATTGTTGTAGGAAAAGATATAAGAGTTAAATTAGCAGGTAATGATAACACTGTTAGTGGCGATTATTTTGAAATACTATTTGTAGAAGATGGTATAGTAAAAATAGAAAACCAAGAAGGAAGCTATCAAACCGTAGCGGATGGTACTGTCGTATTCGTAGGAGATAATACAAAAATAAATCTTGGCGATAAGAATGTTATCTATAATGATGAAACAAAACTTTCTTTATCTGAGATGACTATTGATGGTAATGAAAATATAGATATCAAACCTAGCGATGGTAAAGTAAAATCAAATGATGACAAGAAAAATACTGATGGCACTACTGATGGTAGTGGAGATAATAAAGGTGAAAATCAACCTGATGTAAAAAATAATCCTGAAAATAATGAGGAAAATAAGCCATCAGGAGGAGAATCAGGCGAAGGTGATACAACAAATTCAGTGTTAAAGCAAGAAGTATCAATAGATTTAATTTCTGCCAAAGTAGATACTCATAGTTTAAATGCAAGTTTCCAAGTAATAGATACCGGTAATTTTATTAAAGATGATTTATTATTGACATTAACAAACATAACTACAGGAGAAAGAGAGTTTTCTAAAATATTAGCTAATGCTCCTGATATACAAGAAGTAAATATAAATTCATTATCACCAAATTGTGATTATCTAATGACAATATCAGAACAAAATAATAATAATGGTACACAATATTTTCAAAAAACATTTAAAACCGAAAGTTTAACACTAAATTTAGTTCGTGAAATGGTAACACAAAATTCATTATCATATTCATTAGAATTTGGCGAAAATAATGATATCAAATCCGCTAATGTATCATTATATGATACCGAAGGAAATAAAGTAGGCAATACAATCACTATAACTAATGGTGAAGACAATAATATTTCTTTTGAGGAATTAACACACAATACAAAATATAAAGTAAAAGTAGATTCAGTTATTTTAAAAAATACCAATTATGCAAATATATATACTATAGAAACATCTGATAAAACACTAAAAAATAAACCAACTTTAGGTGAAATATCAGTAGATACCGATAATGATAATAAAAGCTTTACTCTAAAAATGGAAAAACCACAAGATGAGGACTCAAGTATAACAAAATATACTTATGAAATTTATAAAGCAGAAGATTTAACTGATGGTGAAATACTAAATGCTAAGCCAGTATATACTTTTAGTAGTGATACATTAAAAGAGCAAAAATTAAAATTAGGGGAAAATAATTTAGAAGATAAAACAGATTATTGTTTTAAAATGATTGTAGAATATAATGATAACTATAAATATAACGAAATAGAAACAGGACTAAGTAATTATTTCCAAGTAATAGGTAGACCAACAATTGAATTCAAAGAAGAATTAGTAGACTTTAATCAAATAGTCGGAACAGTAAAAATAAAAGATGAAGGCTGTACAATACCAAATGAAGGAAGAGAATGTAAAGACAAGCCTGAAATGAATAAAGTTAATGACTTTATAATTAGATATTATGGCGGTAATTCAACTACAAGAATAGCCATAAAAGATGTTAAGTTTGATCCTGAAACAATGGAATATAAACTAGCATTAAGTGGTTTAAAAGAAAATACTTTATATACATTTGAAGTATACGCCGATATAGATATGTATAATGGTAAAGGCTTACAAAAAGGTCAATACATAGGAAGCTTTGCGGTAACTACAAAAGGAATAGAAGCATTGCAAATGCAAAATTGGAAGCAAAAACAATATAGTTTTGAAACCCCAATAGTAGTTAGTACTGAAATGATATCTACTGTACCAGAAAGTGATTATGCCGATAAAATATCATCAATAACATTTAATTTATATAAAGGTGATACTAAGAATAATATTCAAACAGCACCAATAGGAAGCTTTACCGAAACAGAAGATATAAAATCAAGATATTATAATAAAGAATTTGATTTAACTTCAAAAATGTTTGGTATAGAAAATCTAGATGCTTTAAGAGAAATATCCGGAGGAAAACTAAGTAGATATTATACACTTGAAGTAACAGATGCCTATGATAATAGCGGTACCAATAAATTTGATATATTAAATAACAAATATGTATTTGAAACACCCGCTATGCTATTACTAGAAGATGAAGTAGCAGAACCAACCATAGCGGTAACAGAAATAACTAACGATACCGTAAAAGACGCCGATATGCAAGCAAAATACGGTGTAAGTTATGATAATAAATTAGATGGCTCAACAATAATAGGTTATGAAGTAAATGCAATATTTGATAAAGCAAAAATAGAAACATACTTCCAAGGTGAACATCCAATCACTAAATTAAACTTTTACGCCAAAGATCAAAGAAATAGATTAATTGAAACAAAAACAATCGATTTTACAACTACAGAAAATTATACAGCATATTTCTTCTTAGACTATGGAACTGATTATAAAGTAGAAGATGAAAAATTAGCTAGAGGAAACACATATAGCTTTTCATATGATATAAGTATTGATAGCAATAACGATGGAGCAGATGATTCTGTATTCCCATCAAATAAACCAATAAGTAAAACATTCACTTCAATTAAAAAAGATCCAATCTTTAAATTATATGTTGATAATAGTACCAAAGATTCAATAACATATAAATACTATGTTGAAGATATCGATAATGCCTTATTTAAAGATGAAGGCGATAAATATAACTTCTACTACAAAGTAAATGATAGTGAAGAAGAAAATAGTATTGAATTTGAAAAAAGTAGTGATATAAAAACATTTACTATTTCAAACTTAAATAATTCTGATATATATAATTTAAGTTATAAAAGAGCAAATACCAAAACATCAGATCCTACTAAAATATCAATAGGAAAATACTATTTTGATGGTTATTATAATTCAAAAGATTATAATATAGGATATAAACTAGTATATGGCAATTTTGATAATAGATTAAAAATAGTTTTAGATGACAATGAATTTTTAAATAGAATATCAACATACCTTCTAACATTAACATCAGGTAATGATAAATATGAAAAAGTTATATCAAACTTATCTGACTGTGATGATAATAAATGTATTATTCTTGATTACAATGATATAGAATCATTCAAAGGTAAAGATATTCAAGTTTCATTAGTAGGATTTTATGACACAGGATATACAGGATTTAGTCAAAAATCACTATTAGGAGATTACTTCCAAAGTTTAGGAGTAGTAGGAGAAAAAGATGCTTCTAAACTAGGATATGTTTTCCAAACAACATCATTAGAAATGCCAGGACAATATTTATATTTAAATCCAAATGGCTCATATGCAACTTCAAACAAACCTACAGGAATATTTGGCTATGAAGTAAAAACAGAAAAAAATCAAAATGATGTATGGTATATAACCTCAACTGATATTGTTGATAAAAGTAAAAATCAATTTATTAAATATGGCGACTTTATTAAGAAAGATGGTATAGCTAACTTAGGATTAAGTGGATTTAGAGATAAAAATACTAAATATACATTAAATCCAAAAGTTTTAGACAAAATAAATATTCAAACAGATAATAATAAATTCAAATTTACAAGTATCACACCTAAAGTATCAACATCAAAACCAACACCAACAATTAATGGAACTGCTATGAATGTATATGTATCTGCAAGTGATAGCGTTTTAGAAAGTGACTTTATTAAAACAGATGGCAAATATAAATTCTATATAGACATTTATACTATGACAACTTGTGGTGAAGATGAAGAAGATTGCAAAGAAGAATATGTTCCTGTAGACACAATTGAAACAGATTATGAAAGTCTAAAAAGTGAGATATCTTTTGCAGGATTAGATCCAGATACTAGATATTATTATAAAATATCTGCTGATATGAATAAAAATGGAGAAAATGTAAAAACACCATTATTCGATTATGAAAAAGAAGGCTATGTAGAATATATGGGTACTTTTAAAACCCTAGGAGCAGAAGAAATACTTGATAGAGTAGCCTATAATTATGATTCAAAAACAATAGATAATGTATACCTAAATAGAATAATGAACTTAACAACATATTTGAAAAATAATAAAAACTTTGATATCAAATATGAAGTACATAATCCAGATGGAGAATTAATATTTGATGGAAAAGTAACTAATGAAGAAATAAATGATGAAAGCATCGGTAAAGGAAGAAAAGCAATATTATCAAGAGATATAACTAAAGATAATTTAGTATATGGAAACGATTATTATACTCTTACCGTTGCTGCTATAACAACAGATAAAGGTAAAGAATTAAAATTATTCGAAGACACAATGTCTGATAAAAATATTACAGCGGGTCAAAACTTCCACGAATTAAAAGAACCATCATTTACAATAAAACAAGAAGCAATAGTAAATAAAAATGATTCAGGATTCACATATGGAATTAAATACATTATCACATTAGAAGATAGAGATAAAGTAATTAAAGATGGATTATTATTTATAGAATTACAAGATGCTGATTACAACCATGTATGTCCAGCAGGTAATGAAGATAACTGTAGTAAAACTATTAATTTAGCTAAATATGGTAGCAATCAAATAGAAATAACATTCACTAATTTAAAACCAGATACCAACTATTCAATTTATGTATCATCAGATATATATAGAAATAATATTTCTTTACCAGATGAAGAAAAAGAAACAAAAATATATGCAAGAAAGAGTCAATATACAAAGAGTGAATTAGGATTCTCCCTAGGAGCAGTAACTCCAACCGCACTATCAAACAATAAAGTATTAATAACATTTAAAGGAGCAACTAATTTACAAGAGTATATAGCAGGTATTGAATACTCAATGACAGTTGAAGGATTTGGTAAAGTAGGTTCAGGCTTAATAGGACAAAGTAATACTACTACTGGTAATCAATTAGTATTTAAATTAGATAAAGATGAATATCCAACCATAGAAGTAACAACAGATGAGAATCAAAAGTTAGGATTAAATAACAATATAAAATTAATATACTATTATAAAGATAAAAATGGAAAAATAACTGCTCTAAAAATAGGGGATAGTACTAGTGATTCTAAGACATTCAAATATGAAGGGAAATAGAAAGGATGATATAAATGAGAAAATATGATAAAAAAAACAAGAGAAATATAGGCATAATATTAGTAATTTCAGCACTGATAATTGTCATGTTTTCTCTAGTTATCAACCTATTTTTATCACGAGATAAAAACGAATATAAAGTAGAAGAAAAAACATTAGTATTTGATAAAGATAAAACCATAATAAAAACAGAAAAACCAGCAGTTATAAAGACCAAATGGAATAAAAAATATTATCTAATTCAAGATAAAATAAGTACCGAATTAGGCAATACCGCTATTACATATAATGAAGATACAGGAGTTTTGAAACTTTATGGAAAATATTATGAAATTAGTAGTGGTGATGAAATAAATATAACTAGTGGTGAAACAGTAATTAAAAGCACCGCTTTAACAAAATTCTATAAATTAGAAGACCGAAAATATTTAGTAGTAGATAAAGAAATAAAATCAGCAGATGGATTATTATCAACAAGTGATTTCTTAATGATTGATCTAGACAAGGCAGGAAATGCAACACTTACAAATCACAAAGTAAATCTAAAAACATTCTCTGCCACTACCATCGTAACATCAAATTACACATTTGATATAGCAAATGAAATATTAGTATATGGTAGCGATAAAATAGATTTAAAGAAAATAATAGGATCTTCTAATACCTATACTAAAGAAGATTTAATACCAGAAGAAGATAATAATAAAGGAAACTCATCTGAAAGCAATACAACTGCTAATAATGGTGTAACTGGTGTAACCGATAATAGTATAGCTAATGGAAATAATACCACTAATGGTGGAAATGGTAGCAAAGGTAATACAGGCAAAAATAATGTAGTTATTGAAGAAATAAAGAAAGCTACTAAAAGAACATCCGTCATAGCGGTAACAAGTACTGTAAATAAAATTAGTGTTGATTATGTAATATATGATCCTAAAAAAGAATATTCATCAGTATATATGGAAGTAAAAAAAGAAAATTCAAGCAATATTGATACCATATATTTAAATAGTGGTTCAACATCATACGAAATAAGTAATAATGTATTTCCAAATACAAATTATGAATTAACATTTAAATATAGTTACATAGATGATGAAAATCAGATGCACGTTGAAACATTTGATAAAGTTAATATAACTACTAAAAAACCACAAGTATCATTAAAAGTAACAAGAACAAGTAAAGATGGAATAGATTATTTAGTTACAACAGACAATAGTTATCCATTAACATCAGGTACATTAACCATAACAAAAAATGGTGAAGTAGTATCAACAAATGAAATAACATTAAACGGAAATACAGTAGGACATGCACCAATTACAGGACTACAAGAAGAAGATTCCATATCTCTAAGTTTAACAAATATAAAATCAAATGAAACAGTAATTAAAGATTTAAGTTCTAACTATAAATTTAGATATTAAGAAGGTGAAAAAATGAAAAAATTCATAAAAGAAAAATATAACATATTAATACCAGTATTTCTTATTATAGTTATTTTAATAGCGGTATTCCTATATGCTAGAGAATATAAAAATAATAGATATGCCAAAACAGAAGAAGTAGATGTATATCAATATTTTTCCGGTTTAAAGTTAGAATATAAAGCAAAAATATCCCGTAACAAAAAAAATGTTATATTAAAGTATGAACCCAAAGATGAAGTAGTAAATTTAAGTAGCATACCAATATACATAAAAGGTAAAGATAATGTAATATTCCCTAAAGCAATGTCAATAATATTTCCAATAAAAGATGAAGTATATAGCATATCATCTTTAGCAGAAGTATATAAAAAAAATAATTTATATTATCTAAATCAAAAAAATATAAATACTCCTCAAGATCATGCCTTTTATTATGATGGTATTGACCTATACTTTTTCCCTGAAGCTACCACTATTGAAGTTGGTAGTCAAAAGATAGAATTAAGTCCAATGTCATATTTAAACTGTTCATATCAAAGCCTATTAGAGTATTATGATAAGGCAAATGATACGTATAAAAAAATAGATATAACTGATGAAAATGTAATAGTTTCAAATGATTACTATAAAATAGATGTTACACTTGATAAAGTAATATATCAAAATAGTTTCCGTATTTTAGATAATGACTTTAGTTCATTACCTAAAATAAATGAAAAAGAAAACAAATAATATAAAAAAATAAATATCATATACTTATGATAGGTGAGTATATGAAAAATAAAATACTAAATATAATAAAAATAGCAGTTATTATTGAATTAGTAATAGCATTACTGAACTTCAATTTAACTACTATTTTTTTATCATTATTTACATTATTTCTATTGTTTTTAACAGACTATATCAAAAAGAAATTAGAAATACCATATAAATTACAATTACTAATATATTTATTTATTATAGGAACAGAAGTATTAGGAGAAATACATAACCTATATAATAAAGTATGGTACTATGATGATATAATGCATACCTTAAGCTCATTTATAGTAGCATCATTATCAATATACATATTAAATAAAATAACCAAAGATAACAATAAAAAATTAGTAGTAGTATTTTCATTTATATTACCCATGGCCGTAGCGGCTATTTGGGAAATAACAGAATTTACTATTGATAATGTATTTAATAAAGACATGCAAAAAGATACCATTGTAAATAATATAACATCAACATTATTTTCCCCAGATAAAAATAAAGCCGTAAAAAAAGAAATAAATTCTCTTTATATAAATAACATAGATTTTATTCAAGAATATGGTGGATATATAGATATAGGATTATATGATACAATGGAAGATATGATATGTGCTTTATTAGGAGCATTATTATTTATAATAAAAAAATTAGCGGAGCCTTAAGCAGCTTCGCTATATATATTTTTATCAAAAGTATGCGTACCATCATTAATTTTTTCTAATGTCTTAGTACTAATCAAAAAGTAAGTATCTCTATTAATATTAATATCACTAATAGGATCATCCCAAGTAAGATCCAAATGATACCATTTACCATCTAAATAAACCAAATTCCAAATATGTTCTTCATTACTAATTTTATAATTAATAATATTCATTTTATCCAAGAATATTTCCATAGCATCAGCATATCCGTTGCAGGTACCATATCCTTCGATTAAAACACCATAAGCAGTATTAGATTTATAAGTATCATCATTTTTATTTTCATATTTAAGCTTATCATATTCAGTATGATTAATAATATAATCATGAATAACTCTAATTTTTTCTTTAGGGGGCATATTATTGTTAACATTTTCATTAAGTATCTTATCAACCTTATTATTAATTTCATTAATTTCATCTTGCGTATAAGCCCTATTAATAGTAATAGCTATTTTATAATCCCCACCATAACTAATTTTAACATTATTAGAACTATTATAAGGATGAACAAAATTATTAAGAGTTGAAATAACCTTTTTAAATTCAGCTCCATTATAAGCAGTTAATGTATTAATATCATTAATATAATTAGTATAATCACTATCAATATATCTTTCAATATAATCAGTACCACTATTAATAGCATAGTAAATAGAATTTATTAAATCATTTCTGTTCTTAATTCCACTTTCAGTATAATCATCAACATAATTAAAATTATCATCTTTATAATAATCATTAATATTGATTTTAGAATATTTCTTATCTATTGTATATTCATAATATTTATAAACAATTTTATCCTTTTGAAAAGCACAAATTGTAACCACAACAATTGCAATAAAGCCAGTAACTAATATAGCCTTACCATATTTATTCTTTTTATTCATATTGGCCACCTCATATTTTCATTATACCATTTAAGTATAACTTGGTAAAGAAAAAAATATAACATTTTAAATAAAAATACTAAACCATAGTAAGTACAAAGATAATAGTGTCAAGATAAGTAAAGTAAATAATAGTTAAATAAATAAAAATAATTTACTTCTTTGTCATAATTTGGTATAATAAAAAAGAAATATGAAAGGTCTGGTAAATATGGAAATAACAAATAAACATCCAAAAATATACTTATTAAGTGGAAAGGCAAGAAATGGTAAGGATACTACCGCGGAATTCTTAAAAAAATTTTATGAAGCTGATGGAAAAAAAGTAATATACTCTAGAGCAGGAAAATATATAAAATTTTATGCTAGTGAAATGACTGGTTGGGATGGCAAAGAAGAAACAAAACCAAGACAGTTGTTGCAGGAATTAGGAACTGATGTTATTAGAAATAAGCTAAATAAAGCTGATATGTTGATAGAAAGACAATTAGATGATATAGAAATATATTCATATTTTTATGATGCTATAATAGTTCCTGATATAAGATTACCAAAAGAAATAGATAGTGTTAAAGCAAAATTTGATAATGTAGTGGCCATCCACATAAATAGAATAAATTTTGAATCAGATTTATCTTCAAATCAACAAAGCCATATAACAGAAACCGCTATGGACAATTATACCAATTTTGATTATGAAGTAACTAATGATACATTAGAACAATTAGAAAAAGATATATACAAAATATATAAGGAGGAGACAAAATGAAAAAGTTAACAGGAAATGAAATAATAAAAACATACATAGACTTTTTTGTAGAAAGAGGGCACACATATATAGAATCAGCATCATTAATTCCACAAAATGATCCAACAGTATTATGGATAAATGCTGGTGTAACACCACTGAAAAAATACTTTGATGGAACAGTAGTACCAAAAAACAAAAGACTAGTAAGTTGCCAAAAATGTATTAGAACTGGTGATATTGAAGAAGTAGGAAAAACAGCTAGACATCATACATTCTTCCAAATGTTAGGTAATTTTAGTATCGGCGATTATTTTAAAAAAGAAGCTCTTCCTTGGGCTTGGGAATTATTAACAAGTCCGAAATACTTTGCAATGGATAAAGACAAATTATACATAACAGTATATACTCATGACGAAGAGACATATAATATATGGTTGTCATTAGGAGTAAAACCATCACATCTAATAAAACTAGATACAAACTTTTGGGAAATAGGACCAGGTCCATCAGGCCCAGATACCGAAATCTTCTATGATAGAGGAGAAAAATATGATAAACAAAAAAGAGGCATATCTATGCTTCAAAACGAAGAAGAAAACGATCGTTATATAGAAATATGGAACAACGTATTAAGCCAATTTAACGCTACTGAAGGACTATCAAGAGAAGAATATCCAGAATTACCACATAAAAATATTGATACAGGTATGGGTGTAGAAAGAATGGCTTGTATTCTACAGGAGACAGAAACAAACTATGAAACAGATTTATTTATGCCAATAATGCATAAAATAGAAGAAATATGTAACATTCCATATAATGGTCAAATGCAGTTCAAAGTAATAGCAGATCATATAAGAACTTTAACATTTGCTTTATCAGATGGAGCAGTATTTGAAAACGTAGGAAGAGGTTATGTATTAAGAAGACTATTAAGAAGAGCCTCAAGAATGGGTAGAAAACTAAATATAAATAAAGAATTTCTATCACCATTAGTAGATGTAGTAGTGGATAACTACAAAGAAGTATATCCAGAATTAGTAGGAACAATGCCAAAGGTAAAAGAACTAATATCTAAAGAAGAATTACTATTCCAAAAAACTCTATTATCAGGAGAAAAGAAATTAGAAGAACTATTCAAAAACAAAAATAAAGTTATTAGTGGTAAAGATGCCTTTAAATTATATGATACATATGGATATCCAATAGAACTAACAGAAGAAGCCGCTATGGAAAAAGGATTTACTGTAGATAAAGAAGAGTTTAAAGCCTATATGAACGCTCAAAAAGAGTTAGCTCGTAAAAATAGAAAACTAATTAGTAGTATGAATCTTCAAAATGAATTACTAATAAATTATAAAGAAGAAAGTAAGTTTGTTGGCTATGATAAATTAGGATTAGAAACAGAAGTACTAGCCATCATGAAAGATAATAACTTTGTAGATACATGTAGTGAAGACTGCTATATATTCTTAAAAGAAAATCCATTCTATGCCGAAAGCGGTGGCCAAGTATCAGACTCAGGATATTTAAAAAATGATAAATGTAAATTAGAAGTAACAAATGTCATCAAAGCACCAAATGGCCAACACTTACTAGAAGTTAAAGTATTAGAAGGAACAATAAATAAAGGTGATAAAATACTAACCCATGTATCTAAAGAAAAAAGATTAGCTATCATGAAGAATCATTCAGCAGCACATTTACTTCAAAAAAGCCTTCAAGAATTATTAGGAGATGCCGTTCATCAAGCAGGATCCAAAGTAGATGAAGAAAGTTTACGTTTTGATTTCACTTATCAAGGAAAACTATCAGATGAACTAATACTAAAAGTAGAAAATCTAGTAAACGAGAAAATACAAGCAGGCTATGAAACAAATATAGAATATATGAATATCAAAGAAGCAAAAGAAAAAGGTGCCATGGCTTTATTTGGCGATAAATATGGTAGTACCGTAAGAGTAGTAACAATGGGACCATCTATTGAATTATGTGCAGGTACTCATGTATCAAATACTAAAGATATAAATAAATTCGCTATTGCTATAGTAGAAAATAAAGGAGCGGATACTTATCGTATAATTGGAGCAACAGACGCAAATATCCCTAAAGTTCTTGAAGAAGAAATAAAAAAATACAACGATGAAATGATCAAATTATTAGATAAAGCAAAAAAAATAATAAATGCTGCTAAAGAATTAGATATTGAATTAAACTTTAACTTTAATATTAATAATGATATTCCAACCAGTTACAGAGATATAGTTATAAATAAAAACGAATTAGAAACATTAAGAGAATCACTAAAGAAATTAGAGAAAGACTTTACTACTAAAAAAAGTGAAAAATCAGTAAGTGATTTATCAAGTTTCTTAAAAATAAAAGAAGAAATAAATGGTATAACTACTATAATAACAATAACTAATGGCTATGATATAGCATCATTAAAACAAATAGCTTCAGCCTTAAGTAATCAAATAGGAGATAATAATTTTGTACTATTAGCCAATGTAAATGAAAATAACTCAGTTAATTATATAGCAAAAGCAACATCAAATCGTATTAACTGTGGTGAAATAGTAAAAGATTTATCAGTACGTTCAGGAGGAAATGGAGGAGGTAATAAGTCCTTTGCCCAAGGTGGAGGAACAGATGCCACTATCGTAAGTAAAATCTTAATGAATGTAAAAGAGCAAATAAATACTTTATAAGAGGAACAATTCCTCTTTTTTCATACCTCAAAAACAATAATCATATATATTATTAGAGGTACATTATGAAAAAACTAATAAATAAAATATATAATACTATCATACCAATACTAATCTTTTTAATTATTACAATATTAATGTTATATATAAATATACCACCACTCATTACATTATTAACATCAACTTTTATAGCGGCCATAACCTTATTATTAAATACAAGTATTCATAATAACCAATATAGTAATAAAAACATCAAAACCATTAGTGGAACAATCAAAGACACAAAAACATATACATATCCAGTAAATAAGATTATAAGAAGTAAATATAAAGTAAAGAAAAGAATAAGAAAAAAATAAAAATATGTGCACTAGGCAAACAAAATACATGCCTCTTGCACTTTTTTCATTTTTTTGCTATAATTATAAAGGTCTTTTACTTGTAAAGAAAGGAGAAATAAAATTGAGTAAAATAAAAATGTTTTCATTAGGAGGACTAGATGAAAACGGAAAAAATATGTTTGTTATCGAAATAGATAAAAATATCTTTGTTTTTGAGGCAGGATTAAAATATGCCGATGAAATGACATTAGGTATCGATTATATAATACCAAATATAAGTTATTTAAAAGAAAATAAAAAAAGAATAAAAGGAATTTTTCTAACACACGCTCACGATGAGAATATCGGAGCATTATCAGACATTGTCCCTGAATTAGGGGATGTCCCAGTATATGCATCAAAGTATACAATAGATGTCGTAAGAAAAGAATTTGAAACATATCATATAAGTACAAATAATTTAAAAGAAATAAAAGCTTATATTCCTATAGATATCAAAGGAGTAAAAATATTTCCTGTATCCTTATCACATTCAGCTCCTGATAACTTTGGTTATGCCATATATACCAAGGATGGAGTAATATTTTATGCATCAGACTTCGTTATTGATCCAATAATGAAAGGCCCATACAAGACAGATATAGGAAAATTAGCCTATATAGGGAAACAAAATGTCTTATGTTTATTAACAGAATCATGCTATGCTGATAAAGAAGGATTCACATCTCCTAAGCATCGTATAAGTAATCTAATTAGAGAAACCCTAAATACTAGCGAAGGAAGAATAATATTTAACGTAACAGATACACATTTATATCGTATTCAAGAATTATTTAGTGAAGTAGAAAATACAAATAGAAAAGTTGTAATCATGGGTAAAAGACTAAAAAGTATAATAGATACAGCTTTAGAAAACAAATACTTAACTATTGATAAAAAAATAATAGGAGACTTATCAAATATAAATGATAAAAATGTTGTAATATTAAATGCTAATGAGAAAGAAAAACCATACTATAACATTATGAAAATAGCTAATGGTTATGATAAATTCATAAAATTAAATGAAGAAGATACAGTGTTCTTAGCAACACCAATCTATGAAAATAGAGAAAAAACATATTACCATTTATTAGATGAATTATCTAAGACTGGAGCAGAAGTAGTAACATTATCCCCTAAAAAATATCTATCACATCATGCTTCATCAGAAGATTTAATGACAATGATAGATTTAATGAATCCAAAATACTATTTCCCAATAAGAGGAGAGTATAAGAATCAAGTTCAAAATGCTAATATTGCTTCTTTAGCGGGTATACCAAGTGAAAATATATTACTTAAAGAAAATGGCGATGTTGTAACTATCGAAAATGGTATTTTAAAAGATACCTTTGAGAAGGTACCGTCAGGATCTATTTTAATAGATGGAAACTCATCAGATGATATTGGCGAAGTAGTATTAAAAGATAGAGAAATGTTATCAGATAACGGTATAATGATAATATCCGTAACATTAAATAAACAAACAAAAGAGATAATATCTGGACCAGAAGTATTAACAAGAGGTTTTGTCTATGTAAGAGATTCATATGAATTAATAAACGAAATAAAGAAAATATCTGAAGATATAATAATAAAGAATACCAAATCAGTAAAATATATCGAATACAACAAAGTAAAAAATATAATTAGAGATGAATTATCTAAATACCTAATAAAAGAAACTGGTAACAAACCAATGATAATAACAGTTATGCAAGAAATATAGAACAAAACTATATTTCTTTTTTTGTATAATAAATATAAATAAAGAAATAATAATAATGGTGATAACATGAAAAAAAGACTATTAGTAGTATTACTAATAATATTATTAACATTAGCATATACCATAGCAAGTACTTATGCCGTAATAATAAATGTCAAAAGTGAAAGTGGTGTTAATGAAATAATAAATAAAATAACCATTAAAGATCTTTTAACAGGGGATAATAATGAATATAACGAAACATATTATGATGTAAAAAATACCCTGGATATTACTGAAGAAGAAATGAATATATTAATAAACTCTAAAGAATTAGATAAGAAATTACAAATAGTATTAAATAAAATAGTTGATTACAAAATAAATAAAAATATAAATTCCAAATTAACAAGTGATGAAATATATAATATGATTAAAGAAGCCACTAATAATGATAATACTATTCCATACTATTTAAAGAAAAAAGTACTAGAAAATAGTAAAATATATTCTGATGATATAAATGATTTTCTATATGATTTAGAAGTATCAGTGAAGGAAGCTTAATATGTTATATATAATATTATTTATAATAATCATAACTATAATACTATATATAGTAACTAAAGATAAAAAATTAGTATTAAAATTAACTAGTGAGATAACTATATTATCTAGCATATTAACTATTATAATAAGTATAGTACTAAGTTATATGATAAAAAATAGTACTAGTACTATAAATTTATCTGTCATAGCAAATACTATTCAAAATAAATTTATATTTAATAGTTTAATATTAATGTCTTTAGGATTTATAGAATTATCCTTTGTAAAAATATTAAAGTAGCTTATAATAATAAGCTTTTTTTCGTCTCACACTTTGTTGCTCGCCGTTTTCTAATGCCTAAGGTCATTAGAAAAAGTTTAGAGCCAAAGGTCTCCAAACTGTAACATTATTAATTAAAGTACTATAAATACTATCCTTTTTATATAAAAATAAAAAAAACTATTTCAATTTCCACCTTTTTTTGTTATAATGTAGAAGAGGTATGATATGAAAAAAAAAATTATACTATTATTAATACTGATACTATGTGTAGGATGTACTAGAATAGACAATGTTAATGACTATAGTATTATTATAGATAAAATTATAAATAATAATTATAATAATCAAAATACAACATCTTTAGGATATACATATTATTTGCCTTTAGGAGTATCAAAGGTATACGATAAAGATTATAACCAAAAATTAAAAACAGAAGATACATTTATGTACTTATATGTTGATTCTGTGAGCTATTATTATCACAATACATTAAACTTAGATGATAATATGATTAATAATAGTTACTATTATCACAAAATAAATAAAGATGATAAAGTAGGATATGTAGTTATAACAGAAGATAAAGATTTATACTTTATAAAAGTAGTTTATAATTATGCTAAAATAGAATCTTATGTACCAAAGACAAAAATCGAGAATGTTCTTGCAAATAGTATGATTATATTAAATAGTATCAATTATAATGACAATCTAATAAAGAAAATTCTGGAAGATGAGCATGGTTCAAATGTTGATAAAGAATATAAAATACAAAAACCAGATAATACCAAGAGTAAGTTTTCTGAGTATTTAAGTGAATATGTTCAAGAGGAAGAAAATAAGACACCAGATTTACCAGAATATTAAAAAGGAGAGACAGTATGAAATTTTTTGATAAAGTAAAAGACTTATTCTCTGATGAAGAAGAAGTAGTAGAAACAGAAGAAATAGAAGTAGAAGAAAAAGAAGAACATAAACTTCCTACTTTTATGCGTAATAAAATAGAAGAAGAACAAAAAAGAGAAGAAGCAAGAAAAGTAAGAGAAGAACGAGAAGAACCAGTTCCTAAAACAAATGTTATAAGTGATAGAGAAATTGTAAAAACAAGAACTTCTAATAACTTTGCTTTTCCAATTGATATGGATGATTCTGATTTAGTTCCAGATTTAAGATATAGTAAACAAAATGTTCTACAAAAAGAAAGAGAAAGAGAAAAGCCAATAGCGGAGTTATATGCTAAAAAAGAAGAACCAAAACCAAAAAAATTTAGACCAACTCCAGTCATATCTCCTGTATATGGAGTATTAGATAAAAATTATACTAAAGATGAAGTAAAGGTTCAAGATGAAAATTCTTATGAAATACAAAGACCATCTAGAAAGGTTGACTTCGAAACAGTAAGAAATAAAGCTTTTGGTACATTAACTGATGATTTAAAAAATGTTATGTGTGAAAATTGTGAGCTATATCAAGAGGTAAAAATAACAAAAAATGCTGATAGAAAACCACAGATAGATAATAGTAATCTTTTAGCAAGTATGACTGAAGAAGGTCCAGCAGAGGACATATCATTAGGAGATGCTGAAGATAACTATTTTGACTTTGGCGTAAGTTATGAACCACCAAAAAAAGAAGAACCAAAAACAGTAGATATAACAGATGAAGTAAAAATAGTAGATCACAATGAAGAAGAATCTAAAGCCGAAAAAATAGAAGTAAAAGAAAAACCAGAAACAAGACAAACAATAAAAGCTAAAGAAAATAAACAGAAGTTAGAAGATAAAGATTTTCTTGAAGATACTAAAGAATTCGAAAGTTTAACTCACGATGAAGAAGATATAAACGAAATATTAAAAGGCACTGAAGACATTACACAAACCGATGATTCAAATGATATATTTAATCTAATAGATTCAATGTATGACGAAGAGGAGGATAAGAAATAATGACAGTGGAAATGGTTTTACCAACAATATTATATATTTTAGGTGCTATATTATTAGTAACATTAATAATATTAACTATAAAGCTTATCATTACAATGAATAAAATAGAGAAAGTTGTTGATAATATTAGTGGAAAGGTAAAAACACTAGATGGCCTATTTGAAATGGTTGGCCTAGTAACAGGAAAGTTTACAGCAATAACAGATAGAATAGTAGATGGTGTAGCTTTATTAATAGAAAAACTATTTAAAGGAAAGGAAGATAAAAATGAGTAAAAAAGGATTAGGAAAAATAGCATTAGGAGCAACAGTAGGAGCAGGATTAGCACTATTATTTGCCCCTAAAAAAGGATCAGATTTAAGAAGGGATATCAAGAAAAAAATTGACGATATCATCAAAGATGTTGATCAAATGAAAGTAGAAGATATCAAGAAAGAATTCAAAGATAAAGTAGAAGAAGTAACAAATGGTATCGAAGATTTAAATAAAGAAAAAGTACTAAAAGCTGCTAAGAAAAAAGGAAAAGAATTACAAGATAAAGCAGAAGATTTAGTAAAACTAGCTAAAGAAAAAGGTACTCCAGTGCTTGAGGGAATGGCTAACGATTTAAGAGAAAAAGTAATTTCAGCAGCACAAGAAGTAATAGATAAATTAGAAGAAAAATAATCACTAGTGATTATTTCTTTTAATAGAAAGGATTAACAATGAAAGTATTAATAACAGGGGCTTCTTCTGGAATGGGAAGAGATATGGCTAAGTATTTATCTAGTTTTGATTACAAATTAATATTAGTATCCAAAGATAAAAAAAACCTAGATAAAATATTTAAAGATGATAAAAACGTAATAGCAACTTATGGCTATGACCTAACAAAAGAAGAAGATTGTATAGAATTATATAATAAAGTAAAATCTGAAAATATTGATATATTAATAAATAATGCTGGCTTTGGAGATGCAGGTAAATTTACCGAAACAAGTTTAGATAAAGAAATGGATATGATAGATTTAAATATAAAAGCATATCATATACTAACAAAACTATTCTTAAAAGATTTTACCAAAAGAAATTATGGAAGAATCCTAAATGTAGCTTCCATGGCGGGATTAATGCCAGGACCATATATGGCAACATATTACGCTACTAAAAACTATATAGTAAGCTTATCATTGGCAATATACGAAGAATTAAGAAAAGATAATTCAAATGTCAAAATATCCATATTCTGTCCAGGACCCGTAGATACTAATTTCAATAATGTAGCAGATGTAAAGTTTAACATCTCATCATTAACAAGTGATTATGCAAGTAAAATAGCTATAGATGGTATGTTCAAAAATAAACTAATAATAGTTCCACCAAACATGAAACTAAATCGCTTCTTAATCAAAATAGCACCATCTAAATTAATATTAGATATAAATTCTCAAATACAAGAAAAAAGAAAATCAAAAGAAGAAAATTAACAAAATTATCTTCTTTTTCTTTCATATAAGTAACAATACTTTATTTTTAAAATAATTTATAGTATAATGGTTAAGAGGTGGAATATGAAAAAAATAGTTGTTTTAGGAGGAGGAACAGGTCTATCAGTACTACTAAGAGGCTTAAAACAATTTCCTTTAGATATAACTGCTATCGTATCTGTAGCAGATGACGGATCATCAAGTGGTAAATTACGTGAAGAATTTGATATATTTGCCGTAGGAGATATAAGAAATGTATTAGTTTCATTATCAGAAGTAGAACCATTAATAGAAGAACTATTACAATATAGATTCACTACTGATAGTAATTTAAATAACCATCCAGTAGGCAATCTCTTATTAGCGGCTCTATATAATATAACAGGTAATTTAACAGAATCATTAACATCATTATCAAAAATATTCAATATAAAAGGTAGAATATTACCATTTACTGAAGATAATCCAATATTAATAGCTCATACTAAAGATGGTAGTATAATAGAAGGAGAAAGCAAAATAACCAAAGCAGGACAAGAAATAGACTATATAGAATATAAAAACAAAGTAACACCAACCAAAGAAGTATTAAATGCCTTAAAAGAAGCAGATTTAATAATATTAGGTATAGGTAGTTTATATACAAGTATAATACCAAACTTGTTGTCTGAAGAAGTAAAAGAAGCATTAAAAACCTCTAAAGCTAAAAAAATGTATGTATGCAATATAATGAGCGAACACGGAGAAACAGATAATTATAAAGTATCAGATTGCATAAACAAAATAAATTCCTATGTTGAAGATAATTTTATCGATACTGTATTAGTAAATAATGAAGTAGTACCAGATAATATAAAAGAAAGATACGTAAAGGAACAAGCAAGTCCTATTGAAACAGATTATGCAAAATTAAAAGACTTAAATGTTGAAATTCTAGAAGATAAACTATTAGAAATAGAAGAAGATAAAGTAAGACATAATCCATATCGTACTGCTTTAGCTATATTTAATTATATTGTAAAGGAGTTAGAATAATATGAGTTTTACAAGTACAGTAAAAGAAGAAGTATCAAGACTAGAAACAACAAGATTAGAAGATATATCAGAACTATCAGCTATCATGCGTATAGCTGCTACCATAACACCAAATATAAGTATAACAATAGAAAGCAATGCAGTTGCCAGAAGAACATTTAAATTAATAAAAAATATATACAGTATAACACCAAAAATAACCATAAGAAATAAAAAACTAGGTAAAGGCTTTACATATATATTAAATATAACTGAAAAAAATAAAGAATTACTAGAGGATCTCTCAATAATAGATAATAACAAATATTTAAGTATACCAAAAGAATATATAACATCAGATGAAGATTCATTAAGAGCATATTTAAGAGGAATATTCCTAGTATCAGGCTCAGTAAATGATCCTAAAACATCAAGATATCATTTAGAATTCATATTAGATACAAAAGAATATTCAGAGTACGTAAATAAACTATTAAATACCTATGATTTAAATAGTAAAATAATAAAAAGAGAAAAAAACTATACAGTATATATAAAAGAAGCTGAGAAAATATCCGACTTCTTAAGAATAATAAAAGCCTTCTCAGCAGTAATGTACTTCGAAGATATAAGAATATATCGTGATCATAAAAATATGACAAACAGACTAAATAATTGTGAACAAGCAAATATTGATAAAGTATTTATGACCGCTAATAAACAAATAAAAGATATAGAAAAACTATATGAATTAGATATGGTAGATTTATTGGATGATAAATTAAAACAAGTAATAGAATATCGTATGAAATATAAAGAGAGTTCTCTATCAGAATTAGCAGAAATAATATCTCTAGAAACAGGAAATGAAATAAGTAAGTCAGGACTAAATCATAGATTCAGAAAAATAAGACAAATAATTGAACAAATAGAAAAAAAATGACATTTTTTTCATTTTTTATTAAAAACGCTTGACATTTGTAAAAAAATGGTTTACACTTAAATTGTCTAATAGATAAACATACAAAGCAAAGCATAAAAAAATACCTATAATTTATCTTCAATAAAGATAACATTTGTAAGGGTATCAAATCTTGATGGTAGAAGTTTTACTGTTTAGAAATTTTATGCTTTGCGAGTATATTTGTTTGGGTATTGAGGTAGAGGCCTTAATTCTTATCTATCTATTGGATGTACATATATGTATGAGAGAGAAACTCGAAGATAAGAAGCTATTTTGAATTAACTGACATTAATTCCGAGTAGTTATTCAGAAACTTGGGAATGCATTACTTGTCAGAGAATGCATTCTTTTATTTTGCCTAAAAATATGCTATACTATATGAAAGAGGTGAAAACTTGAAAGAATTATTAAGTCCCGCTGGAAATATAGAATGTTTAAAAGCCGCTATAAATAATGGAGCAGATGCTTGCTATTTAGGAGGAAAATCATTTGGAGCTAGAGCTTTTGCTGGAAACTTTACCAATGAAGAATTAAAAGAAGCAGTAGAATATGCTCATCTTTATGGTGTAAAAATATATATAACAGTAAATACAATAATATATAATAATGAAGTAGAAGAATTTATAGAATATATAAAATATCTATATCAAATCGGAGTAGATGCACTAATAATGCAAGATATAGGAATGATATCTTTAGTAAGACAAACATTTCCTAATTTTGAAATTCATGCTTCAACCCAATTACATAACCATAATAATGAAGGTATAAAAGCCTTAAAAGATTTAGGAGTAACAAGAATAGTATTAGATAGAGAAATGACTTTAGAACAAATAGAAAATATTAACGTCGATATCGAAAAAGAAGTATTTATTCATGGAGCCCTATGTAATTCCTATAGTGGTTGTTGTCTTTTTAGTAGTCTAAATGGAGGTAGAAGTGGAAATCGTGGGCAGTGTACTCAGCCTTGTAGATTACCATATAAATTAATAAAGAATGGTAAATATATAAGTAATGAAGATAAATATCTTTTAAGTACTAGAGAATTAAATACCATCCATAATTTCGATAAATTAATGAATTCAGATATAATTAGTTTCAAAATAGAAGGTAGAATGAAGTCCCCTTCATATGTAGGATATATAACAAGAATATATAGAAAACTAATAGATAATTATCAAAAAAATAACAAAGAAATAATAACCAAGGAAGAAGAAAACAATTTAAAAATACTATTTAATAGAAGCTTTACAAATGGTTATTTATTCAGTGATAAAGTAATGAATATATCATCATCAAATCATCAAGGATTAGAAATAGGAAAAGTTATAGATATAACACCAAAGAAAATAAAAATAAAACTATCTGATAATCTATATCAAGAAGATGGACTAAGATTCAAACAGTCAAATAAAGGTATGATTGCTAACTTTATTTATAACGAAAAAAATCTTCTTATAAATAAAGCCAGTAAAGGAGATATAATTTATCTAGATAACAAAATAAATCTAAAAGATAAAGACATATTAGTAAAAACATCAAGTCCATATCTAGATAAAGAAATACTATCTATTAGTGAAAAGAAAATAAAAATAGATATAAACATAGAAGAAAAAGACAATAACTTATCTATAACATTCCAAGATAAAGATAATAATAAAGTATCATCAGTACTACCAGTAGAAGTACCACTTACTAGAAATACAACTAAAGAAGAAATAAAAGAAAAAATATCAAAACTAGGAAATACACCATTTATTATAGATACCATAAATATAGATATAAAAAAGAACATATTTGTAAATATGAAAGAAATAAACAATATAAGAAGAGAATTAACAGGTAAGTTAGTAGAGGCAAGAACAAAAGTAAAAAGAAAGATAATAATAAATGATGTAAAACTAAATTATAATGAAGAAAAAAATTATAATTATGAAGTATCAGTATTAGTAAGAACAAAAGAGCAACTAGAAGCATCAATATCTCAAAATGTAGATAGAATATATACTCCTTCCATAGAGTTATATAACAAATATAAGGATAATAATAAAGTATATTTAAGATTACCAAGAGTAGTAAATAACTATAATTATGATGCTAAAAATATATTAGTTACCGAATTAGGAGGAGTACATAAATATAAAGATAGAAATATTATTTCAGATTATTATTTAAATGTTGTAAATAATTATAGTATAAAATATCTATTAGATAATAATGTCAAAAGAGTAACACTATCTCCTGAAATAAACTATAACTACTTAGATGACTATATAAAAGATAAAGTAGAAATAATAGTCTATGGTAAACCAGAATTAATGATAACAAAATCATGTCCTATAAAAGAAATGTCATCTTGTCCATGTACTAAAGAAGATATATATTATCTAGAAGATATTCATCAAAATAAATATAGAATATTACATGATAATTGTATAACTCATATTATGCACCACAAAAAACTTAATTATTTAGATAAAATAGACTATTATAAAAAAATAGGAATAAGATCATATCGTTTAGAATTATTAGATGAAAATTATGATGAAGTAATTAAATTAATTAATAATATAAAGAATTATTAAAATGATTGACTAATCAGAAATAGAATAATATAATATAATACGTATATCAATTATTTAAAGGGGGAACACCAAATGATAAAGAATATTGATATTTATAGTGAAATGAATAAAAACTATAAATTAGACAAAGAAAATAAAATAACAGGATATGCCACAATTGATAAACCATGGCAGAAATATTATAGTAAAGAAGCCATAACTGCTAGTATTCCAGAGTTAACCGCTTATCAATACATGGTAAGTCAAAACCAAGATAACTTAAAAACAAAAGCAATAAACTACTATGGAAAAAAAGTAAATTTCAAAGACTTCATTGAAAAAATAGACGAAACAGCAAGAAGATTATACAATTTTGGTATAATCAAAGGAGAGGTAGTAACAGTTATATCAGTTGCTAATCCCGAATTTGAAATATTATTTTACGCCTTAAATAAACTAGGAGCAATAATAAATCCAATAGACGTAAGAAGCGATTATAAACAAATAAAAAAATATCTTATGGAAGTAAAATCAAGTACAGTAGTAGTTATGGATAATTTCTTGCCTGAATTTGATAAATGTATGGAAGACGAAGATGTTAATGCCATAGTAGAAAATATCATCACATTAAGCCCATATAATTCATTATTATTTCCATTTAATATAATATCTTGCAAAAAGGCAAAAGAAGAAAACATAGAATTATATACCAAAATAGAGGAAATAAAACAAAAAGAAAAATATATATCATGGAATGATATGATGAATACACCAAAGTATCGTTATTCAAGATATCCTAGATATAAAAAGAATACTATTGCTGCTTTAGTACATACTGGAGGAACAACTGGAGTACCTAAGACAGTAAAATTATCTAACGAAAACTTTAATGCTATGGCCATCCAATATAAATCATTAAATGCCAATTATAATAAAGGTGATACTTTCTTAAATGGTATAGTTCCATTTGTAGCATATGGTATTGTTGTTACTATTCACATGCCAATGTGTTTAGGTATGACTAATATAATTGCACCAATATTATCACCAAAAGAATTTACTGACTTTATGATTAAATATAAACCAAATAATGTTTTAGCGGTTCCAACATATTGGGAAGATTACAAAAATGATGAGCGAGTAAAGAAAAGCAACTTAAGTTTTTTAAAACACCCAGGTTCCGGTGGAGACAGTATGAATATAAAAACCGAAGAAGAACATAACAAATTCTTTAAAGAACATAATTCAAACGCTGTAATAGAATTAGGCTATGGTCTAACCGAAGTTGGATCAGCAGCAGTAGCTTGCGTTGGTAACATAAATAAATTAGGAAGCGTTGGAATACCATTAGTCAAAAACAACGTAGGCATATTTGAGCCAGGAACAGAAGATGAATTAAAATATTATGAAGAAGGTGAAATATATATAGAGTCACCTACAACAATGTTAGGATATCTAAATAATATTGAAGAAGAAAGAAAGGTATTAAAAGTACATAAAGATAATACTAAATGGATTCACACTGGCGACTTAGGATATATGGATGAAGATGGTTTCATTTATGTAACAGGGAGAATCAAAAGAATGATTATAAGTGGAGGCTTCAAAATATACCCATCAGAAATTGAAAAAGTAATATTCGAAAATAAAGCTGTAGAAAACTGCTGTATAATAGCCATAGATGATGATACCTATGGTAGTATTCCAGAAGCTCATGTAATTTTAAAAGAAGAATATAAACAATATGAGGAAGAAATAAAAAAGGCAATATATACAGAATGTACAAAAAAATTACCATCTTATGCTATACCAAAAAACTATATATTTGAAGATAGTTTTCCGTTAACTTCAGTAGGTAAAATAGATTATAAAAAATTAGAAAAAGAATCAAACGAAAAAATAACAAAAGTATTATCAAAAAAGAAAGAAAAATAATCTTTCCTTTTTTAATAATTTATTATATAATGATATTATCATAGGAGGGAGAATATGATTACATATATTTTTAGTGGATTCAATCCAAAAGAACATTTTGGAAAAGAAGTTAGTACTTTTTTTAAGAAGATATGAAAAACAGCAAAAGCATAGTATTCATACCAGGAAACTTTGATAGTCCAGATAAAGTAAAAAGATATGCTTTGACAGATATAGAATGGTTTAAAGAAATAGATATTACCTTGGAAGATATTAATATTTTAGATAACAATATGCAAGAAGATATTATGAAAGAAGAACTAACAAAAGCAGATATAATATTCATTATGGGAGGAGATACTCAAAAACAAAATACATTCTTAGAAAAATATAACTTAAAAGAAACAATAAAAACATCAAAAGGTATAGTTATCGGTATCAGTGCAGGAGCTATTAATCTAGGAATAGATTCTCTTTGCTCAAAAGACTTAGATGATGGTGTTCACAAAACAATACTATATAAAGGAATAGGTAGAATACCATATACAATAGAACCACATTTTGATATAAATAATCTAGAATTATTAAATAATGAATTATATCCAGTATCTAATACCATAAAAATATATGCACTTCCTAATGATGCTGGTATTAGAATAACTAATAATAATTATAAAATTATAAAAGGTAACTTTTATCTAATAGATAAAGAAGAAGTAAGCATGAATATAAAAAATAAATAAAAACTCTAGCATAATCATAAGAAAATTAAGGAAATTAATCTATTTATATTTACATCATAACTTTTGATATGTTATAATTAATTTATAATATAGTAGGTGAGCGTCATGGAAGAAAAAAATAAAATAATAATATCATATATAGAAAATAGATTACAAGAGCTAGATCGAATGGGTATGGATGTCCCAGAAAATAATGTTAATAAATTATATAGTGTTTTTCTAAATAGAGTAGAAGATATAAATATTATCAAAACAAAAATAGATACCGTGTTTAATAACAGTATAGAATCATATAATGCTTACCTAGATAAAATAGGATTTACTTATACTCAGTTATTAGATACATATAATAAAGTAGAAAAATTAAACAAAACGACCGCTAAAACATACTTATGCGGAGGATTAGTACCATATATATTACTAAATGAAGATTCAGGAAGAAAACACCTAAGCCTAGATTTACTATGCAATAAAAAAGATATAGCAATGATGCGAGAAGTATTCAGAAAAAAAGACTTATATGACCCAAAAAGAGATAGCTTAACTTATACAGTTAATAATATCGACTATGGCTTTCAAGTGGTTATTGATGGTGTAAAAGTGAATATATTTGCTTTTGAAGAAAAAGATAATGGCATTATAGAATATAATTTCGACTGTAAAAGAAGAATAGGAAGAATAAAAAATATCAATGTCAAACTAAGTGATTACATTGTACCATATGTATCTTCAGATAATAAAAAATATATGACTGAATCATTAGAATGCATTATAGGAGATAAATTATTATTAAATAGAGAAAGAGACAAAAAAGATATCGAGAAAATAAAAGAATGTAATGGTATAAGTGAAGATAAAATAAAAAGATTACCACTTCCAGTAGTAAAAGAAAATAGATTAATAGGGGATAATTTAGAATTCACTTCCACTATGCCTAGCATTAAATTAGATATTCCTAAAAAAAATGGTAGCAAAGGTTTTATCAACATAGCTACAATCATGTTATTAATAGGAATGATAGTTTGTTTTATACTTGGAACTAGATAGACTTGAAAAAGTCTATTTTTTGTTATAAAATATATCTTGTGATTTATATGAAAGAGGAATTAAATAGTTGTACATTATGTCCGAGAGAATGTAAAGTAAATAGAAATAATAAAGAATTAGGTTTTTGTAGGGCTTCTAATAAAATAAAAATAGGTGGTTACCACTTGCATATGTGGGAAGAACCAATACTATCATCAGATAAAGGTTCAGGTACCATTTTCTTTTCTTACTGTAACTTAGGTTGTATATACTGTCAAAATTATCAAATAAGCCATATATGTAAAGGAGAAGAAATAAGTGTTGAACGTTTTAGTAATATTTGTTTAGAACTTCAAAACATGGGTGCTAATAACATTAATCTAGTTACTCCTACACATTACATTCCACTTATCAAAGAAGGCTTAATTCTAGCAAAAAAGCAAGGATTAACTATACCAATAGTATATAATACATCAGGTTATGAAAAAGTATCATCCCTAAAATCATTAGAGGGACTTATAGATATATATTTACCAGATTTCAAATACTATGATAACAATCTAGGAAAATATTCCAATGTCTCAAACTATTACGATATAGCTACTAAAGCTATTGAAGAAATGTATAGACAAGTAGGAAAACCAAAATATAATAATGAATTATTAATAAAAGGATTAATTGTTAGACACCTAGTTTTACCAGGTCATATTGAAGATTCTAAAAAAATAATCAAATATTTATATACAAAGTACCATGACAACATAATACTAAGTATAATGAATCAATATACTCCAATCAAAGAATTAAAATATAAAGAATTAAATAGAAGAGTAACAGTGCAAGAATATAATGAACTAATAGATTATGCTTATGATTTAGGAGTGAGAAACTGTTTTATTCAAGAAGAAGAAAGCCAAAGTGACAGTTTTATACCAAATTTCAAAGGAGATACCATCATATAAAAACGATTTTTCTTGACTTTTCAATCAAATTATGATATTATTTTAATACATTTTGCTTTGAATCTGGGGGGATTTGGAATGAAAAATAGTTTTGTTATAGAATATCTAAATGAAAATGAATTTAGAAAAAAAGAACGTGCTATAAAGAAATATAATATGTTAGCATATAAAAAATTAGTTTTTGATTTTTATCCATCATTTAGAGATGGTGAATTTAAAGGTGTAGTAGTATCAAAAAATACTAAAGATGGTATTACAAAATATGAGTTAAAGCTACCAACAGATAGAATGTTTGCTAAAGTACATGGAGACGTAAAACTATATTATACAGTATATGAAAATCAAAAATTAGTAATGTTGGATACATTAACTCCAGAAGAAATACTAAGCGAAGGACATCAAAAGGAATTATCAACTTATAAAGGCGTAATGGTATCAAAATCTCATGCCGAAAGAGATATGTTCAAAATAAATTTACTAAATATGTTAGATAAATAGAAACAATCAGTTTCTATTTTTTTCTTTTAAAAAAATAGTAAAAAATGTCTAAATATGGTATACTATACATAGGTGGTAAAAATGACAAAAAAAAGAAGAAAAAGGAAAATAAAAGTAGGGAAACTAATACTTCTTTTAAGTATCATCGTCATAGCAATATTAGCAGTATTATTTCTATTAAAAGGCGTAAAAAAAGTAGTTATAGATAAGAAAACTATGTATTTAGCTTCAGATAAAAGTGAGGTAACTTTATATAACTATGACGAAAATAATAATTTTAAAGAAGATAAAAAACAAACACGTGGAACAAAAGTTACTAGTTTCGATAAAACAATTGAAGAAAATAATACTAAGTATACTCAAATAGAGTATAACAACACCAATTATTATGTTAATAGTAGAAATCTAGTAAGTGACATCAAAGATAGTGTATTAGAAAAAACAAAATATGTAAGAACATCAGTAACAGTATATGAAAATGAAAAAGATTCAAAAATAAGTTCATTTATAAAAAAAGGAAATGAAATAAGTATAACAGGTTATGACATACTTAATGAAGATGGAACTGTTAATATGTATAAGATAAGTAAAGATGATATAACAGGATATGTATATAGTAAATATTTGGTGGATACCATGGAAGAAGCCACCGCTAATTATAATGAAAATTCAGTTTATGATACCCATAAAGATCGAAAATATCCAGGTAGAGAATTACATGGTGGAAAAGCTTCTACCTTAGATTATTACCCATATGAAAAGCCACAGTTTAAAGACAATCCACTTATGAAAAATGCTAAAGCTATGTATTTAAATGCTGCCACTATATCAAGTATTGATAGTTATCTAAAGATAGCAAAAGAAAATGGAGTCAATGCAATAGTAGTGGATATCAAGGATGGTGCCTTAGCATACTCTTCCGAAGTTGCCAAAGAAATGTCTCCAACAGCATATGCTACTGCTATGAATGATAATAGTGCTTATAAAAGTGCTATTGATAAAATAAAAGAAGCAGGTATATATGCCATTGGTAGAATAGTTGTCTTTAATGATGTCCATTACGGTAAAGACCATCCAGAAGATTGCATTTCATCAAAAGCTTCCAATAGATTATGGCCATCTGCTTATAGTAGGGGAGCATGGCAATATAATGTTGAATTGGCTAAAGAAGCTGTTCATGAAATGGGATTCAATGAAATTCAATTTGACTATGTAAGATTTCCAGAAGATGCTTATAACATGTCTGTTAGTGGTAACTCAGACTTCAAAAACAAGTATGATGAAGAAAAAGCAGAAGCCGTACAAAACTTTCTATTTTATGCCGCTGATCAGTTGCATAAAGAAGGAGTATACTTATCAGTAGACGTCTTCGGCGAATGTTCAGGAGAATACGTTACAGCATATGGTCAATATTGGCCTGCTATATCTAATATAGTAGATGCCATAAGTTCCATGCCATATACAGACCACTTTGGAAGAAGTGTAGATACTTGGAGTAATCCATATCAAACAATGAATAACTGGGCTAAAGGTGCAGCAGCAAGACAAAAAGAAATACCAACTCCAGCGGTAGCAAGAACATGGATAACAGCTTATGATACTCCATATTGGAAACCAACAGTAATATATAATGCCTCAAAAATAGAAGATCAAGTAAGAGCATTGTATGATAATGGCTTAGATGGAGGATTCATAACATGGAATTCATCTTCGAGTCTTGCAAAGTATGAACAAATAAAATCAGCATTTGCCAAAAATTACGAATAGGATGATAAAATGAAAACAATAGAAGTAGAAAAAAATAAATATGAAATACTAAAAGATTATAAAAATGGTTTTGATCTAGATGATTTCATTAGTCATTATACGGACTTTTATGAAGATTATGACTATATAGTGGGAGATATAGCATATAATAAGCTAAGATTAAAAGGTTTTTATGAGTCAAATAATAAAAAAGTAAAAGATATAAACAACTACAAAAACTTAGATAACTATCTAAAAGAATATTGTGCTGTAGATTGCAGATATTATATCTTAAAAAAAATTAAATAAATATCAAATTAGCCAGTTTATCTATCTGGCTTTTTTATTTATTTATAGTTAACTACTAATTAATTATATTTATATACAAAGTATAAAAGTACCTTTTAAATTAATACTATAATAAAAAAATAAAATTTTATGTTATCGTAGATAATGCTATAAGAAAGGGGAGTATAATGTTAAATATAATTGATTTAGAAGATAAAAAAACAGACAATGAATATCAATTAAAAAAGAAAAAAATACTAAGAATAGTATTAAATTCAGAATACATCCAAAATAAGAACCTAATTTTTACCTTTTTATTAGGGGATACTTTAGATAATTATATAAATAGTTTAGATGATAATAAAGTAAATATAAAGATAAATACAGTTATAAAAAAAGGATATTTTACAAGTGAGGAACAATTTCTTAGTATATTAGATAGTTTTATAACATATTTATCAAACATACTTAATAATATAACGCTATTAGAAAAAATATTTAGTATGTGTGTTAATAACGAACATGGTAAAGTACTATTATCTAAAAAATATATATTTGATAATGACAATATTAATTACTTTTATAACAAATTCAATTTAATGATTATAAATAACTTCTATAATAATTTATTAATATTAAAAAATGAATTAACATATGAGTTAGATATAATTGATATTGATTTAAATAAATTCAATATCAACAATTCAAAAGATGTAAAAAAAATAACCAGGATATTAGGGGATATTTGTTTCATCAATACTGATAGAGAATATATGTTATTGTCATTATTTAATAGTATTAATAAAATAAATAATAAAATATTATTAGATCATTTTGAAATACTAATATCAAACTACATTAAAAATATAAAGTTTTTAGTAGAATATCATAAACTAAAAGAAAGTATAATATAAAAAAACTAGTTATAAAATATAACTAGTAGTTTTTAAATATGGTGCCTCGTTGGAGATTCGAACTCCAGACCCTTTGATTAAAAGTCAAATGCTCTACCAACTGAGCTAACGAAGCAAAATAGAATGGTTGCCTCGGCAAGATTCGAACTTACGAATGCCACAGTCAAAGTGTGGTGCCTTACCGCTTGGCTACGAGGCAATAACCAAAAAGTGGTGGAGGGACATGGATTTGAACCATGGAACCCGAAGGAACAGATTTACAGTCTGCCGCGTTTGACCACTTCGCTATCCCTCCAAAAAAATGGTGCCGAAAACAGGAATTGAACCCGTAACCTACTGATTACAAGTCAGTTGCTCTACCAATTGAGCTATTTCGGCAAAAAAATGGTGGGCGATATAGGACTCGAACCTATGACCCCTTGCTTGTAAGGCAAGTGCTCTAACCAACTGAGCTAATCGCCCATATCATCTCTGGACACTCAATAATATACCATTTATTAGTATACTTTGTCAAGAGATTTAGTTAATATTTTTTTAATTTTTTACATCTTATCAGTTATTTCTTTAATTTTTTCATTTATCCACATATCAAGATTATCCTTAAGAGGTTTAAAGCCACTCTTAGTTTCTGCCATTCTTTTAAGTCTTTGACCATCTTTTTTATAATCTATATCTTTAATACTAAGCTTCAAATGATTATCATTATCATCAACATCAACAACTTCAGCATATATTTTATCTCCAACTTTTAAATAATCATTTACACTTTTTACATATCCATACGATATTTCCGAAATATGAATAAGTCCATCATAATTTTCTGATTGTGCGAAAGCACCATACTTTTGCACACCTGTAACGGTTACTTTGATAATATCATCCTTTTTTACTTTTTCCATACTATTTTCCTCACTGGTGATATTATACCACTTTTTTATTTTTTTTAGTACATATTTATTGTACTTTTAATAAAAAAAATATATAATAACTATAGGTGATGAGAAATGGAAGATGAAAAAATAGTAAAAAAAATAAATGAAGTATTAGATAAAATAAGACCATATTTAGAAAATGATGGTGGTTCAGTTAAATTTAACCGTTTTGAAAATGGTGTAGTTTATGTAACTTTAGTAGGGGCATGTCGTGGATGTCCACTTGCAGATTCAACTTTAGGGGACGGCATAGAAACCGCTCTTATCAATGAAATACCAGAAGTAATAAAAGTAATTAACGAGGATTAGTTCCTTGTTTTTTTATCCACTCTGGCACTGCTAAAGCATAATATCTACTTAAATATAAATAAATATCATATAAATACCTTTCATATTCCTTATTCTTACTTATAATTATATTAAGTTCCTTTTCATCTATCTTATTACTTATAATTTTATCATAAATATTAAAATAAAAACTAGGATAAAGTACTCTACCAAAAAGAATTTGTATTCCATAAAAAGAATAATAATTATATTTAAAATATTCATCAAGCTCGTTAAAAATGTTTTTGTTATTATTAAAAAAAGACCATTTAATATATTCAGCTACATCTCTAGCCTTATGATCTAATATAATATTCTCAGGATCATTCAAACCTTTTTCTAAAGTATTATGTGATAAAACCATTGTATCACTGATTTCTTTATGAATATTATTTTTAGTATTCACAATATATGAAATAGCATTTTCTGTAAGCCCAATATAATAATCAATTGATTCCCTAATCAAAGGGTATTTCTTAGTATTTTCACCAATCTGTTCCTCATAATAATCAATCATATTACTCCATAGCATTTCCCAATTATTTCTCTCTAAATTATGCATATTTAATAAATACATATTATTCATATTAGCCATATTAGCTATATTTACTAACGATAAAGAATATTCATCATTTTTTCTAATCAATATATAATTAACATTATTAATATTAGTAGTAGGTTCATTATATCGATTTAGTATAATATTATCCATCCTAATCATATTATTTAAAAACATATTAATATTATAAATATCATTACTTCTATCTAAAGAATTACTATAAGGTTTAAATATATAATAGTTACCACTTATATCAAAAAAATAATAATCTTTCTTATTATACAATTCATCTATTCTTATATTATAGTAGTATTCTATCATATTCTTCATATTATCCCTCACTATATATTATTAATAAAAATTAAGAAATATTTGCCAAAAACATAATTTTGTGCTAAAATACATGGAAACCGAAAAGGTATAAGAAGAAAGAGGAATTAATTATGAAAAGTTATATGCGTTCTATGTTACATGAAGCCATAAAAAATGGTAATGTAGATACTGTTAAAGCACTATATAATGGAAACCCCAATGATTATGAAATAAAATTTGAATATGCAAGATTACTAATAGATACAGGAGATGTAAATCAAGGTAAAAAAATGCTCCTTGAATTATTAGATACAAGAAATAGAAACTATGCTCTATTAGAACTAGGTAAATTAGCAGTTCAAGAAAAAAATATAAATATCGCTAAGAAATGCTTCAACGAAATAATTGCATATAGTTATAACGATAAAGATAGAAACTATGCTTTATTAGAATTAGGTATAATAGAGTCAAAATACGGAAATAAAAATAAAGCAAGAAAGAATTTCGTTGAAATATTACGTAATACTAATGATCATAATGATAAAAATCATGCCTTACTAGAATTAGGAAGATTAGAGGCTGAGTCAGGCAATATTGAAGAAGCAAAAAAATGCTTTAATCGTCTAATAAGTATAAATAAAAATAGTAAAGATCAAACTGAAAAAAATACTTCATGGTATGCAGAAAGATTACTTGTTACGTTACTATTTAAGACAGGAGAATATCAGTCTTTAGCGGATCTTGTTAATAAAAGCAGTGTAAAAGTAAAAAGCTATATATTACTATATATTAGTAAATTAACTAATACATATTTTAATATTCCATATGAAGAAATAGAATATGGTTATACAATGAATCAAATATTAGATTATGACGAATATTCTGCTATAGAGCATGTTTTAGAAGGACATGATTTAGACTCCGATGGAACAATATTTAATCCTAATATAGATATATATAAATTATTTAATGATATACAAAACAAATTAACTCCTAAAAATAAAGTTAATAAATTAATATTTAATGATATATATATAATTCATTATCCAAATATTGGTATTAATAATCAAGAATATTTAAGAGTGGTAACACTACCAAATACCAAAAATATTTTAACTATGTATCCTATAAATAACAAATATGATGTTATTGATGATGATTATATGGAAGAAATAGAAAATACAAAAGTAAAAAAATTGACTATTAAGTAGTCAATTTTCTATTTATATCTATTATTAAATATCATTTTGTGATAAAATTATATAGAGGTAATATTATGAAAAAAACAATAAAAGATTTTGATTTAGAAAATAAAAGAGTAATTATTAGATGTGATTTAAATGTTCCAATGAAAGATGGAGTAATACTTGATGATACAAGAATTAAGGCCAGTGTTAGAACCATTAAGTATGCCATAAGTCATGAAGCTAAAGTCATACTACTATCTCATCTTGGTAAAGTAAAAACTCTAGAAGATAAAAAAGATAATAGTTTATATCCAGTAGCTTTTGCCTTATCAAATTATCTAAAATGTGAAGTGAAATTTTCTTTTGATACTAAAGGTAAAGAACTTACCGAAATGGTTAACAATTTAAAAGCTGGTGAAGTATTACTAGTAGAAAATACCCGCTTTGAAGACATAGAAGGAAAAAAAGAATCAAACTGTAATCTTAACTTAGCAAAGTATTGGGCTAGTCTAGGAGATATATTTATTAATGATGCCTATGGTTGTTGCCACAGAAATCATGCTTCTGTGACCGGAATACCAAAATATTTATCAAGTGGTGTGGGATTTTTAGTAGAAAAAGAAATTAAAAAATTAGATAATATCTTAAATAGTAGTACTCATCCATTTATAGTTATTATGGGTGGCAAAAAAGTAGATGATAAAATAGTTTTGATAGAAAGATTATTAGAAAAATGTGATAAACTTCTAATAGGGGGGGCAATGTCTTTTACATTCTTAAAAGCTAAAGGATACAATACTGGAAGCTCTATCGTAAGTGAGGATAAAGTAGAATTTGCTAAGAAAATGTTAGAAAAATATCCAAATAAAATAAACTTACCAAGTGACTTTGCAGTTTTAGAAGATGATAAAGTAATAATAAAAGATATTGAAGAATTTAATAACAAAGATATCGGTTACGACATTGGAAATAAAACACTAAGAAACTTTTATAAAGATCTTAGTGGTGCAAAAAGAGTAATAATAAATGGACCTATGGGAATGTTTGAAGATAATCGCTTCACAAATGGTACAAATAAATTACTAAAATATCTAGATAAAAATAAAATTAAAACTCTTGTAGGGGGAGGAGATACTGCTTCATCAGTTAATAAATTAGGATATCAAGATAGTTTCTATCATGTATCTACTGGTGGAGGAGCTACTCTTAAATATATGGAAGATGGCCTTTTAGTGGGTATTGAAGCCATTGATGATGTTAACGAAGAGTAAATAATGTAATATTTTATATGAATAACATCAAATTTAATACCAAGATAAATTAATAAAATAATAATTAAGATATAATTATTTATGTTCCTATAAATAGTTATATTAAGAATAGGAGAGAAAAATGAAAAAATTAATTATACTTAATCACAAGATGAGTCTTTTATATGATGACTTATATAACTATATAGATAGGACTAATAATATTGAGACAGATAACGATATTATTATTTGTCCCTCTAATATTTACCTAGAGGCTTTTATTAATAATTCAGTATGGCCTATTGGTGCACAAAATATGCATTATAGTCTTGATGAAAAACATACAGGAGAAATATCTACCGATCAATTAAAATCATTAGATATTTTATATTCTTTGATAGGACATTACGAAAGAGTAAGAGAGTTTAATGAAAATAAAAATATCATCAATGAAAAATTAATAGCGGCTCTAGATGCCAATATTATTCCTATTTTATGTTTTGGTGAAGATATTGATGAAGATTATAAAGAGGTAATACCAAACTTACTTAATTCTTACTTAAAAAATATTATGAATATTGATTTTATAATATTTGCCTATGAACCAATTTATGCAATTGGAACTGGAACACTACCACGAATCGATAAAATAAAAGAAGTAATAAGTTTTACATCTAAGTATTTACAAGACAAATATAATAAAAAACCAACAATAGTATATGGTGGTTCCGTTGATAGTAGTAATATCAAAGAAATATTAAATATAGATAATGTTGATGGAGTGCTTATAGGTAATATGTCATCTAACGTAAAAGAAGTAGAAAGAATGATTAATAATATAGAATAGAGAAGTATTAAATATTTCTCTATTTTTAGTTCTTATGTGACATCATTCGACACGTTTTGATTATTAGAAGTAATATAATAAAAAAGTAAGAAAGAAGGAAGAGAAATATGGAAAAGATTAAAGTTTTAATGATTGATGATAATGTTAATTTAGTAGAAATGGTTAATGATTACTTTGAAGATAATCCAAGAATTGATATTGTCGGTAGTGCTTATAATGGGGATGAAGGATTAAAAATAATCAAAGAAGGAAAATTAGAATATGATCTTATAGTACTTGATTTAATAATGCCTAAAAAAGATGGAATAGCGGTTCTTAGAGATTTAAAAGAAAACAATATAAATAGAAATATAATCGTAGCAACTTCATATAATGCTCCTGATACTATTAGAAAAGTAAGTGAATATGGTGTTACATATTATATTCTAAAACCATTTGATTTACCAGATTTAGAAGATAAAATATTAGATACATTCACTACTAGTAGTAAGAAAAGCATAAATATATTAAGTAATAATTTACAAATATCCATTAGTAAAATGCTTCATGAACTAGGTATGCCGTCACATATAAAAGGATATCAATATATTAGAGAGGCTATATCTATGGTATATGATAATCCTGATATAGTAGGAGGAATAACTAAAGAATTATATCCTGAATTAGCCACAAAATTTGACACAACTGTATCACGAGTAGAAAGAGCTATAAGACATGCCATAGAAGTATCTTGGAATAGAGGTGATTGGGACCTTATGGAAGAAATATTTGGCCACAGCGTCGATATAGATAAAGCTAAACCAACCAATTCCGAATTTATCGTCACAGTAGCGGACAAATTAAGATTAGAGTATGTAAAACAATATGCATAAGATACCACTGGTATCTTTTATTTTCAAAAAAAATAAAAATACTATTCTTTTTAGAAAACTTATGGTATATTATATTTAGTAGGAGGCTTATATGAATGATATAGAAAAACAAATAGAAGATAGTTTTAAAGATGACAGTTTAAAAAAGGAGGATGATAATATTAATAATCGAATAAATCATAGGGGAAATAAAGATAAGAATAAAAAAATAATATATATTTTATTATTTTTAGCCATAATTATTATAATTTCTCTTATTGTCTATTTAATGATAAATAAAAGAAACAATTCCGTAGAGGATAATAAGCCTATTGAAAATAAAGAAGAAAAAGATAAAGAAAACCAAAAAGAAGAAAATATAGGCTATGTATCATGTGATGATAATACATCATTATTAAATGTACGAAACTCTACTACTGGGGATATTATTGATGGACTTTCATGCTATCAAAAAATAACTATTGAAGAAGAACTAGATAAAACAGACAACTGTGATAAATGGTATAAAGTAACTTATAAAAAGCATGATAATAATTATACTGGGTATGTATGCTCTACATATATAAAGAAAATAAATGTTGATGAAAGTACTTATAAGAAAATAACAGAACTAATTAGTAAAGCTAATGACTACTATGATAAAACTAGACTTATGCCTTATTGTGGTAAAACTACTGAAGAAAAGAAAATAAAATTTACCGAAGGCAATGGTACTTTTGAAGGAGAATATTGGAAATCAGAATTTAAAAGTTTAGAAGAACTAAAAAATTATTTACTTGATTTTATGGATAATAGTCTTATTGATACAAACTTAAAATTATCAGATTATAATAATCCTAAAATGTATGATAATTATTATGAAATAGATGGAAACCTTTATTGTAGAGGTTATTCTGGTAAAGGCTATAGAACATTATATACAGGTAATTATAATTTAGAAATAGCCAATGTAACTGATAGTAGGATAGATGTTAATATAGCATATGAATATATTACCGAAAAGACAGATCAAAAAGAGAATAATAAATGTACTACTGATAATCTATCATCATGTAAAAATTCTGATTTTGAATACAAATTAGGAAAAATAGTTATTAATAAAAAAGAAGATAAATATATTATCAATAAAATGGATTTTCATGAATAAAAATAATTATAAATAAAATGTAAAAAATATGTCAAAAACTCTTGATATATTTTTTATTTATGATATTATATTTAATCAAGAAAAGGAAGTGATGTATCTTTATTTAATCTCATATAAATAAGGATGCATTTTTATTATACATGGAGGTATTTGGTATGGTTGAGACAAATTTACCTATATTATATTTACGCGAAATGGTCTTATTACCTTACAATGAAATAAGATTAGAATTTACTAATGATGAAGATAAAAAAGTTCTTTCTTTAGCAGAAAAACAACATGACAGTCATCTATTATTAGTAAATCTTTTAGACCCTCTTGAAGAAGAACCAGATATAAATGAACTCCCTGAAATTGGTATCTTAAGTAAAATAAAATCTAAGATAGATCTTCCTAATGGAATAACTAGAGTAGTATTAATAGGCATTGATAGAGTATCAATATCCAGTTATGCTAAGATAGGAAATACATTGTCAGCTTTTGTAGTACCCACTAAAGAATATGATTATAATGAAATAGAAGCAAGTGCTTTAAAAAGAATATTATATAGAAAATTAGATGAATATATAGATGTATCTCCATATATGTCTAATACCGTTTTAGGACGTATAAATGATGTAAAAAATATAAGTAAGTTATCTGATATCATCGTAGCGGAATTACCGTTAGAATACACAGATATGCTTAAATATATTAGTATTACTAATCCAATGTTTAGAATAAGAAATATAATAGAAGATTTATCCAAAGAAATAGAGACTGTAAGACTAGAAAATCAAATCGAAGATAATTTAAAAATACGTATGGAAGAAGAACAAAAAGAGTATATGCTCAAAGAAAAAATAAGACTAATAAAAGAAGAATTAGGAGAAGTTGATTTAAAAGAAGAAGATATAAATAAAATAAGAGCTAAAATGAATACCATGTCTCTTCCAGATAATATAATAAAAAGATTGAACGAAGAAATAGAAAGATATTCTCTAACAAGTCCTTCATCTCCTGAAGTAACAACAATTAGAACATATATAGATTGGCTTCTATCTCTTCCATGGAATAAAGAATCAAAAGACAATACCGATATCAAAAAAATAGTAGAAGTACTAGATGCTACTCACTTTGGATTAGATTCTGTAAAAAAAAGAATAGTAGAGTATATAGCAGTAAAGAAAAAAACTAATACCTCTAATAGTCCAATTCTTTGTTTAGTAGGCCCTCCAGGAGTAGGTAAAACATCTCTTGCTAGTTCTATAGCTAAAGCTCTAAATAAAGACTTTGTCAAAGTATCATTAGGAGGTATAAATGACGAAGCAGAAATATTAGGTCATAGAAGGACATATATAGGAGCTTCTCCTGGTAAAATAATTCAACAAATGAAAAAATCAAAATCCAATAATCCATTATTTCTAATAGATGAAGTAGATAAACTTACTAAAGATTATAAAGGAGATCCAGCTTCAGCTTTATTAGAAATATTAGATAAAGAACAAAATTCAAAATTTTGTGATAACTATATTGAAGAAGAATTTGATTTATCTAAAGTATTATTCATTTTAACAGCAAATAATATTAGTGCTATACCAGCACCATTATTAGATAGATTAGAGATAATTGAACTATCAAGTTATACCATATATGAAAAAATAAATATAGCTAAATATCATTTAATTCCCAATCTTCTAGAAGATTATAAAGTAAAAAATATTAAGTTTACTGATAATGCTATTGAAAAAATAATAACTTCTTATACTAAAGAAGCGGGTGCTCGTGATTTATATAGACAAATAGATGCTGTAATTAGAAAAGTAATAATAGCTAAAGAAAAGAGTACTAAAGTTATTGTTGATACAGGAGATATAGAAGCATACTTAGGACCATATAAATATAATAATTCTATGAATGATGAAAATAATAAGACTGGTATAGTAAATGGTCTTGCTTATACACCTTATGGAGGTACAATTCTTAAAGTTACCTGTACTTTATATCCAGGTAAAGGAAATATTACTTTAACTGGTGCTTTAGGAGATGTAATTAAAGAAAGCATATATATAGCTCTTAGTTATATAAAAGCAAATAGTGTTATGTTTAAAATAGATTATAAAATATTTGAAGAAGTAGATTTTCATTTTCATTTAGAAGAAGGTGGCATACCAAAAGATGGACCTTCTGCAGGTATTACTATAGTTACATCAATATTAAGCCTACTAAAAAATAAGATAATTAGTAATAAAGTATCAATGACTGGAGAAATAACTCTTCGTGGTAAAGTACTTCCCGTAGGGGGCTTAAAAGAAAAATTGATATCTGCTGTTACTAATGGTATAGATACAGTATATTTACCACTTGAATCATCTAAAGAATTATCTTCTCTTCCTAGTGAAGTAAAAGATAGATTAAATATTATTTTAGTAGAGGACTATGAAGATATATATAAAAGTTTATTTAAATAACATCCTCTTAAGCCTAAGGTCTTAAGAGGCATAGCATAGCCGAAAGTCTATGCTATGAAATATATTTATTTTAAGAAAAATATAGAACCATAACAGTTCTATATTTTATTTATTCTATAAAAGTTAATAGAGGGCCTATTAAACAATCTTAAATTAATTCTAGACTCTCCTATACCGCTAGATACGTACATAGGAGTATCATCAACCATATAATAATTATCATAATATTTTTTACTACCATAAGGTAAGAAGAAATTCTTGATAAAAGGTATATTAACCTGACCATTATGTGAATGACCTGCTAATACTAAATTAACATTATATTTACTAGTAATAGTATCAATATAATCAGGTTCATGTACTAAAATTATCTTATAATTAATATCATCATTATCATTAAAGTAATTCATAACTTTATCAATATCAGCTTTATCATAACTATAAGTATCAAGTCCACCTATAAATAATTTATCATTATCATTACCATATATAATATCATAACTATTTTGTAGCAATATAAAATCACTTTGTTTATATATATCTTCAATAATACCTTCTTTTTTTACATAATCATGATTACCAATAATAGCATATTTACCATACTTACTATTAATACTACTAAGAAGAGTAATTAAATCATTTTCTTCACTATCCGTAGGATTAAAATCCTTATCAATTAAATCACCAGTAAAAATAACAATATCAGGATTAATCAAATTAATTTCATTGACAATTTTTTTAACCATGTCTTTATTCACTACTCTTAAATAATGAAGATCACTAAATTGAACTATTTTAAGACCATCAAAAGAATTATCAATATCACTAGTATCTATCTTATATTCCTTAGTAATAAGTCCGCTAGTACCTTCATATCTACCATAGATAAGAATAAGTAATATCACTAATAATAGAATAAAAAGAAATCTTATAAATTTTTTCATATAAGAGCTACTCCTAAAAGATATACAATGATTGAAAGCAAGTTATGCATCATATGCATAGATATTGAAGAAAATATATTATTAGTTTTATAGTACAACAAGGCAAATGCTATTCCTAAAGAACAATATGGTATTAAGTACAATAAATCAATAGGAGACTCAATATAGCCAATTACATGTAAACCTCCAAAAATAATTCCACTCAATAAAACATAAGCCCATTTATTACTAATAGCATCGCGAATACTCTTTCTAAAAGTCAATTCCTCGTTAATAGGGGCAAATATAACAGTACTAATAGCCATTAATATAGGAGCGGTTTTAATATAATTTCTAACAGCTTCTTCATTACCAGCAATAGTTTTACCAAGTACTAAAGTAATAAACAAATTACTTACAACCATAACCATAAACCCAACAACCCAATATCTAAAAGCAAATTCCAAATTACCATTAATATCTTTTTTAAATTCATTAAAGTCATTTACTAAAGTCTTCCCATATATAATAAAAAATATAAGTGTTAATACTAATTCTGATGTTGTAAGATAAACTACATACATCTTATCACTAATATTATTAGGATTAATATTAAATATAGAGAAGAAAATAGTTGAAAACAATATTAATAGAAGTATTATCCAAATACTTTTAAATATCATTAATATTTTGTTTAATATTTTATTATTCATTCTATCACATCCTCTTATATTATACCAATAAATTATAAATTAATCTATAATAAAGATTTAAAAGATGTAAAATAAATGTAAGTACTAGTAAAATCATTTATAAAATGATATAATTAATTTACAAAGAATTACATTGTGGAGGTGATATATGTGTTAGATATTGACTTTAATCAAATAGTCAATATGATTGAAAATAGAAGAAGTAAAGCATATAAAAAAGTTAATGAAGAAATGGTTTTATTATATTTAGACATTGGAAAGTTTTTGTACGATTTGAAATCAAATAGTGGTTATGGTGATAAAATTGTTGCAAAAGCCGCTGAATTTATGAAAAGTAACTATCCACAACTGAGAGGCTTTACAAAAAGAAATCTCGAGCGGATGATACAATTTTATAGTACATATAAAGAAGACGAGATTGCGACACCACTGGTGACGCAATTATCATGGACTAATAATTTGCTTATTTTAAGTGGTGCAAAGACTAAAGAAGAAAGATATTTTTATTTAAAACTAGCTATTAAAAATAATTATTCAAAAAGAGAATTGGAACGTCAAATAACATCATCCTATTATGAAAGATTTATATTGTCTGAAGGTAAGCAATTACCAACGATTAAGAAAACAGTTGATGAAGACGATTATCCAAATACTAGATTGTTAGATACATATAGTTTAGAGTTTTTAGACTTACCGAATGAATATAATGAAATGGATTTAAAAAAATCTATAATTAGAAATTTAAAAGATTTTATTCTAGAAATAGGAAATGATTTTACTTATATCGGGGATGAATATAAAGTGCAAATTGGCAATCATGATTTCTTTATTGATTTATTATTTTATAATCGTGAATTATCATGTTTAGTAGCATTTGAATTAAAACTAGGAGAATTTAAGGCAGAGTATTTAGGAAAAATGAATTTATATTTAGAAGCGTTAGACAGAAATGTAAAAAAAGATTATGAAAATCCTAGTGTTGGCATTATTTTGTGTAGTTCAAAAGACAAAGAAGTAGTTGAATATTCACTCAGTAAAAATATGTCACAAACTATGATTTCTGAGTATAGATTAAAATTAATAGACAAGAAAATATTGGAGATGAAATTAAAAGAAATGAAATCACTTCTTGAAAAAGTTGATAAGTAATTGGAGGTATAAAAATGGAAGAAAGAAATAAACAAAGAAAAGATTATTTAACTTGGGATGAGTTTTTTATCGGAGTAGCTCAATTAGCGGCTAAAAGAAGTAAAGATCCCAATACTCAAGTAGGAGCATGTATTGTTAGTAATGATAACAGAATATTATCAGTAGGATATAATGGAACCCCTAATGGCTATGATGATAAATATTTTCCTTGGGATCGTGAAGGTGATGAGTTAGAAACAAAATATTTATATGTAGTTCATGCTGAGAGAAATGCTATTTTAAATTATCGTGGAAGTAATAAAGATTTAGAAGGTGCTAAAATATATGTTGATTTATTTCCATGTAATGAATGTGCTAAAGAAATAATTCAAAGTGGTATTAAAGAAGTTTATTATTTAGAAGATAAGTATGCTAATACCAATGGTGTTATAGCATCAAAAAGATTATTTGATGCCTGTGGTGTTAAATATAAATGTTTAAAAAAGAAAAAAGATGTCTAAGTTCGACATCTTTTTTAATTTTTATCTCATATAATTAAGATGAGGTGAAAAATGAAAAAAGCATATTTAGGAATAGATATAGGTAGTATTTCTACTAAAGGAGTAGTAATAGATGAAGATAATAATATTATTGCTAGTAGTTATTTATACACAGAAGGAAATCCAATAGTAGCTAGCAAAAAGGTAGTTAAAGAATTAAAAAACAAGACAGATACAAGTATATACAAAGTAGTAGGAGTAGGAACAACAGGGTCTGCTAGAAAATTAATAGGAACTTTATTAGGGGCTAATACTATTAAAAACGAAATAACAGCTCATGCAATTGGAACAACTAGTATTTATAAAGATGTTCATACTATTTTTGAAATAGGAGGACAAGATTCTAAGATAATACTATTAGATAATGGTATTGTTAGTGACTATGCTATGAATACACTTTGTGCAGCAGGTACAGGTTCATTTCTTTCTAGTCAGGCAAAAAGGCTAGGTATTCCTATAGAGGAGTTTGGAAAAATTGCTTTAACTAGTAAAAATCCTACTAAAATAGCGGCACGTTGTACTGTTTTTGCTGAATCAGATCTAGTACATAAATCACAAATAGGGCATAAAAAAGAAGATATTATAGCGGGACTATGCTATGCTATTGTGAATAATTATTTAAATAATGTTGGTAAAGGTAAGAAGATAAAACCCCCAATAGTATTTCAAGGAGGAGTATCTAAAAATATTGGAGTTGTTAAAGCCTTTGAAGATATAACTAAATGTGATGTTACAGTAGATGAAAATTCTCATTTAATGGGAGCTTTAGGAGTAGCGATATTATCTAAGAAAGGTAAAGAGTCAGAATTTTCTTTTGATATAGAAGATATTGTATATGAAACTAAAGGTATTGAATGTCGTGGATGCTCTAATAATTGTGAAATAATAAAAGTTATCAAAGACAAACAAGTAATAGATGCTTGGGGGAATAGATGTCCTAAAGGAGAATTAGTTCACAAATAGGTATAAATATCATATATTATCTTGGAGGTAATAATATGTATGATATTTATCAAATTAAATTAAATGATACTATTGAGTCTTTAGCAAATAGATATGGTACTACTATAGAAGAGTTAAGAAGATTAAATCCTAATAGTAGTTTTGGTGTAGGAAGTAATATAATAGTTCCTACTACTAAAGAATATTTTGAAGTTTATACTATTGAAAAAGGGGATAATTTATATAATATAGCTAGAAAATATAATACTGATTATAATCTATTAGCATTATTAAATGGTCTTAATGTTAATGATTATATTTATCCTAATAATACTATTTTAGTACCTAAAAAAGATGTAAAATATTATTTTACTAAGAAAGATGATACTATAGCTTCTGTAAATAAATTATTAAATGCTAATATAAATAAATTGTTAAGAGAAAATAATAATATATATTTATCCGAGGGACAACTAATAGTTTATAAAGACTAAGTGTCTTTTTCTTTTTTATCCTCTTAAGCCTGTAGTCTTAAGAGGTAAATTAAAGCCAAAATTCTTTGTCTTTAATTTAAACATTTATACTTGATAAATATATTTGTTTATTGTATAATTTAATTATAATAGAGGAGATAAAATATGATACTAAGAAGACCTTATGCTTTTTTGATTAAGCATTTTAGATTTATTCATTTAATATTATTTAGTCTTATGGTATATATAACAGTAATGGCTAATAATATTCTTAAATTTTTTACCGAATATATAGCTAATAATGGTAATATAGAGGTAATAGCGGCTAATTATATTAATTCATTTATAATCATAAGTATCATTCTTATTATAATATTATCAATAGTAGTATACTTACTTATGCGTTTTAAGAAGAAACCAAGGCTATTATATATTCTTATTATTCTAGTATCAATAATATCAGCTATATTATTTGTATATTTATATAGTAATATTAAAGTATTAGAAACTAGTGCTATGTCAGCTAGAAATATTAGATTATTACGTGATATTAGTAGATTTAATTATTGGGGATTGTTCATTTTATGTATTCCTCTCCTTATAAGAGGATTAGGCTTTGATATAAAGAAATTTAATTTTTCTAAAGACCTAAAAGACTTAAAACTAGATACAAAAGATAATGAAGAAGTAGAAGTAAATATTGATTTATCAGGTGATAGTATTAAAAGAGGAGGCCATAAACTAAGGAGGGAATTAAAATACTATTATATTGAAAATAAATTTATGCTTAATATAATATTTGGAATTATTCTTCTTATTCTTATTATCATATTCCCTTTCAACAAATATGTTATCAATAAAACATTAACCGAAGGTAATACACTAAGTACTAAAAACTTTAATATAAAAGTAAATGATAGTTATATAAGTGAAAGAAAACAAACTAGTAAAAATAATAGTTATTTAATTATTGATATATCCTTAAAAGGAAAAAATAATAATTACAAATTAAATCTTGATAATTTCATACTTGAAGGAAAAAACAACGAATATATTCCTAGTTTAAAATACTATTATTATTTTACTGACTTAGGTAATGGTTATTATAATAATATATTAAATACCAAAGACTATGAAGAATATATACTTATATACAATATTGATAATATAGATAAAGATTCTAACTTTAGATTACGTTATTTAGAAAATAATAGATATATAAAATTAAAACCAGAAACAATCAAATAAATATTGCCTAAATATATATTTATGATATATCAAATTAGATTGGAGTTGATAATATGGAAGCATGTACTAATCCAGATTTTCTTAGAGTTATATATTTTATAAAATTACTCATCAAAGTCATAATGACCATTTTACCAATTTGGCTAATCATAATAGGTACTATCGACTTTGCTAAATCTGCTACTACTAGTAATGAAAAAGATAGTAAAACCAATGTTAGAATATTTATCAAAAGAATTATATCTGCTATGATGGTTTATGCTGTTTATTGGATAGTTACCATACTAATGGATGTTTTAGGGGATTTATCAGGACCAACAAACTTTACTGAATGTTGGAAAAACGCTAATAAAGAAACCATCGATCGCTTAAGTAATAATAGTTAAGTACATAATTATGTACTTTTTTTCTTGCCTTTATTTAAATAATAATTGACTTATAAAACGTAAAATGATATACTTGATATAGTAGGAAAGTAGGAACTTTATGAAGAAGAAAAAAGGGAAAAATAGTAGTAGTAAACGAATAATTTTAGTGGGTACTATGATGATATGTATTATCATATCTATGAGTACTTATTGGATATTTGCTTATAAAAATAAATATGGATATTTACATATAAATGATAAGATTATTAGCTATAAAGTTAGTGATTATGCTTATGTAGATGGGAATATTATCTATTTAAAAAATATTGATAATAAAATTGCTAATGACTTCAAAGATAAGCAATTAGATATTATAAAAAATAATGATATTATTGATATTAGAATGGATAGTGGTATTTATAATAATATTCTATCTATTGCAATAAGTTATGTTATAGCGGCAGATTTAGCTAATTATGAAGAAGTTCTTACTATTAATGTTAACCTAAAAACAGATACAATTGTAACAAATGAAGAATTATTAAATATGGCTAACACTAGTTATAAAGAAATAGCAACAAGTATTTATAATGAATATATTGCTCTTCCTACAGATTTTAAATATAAAGTTACAGACTCTATCACAGATGAAGAGATAACAGTAGCAGAATTCAATAATAATAGTGAAAAATATATTATTAGAATTAGAGAAAAACTACCTGATATTATGAAATTATATATCAAAGATAATAAAATATATTATGTAGTTAGAATGAATGAAATTAATAAAGTATGCTATTATACACATACTGATATTAATATGAATAATATAACTAAAGAAATAGCAGAGTTATAAAAGGAGGAAGTTATTTATGGAAAGTATTTTATCTGCAACAGCAATTGCAATAGGAGTTATGGTTGGACTTGCTTTTTTAGGATTAGGTTTAGGAATAGGATTACTTGGAGGAAGAGTCGCAGAGGCTGTTGGAAGAAACCCTGAAACAAAAAATGACGTAGTTCATTCAATTATGACAATATTAATAATATTTGCAATTTTCTTATTGTTCTTATTTGCCTTTTGCTTCTTATTACTTTTCTTTAATCCATTAGTGGGATAATATGGAAACATTTATTATCTCTTTTGTCGTTATTATCCTACTTGTTTTAGCTATGAGTTTAATACTTAAAAATACAGTTAAAACAATAGATGATAAATCAAAATCATATTTTGTAGATAAATTAAAACAATATGATTATCTAATAGATGAAAAAGAAAAAAAATTATCCGAATTAGAAGAAGAATTAGAAAAAAGGAAAAATGGGTTAGAAGAAAATAAAACTAGAGAAGGTAAGCCTACATATGATTTTGATAATAGTATTATTGATTTGCTTACCGAAACTAATTATCTTGATAAAAATATTTTTGCTATTAATAAGAAAATAGAAGAAAAATTTATTATTAATTATGAAGATTTAATTAAAGACTTTTTAGCTAATATTAAGAGTGATAATAAGTATGATTTTTGTATTAATCTAAGAAATAAATTTACACCACAAGAAATATATAAAATAGAAATAATGTTACCTGATGAAAGAGAAGAATATTTAAATAAGTTTCTTACTAAAGAAGAACATAAAGTATATGAAATATTCTTATCTAGTAACAATTTCAACATGGAAGATTTTATTGATTACCTAAATAGATTAATAGAACTAAATAATCCAACAATCACCGTATTAGTACCTAATAAGAATATTAATTATGATTATATAGATAAAAGAATAAAAACTAAAGTATCAGATAGTATTTATAAAGGTATTAAAATATTATATCGTAATAAAATATATGATTTTAGTTTGAATGAAGGGAATGCGTAATATGGAACTTAATAAAGTTGATAAAAAAGTAGAAGAGATTAAAAGTAATAATAACATCTTTTCTGTTGGCAAAGTAATTAAAGTTAATCCTTACACAGTAATAGTATCTGGACTTAACGATATTACTTATTATGAAGAAGTTAATATTGCAGATAAAGCAAAAGGATTTGTTTTCGCTGTAGGAAAAAATAATATTACAATATCTTTAGTAGAAGTTAATGATAAAATTAATCCTGGAGACGAAGTATATTCATTAAAAAAACAATTTAAATGTCTATTTAGCATGGATTCTATGGGAAAAGTAATAGATATCTTTGGTAATGATTTAATAGCAGGTAAAAGATTTGATAATTTAGTAGAAGTTCCAATAGAAAATGATCCTATTCCTATAATGGATAGGGGATTAGTAGAAAGAGAATTTTTAACTGGTATTACAGGTATAGATATGTTATATCCAATAGGAAGAGGGCAGAGACAACTTATAATAGGTGATAAAAAAACCGGTAAAACACAAATTGCACTTGATGCTATAGTTAATCAAAAAGATAAAAATATGGTATGTATATATGTTGCACTAGGTAAAACAAAAAAAGAAGTTAAAGATATTTATTACGAATTAACAAAGAGAGGAGCTGCTTCTTATACAATAATAATTGCTTCATTTAATGATGAACTTCCTAATAGAACATATTTAACACCATATGTAGCTTTATCAATAGCAGAATCTATGATGATGGATTCATACGATGTTTTAGTAATAATAGACGATTTAAAGAAGCATGCCGATGTATATAGACAAATATCTCTAGCAAGTAAAAAGACACCAGGTAGAGATGCTTATCCATCTGATATCTTCTATGCACATAGTAAATTACTTGAAAAAGGATGTCAACATAAAAATGGTGGTTCTATTACAATTCTTCCAATTGTAGAAACAAAAAGTTCGGATATTACTGATTACATATCCACTAATATTATATCGATTTGCGATGGACAATTAGTATTATCAAGTAAAAACTTTACAAAAGGAGAAAAACCAGCTTTAGATTATGGACTATCAGTATCCCGCCTAGGCGGTAATGTTCAAGCACCAGATATGAAAAAGACTGGTAGTTTAGTTAGAAACAAATTACTAGAATATCTAGAAGTAAGAGATATATACGAACTTGCTAATATTGATGAAATGAGTGAAGAACTTCAAAATAGACTAAAAGAAGGAAAAGTAATTTTAGATAAATTAGGACAATATAAATTTTCTCCTAAAAGTAAAGAAGAAATGTTAGATTTATATAAATTTTTAGAAGTAGGTGATAATAATGAAAATAGGTAAAATTATTACTATAAATGATATTTCAATAGAAATAATATTATCAAATACCTCTATAAAAATAGGTGATATTTTAGAAATAGAAGGAAATTCTAAATATATTTTTGAAGTGGTAGAAATAAACAATATATCCGCTACATGTCTAAGTTTATATAGTACAAGAGGATTAGAAAAAGGAGCAATAGTAGTAAAAAAATCAGATGGCTTAGAAGTAGAATATTCTGATAAAATATTAGGTAGAATATTTGATTCATACGGAAATGTTATTGATGGACTACCATTTGAAAGTGAAAAGAAAGTTTCAGTTAATAATCCAACTGTTACCCTAAAAGACGTCAAAGTAGATAATGAACCACTATGGACCGGTATTAAAGTTATTGACTTCTTTGCTCCATTAGAAAAAGGCTTTAAAATGGGACTATTAGGAGGAGCAGGAGTAGGTAAAACCGTACTTATCAAAGAACTTATTCATAATATCTATGCCAGTTCCAATTCTAATGCTGTCTTTGTAGGAGCAGGAGAAAGAAGCCGTGAAGGAAGAGAACTATATGATGATATGAAAAAAAGCAATCTTTTAGATAAAATGACCATGGTATTTGGTCAAATGGGAGATAATCCAATATCTAGAAGTAAGAGTGTTGGTACTGGACTTAGAATGGCAGAATATTTAAGGGACGAAAAAAAGCAGGATGTACTTATCTTTATCGATAATATTTATCGTTTTATTCAAGCAAAAGCAGAAATATCTACAGATTTAAAAGAACTACTTATAGAAAATGGATATCCCGCTAATATGGCTAGTGAAGTTAGTAGCATTGAAGAAAGAATAAATTCTAATAACAATGGTTCTATTACTTCCTTCCAAGCCATATATATACCAGCAGATGATCTAACCGATGATGCTGTACAAACAGTAATGAGCTATATGGATGGACAAATAGTTTTAGATAGAAAAGTAGCAGAATTAGGATTGTATCCAGCTATCAATGTATTTAAATCAACATCAAAAAGATTAGATGCAGAAAAAGTTGGTGAAAGACATTTCAATCTAGTAGGAAAAGTACTTGCTTATCTAACTAGATATGAGGATTTACAAGAAATAATAGCAGTACTTGGTATAGAAGAATTAAGTGAAGAAGATAAACTTATATTCTATCGAAGTAGAAAACTTAGAAATTACTTTTCTCAACCTATGTTTGTAGCGGAGTCATTTACTAATATTAAAGGTGAATTTGTAGATATAAAAGATGTTCTTAATGATGTAGAAAATATTCTAAATGGTAAATATGATGATATGGATGAAAGTAAGTTTAGGTATATAGGTAAAATATCATGAATAACGGAATAAAAGTTCGAGTTTTTGATATGGCTCATGGTCTTAGAGAATACGAAAATATTACAATAATCAGAATAATCAGTAAAGATTATAATCTACTAATCATGAAAGATTATCTTCCAATAATTGGAGAAATAGAAGGCTCAGTAGATATTAAAAACGATATCATAAACGAATCGTTCAAAAATATCAAAGCCTTCTATATGAATAGTGAAAATGTATTTAATTTAATGATAAAAGAGGGATAGTTATGGAAAATGTATTTTATTTTGCTTTTGTAGGTTTAATTGTTATCATTTCTTTATATGCTATTCTAAAAATACTAATAAAAAAGTTTGATCCAGAAAAAACTAGAGTTAAATTATATGGTATACTTGGTGGTATGAGTAATAAAGAAGTAATCAGTGTATCATCATCAATAATTAATTACATTTTCATGGTATATTTAATGGTATCCTTTATCGATGTTGATATATATATAATTATAATAGTACTATTTTTAAACTTATTAAGTTTCTTATTAATTAAAGATAAAAAATTTATCATTCATACACTTCTATCTTTAATAGCTCTAGGAGGAATAAAAATAATATATCTAATTCACGAATATATCGTAAATGAATATATGGATATGTGGATGCTATTACTCTTAGTATTTGTTATGATATTCCTATTCTTATATTTAACATATAACCTTCTTAGCAGTTTAAAAACAGTAGTAATAGCTAATAAATACATAAGAAAGGGTGGTAATGATGAGAATAAAAAACGTAGTTAAAGTCATGAATTTCCACTCTTTACTTCGTGTAGATGCTTCAAAAAGAGAAGCAGAAGCTTATCGTAACGTTGGAGAAGAAATAACAAAAATAATAAAGAATATCGTATATAATAAAAATTTAGTTCTTGATAAGAAAGTCATTACTCCAGATCCAAAAATGGACAAATTAAACATATATATAGCCAACGATTATGGCTTCTGTGGTAATTTCAATTCCCAAGTAGCTAGGCAAATAAAACAAGATAAAAATGATTACAAAATAATTATTGGAAAAAAAATAATATACCATGATGATAAAACAATACTAAAAATAGAAAAAGACAAATTTTATAAAGAATTTAATAAAATAGAAAAAGCCGTAAATGATGCTATTGATAATGGAACATATAGTGAAATAAATCTATACTATAATCATTATAATTCTAGTACTTCATTCGTATTTAAAAAACTAACCTTATTTCCAGTTGAATTTGATGGAGAATATGATACTAAGCATGACTTCGTTATTGAAACAGATATCACTAGTATGCTTCATAGTTTATTATCATTTTATGTATTATATCAGCTTAGAATGTGCGAATGCATTAGTAGAGCAGCAGAAAATGTTATTAGAAATCAAATCACTAGTGAAGCCCTAGATAAAATAGAAGAAATAGAAATAGAAAGAGCTAATATAGAAAGAAAAGAAAAAAAGGATAAACTAGTTAGAAAAACAGTAGAAAATTACAAAAAATTAGCAGGTAGGGAGGAAGAAGATGGATAAGTTTGATTATATTACCGCCACTATCGAAGAAGAAAAAGTAAGATTAGAAAAAATTATCGAGTACTTTGAAGATAATAATATTAATAATGATGACTTACTTGAATATAAAGAAAGATATAACAATGTATGCAGATATCTAACTCTAAAAGGAAAATATCTTAACATAAGAAAAAGAATAGATAGTTTCAAAGGAAAATTAGAAGAATTAAATGAAACAAAAGATGAATATGAAGTAGATAATATATTACTTGAAGATACTTTATTATCTAATTTCAATAGTGATACCATGGGTAAGTATCGTAATATCTTATATGAAGACATAAAGAAAGAAGACCCTAGTATAAGAGATATTTTATATTTACTATTTGAAAAAGAAAGTGATTATAATAATTTAGTTACTAAAAGAACTAAATTATTAAAACTAATTAACCAAAATACATATCCAAAAACATATAACACACTAATAAGTCAAGATGCATTAATAGACAAACAACATTCAATTCTAGATGATATCTTTATACTAGAGAACAATATCAAAATAGAAGAGGATAAAATATCAAAAATAGAAGATGAAGCTATGGTAGTACCAATTCTTAAAATATTATACGAATTTTGGATAACTAATTCTTATGATCCTAAAAAAGTAGATAAAACAAAAATATTTATTGATAACAAAAATTTTATTACATTAAAAAATAATATTGATAAAGAAGATAATACTTCAAAAAAAGAAACAAGTACTAAAATACAAAAAACTAAAAGTAATATAGAAACTATTTCCAATTTAAATCTACCAGGTATTAACGAAGATAATCTAGTTAATATAAATGGCAAAGATTATATAAAAAGTGATAATTAGTATTGAAAAATAATTTTTGATTTGTTATACTTATATTGTATTAATGATAGGAGGTAAAATATAATGTTTGAAGAAGGACAAAAAAATAATACTAATAAAAGTGGACTAATATATGCCATAGTAGGTGTAGCAGTTCTAATTGTAGCAGTAGCAGGTTCAGCATACGCTTATTATAGTGCAACAGCCACTGATACATCTACCGTTAAAGGTACTGCTGGTGGAGGTGCAGCACCTACACTAACAGTAAAAAAGGAAAGTAATGCTAGTGGTAACTTAGTACCAATAGATAAAACAGTGGAAACTCTTACCAAGGGTGCTAAAGGTTGGAATACAACCTCTAATGCAGTAAACACTGCATGGAATGCAGCACAATCATGTACTGATAAAAATGGAAATACTGTATGCCAAGTATATTCAGTTACTGTAAAAAATAATAGTAACACATCAGTTATATATGACATAAGTCTAACTGCCTTATCTGGAGCAAAAACACCAAATCTTGATGCCGTTAAAATGGCTTCTAATATTAGTGTTGCCAGTGTAACTTCAATTAAAGGAGTTAATAAAGGCATTTGTACAACAACTAGTGTAGCAGGTGGAGGTACTTCTACAGCGTGCTATTTCATGGTATTTATTACTAATTTAAATAGTGCCCAAACTGATAGTGGTGCATTCACAGGTACTGTAACAGCAGTTGGATCAAATGGTGCTGAAGTTAAAGCCCAATTCTAATTAATCAAATCTGATGTAGAGGAGGTTGTAAATGGACGAAAAGAAAAAAATAGGTTATACCATTGCCTTAGTTCTTCTATTAATAATTATAGTAGTAGGAGCTACATATGCCTATTTTAGCGCTACTGCCAAAAGTGATAACGACATTAAGGGTGGCACTCTAGATGTAAGTCTTGGACTTTCAGTAAAAAAAGTAAGTGCTACTGGTAGCAAATCAGAGAATTTAATTCCTATTTACGATGGAACTATATCAGGGTATGCCAGTCAACTTGAAACAGCAGCTCAAAGTAAATATAATTGTATTGATAAGAATGATTATACCGTTTGCCAAATATATGAAATAACCATTTCAAATACTGGAGCAAATAGTATTAGTACCAATACAACGATAACTTTTAACAAAAATAATGTTAATAATTTAAAATGGGCAGGTATGTCAGATGCCAATACAGTTATTAGTAATAATAGACATACTATTACTAATAATGTACCTGATACCATAGCTTCTAATACCATAATTAATGGTAAAAGTAATAATACAAAACTATATTTTATGGTTTATGTAAACAATACTGGTAAAGATCAAACCGAACAAGATAAAGATGGTTTTTCAGGAATTATTACTGTAACCGCTACTAGCGGTGATAAGATTACAGCCACATTTAATTAGTGTTGTTTAAATCTCACAACGCCTTGTCAAATATGGCTTTTTTTCTTTTGCCAAAATGATAAAAAATTCATTGACAATTAAATTATAAATGTATTATAATAGATATGGAACAATAGAGAAAGGAGAATGTAATTATGGAAAAAGAAAGAGGTGCTAAGGTAATAGCTATCGTTGCACTTTTAATCGCTGTTGTTGGTTTAACTGTTGGTTATGCTGCATATTCTAGTACACTTACTATTAATGGTACTGCTAATGTAGATCCTGCAAGTTGGAAAGTAAACTTTGATTACAAAACTGGAACTAGTTTGACTGGAGCAACAAAAGGTCATGCAGCTGAAAATACTGCTCCAACACTTGCAGATACTACTATTTCAGGATTTGATGTTACATTAAAAGCACCTGGAGATTCAGTTACTTATAACTTCCTAATTAAAAATAGTGGAACATTAAATGCTAAATTAGCTAATTTCACTATGGGTACTTTAACTTGTGCTCCTAATACAGGTAGTAAAATTTCACAAGAAGATGCAACTAAATTATGTGGCGAACTTAAGTATACTTTAGCATATGCTGATGGTAGTACTATTACTACTGGTGAAACATTAAATGCTAATGATTCTAAAGAATTAGAATTAAAATTAGAATGGCCATCTACTAGTACATTATCTGTAACTGATGATGTAAAAGTAACAATTGGCGCAACAACATTTGTATACGAACAAGCTTAAAAGAAGAAGGGTGATAAAATATGAAAAAGAGTCAAATAAAAGCTTTCATAATACTAGCTTTTATGCTATCTATATTACTCTTTAATAGTTTTATCACAAAGATTTTTAGTCAATATAGTATATGCGCTTTTATATTATCAATGGGTATTATATCTTATTTTATACTTGGATACCAAAAGGAAAAATCAAGATATAATAAAGATATTATTTTATCAATATTAATATATATAGCCATATACTATATTACTACATATTTACTTGGACTATTTATCGGTTTTAGTAGAAATATATATAGTATTAATATGACCAATCTTATTAACAATATTGTTCCATTAATCATATTAATCCCTATAGCAGAAATATATAGATACATAATTAACAATAAGATAAAGAATAATTATTGGCTATTAGGTTTATCAGTTTTAGCATTTAGTATGATAGATATAACATTTACTTTAAGCGCTGTCAACTTTAATGACTTTTATTCAATATTAAAAACATTTGGTTTATTCATTTTACCAAGTATAGCTAAAAATTTTATGTTAACATATATATCATTTAAAGTTAGTTATAAGCCTAATATAATATATAGATATTTAATAGAAATACCAAAATATATATTACCAATTCTTCCAAATTTTGGCGCTTATATTGAATCAGTTATATATTTTACTTTTCCAATATTAGTTTTTATCATGATATATAATAATTTTAAAAAAAGAGAAAAAGTTATTATATCATCAAAGAAGAACAAACGTTCAAAAATAATATATACAATAGCCATATTATTAATAGTAGTAATGGTAGGATTAACCTCTGGATATTTCAAATATCAAGCAATTGTAATTGCCACTGGCTCAATGACACCAAATATTAATAAAGGTGATATTGTTATTGTAGAAAAATTGAATGAAAAGGAAATTTTAAATTTAAAAAAAGGTGAAATACTCGTTTTTCATAGAGAAGACAAGATAGTAGTTCATCGTATATATGAAGTGTATTCCTCAGGCTATGAAACTTTCTTCAAAACAAAAGGGGACCATAATGAAAGCCCTGATGGTTATTTGATTGAAACTTCAGAGGTAATAGGCACAGTCAAATTTAAAATTAGATATATTGGCTACCCAACAGTAGCATTAAATGAAAAGATTAATAGCTAGGAGGTGTGATATGAAACATTTTAGTAGAGAAAAATATGATAAATATAATAAATCTATTTCTTCAAAAAAATCTATGCAAATAGTATATTATTTATGTTTAATAGGGATTTTCTCATGTTTACTATTATTGTTTTCAGTAAAAACCTTCGTTAATAGAGAAGTAAATGCACTTAAATATAAAGAAAGTAGTGACGTAGATTATCGCGTTAAACTTAAACCAAACGAATATTACGAAACAGACAATTTACCATCTGGAATGGTTTATATTGCCAGTTTAATTGATTCTATTGATTTAAGATTTAATTATACTTTTACTACCAATAGTAATATCGATTACAATGCTTCTTATTATATAGAAGCAATTACTAGAGTATATGGTAAAGATAATAAGAATATTTTATATGAAAAATCAGAAATATTAGTTCCTGAAGAAAAAATATCTAAAAAAAATATCATGGCTAACAATTTCTTTAAGGAAGTAAATGTAAATTACGAACATTTTAATGCCTTTGTCAAAGCATTTAAAGCATCATATTCCTTAAACTATGATAGTGATGTAACAATTGTATTACATGTAAATTCACATGGAACTAGTTCATCATTTAAAGATGATATTGATTCAGAGGGATTATCTTTAGTGGTTATACCTCTAACTGAACAAACTATTAATATTACTATTGATAGTAAGAACATCAATAATTCAGGTAGTGTTATTGATGATAATATATGGAATAATATTAACTATATTTATTTTAGCTGCCTAATTATATCTTTAATAGGAGATCTATATGTTATATATAAACTAATTAGATTAATTATCAAGATATATAAAAGCCGTAGTAATTACGATAAAACATTAAGAAAGATTCTTAAAGAGTATGATAGTATAATTACCAATGCAGAAAATATTCTTGATGAAAGTGATTATAAAGTACTTAATCTTAGTTCATTTGATGAACTAAGAGATGCTCATGATAATTTAGGAAGTCCAATTGTTTATAATGAATTAATACCAGGAAAACTTAGTTGTTTTAGTATTATAGATGATAATTTATTATATAAATATACACTTGATGCCAAGAACTTGAAAGAGAAATGGAGGCAAAAATGAAGAAATTAAGTAAAAAAAAGAAAAATAATTTGCCATTATTTCTTTTTTTAATTATTTCATTTATTATTACTTCACTAACAGTAGGATATTCCACATCTTCAAGAACCTTTGCTATTAATGGTGCCGCACTAGTTAGATCAAGTGCCGATGTTCGTATCACTAACGTACAAAGAGTACAAGCAAGCAGCGATGTTACATTAAAAACCTTGACTTTAGATGCAAACGGTACTTTTTCATTAGATTGTAAACTTACTACCATATGGTCAAAGGTATACTTTGAGGTAACTGTTACAAATCTTTCATCTAGTCCCGTATTAGTAACAAGTATTAAAGAATTATCTGAACTTAATTCACATATGGAATATACAACAGGGGACTTTGAAATCAATAAAACAAAAATACCACCTGCTTCTGAAACTAAAATAACACTATGTTTCCAATATAAAGGAGATTTTATGGATAAATATGTAGCAGGTAGTTTTGAAATCATGCAGCAATGGGCTAATCCGGAAACATCACATTTAAAAACATCAATGCAATTTACTTTCTATAAAGTACCACAATATACATATACAGTTAATGCTACGCCAGAAGATTCATTAGTAGCATTAGAAGTAGATGGCAAAACTATAGCCAGTGGAACTGGTAGTGTAAGTGAACTAATTGATGAAAATACCAACATAACTTGGAAAGTTACTAGAAATGGCTATTATCCGCAAAGCGGAACAGAAGTAGTTTTGGATAATACTACCAAAGATATAACTTTATCACGGACGGAAGAAAAAATGTTTACAATAGTTCCTACCCCTAGTGATTCATTAGTAACCATAAAAAAAGGAACAGAAGTATTGGCAAGCAATATAGGAGAGCAAACAGTTGTAGTTGATGATTTATCAGCATTAACCTATACCGTATCCAAATTAGAATATAAAGATGCCACAGGCAGTTATACTATTAATGGAGAAGATTATACACTTAATGTAACATTGGAAGAATTACCTTGGATTACAGGAACATTTGTCAATACAAATAGGAAAGAAGCCACAACAAAAGAAGATACCAATTACCATCCAGGATACTATTTAATAGAACTTTGGGGAGGTAAAGGAGGAGAATATTTACGTGCTTCTAGTAAAAATGCTGGATATCGTGGAGCTGCAGGATACATATATGGAGTAGTCAATCTAGAATATAATTCTAAAATATACTTTACTCTTGGAGGCAATTCTCGTGATGGAGAAACAGGTGGGACATCAAGAGGAGGAGCCAATGGTGGCGGCTATGGTGGAGCAACATATGCTGGCGGAGGTGGTGGATATTCAGCCTTTGCAGTTGGTACCACTACAATCGACGTAGCAAATATCAATTCAGGAAAAGTACTTATGATTGCCGCTGGTGGCGGTGGCGGTGGCGGTTCATCACTAGTTGCCGGAAAGCCAGGAGATGGTGGCGATGGTGGCACATTAAGTAGTGAGACAACAATTCTTGATATTGGAACAGTTTTTCATGGAAAAGATGGTACTTTAAATGGTGCTAAAGAAGGACGTAATGGTCTAGGTGGAACAGCAGTTAGTCGTCCTCAGCAAAACGACGGAGTAATCGGTAAACCATTAGCTGGCGGTAATGGAAGCGGAAATGGTGGCGGTGGTGGCGGTGGCTACTATGGCGGTGGTGGCTCAGGTGGAGCCGGTACCGTATCTTCTAATCAGCCTGGAGGAGCTGGTGGAGGATCATCATTTATAGCAACCAATGTAACCTTTAGTGGACTATCATCAAATGTAACCAGCAAGCTTACAAATAACAATACAAGTAGTTCTGGTGGCTCAATAGTTATAACATATTTAGGAAAAACACTTTCATAGAAAATAGTGTATAAAATAACAAAATCATATTGCATTTTTATGCAATGTTTGATACAATTATTAATGTAAAGGAGGATAAGAAAATGGAAGAAAAGAAAGGACAAGGAACATTATATTTAGTAATAGGTATTGCTACATTAGTAGTTGCCATAATTGGTGCTACATTTGCATACTTTAGTGCTCAAGCTACTTCAGCAGATAAAGTTCAAGGTGGAACTAACACAGAATTATCAACTGCCTTAACCTTAAATGTTGATAGACAATTATTTGGAGAAGCAGAAAGCGAAAGCTATAATAATTTAGTACCAGCTGTTATTGATGTTACTACAGATGGTATTAAAAAAGTAGTAGATAATAAATGTATGGCAGGTGGTTATACAGGATGTCATCTATATAAAATAACAGCAACATCTAGCCAGAATGTTGCTCATGCTAGTGTTAGACTTGCAGATTTACAAACTACTGCTACTGATTATAAAAATTGGAAATATGTTTTATATAAAAGTGCAGATGGTAATGCCAATACTGTAACTTCTATTATTGAAGATGCTAATAATGCAGATCGTAGTTTTGCTGCTTATAGCGAAAAAGCAGGAGCAGATAGAAAATATACTTATAGCGAAGCAGCTCCATCAGGATTTGATATGCATAGTGATGCAGCATTAACAGCAGCAACACCTGAATACTATTATTTATTAGTATATCTATCAAATGTTGATGATACTCAAAATCCAGAGGATCCTACTAATGAAAAAAGTGGTACTGGTACATACACAGGAGTTATTACATTAGATGCTGCAGGCGGTAAAGTAGTAGCTAACTTTACAACTTCAGTTGCTCCATAATAGAATATTAAAAAAATAATGTAAAGATATTGCAAAAATATAATTTATTTGATACACATTATTAATGTAAGGAGGATAAGAAAAAAATGGAAGAAAATAGAAAAGGACCTGGCGTATTTTATGCCGTTGTAGGTGTTGCAACATTAGTAGTTGCTATAATTGGTGCTACATTTGCATACTTCAGTGCAAGCACTACTAATAATACTGATGTTACAGGTAGTACTGCAAGTGGAGCATCATTGTCAATGGCAATAACTAGAGTTTCAGATGCAGGAACTGCTGCTAATATGATACCAATGCTTACAGCTGATTTACAAAAAGGTGTTACTGGTACAAGTTCTAAATCTTGTATTGATGCCAATGATAATACTGTATGTCAAGTTTATAAGATTACTGTAACAAATGGTAGTAAAGATATCGGTATCAACGTTAAAGGAACTATGAATTTAGCAAGTACTGCTACAAATATGAAATGGGAAGTACTTACTGACGCAACAACAGTCAAAGCAGATGGTGCTGTCGTTGCTCAAGGTACAGATGGTGTAATCGTTGCTAATCAAGCTTTAGCAAAATCAGGTTCTCAAGACTTCTACTTAGTAGTATGGCTTGAAGAAACTAACGAAGCACAAGATAAAGATGACGCAGGAAAAGCATTTACTGGAACTGTAACATTTAATGGTGTTAATGCCGATGGTACTGAATCAAGAGGTATTACTGCTAAATTTAATGGATAAAAAATAGATAGTTTGAACTATCTGTTTTTTTTATTTATTACTAGTATTTAATAAATATAGTTTATATACTTTATCCCAATCTATGATATTAAATATTGCTTCTAGATAATCTTTTCTTTTATTATAATGTTTTAAATAGTAGGCATGTTCCCATACATCTATTGCCATAATAGGGATAAATCCATAATAATATGGTGTATCTTGATTAGAAGTATTAATTATTCTAAGCTTATTATTTTTATCAAGTACTAAGAAAGTATAACCACTGCCTTTTAATTCAGTAGCCATATTAATAAATTCATTTTTAAAATTATCAAAAGATACAAAGTGTTTATTAATTATTTCAATAAAAGGAGTAGGAATACTCTTTTTTTTATCTGTTAAAATATAAAAATATAAACTATGGTTTAAATAACCACCTAAATTAAATAAAATCTCATCTCTATCTTCCATAGGAAGTATGTCTATATTTTTAGCTAAGTATATAGGATCGTATTCATAATTATAATTATGTTTTTTTAAATATTTATTTAAATTATCAGTATATCCTTTGTAGTGGGCATTATAATGTAAATCTAATGTTTTATTATCTATATAAGGCTCTAAAGTTGTATAATCTAATTTAATTCTTTCATATTGCATATATATCACCAATATAATTATATTTATATATCCCATAATTTACCACAATTATTTGATAATTAATCCATTTATAAATAATATAATTATAACAGAAAAGAGGTGATATATGGTAAAGACAAAATGTTAATTATGTGATATACTATATAATGTATAGGAAGTGATAATATGCAAAAAATAGCCTTAGTAGAAGATGAAAAGGATTTAAATGATCTTATTAGAGCCTATTTAGAGAAAGAAGGTTATGAAGTTACAAGTTATTATAATGGGAAAGATGCTATAGATAATGTTAATAAAGAATACCATTTGTGGATACTAGATATTATGCTTGGAGATGACATAAGTGGATATGATATTATAAAGAAAGTACGAGAATATAATGCTGATATGCCTGTTATATTTACTTCAGCTAGAGATAAAGAACTTGATAAGATTATAGGTTTAGAACTTGGTAGTGATGATTATGTCACTAAACCATATTCGCCAAAAGAATTAGTCCTTAGAGTCAATAATATTATGCGAAGAGTATATACAAAAGATAAACAAAATATTACCTATAAAGATTATATGGTAGATGTAGATAAAAGAATGGTATTACTTAATAATCAAAATATAAACCTTACAACTTTAGAATTTGATTTATTATATATGTTTCTTACAAATAGACAAAAATCTTTCTCAAGGGATGATATTTTAAACAACATTTGGGGAGAAAACTATTTTGGAACCGATAGAGTAGTAGATGATTTGATACGTAGATTAAGAAAAAAAATGCCTCTTTTAGATATTAACACAATATATGGATATGGTTATAGATTATTATGAAAAAGCCAACCTTAACAGAACAATTATTGTTAATATGTATTCTAATAGTTTTTATAGTAATTATATCTCTTGGTGTAATTCTTCCTAGAACACTACTTCCTGTCTATGAAGAAAATTTATATAATCATTTGAATGAATCGCTAAATATTATTGATACACTTACTAAAAGAAAAATCAATAGTGAAATTGCTTATATTTATATAGATAGTGATAATAATACATTTGTATCTAGCAACATAGAAGATGTTATAAAAAGTGATGATGTTGATGATATAATGAAACTTATAACAAATAGTAAAGGTAAGTTTACTTATAAAAATAAAATATATTATTACACTTTAAATAGTGGTAGTAGCATTACTAAAATAGCTATTACTGGTGATTCATATATTAATTTTATGAAAGCCCAAATACTTAAAATTATTCTTTTGGTTGTAGGAATTACCTTTATCATTATTTCTCTTGTTATACTAATATGGTCAAATCACTTAGTTAATAGAATTAAAAAATTAAAAGATAAAATTGATAATATAAATAATGATGATTATAATCATAATATGATATATGATTATGACGATGAATTATATACCTTAGAGGTAGCCATAGAGAATATGCGGGTATATTTGAAAGAACAAGAAGAATATAAAAACCAAATGTACCAAAATATATCTCATGATTTTAAAACTCCTATCACTGTTATGAAATCCTATATTGAAGCTTCTGAAGATGGTATTGAAAGTAAAGAAAAAACTTTAGAAGTATGCAAAGAACAATTAAACAAATTAGAGGTAAAAGTGCACTCCTTACTTTACCTTAACAAATTAAATTACTTTCAAAAGCAAAAAGATCAAATCAATGAAAAATGTGATGTTAGTAAAGTTGTTTTTGAAGCTGTAGATAAATTTAAGCCTTCTAGAAATGATGTTGAATTTGTTTTAGATATTGATAAAAAGAATACCATTTTTAGAGGAAGCAATGAGATGTGGGAAGCTATTATTGATAATATTCTTAATAACTTCATGCGTTATGCAAAGAAAAAAATAAAAATTACAGTTAAGAATAATAAAATAATTTTATATAATGATGGCCCAAATATTGATAAAGAAGTTTTAACCAATATTTTCACTCCCTACGAAAAAGGTGTTAAAGGTGTCTTTGGTCTTGGGTTATCAATAGTTAAAAAAACACTTGCTTTTCTTGATTATGATATTAATATTGTAAACGAAAAGAATGGTGTCAAATTTATAATCAGTTAAAGAGCCGAAAGGCTCTTTTTTGTTATAAAAAAAAGAAGATTACTCTTCTTCAATTGCTCCAGTAGGACAATTTTCCATTGCTTCAGTAGCGGCTTCTTCGTTTTCATTACTAACTGGTGATTCAACTACCTTAGCTAAATTATCGTCATCAAAGTCAAATACTTTTTGGTCTGTCATACTTACACATTGACCACAACCAATACATTTTTCTTTATTTACTTTTAATTTCATTCTATTACCTTCCTTCTAATTAATTATATCAAAAATGTAAAAAAAAATATAGTAAATTCTTTTATTTTAACACAAAATATGTTATTATATATATAGTAGAGGTAGAAGATATGGAAAGTAGAATGGAAAAATATTATAGAGATGATTTAAGTGCCTTTGAAAGAACTAAAAGAAATCAAAAACTTTATAACGATATTTCTGGTCAAATTGATGGATTAGAGAATTTACCAATTGATGATAATGTTAATGAAATAGATGTTAGTAATCTCAAAAGTATTATTTCTAGTAGAGATGAGTATCACAAAGCAAAAGCTATGGGAAGAACTTTTGTATCAGATAGACCTCTAGTAGAAGAAAAAAAGAAAATTAGAGATGAAAATAGAGTATATGATATCAATGTATTACTAGAAAATGCCAAAAATGAAATTAACAAGAGTGCTGAAATAACCAATGATAAGAAAATTAATACTAATTTCTTAACTAATTTAGAGGATGCTAATATTCCTTATCATGATGATGCTATGGAAATTGCTAGTCAAGAAGTTAAAGAAGAAAAACAAAAGAGTAATACCGATTCATTACCACTAGATATACTAGCTGATTTAAAAGGTAATGATAATACTATAGTTACCGATCCTATAGTAAAAGAAGAAGTTACCCAAATTAAACAAATTAAAGATGGTGAAACATTTTATAGTGGCTCCTTTAACTTTACCAAGAAAGATTTTGATGAAGCCGAAGAAGATGATGCTTTCTTTGAAAAGAGTAATCATACTGGAGTAAAAGTATTCTTCTTAATATTTGGTCTTCTAGTACTAGCGGCGGCTATATATTTAATTATTACTAGATATGTATTATAATAACTAAAGTTTTTCTTTAGTTATTTTTTCGTTGTTTTTTATATACATATGTGATATAATTTATTTGTTAGTAATTATGTCCTCGTAGCTCAGTAGGATAGAGCGATTGCCTCCTAAGCAATAGGTCAACAGTTCGATTCTGTTCGAGGACGCCATTTATTTATTGTTTATAAAAAGCTATCATAGATAGTTTTTTTTCTTTTATTGTCAGAAAATGTAATAAAATGGCTGTTTTTCTGAAAAAATACTCTATTAATATTGTAAATTATTTTAAATAATGTTATAATCTTTAATGAAAAAGCGGAAGGAGGGATAGAATGTCAGCAGGAACTAAAGTAACTGTTAGTGTTAAAGACAATGATGTTGAATTTGCATTAAGAAAATTTAAGAATCAAGTAGCACGTAACGGTAATCTCTCTAAAGCTAAAGAAAGAGCAGAAGGATATAAGAAGCCAGGAGTAAGATTAAAAGAAGAAAAAAAACAAAATATAATTAATTCTAGAAAGAAAAATAGAAGAAATTACTAAGGAGCGATATTATGACATTAGCGGAAAAAATAAATAATGATTTAAAAGAAGCAATGAAGAATAAAGATAGTTTTAAACTTGGTGTTATTAGAATGGTTAAAGGTGCTATGCAACTAGAAAAACCTAATCCTCGTGAAGAACTTACAGATGATGATGTTATCAAAGTAATATCTAAACAAATTAAAATGAGGAAAGAATCTATTGCTCAATTTGAAGCTGCTAATAGAAATGATTTAGTAGAACAAAACAAAAAAGAAATTGCTATTTTAGAAGAATATATGCCAGAGCAATTATCAGAAGAAGAATTAAATAAAATAATTGATAAGGTATTTTTAGAAGTTAAGCCTACTAGTATGAAAGATATGGGAAATATTATGAAAGCTATTTCTCCTCTAGTAAAAGGTAAGGCCGATATGTCAGATGTTAATAAATTAATTAAAGAAAGATTATCATAATCTTTCTTTTAATATAAAGTATATTATTTTTAGACTACAGGCTAAAAATAACTCTCTAAGACCTTAGACTTAGAGAGAATAAAAAAACACACTATGTTAGTGTGTTTTATTAACTTAATGGGACGGAATGTGGGAATCGAACCCACGCATAATGGAACCACAATCCACCGTGTTAACCACTTCACCAATTCCGCCATAAGACAATACTAATGATATCATATAATTTCATATTTGACAAGTATTTTACTAAAAAAATTAAAAATTCATTCAAATGTTAAAAACAAATGATTAATAATTAATGACTTTTTTTTTAATACATGGTACAATATCAAGTGAGAAAGAGGGATAGTATGAGAAAAAGTGTATTAATAACAGGTGCCAGTAGTGGCATAGGAAGAGAAATAGTAAGAATACTTGCTTCTTCTTATAATGTCATAATTCATTATAATAATAATTATGAATCAGCACTAGAATTAAAAAAAGAAATAGATAAAAAATATAATAAAGACTTTTTAATGGTAAAAAGCAATCTAAATAATGAAGAAGAAATAGATAATATGCTTAAAGTGATATATGATAGATATAATAATATAGATGTACTCATAAATAATGCTGGAATAGCTATAGATAGCTTATTTGAAGATAAAACAAAAGAGAATTTTATTAAAGTATTAGATACAAATTTAGTAGCTCCATTTCTTTTAAGTAAGAAGATTGGTCTTAAAATGAAAGATAATAAAAATGGTATTATAATTAATATTAGTTCTACTAATGGCATAGATACCCCTTATATAGAAAGTATAGACTATGATGCTTCTAAAGCAGGACTTATATCATTATCAAATAATTTAGCAAACTATTTAGCTCCCTACGTAAGAGTAAATACAATATGTCCAGGATGGATTAATACTTCTATGAATAAAGAATTAGATAATGAATTTAAATGTAATGAAGAAGATAAAATACTATTAGGTAGATTTGGTAATCCAATAGAAGTAGCAAGTGTAGTTAAATTCTTAATTAGTGATGAAGCAAGTTATATTAACAATAGTATAATTAGAGTGGATGGTGGTAAAAAATGTTAGAAAAGATAAAAAATGATGCTAAAAAAGATTTAAAAGATATATTTGAAATACATGATAAAATAGAAGAATATAATAGTAGAAAAATATTAGACGCTTTTATAGAAAATAATATTAGTGAGAATGATTTTAATTCATCAACTGGTTATGGTTATAACGATATAGGTAGAGATAAAATAGAGGATGTATATGCTAGTATATTTAAAGCAGAAGATGCTCTTGTTAGAAGTCAATTTATATCTGGAACACATGCTATAAGTACATGTCTATTTGCTCTTCTAAGACCAGGAGATATTATGTTATCTATAAGTGGAAAACCATATGATACATTAGATACAATTATTGGCTTTAATGATAATCAATCATCTCTTAAAGCCTTTAATATCGGTTATAAACAAATAGATTTAATAGATAATAACTTTGATTACAACAATATAAAAGATATTCTTAGTAATAACAAAATAAAACTTATTGAAATACAAAGAAGTAAAGGCTATAGTACTAGAGAAAGTATTAGTATAGATAAAATAGAAGAAGTAATAAAGTTTATTAGAAGTATAGATAAAGAAGTAATCATTATGATAGATAATTGCTATTGTGAGTTAGTTAATAAAAAAGAACCAATCGAAGTAGGAGCAGATATATGCGTAGGTTCACTTATAAAAAACTTAGGCGGTGCTATTGCTTCTAATGGTGGATATATCGTTGGAAGAAAAGATCTAATTAATCTATGTGCTGAAAGACTTAACGTACCAGGACAAGCCAAAGAAGTAGGCCCATCAATGGGACAAAATAAACCAATATTAGAAGGATTATATATGGCTCCTATGATTGTTAATAACGCAATTAAAACAGCTATATATACAGCATATTTATTTGAAAAATTAGGCTATAATGTAAGCCCTAAGTATAATGAAGAAAGAGTAGACATAGTAGAGAATATAATATTTAATAATGAAGAAGATTTAATTACTTATGTCAAAGCAATTCAAGCTAATTCCAAGATAGATTCAAATGCAGTAGCTATGCCAAGTGAAATGCCTGGATATGATGATAAAATAATAATGGCTAGCGGTAGTTTTACTCAAGGTAGTTCAATAGAACTTTCCTGTGATGGCCCTCTAAGAAGCCCATATATTGCTTATCAACAAGGCTCAATTAGTTATAAATATGGTAAAATAATAGTAGAGAGAGCAATAAATAATTTACTTAATAAATAAAAAGATGCATTTAGCATCTTTTTTTACATACCCCTAGCTATATATTCATCATATGTTAAACCACTATTAAACACTTTAGTAGCAAGTTCTATTCCTAAATATCTAAAGTGCCAATCCTCAAACATATAACCAGTTATATATTCACTACCTCTTGGATATCTTAATATAAAACCATATTTATATGAATTCTTAACTAAATAATCATATTCCTTATCATTTTCACTTAAATAATCCCATTTACCATTTACAATATCTACAGCTAAACCAAGTTGATGTTCTGAATATCCACTTCTAGCAGAATAAGTTTCCGCAGCGGCAAATCCATCTTTCTTAACATACCTATCATATAATCCCTTTTGATATGTATAAGAACGATATGTCGAACCAGCATATATCTTTAGATTATCTTTGGCCATATCACTAGCCATCTCCTCAAATTTAATTTGAGCTTCTTTTCTTAATTTCTGCGTACCACTAGCATATTTACTATCTATTATAGTTAAATCACTAGGTTCATAATTTTCATCTAATTTATGATATTTATTAACTAATACATCTATTTTACTTGCATCCTCATTACTTATCAAATTATCAGAAGAATAATATTCTTTATCCAAATTAGCATTAACATAAGTAACAACATCTTCATAGTTAAAATCCTTTTTAATATTAGATATATCATATATAGATTTAACCTCCATAATATCATAATCCAAATATCTTTTTAAATTATCTATTCTAAAATAAGATAAATTCATAATATTAATTATATCTTTATTATATTTACTAGTACTAATAATAGATACACTATTAGGAATCTTCTCATATATAGCATTAATATCTTTACTACTATAACCTAAATTTAACAATTTATTAATATTACTAATAAAATCCTTATCATCTATATATTTAATATCCAAATATTCTAAAAAATATTCTTTACTAAAACTATTTTGATTTATAGCCTCTTCAAGAGTTTTAGAATATATCTTTTTATCTTTAATTTGTTCATATAAATCATTTTCTTTAAATACTTCTATTGCTTTTTTATTATATCCATAATTTTTAGGCATCAATATATATACTAAAGATAGTATTAAAATAATAACTATTATTAATATTAATATCATCTTTTTATTATTCTTTTTTCTTTTTCTTTTCATATCATCACCATATCAATTATATATCAAAAATTATGCTTTGTAAAATAAAATATGCTAAGTATTTTACATAAATCTATTGACACTTAATATAATAATGACGTATTATTGTATTAAGTAATTAATACAGTGAGGTGAATAATAGAATTTAATTTTGATAATGATAGACCAATATATATACAACTTGTCGATAGTCTGAAAAAATATATTATATCTGGTAAAATAAAACCAGGAGATAGATTACCTTCAGTAAGAGATTTAGCATTAATGATTAAAGTAAACCCTAATACAATTCAAAGAGCATTAAGTGAACTTGAAGATGCTTCACTTATATATACCGAAAGAACTAATGGTAAATTTGTTACTTGTGATAAAGAAATTATAGCCAAGTATAAAAATGATTTAATAAAAAAAGAGACCGACTTTTATTTATCATGTATGAATGAACTAGGTCTTAGTAAAAAAGAAGTAATTAAATATTTAAAGGAGGAAGATTAATGGAAGAATTACTTATATGTAAAAACGTCAATAAAAATTATGGAAATAAAAAAATAGGTCTTAATGGAATAAATGTTACTAGTATGGATATTACTTCTGTAAGTTATGATTCTAATACTAAAACATATACTTCATTTGTAAAAATTAATTATAGTGATAGAGCAAGCAAACTAATGAAGATTGATAGTAGTAATGGTATTATTAAGTATACAATAAGTAATAATAATTTATATTTAGAATCATTTGAAATTAATAAATAAGATTTAAATAAATATAGAGTATTATATCTATATTTATTTTTTATAAGGAGAAGAAAATTATGATAGAAATAAAAAGTGTAAGTAAAAGTTATAATGGAAAAAAGATGGTACTTAAGAATATTAGTTTTAAAATAGAATCAGGAGAAATATTTGCTTTTATTGGTCATAATGGAGCAGGTAAAACTACAATGATTAAAAGTATTATGGGAATATTAGACTTTGAAGAAGGAGATATTCTAATTAATGGCAGGAGTATTAAAGAAGAGCCCATAGAATGTAAAAAAATAATGGCCTATGTACCAGATAATCCCGATTTATATGAGAATATGAAAGCAATAGATTATATTAATTTTGTTTGTGATATGTATGATACATCTCTAGAAATAAGAAAAGAAAACACCTTAAAGTATGCAAAAATGTTTGAAATAGAAGACAAATTAAATGATGATATATCAAGTTTTTCCCATGGTATGAAACAAAAAATTGCTTTAATAGCTGCTCTCAGTCATAATCCAGAAATACTTATCATGGATGAACCATTCGTAGGATTAGATCCTAAAGCCGTATACGATATGAAAGAGGTAATGCGAAATATGGCCAAAAGTGGCAAAACAATATTCTTTTCTACTCATATATTAGATGTAGCAGAAAAACTATGTGATAGAGTAGCAATAATTAAAGATGGCAGTATTACTACGATAGGTAAGATGAAAGACATTAAAGGAAATGAATCATTAGAAGAAGTCTTTTTAGAACTAGGTGAAAAAGCGTGAAAACATTATCTTTATTAAAAGCAGTTCTTACCGAAGATATGAATATGTTTAAATATTCAGCAGGTAAGAATGCTAGCAGGAAAAAGAAAATACTATTACCAGTACTTCTTTTCCTAATCGTATGTTACTCAATAGGCTACTATGGATATATAATAGCAAAACCTCTATACGAAGTTAATCTTACTTATGTAATGCTTAGTTTATTTATTTTTATAGTTACCATAATAACCTTAATAGAAGGAATATATAAGTCCCAAGGAATACTATTTGAATGTAAAGATAATGACTTATTATTTTCCCTACCAATAAAAAGAAGTCAAATACTATTTGTTAGAATATTTAAATTAATATTATTTCAGTATGTATATAATTTAATGTTCTTATTACCAACTTTTGTTATATATATCTACTTTGAACATCCTAGTATTAATTTCTATCTATTATCATTTGTTATGACAATATTAATACCTATAATACCTACAGTTATATCTAGTATAATTGGATACTTTATAAAACTTATATCAAGTAAATCAAAATCAAAGAAGATAATTCAAACAATACTATCTAGTATTATATTTATGGGAATATTTTTCTTAAGTTTTAATCTAAATAATTTTATTAATGAGATAGCACTGCGTGCTAATAGTATCAACGATATATTAACTAAAATATATTATCCTGTAGGGGCTTACATTACACTAATAAATAAATTTGATATCATAGTATTTATAAAATTATTACTAATAAATATTATTCCATTTATATTATTTATCTTACTAGGAGGTAAATACTATTTCAAAATAATATCTACTAGTAATAATAATACTTCTAAAAAGAATAAGAATAAAAAAGAATTATTTAAAAAGAATACTCCTATAAAAGCATTAACAATAAAAGAATTAAAGAGATATTTCTCTTCTCCAGTATATATGTTTAATACTATATTTGGCCTATTATTAATACTTGTTATAACAATACTTTTATGTATAAAAGGAAATAGTATAATAGATACATTACTTAGCACAGAAGAAGTAGGAGGTATAAATATATCATTACCACTTTTATATTATATCTTAGTGTTATTCTCATGTTTAATGACATCAATTACATCTTCATCTATATCACTAGAAGGCAAGACTATTAATATTACTAAGAGTCTTCCTATTAGTGAAAAAGATATTTTAAAGTCTAAGATAATTTATCCATATATTATAGAGTTACCTTTTATATTATTATCAGAATTATTATTCTTTATAGTATTTAAAGTAAATATAGTATATATATTATTAATATTTAGTATGAGTATTATTATAGTTACTCTATCTAGTATCTTAGGATTAATTATTAATTTAAAATATCCTAAAATGAATGCTTCTAATGATACTGAAGTAGTTAAACAGAGTATGAGTAGTATGATATCGTTATTTATTAATATGGGTATTATTATTATATCTTTAATACTTGGTGGTTTATTATATGATAAGATGAGTATTTATTTATTACTTTTTATTCATATATTAATACTATTATTTGTTACTATAATATTATATATTATACTTATGAATAGGGGTACTAAAGAATATAGAGGTATTAATGTATAATTTATTGTTTTTACTGTAAGCTTGTAATCTTACAGTGTTATTTAGAGCCTATTTTAAATAGTCTCTAAATAAGTATAATTTATATATTTAAATATAAATACATAGGTTTAAAACTTATGTATTTTTTCTATATTAGTGTTGTAAAATAACTTAAAATATTAGAAAAATAAGAAAATAATAACAAAACATTGAAAATTATGATATAATATAAAGCACAAGGAGGGTTTGTTATGAGTGATAAAACATTAAAACGAATAATAAGCCAAATAAAAAAATATGGTTTAGTAGATGTATTTAAAACAACAGACAATTTTGAAAATTGGTTATCAAGTCTTAGTTTTGAACAAATAGATAATTTTCTTGGTCTAAATATAGAACCAAAAGAAGTAGAAAAAAGTAAAAGTATATTAAATAATAATAATATATTAAACTGCCAAGATTATTCAAAAAAAGTTGAAGCAATTGCAAAATTAAAAAATGTTGATGGATGCTATCATTTATTTAGTAGTATATGTAATAAGAAGTTTTTAGACAGTAAAAATTTCTATAAAGACATAGAAATGATAAGCAAATCAAATACTACTGGATATGAGTTAAGTGTAATAGGAGAATATGCATTTATAAATAGTCCATATCATGATGAAGACTTAAAGTTAATATTAAAAGCCAAAGATCCATACATTGCAGAGGCTCTAGCTAAAGTAGCGGAAAATATATATTCAATAAATAGTCCATATCACCAAAAGGATATGTTATTAATATCAAAGGCCGATACCGAACTTCTTTCTTTTGAATATATAGGAATGGGAATGGGGTTAGAGTATTTAGCTACGAATGAAGATTCATTAAACGATAAATATCATTTAGAGAATATGCATATTTTAGCAGGACACACCATTGCCAAAGAAGAATTATTTTATATTATGACAGATAATAGGATTATTAAAGGCGAAAATTATCGTACAGAAGTAGAAATATTAAAGAATGCTAAAAGAAAAATGAATGCTAGAGCATTATACTATTATATAGTTAATCCAAAAGAAAAATTCTTTCTTGATATTTTTTGTTTTGACACTTCATTAGGAGTTGGCTCTGCACTAAATAATATGTTAAGTAATAGTCCTAGAATATTTGATTATAATCTTATCGCCGGCAGTAACGATCCAGAATACTTAAATAATTTAATTAAAATAAGTAATATGGATGAAAAATTTGTAATGCACTATACTGCTCTTTTAATGAATCCACAATTTATAAAGAGTCAATATAAAGAATTTGATTTAAAAGTATTGGAAAGTATTACTGATTTTGATATTTTTATGGATTTATATAGTTTAATTTATGATGGATTAGAAACAAAAGATAATCAACACCATCAAAGTGATGTAATACTATTAATTAAAACATTAGATTCTAAAATTCGTAAATGGCTTGTAAGAAGAATGACAAACAAAAATAATAACAATTACGATTATGATATAGAATATATTACTAAATTAAAATTAGATTCTATTAGTGATGAGATAAAAGAAGAAATGAAATACTATCTATTTGAGGAAAATGGAATAAATGATCCAAAACATAGAGAAAAATTAGAAAGTCTTTTAAATGGTGTTATGATAGAAAGACACGAATCATTACTAGATTATTTAAATAAGTTAGAGGAAGAGTTGGATACTAAAGAAGTAGAAGAACCTCTACCAGTGACTTCAGTAGAAGAACCAGTATCGAATAAAAAAGCAAAATCTAGAGTTTTAAGTTTATTTAAAAAAGATAAAAGATAATACATAGGTTTAAAACTTATGTATTTTTTGCTATAATATTAGATGTGATGTAATTATGATATTAAATGTAAGTGGAAGAACTGATATAGTGGCTTTTTATACCAAGTGGTTTATGAATAGATATAAAGAAGGATATGTTATGGTAAGAAATCCTTTTAATTATCACTTAGTAAATGAGATATATTTTGAAGATGTTGATTTAATAATCTTTTGCAGCAAGAATCCTCTTCCAATAATAGATAGAATAAAAGAAATAGATAAACCAATTCTTTTTCATATAACAATAACTCCCTATAATAAAGATATAGAACCTAATGTTATAGATAAGAGGGATATAATCGAAGGAGTAAAAGAGTTATCTAAGATAATAGGAATAGATAATATATATATTAGATATGATCCAATATTTTTAAGTGATAAATATAATATAGAATATCATATAAAAGCTTTTAATAAACTATGTAGTACATTAAATGGTTATGTAAAACATATTATAGTATCATTTATAGATGACTATAAGAATGTTAGAAAGAATAATAATATTTTAAAAATAGAACCATTTACTAAAGAAGACTATAAGTTACTAGGAGAATCATTTTCTAGGGTAGCAAAAGAAAATAATATGACAGTACAGACTTGTGCTGAAGAAGAAACATTAGAAGAATATGGCTTTATAAAAGAAGAATGTTTATCACATACACTTGCCTATAAATTAACTGGTAAATCTTATAAGAATTGGACTTCAAGAGGTAGTAAATATTGCAGATGTGTTAATATGGTAGATATAGGTGTATATAATAGTTGTAGACACTTTTGCAAGTATTGTTATGCTAATTATGATGAGAATAAAGTAATAGAAAATTATCATAATCATGATGTTAATTCTCCATTACTAATAGGTAATATAGAAGATAATGATATTATTAAAAGAAGATATAAATAATGTATTAAAATTATAATTTATATAGTATAATATATATAGGTTATATGGGAGGCAAGTTATGTTAGAGTTAAAGATAAGATATAGTATAAGTGAAGATATGTTAGAAAAAATAAAAGAAATAGAAGAGAAGCTATCTAAAATACATATAGAAGAACAAAATAAAAAAATAAATATAAGTACAAAGTCAAGAGTGAGGTCAGTTTATTCTTCACTTGCTATTGAAGATAATCCTCTTTCCCTAGAAACTGTAGAAAAAATTACTAAAGATAAATTAGTTCTAGCTAAAAGAACTGATGTGCAAGAAGTAAAAAATGCTAATGAGTTATATGAAAATATGGATAATTATAATTATTTAAATGAAGAAGATTTTCTTAAAGCACATTTATTATTAATGAAATATTTTGAAGATGACAATGGTACTTATCGTAGTCATGGTGAAGGAGTAAAAAAAGATGATGAAATTATTTTTATGGCTCCAGATTCTATATTGGTACCAACATTTATGAATAATTTATTTACTTTTATTAATGAAAATAATAATAGCATGCATCTGGTTATTCTATCAGCAATATTTCATTATTACCTAGTATATATTCATCCATTTACCGATGGTAATGGAAGAATAGCTAGATTTTGGGTTAGTTTAATGTTAAGAAATTATAATAGTAATTTTGAATATATTCCTATTGAAGAAGAAATATATATTAATAAAGAAAAATATTATAATGCAATAGCAGAATCTCATAATAACAATAATGCTAATGTATTTATAGATTTTATGTTAGATATAATATTATCTTCAGTTACAAAAATAGTAAGTGAATAATAAATTAAATTTTGTATTTATGTTCACTACAAGCCTAATTATATTAGTCTTGTTAGTGTTATTTAGAGCCAATATAATATATTGTCTCTAAATAAGTATCAGCCATACATATCATATATAAGTAAGAAATATATATTAAAATAATATAAAGTAGATGAAATATTCTACTTTTTTTGATATAATATTATATATAAAATTAGAGGGGGAAATACCATGGAAAAAATGAATATAAAATGGAATTACACTAATAAAATAGTAAATGATTTATTAAAAATAAATAGAGCAAGAGAAATTGTAGATTTATTAGAAATACCAGTATCAGTTGAAGAAGAAATAAAAAAAGAAACTATTGCTAAAAGGGTTCATTATTCTACTAAAATAGAAGGAAATAGTTTGGATTTAAATACTGTAAAAAAAATAATCGAAAATACTAATAATTCACATGAAAGAAATGTTTTAGAAGTAAGAAATTACTATAATGCTTTAATGTATTTAAATAAAGAAGCAGATACTAATAATAGTATAACTGAGGACTTAATATTCAAAGTACATAACTTAGTAATTGGAAAGAACTTAAATGCTAAAGCAACATATCGTGATGGTCAAAATATAGTGGAAGATTCATTAACTAAGCAAATAGTGTATATGCCACCAGAAGCAAAAGATATAAAAGTATTAATTAATCAAATGATAAAAGAGTTTGATAATAAAACATCTAAAGATATTCCTATCCCTATAAAAGCTGGTATCATAGAATATGAGTTTGTTACTATTCATCCTTTTTGGGATGGCAATGGTAGAACATCTAGATTACTTGCCAATTATATATTAAAAGCATATGGATATGACTTAAAAGGATTTTATGTAATGGAAGAGTTTTATGATAAGAACATAAATGATTATTATAATTCTCTACAAATGGGATTACATCATAATTTTTACTTTGGAAGAAAAGATGCTGATATAACAGAATGGTTAGAATATTTTATTTCTACTATGGCAAATACTTTTGAAGCAGTTGGAAATAGAGTAAAAGAAATATATTTGAATAGTAAAGAAGAGGTAAATATCTTAGATACACTAGATAAAAGAGAAAGATGGATAGCAAATTATATATTAAATAATGGTAAAATTAAGGCTAAAGATATAGCAAGTTATTTTAAGATAAATCTTGATACTGCAAATAACTGGATTAAAGAATGGGTAAATAGAGGTTTTTTAGTGAGAGAAAATGATAAGCAAATTAGAAATGTTGATTATATTTTAACTGAGAAATATCAACAAAAAATCAAATAAACCGAAAATAAGCCGAATTTAAGCCGAAAATAAGCCGAAAATAAGCCAAATAATAAAAATATTTGATAAGAAGACCATAGGCTTCTTATCACTTAATGAGATTATAAGCTTTTTAGAAAATAAATAAAATTAATCTAAAGTAGATGAAATATTCTACTTTTTTTGATATAATGATTATAGATTATAGAGGGAGGCTAATCATGGAATATATAATTGAAGTAAAAAATTTAGAAAAGAAATATGGTAATTTTAAAGCATTAAATAATTTAAATATACATATTGAAAAAGGAAGCATATACGGACTAGTAGGTAAAAATGGAGCAGGTAAAACAACGTTAATTAGATTACTTTGTGGATTAGAAGAACCTACTAGTGGTACATATTCTATTTATAGAATATCAAATAAAGATAAAAATATAAATAAAGAGAGACAGAAAATAGGAGCAATTATTGAGTATCCATATTTATACTATAATATGAATGCTTATGATAATATAAAAGAAGTATATAAAATAAAAGGAATAACTTCATATGAAGAAATAGATAGCTTATTAGATAAAGTAGGCTTATTAAAAGAAAAAAATAAAAAAGTTAGAACATTCTCATTAGGAATGAAACAAAGATTAATGATAGCTTGTGCCCTAGTAGGCAATCCAGACTTATTAATATTAGATGAACCAATAAATGGATTAGACCCAGAAGGTATAATAGAAATAAGAAAATTAGTATTAGATTTAAATAAAAAAAGTAATATAACAATACTAATATCAAGTCATTATTTGGATGAATTATCAAAAATTGCTACTAATTATGGATTTATAGATAAAGGTCATATAGTAGAAGAAATAAGTTATGAAGAGTTAAATAGTAAAATAAGAGAGAAAACAACAGTAAAAATAAAAGACACTGATAAATTAGCAGAATACTTAGATGATAATAATATAAATTATGAAAAAACAGGCAAAGAAGAAATAACTATATATAATAAAATAAATATACCTAAATTTATAACAGAACTAAATAATAATAAAATAGAAATAGAAGATATCAAAGAAGAAAAAGATACATTAGAAAATTATTTCTTAAAGTTACTAGGAGGAGAAAATGAATAAGTTAATAAAATCAGAATTATTTAGAATAAAAAATAGTGGTGCTTTTCTTAGCTCTATAATAATAATATTTATAATAACTATCTTTATTTGTATAACACAGTATAATTATATTAAAACTGGTAGTACAGAAGTAAGTTATAATATAATTTGGTTTTTTAGTGCATTTATAGGTTTCTTTATAGCAATATTTACTAGTTTACATGTAGGAAGTGATTTTTCTGATAGAACTATTAACTATAAAATAATATCAGGCTATAGCAGACCCAAAATATATTTATCTTATTTGATTACTTGTATAATTGAAGGATTAATGTGCTTATTTACTTATATGTTCATTATACTTATATTTGGTTTATTCTTCTTAGAACCTAGTGGACTTGGTACTATAGAAATATTAAAATTACTTGGAGAAGTTATCCTTCTTACTATATCATTTACTTCATTATTTACTTTATTATCAGTCCTATTTGCGGATAAAACATTAACTGTAGTAATATCTACAATTATAGTATTTGGTTTATCAATTTTATCATTTTTAATGTTAGAACATTTAAAAGAACCAGAGTATGTAAATCAAACTGTAGTAGCTGACAACGGGCTAGTAGTAGAAAACGTAAAAAATGCTAAATATCTTACTGGAACTAAAAGAAAATTATACGAAGTAACTAATGATATATTACCTTCTTCAACAGCATGGAGAATATCTGACTTGAGTATTTTAAGTAGAAAATATGTTGTATACTATATGATTGTATTTATAGCAGGTTGTAACTTAATAGGAATTAGTATCCTAAGTAAAAAACAACTTAGATAAAATAAATATTTGATAAGAAGACTACAGGCTTCTTATCACCTAATGAGCTTATAATCTCATTAGGAAATAAATAAAATTAATCTAAAGTAGATGAAATATTCTACTTTTTTTGATATAATAATTATAGAGGAATAAATATGAAAAAATTAAATTCAAATCATTTAAAAATAATAGCAATAATAGCTATGACAATAGATCATCTAGCAGATCTACTTTATCCTAATATGCAAAATAATATTATACCAATAATATTACATGTTATTGGTAGAGTAACTGCTCCCATAATGTTTTTCTTTATATGTGAAGGCTATTATTATACTAAGAATCTAAAAAAATATATAACAAGATTATTTATCTTTGCTATAATATCACACTTTGCTTATTGTTTTGCCTTCGGTATAAATTATATACCATTTACTACAGGTAATATCTTTAATCAAACTAGTATCATGTGGTCACTAGCTTGGGCAGTAGTAGCATTATATATAGCCAATAGTAATAATAAATTAAAAGAATATCAAAAATGGATATTAGTAATACTAATAAATATAATAGCTTTTCCTGCTGACTTTAGTTCAATAGCAGTAATGAGTATACTATCTATGTATTCTGCTAGAGGTAATCTAAATAAACAAATGAAAGCAATGATGTTATGGTTATCATTATATGCTTTAATATCATTTATCTTTGTAAATAAAATATATGGAATAATATCTTTATTTGCAGTACTAGTATATCCTCTTTTAAAAGAATATAATGGCGAAAGAGGAAAAATAAAATGGTTAAAATGGTTCTTCTATCTATATTATCCATTACATTTAATATTAATAGGAATATTAAGAATAATACTATATGGTAATATACCAATATTATTTAGTTAAATATAAAAAATATTAAGAGGTGAAAAATACATATGAATAAAATAAAAATAAAAGGAATATATAAACATTTTAAAGGAGACCTATATCTAGTTGAAGACATAGCAATAAATAGTGAAACAGAAGAGGAATATGTTATATATAGAGCCTCATACGGAGATAATAAACTATATATAAGACCATATAATATGTTTATATCAGAAGTAGATCATCATAAATATCCAGAAATAAAACAAAAATATAGATTCGAATTACAAAATATAAAAAGTGTAAAAAAAATATGAATATTTAACTAATAACAGCTGGCATTACATGACTTTAGGATAGTGACACTTTATTAGTATAAGTAAAAATAGAGGATTAGATCAATTTCTAATCCTCTATTAAAATAATTAATATTATAAATTATAATTCCTTTACAAGAGGATTAAAACTTTCAATAGCGGCAACTAACTTAGGATGCCTAATAACAAAATGTATTGTTGGATTAGAATTCTTTGAAATAATAACATGATTATTTTTTAAAATAGTTATCGTTATATTTTTGAAAGTTTTATCTTCTTCAGTTAAGATATTATAGTTTTTATTATTCTTAGCATATTCATTTGTTAATTTTAAATGTTCTATATATTCTTTATAAGTATAATTAATTATTTTATCTATAAATAAATTATTTAATAAAAGGGAAGGAGTATCACTTATAAAATCATCTTCTTTAATAACATAAATATAATCAAATACTTTGTTCTTTTTAAGAATACTATTCATATATTTAAATTCATCATTTTTATATTTAAATATCATATTAATTTCTTCTTTTGTAAGTTTATTTCTTTTTAAGATTTTAATTAATAATTCATCACTAATTGTAAATAAAGGTAATGAAGAAATATATCTTGTTCTATCACATACTATATTTTCATCTTTCTTTAAAAATAAATGGAATTCTTTTATGTTGCCTTCCCTATAAATTTCCATAAGTGGTTTAGCTTTTTTAAGAAGTAAATCACTTTTTTCTTTATAGTATTCAATTTCATTTTTATTAGTAGTTAAATAATACATTCCCTTATTATGAAAACCATTTATACATTCTCCAGATAAAGCTGCTGCTGCTGATACATAGTTTAAATGATTATATATATTATTTTTAAGATTACTTAAATAATAAGGAGATATTTGACCAGTCATATAAATAGGAATCCAACTTTCTAGACCAAGCATCATTTCATCAAAAGGTCTATCTAAGTTATGAATAATATTTAGATGATGCCCTTTTTTTAAACACATAGCAATAGCAAACATCCATTTTTTACCAAAATCTATATCTTTAGCCATATCTTCCATAGGCATATCACTACACATAAATATATCTTCTTTAGATTTAGATAAAACAGTCCCTTTAAAAAAGTTTAGTTCGCCTTGTTTCATTTCTTCAATACCATAATAATGTTTAGTTTTAGTTTTATAAAAAGGAATACTAGGAACTTTTAATTCATCAAATTTTATTACTTTTATATAATCATCTAGGTTAAATGAATCAAGATGATGTAAAAAATCAGATACCTTACTTTTAACAGGAACAATTTCACTAGTTAACCAAGAAAATAAAGTATTAAAAAATCTTTCATTTGATAAATCACTTTTTTTACATCCAATGATCATCATTAAATTATTTATATCATCTGGATTTTTATATCTATTTAAAATATAAGAACATATTTTATTTGAAAATTCTACTGGATTAGATGGCTTAGCTTTACCATATCTAATTCTTGAAATATGCGAGGCATCAAATACAATATACTTTGACATTTCATGAGTATTTATGTTTAATGATGTTATTAAAGTATTTAAATTATTACTAAATGTAGTATAGTCAAAGTCATCGCTAGTTAATACACTATTAAAATCACTTACTATTTTATCAAAAGTATATTTATTTTTATTACTATCTTTAGCAATATTAAAAAGAGCTTTAGTTAATTTATTCAATTGTTCACTATTTTTTAATGGAGTTCTTTCACCACTTCTATATCTACTTATAACTGATTCAGATAGCCCAGATTCATCAGATAGTTTTTTTGAAGAACAATCTAGTTCTTTCAAATACTTATTTAAAACTTCTTTAAACTTCATAATCCACCATTCCTTAAACACTATTATACTATACTTTTAAAATAATAAAAATAACTTTCCACTAAAAGCAATGATTTTTAAGACAAGTCTATTGTCCCACTAAAACTTTTAATTTATAATATAAAATAGAGAGGAGAAGTAAAATGATTAAGATTGGAAAATTAAATATTTCAAAAAGAAATCTTATTATAATAAGTGTAGTTATTATAATAGTAATAGGAGGTATTCTTTTATTAACTAGAGATAATGATAAAGGACTATTTTATAATCCAGATAAAAACATTAAAATAGTAAAATCAGAGGCTAGTAAAATAGAACTAGAAGATTATCAAACAAATGAGTTTTCTATTAAGATACCAAAAGGATGGAAAGTAGATACATTAGGAGATTATATCCATTATACAATTAAAGTATATAATCCAGATAAACCACTTTATCAATTTTTCTTAAATATGAAAACCGAAGGCTATAATAAATCGGAAGACGCCAAAAGATGGCAACAAAAATATTATCCAAATGATATGTTTGCTAAAACTAGTGTAATAGCCACTAAAGATACCGAAGGATTTTATAAAATATTTAATGATTTAGGTACTTTAAATAATACAGCTGCATTTACCTTCCCAACTTTAACAGATTTTACTGTAAGTGAAAATCTAGGTAAAGGAGTATTTGGCGGAGATATATTAAGAGCAACATTTAAAGATGCAAATGGCGAAGAAGGTGAAGGAATATTTACTGCTTATGTATATGATGTGGGTACTTATTATGTTTATGAAAATATAATTTCAGGTAAACAAACAGATATACAATACTTAAGTGTATATGATACGATTTTTATTACTACACCAAAAGATGAATTTATTGATTGGGAAGATACATTAAATACAATTTGTTCTTCACTTAGTTTTACAGATACATTTATAAATGGATTTAATAATGAGCAAGATGCCGTTATGAAAAATTTCCAGCAAATTAGAGCAATAGGTAATGAGATAAGTGATGGAATAATGGATTCATGGAATAAAAGAAATACATCTTTTGATATTATGAGTCAAAAACAAAGTGATGCCACACTTGGTTATGAAAGAGTTTATGATACTGAAACAAATGAAATATATAAAGCATATAATGGATTTAATGATGAATATGATGGAGAAAGATATAAACCAGTAACTGACAATATGTACTTAGAAAAGACAAGCGGATATATAGAAAAGTAGGCGTGATATGAAAAATAAAAAAATAATTTATGCTATTATAGGAATAGTTATATTAATAGCTATAGTAGTTATTATTGCTATAATAAGTAATAAACCAATGTTAATAGATCACACACCTAAAGAGGCAACATCTATTTTAGAAGAATTAAAAAAGAAATACCCAGATAAAAAGTATTTAAAATTAACTGGTGGAGAAATATTAAACGAAGATACATGTTTTAACAAATACTCCTTTATAAATAATAATTCCATATATATTTTTAATCCAGAAAAATTAGATAGTGGAGAATTTACTTATAAAAAAGTATATGATATAGATAAAAATATCAAAGTTATGAATATTACTCCTGATGCCGGACCAGATATAAAATTTTATGATTATAATGATACTATATATACATTACATGATAATAATACAGATAATAAAATAAATGATAGTTATGATATGTATTTAAAAGCTAATTATAGTTTAAGTGATTATCTAAAATGGGAATATTCATCAGAATTTCTTGGTAAAAAGATAGATTATGATTTCATGTCTAATTATGTTTATGTAAAAGATAATATATTATATAGTAAGAATTATGGTAATGAGAAGTATCCTATTACTGAAAAAGTAAGTGGTAATTATGAAGGTGAAAAAGTAATTAGAATATATAATGAAAGAATAGTAAAAACAGATAAAGCCTTTTATGAACTAATGAGTTATTTTGATACTAATCTAAATAAAACAGTTGTTACTACAGTAAAAATAAATATGTTAACTAAATATTATGATGAAGTATTAACATTTACCTATAAATATGTAGTATTAAAAGATTTAACTCTTATACCTATAAATGATATTATGGAAAATAGAGTAAGAGAATATCAAGATGATTATTTCTTAAGTAGATTTAACTATATGAGTGAAGTTAGATATGAAGAATAATGAGAGAAGAAGATGTAAGAGTAAAATAATTGAGTTAGATACATTCTAGCTCTTTTTAATTTATCTAATTAATGATATAATTATATAGAGAAGTTATTAGATAGGTAGGTGAAAACTATGAAAAGAATCTATATTGTAACAGGAGCAAATGGCTTTTTAGGAAATAATATTATAAGAAAGTTAGAACAAGATGATAATAATGAAATAAGAGCTTTCGTTTTAAGTGGCGAATCTATAAAATCATTAGAAAAATTAAAATGTAAAATATATTATGGAGATGTTACAAAGAAAGAAACCTTATTACCTCTTTTTGAAAACATAGATGGAAAAGAAGTATTTGTAATTCACTGTGCAGCAGTTGTATACATAAAGACTAAATATAATCCACTTGTTTATAATGTAAATGTCAATGGTACTAAAAATATAGTAGATAAAGTACTAGAAACAAAAGCCAAACTTATTTATATTAGTAGTGTACATGCCATTCCAGAGAAAGAAAATAATGATTTAATAGAAGAGATAACTGATTTCAATCCTGATGAAGTTCATGGATTATATGCCAAAACAAAAGCTGAAGCAGCAAAATATGTTATGAATGCAGTTAAAAATAAAAACTTAAATGCTTGCATTATTCATCCATCAGGAATTATAGGACCATATGATTATGGTAATAGCCATTTAACTGAATTAGTAAGAGAAGTATCAAATGGAAAACTATTTGCCACAGTAAAAGGAGGATATGATTTTGTTGATGTTAGAGATGTAGCAGATGCTATTATTACAGCCTCTAAAAAAGATAATAAAGGAGAATGCTATATCTTATCAAATAAATATATAACAATCAAAGAACTATCAGATTTAATATGTGATGTACAAGGTATAAAAAAAATAAAAATAGTATTACCAATTTGTTTAGCAAAAATAATAGCACCTTTTTTTGAAGCATATTATAATTTAAAAAAACAAACACCTCTCTTTACAAAGTATTCATTATACACATTATCCTCTAATTCTAATTTTAGTAATAAAAAAGCTAAAGAAGAGTTAGGATATAAAAATAGAGATATAAAAGATACTATAAAAGATACTATAAACTGGCTTAATAAAAAAGGAGAAAAATGAAAAAGAAAATAACAATTATTACTACATTGATAATAGTAATATTAATAATTATAGTTTTATATGCACTATATCATTTAAATTATCTTCCGCATAAAAAATATACAAATACAGATTTTAATATAATGACTTATAAGAGTAATATAGATAAAGATAATGATGGTATAGATGATCAAACAGATATATTAAATAATGCAAGAGATTATATAAAAACAAAACCTAAATATAAGAGTAAATATTATACTACAGGCTATCCTAATGATGAATACGGAGTTTGCACTGATGTAGTAGCTTTTGCCCTAAAAGATGCAGGCTATGATTTAATGGTATTAGTAAATGAAGATATTAAAGCCAATAAAGATTTATATAATATAGATAATATTGATAAAAAGATAGATTTTAGAAGAGTTCAAAATTTAAAAATATATTTAGATAATAATGCTATAAGTCTTACTACTGATATAAATAAAATAGATAAGTGGCAAGGTGGAGACATTATTGTATTTAAAAAACATATTGGAATAGTATCAGATAATAGAAATAAAAAAGGAATAACTTTTATTATTCATCATGCTAATCCTTATCAAAGATATTATGAAGAAGATATTTTAGAATATCGTGATGATATAGTTGGTCATTATAGAATTAGTTAGATAAATAGTAATTTGCTGAAATGATTGGAGGAATGGGTATGAAAAATAAAAATGTATTATTCGCAGTATTAGGTATAATTGTATTAGTAGTGTTAGTGATAGGAGTTTTTTATCATTTTAGAGATAGAAGAACTTATACACTAAATTTACCTCAACTTGAAAAATTAGAAAGTATTTCATTAAATCAAAATGAAAAAGATATTAGTATTAATGACAGAGAAGAAATGAAAGATATACTATATGTTTTAAATGGTACAAAAAGAGTTACTAAAAACGAAAGCATACAAGATGCACCTATAAATATTGATGATGAAATAAAAGTTGATTTTCACTTTATAGAAGCTGGAGTATCTACAATATTCGTATATAAGAAAAACAATAGTTATTATATTGAACAACCATATAATGGTATATATCAAATAAGTGGAGATGAATACAATTCGATAGAGAAACTTGTTAGATAAATTACAATTTAGTAATTAGTTAGAAAAATAGTAATTTGATAAAATGTTAAAACTCTTTGACAAACTTCCAAAAAACTTATGTAGATATGTTAAATGCTAATAGTATATAATTTTTGTGAAAGGAGAAAAAGAATGAATTTAGGAGATAAAATTTTACAATTAAGAAAGAAAAATGGACTTTCGCAAGAACAATTAGGTGAAAAAGTAGATGTTACAAGACAAACTATTTCTAATTGGGAATTAGGTGAAACAACACCTAATCCAGAGCAATTAAAAAAAATGTCAAAAGCATTTAATGTTAGTGTTGATGAAATCTTGGATAATGATTCAAAGGAGTTTTTAATGAACAAAATAAGTAATACAGAACGACTAGCAGGAATAATAATCAAAATATTAAAAGTAATAGGATTTGTATTCATTGGATATATTATATTTATGATAATTGCAGTGATTGGACTAGGAACTTATACAGTTGCTAAAAAAGATAATGCTAATGTGGAAAGTAGTGCGACAACAATATGTTCTATTGATAATAAAAAGTATCAAATAGAATTTGGAACAAACAATTATTTTAAATGTAATAATTGTTCTAAAAAAATGTCAGATGAAATAAATGAGATTGTAGATTTTAACAATATTAACAATTCAATGATAAATATAGAAAATTATTTTAAAAATAATAATGGAACTTGTGAATAATTAAAAATTACAATTTTATCAAGCAGATCTATAGAAAGATTTGCTTTTTTCATGTTATAATATTAATAGAAAGACAAATAGTAATTTGTATGGAGGATTTTATGAAAGAAATTTTAAATAGAATAAGAACTCCTGATAAAAATATGAAAATAGAAAACAAAATTTTAAATACTTTTTTAATCTTTTTATTAGGAATAATATTAGGCATATTTTCTAAATGGTTAGATAATATGAGTATTGATGATACAATATGGTGGCAAAACATATTAGGAATATTAGATTTAGGGAATGTATTTTCTCTATTTGGAATATGGTTGTTTATTGCTATAACAATATCTGTATTTAGTAAAACGCCATTAAGAGCTAGTTTAAATGTATTTTTATTCTTTATAGGGATGACAACAAGTTATCATTTATACACAATCTATTTTAGTGGCTTTAATCCCATGAAATACATGATGATATGGTATGGTATAACATTGATTTCTCCGTTACTAGCTTATGTCTGTTGGTATGCTAAAGGTAAAAACAAAGTATCGATGATAATAAGTAGTCTAATTCTTTCAGTAATGTTTATATCGTCATTTCACATTGGAATATGGTATTTTGATTTAAAAAGTATAATTGATTTATTGATTTTTATAGGAACAGTCATTGTGTTATATGTGAATCCTAAAAATACTATTTATAGTTTAATTATAGCATTAGTCTTGTCGTTTGCAGTTAATGCTATATTATAATACAAATTACAATTTAGTAATTAGTTAGAAAAATAGTAATTTGTTGAATAGCAAAGATTCTTTGCTCTAAAAATATTTAAATGTAAAGATTATTTGATAGACTCTTTAAAACTTTAATAATACAATTTTTGTGAAAGGAGGATAAATATGGATTTGGGTAATAAAATATGTAAAATCAGAAAAGACAATAATTTAACTCAAGAAGAATTTGCAGAAAGATATAATGTTACAAGACAGACAGTTTCAAGTTGGGAAAATTGCAAGAGTTACCCAGACCTAGATACACTTGTAAGAATAAGTGATGATTTTTCAATTTCATTAGATGTATTATTAAAGGAGGATAAAAAAGTGATTAAGGATATTGATAAAAATGTTAAAAATAACAAAAGAAATAAAAAAGTAATCATTGTTTTAAGTTTTATTATTATTGTTCTTATAATTATTTTTGGAATTATTTATAAATTAAGTTTATTTGGTTTCAATAATAAAAAAAGTGATGCTAAAGGAAGTTTATATATAACTTGTTCGTTAAAAGATAATAAATATTTTTATAATGTAAGTTATGGAGATGATTATAGAATATTATCTATTGATGGAGATGAATATATAATTAATAATGTTGATATAGAAAGAGCAACAAATGCGAAAGAAGTCATTAATACAGTAACTGATTATTTTGAATCACATAATGGTAGTTGTGAGTAATTGCTAAATTACAATTTAATAATTAATTAGATAAATAGTAATTTGTCGAGTTGATAGAATTATGAATATTAGACAAGATAAAGACAGCATAAAACTGTCTTTAATTATAACTTTCTATATATAAAGCTTTTGCAATATAAGGAGTTATTTCTTTAAATTTATACCAACCTGAACTTTTGCTGTCATTTTTTCCACCGTTAGGGTTTGAAATATACACCATATCTTTATCATCAGTTGCCAGTAGAACCATATAATGTGATGCAGTAGTCCAACGATTATCGTGAGGTTGATTCCATACACAAATTAAGACAGGTCTATTGGTTTCTAAATGCTCTTGTAATTTTTCTTTAGACAAATGAACACTATCATAATAAAAATCTGTATTTTTAATATTAAATGTATTGGATAATTCTTTTGAAAGTTTATCATAATCTAATACAGGATAATATTTTTGTCTAAGATCTTCAGGAGTATATTTTTGATTATATCCACTTAAAATGGTTGCAAGTGCAGTAATACCACAACCATTTTCTGCCATAGTGCCACCCCAATATTGATTATTACTCCAAGAAGAATCATTATTTTGTTTATACTCAATATATGTTTTTTTATGATTTTCAATAGTTGTAAATGTAGTGAAATAACCATCTTTATTTTTTACTTTTTCTTGTCCTATTCCAGAATAATTTTTATTTAAATCTTGTTTGATTGTTTTATATTCTGAAGAGTTAGTTATTTTAGAAATAAATCTATTCAAATTATAAGATATGTTGTTAAATGAAGTGTTCCTAAAAAATAGATATATTCCTAAAATTATTATCAAAAGTATTATTATTCTTTTTTTCTTCATTTAATTTCCTCCTCTTTTTTGTAACCTGTTTATATTATAGAACTGAATGAAAAAATAAGTTTTAAGAAATGATTAAATAAATCTTAACATTTCCTTACATTTGAAAAGAGTTATAGAAAATATTAAATAAATATGGTAAAATATAAGAGATAGAAAAGAGGAAAAAATGAATATTTTAGTGTTAGATGATGAAAGAGAAATTGCAGATTTAGTGGAAGTTTATTTGAAAAATGAGAATTACAATGTTTTTAAATTTTACGATGCTAAAGAAGCAATAAATTGTATAGAAAGCCAAAAATTAGACTTTGCTATTTTAGATGTAATGGTAAAAGATGTTGATGGATTTAAAATATGTAAAAGAATAAGAGATAAAGGCTTAAATTTTCCAGTAATAATGCTAACAGCAAAAATTGAAGATAGAGATAAAATAGAAGGCTTAACTTTGGGAGCTGATGACTATATTACGAAACCTTTTAATCCATTAGAATTGATGGCAAGAGTAAAATCAGCATATAGAAGATACACAAAATACAATGAAAAAAGTGAAGAAAATATTATTTATATAGATGGATTAGAAATAGATCAAGATAAACACATTTGTAGATTATATGAAACGCAAGTTGAATTAACACCTATGGAATTTGATATATTATTATATTTAGCACAAAAAAGAGGAAATGTAGTAAGTTCAGAAGAACTATTTGAAAAAGTGTGGAAAGAAAAATATTTAGAAAATAATAATACTGTAATGGTGCATATTAGAAGAATAAGAGGAAAATTGAAGGAAGATACAAAAAATCCTAAGTTTATAAAAACAGTATGGGGAGTTGGATATAAAATTGAAAAATAAAGAATTGTTTAAAGAAAAAATGAAATTAGTAGGTCCGTTAACTCTTAGAATTGTACTTCACTACATTATAGCAATAATTTTCTATGTAGTAGTTTTAGATTGGTTTTTAGGGAATTTTTTAGGAAATACTTTATATAAACTAAATTACGAATTATATTATTGGTGTGTTAATAGTAAAGAGGTTATTTTTGTTTTATACATGATAGTTATTTTAGTGGTTACTTTATATAGATTTTTTTCTAAGAAAGCTGATAATATAGAAAAATTATATAAATCATTAAATAGCATTTTGAATGAAGATAATCAAAACATAGAATTACCTAATGAAATGACTAAATTTTCGGAAAAGTTAAATAAAATTAAATATGAATATATTTTAAGTACAAAAAGAGCAAAGGAAGCAGAACAAAAGAAAAATGATTTAATAATGTATATGGCTCACGACTTAAAAACTCCTCTTACATCAGTTATAGGTTATTTATCATTACTTAATGAAGAAAAAGAAATATCTAAAGAGTTGCAAAATAAGTATATGAAAATAGCACTTGATAAGTCATTGAGATTAGAGGAGCTCATTAATCAATTTTTTGAAATAACTAGATACAATTTGAATGATATGCCTATAAACAAAACAAATATAGATTTGGTAATGTTATTAGAACAGTTAATAGAAGAATTTTATCCAATGTTAGAAGAAAAATATTTAAAGTTAGATATAAATAAACCAGAAGTTTTAATGTATATTGCAGATGGTGATAAAATAGCGAGAGCATTTGGAAATTTGATAAAAAATGCTATTAATTATAGTTATGAAAATACTGTTATTACAATAAATATGATTGAAAATGAAAATGATATAGAAATTGTATTTAAAAATAAAGGAGCTACTATTCCTAAGTACAAACTCGAAAAAATATTTGATAAATTTTACAGAGGAGATGAATCAAGGCAAACAAATAATGGTGGTACAGGATTAGGACTTGCAATAACAAAAGAAATAATAGAATTGCACAATGGAACAATTTGTGTAAAAAGTAATGATGAAATTATAGAATTTCAAATTATATTGAAAAAGTGATATTATAAAAAGAAAGATAAATTACAATTTATTAGAAAGAAGGAAAATAAGTTAAAGTGAATTAAAGATTTCAAAAATAAAGAAATGTGGTATTTAAAATGAACCAACTAAAATAGGGACATTTCTAATTGTTTTAGGAAATTTATTATATTTAGCATTTACTTTTTTTTCAGGAAATGAAACAAGTAATTTTGGAAAATTTAGTAGTGGTTTATTAGTAGGATTATCAATTGGATGTAATTTTATTGGTATAATTTTACTAGTAGCTTATATGTCTAAGAATAATAAAGATAAAGTAGAAAAGAATTAGTAGAGGAGTGAATATTATGGGAGGACTTAGTGTTATAGTTCTTATGAATATATTATTATTTTTATATATATTCTTTATTACTATTTTTGTAACTATTATATTATATATAGTAATAAGTTATACCTTTGAAGGTATTTCAATTATGTGTATGAGTAAAAATATGGGATATAAAAATACTTTTACTGCTTGGATACCTTTTTATAATAAATATTTATTAGGTTCAATAGCGGGTAATAAAATAATGGGTATTATATCGGGAATTTTATCATTTGTATCAATTTGTTTAGGTATTTATTTTTATATTCATAAAGAATTAGAAATAGTTTTACTTATTATATTAATAATTAGTTTAATAATTACTTTTATATTAGATACAATAATATCACATAAAATATATATTAGTCATACAAGTAAATATGGAGATATATTAACTATATTTAATATTTTATCTTTTGGTTTATTAAGACCGATATTTCTTTTTATGGTTAGAAATAAATCTAGGTATTAATAATTAGTTAGAAAAATAAATAATTTAATAGAGATTAGTTTGAAATATAACTAATCTTTTTATTATATAAATATATTGGGGTTTTAAATATTAAAACTATTGAATAAAATAAAGAAGGGAGGAAAATAATGAATAATAATTGTAATGATGATTATGATAGAATAAAAAAGAAGATAGAAGAAGAAAGAGAAAGATGTAAGTATTGTTATATCCAAGGACCAAGAGGAATCCAAGGACCTGCTGGTCCACCAGGAACCAATTTTGTATCAGCATATGGAATAAGATAGTATATGAAGAGATAATAGTTAACCCCAATAATATTAAAATACCAATATGTCATAATGATATATATAAATTATTTATTATATCAGGATTAAAGATAATAGTTATTCCATTAATAGCTAAAAGAGATGAAATATATTGTATAAATATTAATAATAATAATTTAAACAAAAACCATCTTATTACCATTTTGTTAGAAGACGCTAACAACACAAATATAAAGATAAAGAGAAGAGAGATATTGCTATGGGAAGACACACAATCTCAATAACTAATGGAAAAGGAAGTATAAGACTTGTTAATGGTAATTACAAAGTATCAGCGGTAGTAGAAGGCTATGATCCCGATTCTATAGAACCAAAAAATGTTACTATAGTAGAGGGAACTAATACATATACTTTTACCATAAAAGCTAATGGAACATTAACCCTTCATGTAACAGATACAGGGATTCCAGAAACAGGAGTACAAGTAATAGGAGCTAAGTTTGTTAGAACTGATAGTACGGGAAATATTCTATCTGAAGAGATAATTACTGATACTGATGGTAATGCTAAGTTTAGTAATATTCCATTTGCCCCATCAGGTAGTATTATGATATATTATAAACAAATAACTAGTGATGGTGGACATACTTTTGATGATACTGTTAAATCTATTGTAATGAATGAACAGAATAAAATAGTAGAAATAACTAATCCAGAAGCACCACTTAGAGATTTTACCTTAACCGATGCTAGTTTTCCAAACGTTGTTATTAGTGATGGTCAAATAATACTTAATGATAATTAAAGAAGTAAGACAATTTACTTCTTTTATCATGTTCACTATAAGCCTTATTCTAAGTCTTATTAGTGTTTATTTGAGCCAATATATTGTCTCAAATAAAGATATCAACCATATCTATTATATATAAGCTATAGGTATATACTAAAATATAACTCAACAAAATAAAATAATTGTATTAGCAGTCTTATGCTTTTTACTAGGATTTGTAATTTATTTCTTTTAATAGGATGTTCCAGTAGAGATAAGGTAGTAGATATAAGAATAGTTATTTATCAGATTTAAAAGATAAAATTATGTCTTGTTTACTAATAATAATTATTGTAGTATGGCTATACCATAGAAAATTAAATATGCTCCATCTGTTTTGGTAGTAAATAAAAGGAAAGTAATTGCATACTTAGATGTTAATTCAGACGATGATTTAGAATTAATGAATGTTTATTTAAATGTATATAAAACAAATTATAGAGCTATTTTCTGCTATAAAAAGGCTGGATTTGTAACTCTTGAAACTGGTAAAACAGATGAAGATATTCATATGATTTATAATATTAGATAATAATTTTTAGTATACCTCTAAAGGTATACTTTTTTTAACATAATATGAAAAATAATTCATATTAGTATTGATTTTTGATAATAAAGTGGTATAATTTTGTTATGTGAAATTATTTTCATATAAGTTATAGAAGGAGAATGATATGAAAAATTTTATTGAATTTAAAGATGTTGTTAAGTCCTATGAAGTTGGGGAGAAGAAGTTTAATGCCTTAGATGGTATTAGTTTTGGTATTCCTAAAGGAGAGTTTGTGGTAATACTTGGACCATCTGGTGCTGGTAAGAGTACACTTCTTAATTTATTAGGAGGAATGGATACTGTTAGTAGTGGGAGTATAATTGTAGATAATGAAAATATATCTAATTATAATAAGAGTCAGTTAACTACATATAGAGCTGAAGATGTTGGTTTTGTTTTTCAGTTTTATAATATATTACCAACACTTACAGTATTTGAAAATGTTGCAATTGTTAAAGATATTGTTAAAAGACCTAAAAGTGCTAAAAATATACTTGAAGATGTTGGCTTAAAAGAACATATAAATAAATTTCCTAATCAATTATCAGGAGGAGAGCAACAAAGAGTATCAATAGCAAGAGCAATAGCTAAAGATCCTAAGATATTATTATGTGATGAACCTACTGGTGCACTAGATTCTAAGACAGGAGTAGAAGTACTTAAATTATTAAAGAGACAGTGTGATTTAAATAACGGTAAAAATACTGTTATTGTTGTTACTCATAATGAATTAATATCTGAAATAGCAGATCGCACTATTAGAATTAAAAATGGTAAAATTGATAAAGTTGAAATAAATAAACATCCAAAAGAAATTGATGAGGTTATTTGGTAATATGCTTAAGAAGAAAATGTTTAGAGATATTAAAAGTAATTTATCTCAGTTTATTACAATATTTTTAATGATTTTAATTGGAATACTTGCTTTTACAGGTATTGAGGCATATATGGATGGTATGCAAAAGACTTCAGATAGATTTTATGAAGAGAATAATTTACAAGATTTAAATGTAAGTGGTATTTTTAATAGTAATGATTTAGATAAAATTAAAGAGATAGATAATATATCCGATGCTGAACTTAAACTTAGTGTAACCGCTAGCGGAAGTGATACAACTCTTTTACTTAATGTTATAGATACAAATAATATATCTAAATTTTATATATGTGAGGGAGAAGAATTTAAAAATGAAAAAGGGGTATGGCTTGATAATTTCTATGCTAAAGAGAATAATATTCATGTTGGTGATAATATAGAAATTAAATATGATAATATTACTTTAGAAGAAGAAGTAAAGGGACTTATTAATGTTCCAGACCATATCTATGATATTAAAGATGAATCAGAGTTATATCCTAATCATAAAGACTTTGGGTTTGCTTATATAGCTAGTAGTGAATTACCTAAAGAATATCAAAATATTTATAATACTATTATGGTTACTTTAAAAGATAGTAGTAAAAAAGATGAGACTAAAGAAGATATTGAAAATAATATAGCAAGTGTAGTAGCAGTTACAAATATAGAAGATTCTCTATCTTATAGGACTTATCAAGGTGAGATAGATGAAGGCAAAACTTATGTAGGAGTATTTTCGGGATTATTTATATTTATTGCTTTGTTATCAGTTATTACTACTATGACAAGAGTTGTTAAGAAACAAAGAGTACAAATTGGTACTTTAAAAGCTTTAGGTTTTAGTGATAAAAAAATAGCTTTACATTATGTTAGTTATGTTTTCTTTATTTCTTTACTTGGTTCTATATTTGGAATAATACTTGGTTATTTTTTGATAGGAAATGTATTTATTAATATGGAAATGCAATTTTTTGAAATACCTAATGGCAGGCCTGTGCTTAATTTATTAGACTTTGTAGTGGCTATTTTAACTATAATAGGAGTATCTTTAGTTACTTATATGTCTTGTCATAAGATAACTAAAGAGTCTCCTTCAGAAACATTAAGACCACTTATGCCTAAAGTAAAAAGTCATTCTCTTGATATAACTACTAAAGGTATATTTAAGAAAATGAGCTTTTCTAGTAGATGGAATTTAAGAGATGTTTTTCGTAATAAAATTAGAACTATAATGGGTATTGTGGGAGTTACTTCTTCATGTATGATGATAGTATGTGCTATTGGAATGTTAAATAGTATGAATCATTTTATTGAATTACAATTTGATACTTTATATAATTTTGATAATAAATTGTCTTTAAAAGAGAATATAACTACTAATGAATTAGATAATCTTATTAGCAAATATGGAGATAGCACTTCAGAGAGTCTTGGTATTGAAATTAAGATTGATGATAAGAAAGTAAGTAATAATGCTTTTGTTACCTCAGCTGGGGAAATGGTTAGATTTGTTGATAGGAAAGATAATTTTATTAAGGTAGATAATGATGATGGTGTATATGTTACTTATAAACTTGCTAGTAAGTATAATTTTTCACTAGGAGACTATATAACTTGGCATATTTATGGTAATGATAAATATTATACTTCTGAAATAGTAGGCTTTAATAAAGATCCACAAAATCAAAATATAACAATGACTAGAGATTATCTAGAGAGTTTGGGTATTAATTATAAACCTGATTCTTTATATACTAATATTGATTTATCTAATACTAAAGAAATTACTGGAGTAGAGGTTATTCAAAATATTGAATCTTTAAAGAGTAGTATGAATAGTATGTTAGAAATAATGAATAGTATGATAAGTTTAATTATATTTATTGCAATAATACTTGGCAGTGTTATTATATATAATTTAGGTATTTTATCTTATACTGAGAAACAATATCAATTTGCTACTTTAAAAGTATTAGGTTTTAATGATAAAAAAATAAAGAAAATATTTATTAAGCAAAATAATTGGATAGCAATTATATCTATTATATTGGGATTACCTTTAGGTTATTATTTAACTGATATTATATTTAAGTTTGCTATTGAAGAACATTATGATTTTGCTGCAAATATAAAGTGGACAACATATTTAATTGCAAGTATTTGTATTTTTACTTTATCTTATATTGTGTCTATATTTTTATCTAAGAAAATTAATAATATTGATATGGTAACTAGTTTAAAAGTAAATGAATAATTGTAGTAAAAATATGATATACTTATTATTAAGGAAGTGATGTAATGGGAGAAGTTAGAAATCCAATTAAAAAGAGTTCTATTGCTAAAAAAGAAAAAATTATTAAAACCTGTTTTGAACTTATGTGTGATAAGGGATATCATAATGTTACTTGTATTGATATAGCTAAAGAAGCTGGAGTATCTACGGGTATTATTTATCAATATTTTAATGATAAGAGGGATATTTTTATTGAAGGGGTTAAAGATTATGCTAATAATATTATGTTTCCAATGATTAATATTCTTGATAATGAAGTTATTGATAAGAATAATATTAAAGATATTTTAACTAGAATAATAGATAGTTTTATTAATACCCATAAATTAAAAAAAGAGGCTCATGAAGAATTAATGGCTATGAGTTATTTGGATAATGATATTGCTTCTATATTTAATGATAATGAAATGTTAATGACAGAAAAGATTAGTAAGATTCTTGTTAATAGTGGGTTTGATAGTACTAATATAGAGGAAAAAGTACATATTAGTATTGGTATTATTGATAATTATTGTCATGAAGTTGTTTATCATAAACATAAAGATTTGAACTATGATATTATGAAAGAAAAAGTTATTAATATTATTACTGAAATATTATAATTATTATTGTTATTATATCTATTCGGAATATACCTTTAGAGGTATACTCTTTTTTTAAAAATAAATATAAAAATATTAGTTAAATGATAAGATAATTAATGTACTAGGAGGAAATTAATGAATGATGCTATAATAAAAGATAATATAGAAATAGAAGATTTAATATATGAAACAAGAGGAAAACAAGTAATGTTAGACTCTGATTTGGCTAAGTTATATGGATGTAAGAATGGTACAAAGTCACTTAATTTGGCTGTTAAAAGAAATGCTGATAGATTCCCTGAAGATTTTTATTTTCAGTTAACTAAGAATGAAAAGGAGTAGCAATGCTTGCCACTGTTCTTAGAACAGAAATGGTAATTGTAGCATTAATAATTAATTATTAAAAAAAGAAGATAGTTATAAATAGATATTTTCTTCTTTTTTTGTTATTCAATTATAAGATAAATATCGATAAAATATAGTTGTATTTGAAAGCTCTCGTTGTAAAGTGGAGTTTTTTAAATTATATTAAATTTAAAAAACAGTTAAATTATCTACATAAATTAATTATAAATAAATATAATAATATTGTATACTAGTTGACATTTTCAGAAAAATATAGTATATTATTATTGCATTGAGGAAATGCTTTAATATGAAAATGTTAGCCGCTCTTGGATGGTGCGGGGTATAAGTTATTCCAATCGCGAAATGTTAATCGCTCCCGGATGGTGCGAGTTATAAATTATTCCGGTTGAAAATGTTTGAAAACTCTTACTTTTAGGTAGAGTTTTCTTTTGATTTGTGGTAAAATCATATTAAGGAGTTGATACAATGAAAGTACGAACTGGTTATATATATCATATTAAAGATGAGTTTTTTGATAAAATAAACGACAAAGGTTTAATGATAAATCACGAAAATGGTCATGCTAGACCAACGTATTTTACCATAAAAGATAAAGATATATTATGGTTTATACCATTAAGTAGTAAAGTTTCTAAATATCAACCAATAATAGACAAAAAAATAAAAAAATATGGTAGTTGTAGGTCTATAATGATTAGAGAAATAGCAAATAAAGATTCAGTTATATTATTACAAAATGCTTTTCCAACATTAGAGAAATACATAGACCATCCACATATTATAGATGGAAAACCTCTTAAAGTTATTGATACATTAAAAGATGAAATATTAGACAATTTTAAATATTTACTAGCACTTAAAAGCCAGGGAACTAATTTATTCTTTACAGACATAGATAAAATAAAAGAAAAACTAACAGAAAAATAATCAAGTATTTTTCTGTTTTTCTATATTCATATTATCATAATTCAAAACTTGTATTTTACCAAAATATATACTTTCATAACTATAATACTCTTAATCACAATAATATAGTCTCCAAAGAAGTATCATATATGATGTTAGTAAAAAATTAAAGGGTAAGTATGTTATAATAATTAATGAAGTAAAGGAATAACCTATAAAAATATAAACTACTAAAGGAGAAAAAATATGAATAGATGTAAATGGTGCAATATAAATAATTCTAAGTATATAGATTATCACGATAACGAATGGGGAATATTAAAAACAGATGATAACTATCTATTTGAAATGCTTATATTAGAAACATTTCAAATAGGATTATCCTGGGAATGTGTACTTAATAAAAGAGAAGCATTTAAAAAAGCCTATGATAATTTTGATTTAGATAAAGTATGCAATTATAACAATGACAAAATCAAAGAACTAGAAAATAATCCAAATATTATTAGAAACAAATCAAAAATAAAAGCCAGTATTAATAACGCTAAAATATTTAAAAGTATCAAAGAAGAATATCATAGTTTTTACAATTATTTAAAAACATTTACTAATAACAAAATAATATATGAATATAATAAAACAACATCATCCTTATCAGATAAAATATCTAAAGATTTAAAAAGAAGAGGAATGACATTTATAGGAAGTATTACAATATATTCCTATCTTCAAGCAATAGGTATTATCTATTCTCATGATAAAGATTGTTACTTATTTAAAACAAATAAATAAAATATAAATTAATATATATAGAAATATTCTAAAAACAAATAACAATACATATATATAACTAGGTGATTTTATGTTAAAAAGAATGTCTATAAAAAAAATAATGGTATCAACATGTGCCATTATAGTTTTATTAATAATTTATATTTTACCAGATAATAGTAGAGAAATAAAACTAAAAAACAATAAAATAGAATATATAAGTAACGATATAGTAGGAACAATATATTTAGTTGATAGTAATAATTACGTAGCCAGAACAAGTATACCAACGTGTAAATGTGAAGGAGTAGATATAGCCAAAGATCTACTAGAAGGATTAATAATAGATGGAAACAAATCAGATATAATACCCAATGGTTTTAGAAGTATATTACCATCAGGAACAAGTATATTAAATCTAGAATTAAAAGATAAAACACTAACCATAAACTTCTCTAAAGAATTATTAGAAGTATCCCCTAATGAAGAAAGAAAAATGATAGAATCAATAGTATATACCCTTACTAGTATAAAAGGAATAGATAAAATAAAAATACAAGTAGATTCCTCTCCATTAACAAAACTACCAAATAGTAAAGAACAATTACCAGAAGAATTAGATAAAAACTATGGTATAAACAAAACATATGACCTAGTAACCACTAATAACATAATATCATATACAACATATTACGTAAACAAATATAATAATAACGAATACTATGTACCAGTAACCAAATATATAAATAATAAAGATAACGATATCATAAAAATAATAATAAAAGAACTAAGTAGTTCACCCATATATGAAACAAATCTAATGAGTTATTTAAATGCTGGAGCAGTATTAGAAGATTACGAATTATTAGATAACAATCTAAAACTAAATTTCAACGAATTATTATTAAACGATATAAACAAAAAAAACCTTCTAGAAGAAGTAATATATACCATAAGTTTATCTATGGATAACTATTATAATAACCTAGAAACAGTATCATTTTATATAAATGATGAAGAAGTATATACAGTAAACATAAATGACATAAAATAATTGACTAATTTATTATCTAATGTTATACTCTATATATAGAGTATAGGTGATAAAGATGGATATAAATAGAAAAATAAAAATATCTGGTTTAATAATAGGAATAATATTATTTATCGTATTAATATCAGGATTTAGTTACGCTTATTATAGTTCTGTAGCAACAGATACATCCAGTGTAAAAGGTACCGCTGGATGTTTTGTAGTAGATCATGTAAAAGGTAATAATGTAACAGGAAACGTAATATTATTTGATGAAAGCAAAATAATAACAAATAACAATATAACAGTTAAAGACGGAATGCAACTAACATATGTAACCGCTGGTATAAATAACGCATGTACTATTGACGGATATATGATTATGAAAATGAATGTCAAAACATTAAATTCAGCCTTCATAACCGGAGAAAGTAAAGGAGCATTCAAATATGCTATAGCCAAATATTCACCAACAACCTATACATCTCCTAGTATATCAACATTAAAAAACAAATCATTTGAAATAATAAAAACAGCCAGTATAACATCTACTGGAGAACAAACAATATTAACAAAACAATTACCACATAGTACCAAAGATGGTTATCTAATAATATTCTATATCGATGGAGATAAAGCCTTTAACGATGCTGGCAATACCTCATTCAGTGCCACTATTAGTGCTACTGCTAGTCAAGGAACAGCACCTAATTATATAACACAATTATTTACCAAAACAACTACAGTAACTAATAATAGTATAAATTATGATTATGATACCACTCATAACCTAATGAAAGATACCGCTGGTAATATAAGATACTATGGAGCCACTCCTAAAAACTATGTATATTTTAATTGTGATAGTTATCCTAGTACTAACTGTGAACTATGGAGAATAATAGGAGTATTTGATGGTAAAATAAAAATAATGAGGAATGAATCAATAGGTAGTATGGCATATGATAATGATTATCAGGATACGTATCTTCAGCAACTTACTAGTAGTGATAATAATTCAGCGGTTAAGATGCTTCAATATGATAATGATAGTGAAGTTACTGCTAAACTATTAGCAGTACCTGAGCCTGGTAATGGTCAAAACAATTATAGTAGTTCATCGCTTCAAAAAATCCTTAACAATTATTATTATAATAAATTAAATTATACTGGCACTATTACTTATGATTTTACTAATACAGGTATAAAAAATGATACAACAAGAAATATGATTGCAGAGACAACATGGAATCTTGGGGGATGGGATACTTCTAATATATATTCTAATGTAATGTATGAAAAAGAAAGAGGTACAACAGTAAATTCTGGAAGCAGTACAACATGGACAGGAAAAATTGCTTTAGCATATCCATCTGATTACGGCTATGCTACTGATTTAAGCAAATGTTCTCAAATTTTATCTAATTATGACAGTAGTACTGACTCATATGCATGTCGTAGTAATGATTGGATGTATCCTATATTGGGTACAAGTAGTAATGGTTGGTTATTAACCCCTTATTCCAGCAATGCGTACCGTGCGTTCTGTGTCGACTCGTCGGGCTATGTCAACGACAACTACGACGTCTGCATTGCGTATGAGGTCGCTCCAGTCCTTTATCTAAGTTCTGACCAAGATATAGTGTCGGGGGATGGTTCACAAAGTAATCCATACCAGTTAGCTAATAGCTAACTGGGCAAACAATGGTAGGAAAAACGTGGCAAAAAATGGCCTCAAGGAGGCGAAGTCTCCTAAAGGCCCGGCAAGCAGAACTTATCATTAAGTAGACAAAACTATAATATAGGTAATAATTAATACTTTAATACTATTAATTGCTACAATAATACAAAAATATATAATTTATATTAAAAATATATTTTAACAAATAGAAATCAGCCAAAATATAATTTTAATGACAGTGAAAATATTTTTTCACTGTCTTTTTGTATTCAAAACTAATTTTTACTCATTTGCAAGCAATATTAATATCTGCTATTGTATATCTTGAAGGAGGACAATATGAACTATTATAATGAAATAAAAAATAAATTAATAGATAATGAAGTATATAAAAAAGTAAAAGATTATTCTAAAAATAGAAATGATCTTAATACTTATTATGAAGTAGGTAAATTATTAATTGAAGCACAAGGTGGTGAAAATAGAGCCAAGTATGGAGATAATCTTATTAAAGAATATTCTAAAAGACTTTTTAATGATATTGGTAGGAAATATAACATTACTACATTAAAGAGAATAAGACAATTTTATCTTGTGGTAGAAAAAGGTGCACCACTGGCGCACCAATTGACTTGGAGTCACTACTGTGAGTTATTACCACTAAAAGATATTAATGAAATAAATTATTATATTCAGATAACAATAGAACAATGTTTAAGTAAAAGACAGTTAAGAGAAAGAATAAAAACTAAAGAATATCAAAGATTAGATGATAATACTAAGCTAAAATTAATTAATAATGAAGATTTAGAAATTAATGATAATGTTAAAAATCCTATAGTTATATATAATAAAAATAATCTTGATAAAAATAATATAAGTGAAAAAGTATTAAAAAATTTAATACTTGAAGACTTAGATAATTTTCTAAAAGAATTGGGTAGTGGTTTCTGTTACATAGAAAACGAATACAAAATAAAGATAGGAAGTACTTATAATTATATAGATTTATTATTATTTAATATTAAATATAATTGTTATGTAGTAATAGAACTAAAAGTATGTGAACTAAAGAAAGAACATATAGGACAAATAGAAGTATATATGAATTATATAGATAGACATATTAAAAGTATTAATCAAGATAAAACTATTGGCATTATTATATCTAGAAGAGACAATCATTACTATATCGAATACTCTAGTGATAAGAGAATATATACTAGAGAATATATAATAAGTTAGGAGGACAATATGAACTATTATAATGAAATAAAAAATAAATTAATAGATAATGAAGTATATAAAAGAGTAAAAGATTATTCTAAGAATAGAAATGATCTTAATACTTATTATGAAGTAGGTAAGTTATTAATTGAAGCACAAGGCGGAGAAGATAGGGCAAAGTATGGTGATGGTTTAATTAAAGAATATTCAATTAAACTTACAAATGAGATGGGCAAAAAATATGATATTACTATACTAAAGAGAATGAGACAATTTTATTTATTAATTTTAAAAGGTGCGACAATGTCACACCAATTGAATTGGAGTCATTACGTAGAAATTCTAAAATTTAATGATATCAACGAAATTAATTATTACATATATATAACAGAAAGTTATAATTTGAGTGTAAGAGAATTAAGAGAAAGAATTAAAAATAAAGAATATCAAAGATTAGATGATAATACAAAATTAAAACTAGTTAATAAAGAAGAACTTGATATTAGAGATAGTATTAAGAATCCTATTGTTATTAAAGATAGGTTAGGAATAGATAAAGAAAATATAAGTGAAAGAATATTAAAAGATTTAATACTTGAAGACTTAGATAACTTTCTACTAGAACTAGGAGAAGGTTTTACTTACATTAGAAATGAATATAAAATAAAAATAGGTAATACTTATAATTATATAGATTTATTATTGTTTAATTATATTTATAATTGCTTTATAGTAATAGAATTAAAAGTATGTGAACTAAAGAAAGAACATATAGGACAAATAGAAGTATATATGAATTATATAGATAAGAATATTAAAACTATTAATCAAGATAAAACTATAGGAATTATTATATCTAGAAGAGATAATCATTACTATATCGAATATTCAAGCGATAATAGAATATATACTAGAGAATATATAATAAGTTAGGAGGACAATATGAACTATTACAATGAAATAAAAAATAAATTAATAGATAATGAAGTATATAAAAGAGTAAAAGATTATTCTAAGAATAGAAATGATCTTAATACTTATTATGAAGTAGGTAAGTTATTAATTGAAGCACAAGGTGGTGAAAATAGGGCAAAGTATGGGAATGGATTAATAAAAGAGTATTCCAAAAGGTTAACCAGTGAACTAGGAAAAGGCTATACCTTCACTGCATTGTCCAGAATGCGACAATTTTATGTATTGTCTGAAAAAGTTGCGACATTGTCGCAACAATTATCTTGGAGTCATTACTCAGAATTATTATCACTTAATGATGTTAATGAAATTAATTATTATATATCTATAACAGAAAGTTATAACTTGAGCGTAAGAGAATTAAGAGAAAGAATTAAAAATAAAGAATATCAAAGATTAGATGATAATACTAAATTGAAACTAATTAATAAAGAAGAGGTTAATGTAAGTGATTTTATTAAAAATCCAATAATTATTAAAAATAAATATAACTATGATATAGAAAATATTAGCGAAAAGATATTACAAAGATTAATTATCGAAGATATAGAAGGTTTCATGAAGGAACTTGGAGATGGTTTTTGTTTTATAGGCAGTGAATACAAAATAAAAATAGGCAATACTTATAATTATATAGATTTATTATTATTTAATATTAAATATAATTGCTATGTAGTAATAGAACTAAAAGTATGTAAGTTTAAGAAAGAACATATAGGACAAATAGAAGTATATATGAATTATATAGATAGACATATTAAAAGTATTAATCAAGATAAAACTATTGGTATTATTATATCTAGAAGAGACAATCATTACTATATCGAATACTCTAGTGATAAGAGAATATTAACTAGAGAATATATACTAACTTAGGAGGATAATATGAATTATTATAATGAAATAAAAAATAAATTAATAGACAATGAAGTATATAAAAGAGTAAAAGATTATTCTAAAGAAAGAAATACTGTAATTACGTATTTTGAAATAGGTAGATTACTTGCTATAGCTGGTGGTAAATATGGTGAAGGAATAATTAAAAAATATTCAGAAAAATTAGTAAATGAGCTTGGAAAAAAATATAATGTAAGGACATTAAGAAGAATAAGGCAATTTTATTTAGTAATTGGAGACAAAATATGGTCGCCAGTGGCGACCAATTTAACTTGGTCCCATTACTCGGAATTATTACCACTTAAAGATATAAATGAAATTAATTATTATATAAAAATTACATCAGAGCAATGTTTGAGTAAAAGAGAATTAAGAGAAAAATAAAAAAACTTCTTACTAAGTAAGAAGTTAATATCTAAGTGGTGTCCTGGTGGAGATTCGAACTCCAGACCGATCGCTTAGAAGGCGATTGCTCTATCCAGCTGAGCTACCAAGACATCAGTCGATATAAATAATACCACATTATTATTAAAAAATCAACTACTTTTACAAAAAAAGTTTACAAAAGTTATATTTTCCTATATAATTTTCTTAGGAGTACATATGAAGAAAATAATAAACATCTTAACATTTATATTTATAATAGTATTATATCATCTTACTAAAAATAGTAATACTTTCTTACTTACCTTTAGTTTTAGTTTATTTTTAATATATTATAGTATATTTAGTTCAAATAAAATAACAAAATTATTAAATGATTATTATGATAAAAAATATCTATATACAATGAATAAAGTATTTAAATGTAGTATATTACTTATCATTATTTTAACCATGCTTTTAGGAGTAATATCTTACATTATATCAACACTAATAAATATAGAAAAATTATATCTAGTTAATATAACCATGACAATATTCTTATCCATATCACTTATTATAAAACTAATAAATAACTATTTAAATATATTTGGATATAAAAAAAATATATTATTAAATATATATAAATTAAGTAGTATATTATTTAATATAATCAATATCTTCTTACTATATAAAGTTTTTTTATTAGAAGATTATTTAAAAATAATAATAATATATTTAGTACCAATAATATTAGGCATAATACTAATAATATTATCTTATATATTAGTAGTAAAGAAAAACAATAAATATACAAAAAAGAGAGAAGAAACAAAAATAAATTATATTATACAAATAAAAAAATCATTAATAGATAATAGATGCATAATAATATATAATATAATAAACGCCTCATATATATACATATCCATTATAGTATTATATTATATATTACTAAATAGATATAAATATAGTTATGATGATGTATCAAATTATATTACCAATACATACTTTTATGGAATAATAATTATATATATTATACATTTAATAATCAAAAAAATATATAATACAGATATAAATAAATTAAAAACATCTATAATAAATAAAGATAATAACTATAAAGACTTATTTCATAAAATATTAAATAAAATAATCAATACCAGCCTAACGATAACTATAATATTAATGATTATATCAGGACCAATCAATATTACATTATTTAATAACGATTATAACTTTATTTTCGGATTAGTACCATTAATATTCTTTTATACAATATATGATAGTATTGTAAATATAAATATAATATGTAACAAAGAAAAAAATATCATAATATTTCTTTTAATAAGCTTAATAACTAAGATAATTTTTGAAGTACCACTAATAAATTCAGCATATAGAATGGGATATACAGCATATTTCGGAAGCATAGCCAGTACAATATTAGGACTAATAATCAGTATTATTATTGGAATAATACTTTTAACTAGAAAACTAAAAATAAATTTATTAGATAACTTTAATAGCATATTAAATATTATCTATGAAAACATAATATTATGTTTAATATTAACATTATTTACATTAATAATAAAAGTAGATACAAAAAACATCATCAGTAGCATTTTAGTCATAATTTTTTACATATTTATAACTATAATCTATTATATAATCAAAAGAATAATAATACCAAAAAATAACCAGTAATATTGCACTTTTTAGTTAATTATGATATTATTATATCAGTAAGATAGTGAGGAATAACATGGAATACGATAAGAAGAAAAAAATATTAATAATATCAGGACTAACCATCCTATGCTTAGGACTACTAGGGGGAAGTATAGCTTATTTCACAAGTATACTATTCGAAGATTTAAATGTAAACACAACCACTAAAGGATTAGATTATTATATAACATATAATAAAGGTACTGATATAACGCGTGGCACCATAAATCCATCATCTACATATACAGGAGGAAATAACATTACCATAACATTATATAAAAAAGATAACACATATGACATATATGGACACATATATATGGATGTTACCTCAATAGGGGATAAATTAAAGAACAGCGATGCATTAAAATATACCGTTGTAAGTGGCAACACCATAATATCCTCAGGCAGTATGAAAGGAACTTCAGCAGGAACATCAAAACTAATAGCAACAAACATACCGCTTAGCACCACAAGCACCACTTACAAAGTATACTTATGGTTTGATGAAAACAATATAAATGATTATGAAGTACAAGGGGAAACAATAAAAGCTACTGTACGCTGTACAGCTAGTATGAAGCAAGAATAAAAAAACAAAAAAAAGAATAAAAAAGAAGGTGAAAAAATGGCTAATGTGTCAAATTACTACATAGAATCAAGAACCAAACTAATTAGTAATAAAGAATCATGCATTATAGGTAACAAGTACAGAATAACCATATTAACACCAAGATTAGCCAGATTAGAGTATACACCAAGTGGTAAATTTATCGATGACCCAACAGCCTTAGTCATTAATAGAACCTTTCCCAAAACACCATATGGCATCACCGAAAGTGAAACACTAATCCAAATAGATACCGGCATTTTCACAATCACATACGTAAAAGATAAAGATTTCAAAGCCGGAAACCTCGGCAGTAATCTAAAAGCCGTCATAAATAATACTACAATAGAGTGGCAAATGAATAGCCCACAAGTAAAAAATTTAAGAGGTATAAATTATTCAATTGACAGCATTAAGGATAAAATAATTCTAGATACAGGATTATATTCTTTAGATGGCTATGCAGTAGTAAAAGACAATACTCCAGTATTAACAGAAAACGACATTTTCATCCCAAGAGAAGAAGGATCAAAAGACATATATCTCTTTATGTACAATAAAGATTTTGACGGATGCTTAAACGACTATTTCACTTTAACCGGCTATCCAAACCTAATACCAAGATATGCCTTAGGGGCATGGTGGTATAAAAACGATAATTACACCAGTAAAGATATAATATCATTAGTAGATAGATTTAACAAAGACAATATCCCAATATCAATATTTCTATTAGGAGACTCATGGCGTGGAAACAACAATTACATACCAAGTATTGACCTAAAAAACGTAAGCAATTATTTAACACAAAAAAACATAAAATTAGGAGTAACCATTAATCCAAATTTAGAAATAACCAAAGGAACAAATGAATACAACCTAATAAGCAATTATACCAATGAAGAAAAATTCAAATTTATTCCCCTTAGCAACGAAAAACTAGGCATATACCTAAACATGTTTATAAATAATCTAGAAATGCAAGGCGTAGAACTATATAGTATTGATTATAACAATCCAAATGACAAAATAGATTTGTGGAAATTTGCCCATTATCATCATGGAAAAATAGAAACAAGAGGAAAAAGAGGATTATCACTAACCCGAAATCACGGAATAGCGGTACATCGCTATCCAATCATTTGGAGTGGTAAAACATTAGTAAATTGGACAACCCTAAATCTATTACCAAGATATAATCTCCAAGGATATAACGTCGGAGTATCTTTCATAGCCCATCCCATTGGCGGTTATCATAACGGTATTGAAGAAGCTGAATTATATTTAAGATACATACAATTTGCCTGCTTCTCACCAATCTTTTTACTTGCCAGTGAAGGAGGCAAGTATTACAAAAGAGAACCATGGAAATGGAATCCAATTATCGAAAACGATATTATTTATTTTATGAATTTAAGATACAAATTAATACCATACATCTATACCGAAAGCTATAACTATCATAAAACAGGAAAAGGAATAGTAAAACCATTCTATTACGATTACCCAAAAATATTAGATGATGTTCAATACAAAAATCAATACTTTTTCGGTCAAAACCTTTTCGTATCACCAATAACTAACAAAAAAAATATAGTTATCGATAGAGTAATGAAAAAAGTATTTGTTCCAGATGGTATTTGGTTCAATTTATTAGATGGAAAACAATATAATGGAGCTAAATATTATACCAATTTCTATCGCGATGAAGATTATCCCGTATTCGTAAAAGCCGGATCAATAATACCAATGAGCTATAATATTAAAGAAGATATACCAAGTACTCTAGAATTAAATATATATCCACTTAACGATGGAACATACAATTTATACGAAGATGATGGAATAACTAACAACTATAAAAAAGGTATGTATATGATAACAAACTTTAGTTATCATTATGAAAAAGATAATTACACCTTAAAAATATCAAAATCAGAAGGTAAAAATCTTCTAAGCAAAAGAAACTATTTATTAAGATTCAAAAACACCAAAAATATTAAAGCAGTATACATAGAAGATAAAAGCATTACTTATAATTGCTATTATGATAAAAACGATTTCATTATTCAAATAAATAACCTTATCGTAGGCAGAGACTTAGAAGTAAATATAAAAGGTGAAAATGTTTTAGTAAGTTCTATTAGGCTTATCAATGAAGACATTAAAGAAATATTATATGACTTAGCAATAAATACAAGTCTAAAAGACAAATTAGATGAAATATTATTTAGCGACCTAGAAGTTAAGAAAAAAAGAATAAAAATAAGAAAATTAAAGAAAAAAGGATTAGATAGTAAATATATAAAAATATTCATCAATTTACTTGAATACATCCAAAAAATATAGTATAATACAGACTTATATGGAGGTAATATAATGAAAGAAATATTAAATATACTATTAGACTTTATAATATCATATACATTAATATTTATATTATATTATTTCTTTTTTGTTTTTAAAAAGACAAAATATAATAAAAAGAAAGTACCAGTGGAATACTATTATTTAGTAAGAGTATATGGATTAGATGAAAAAAAAATAAATTACAAAAAATTTTTATACACTTCCGCAATTATAAATACTTTTATAATTGCTTTGACTTATGTAATTGTTTTTCACTTATTAGACAATTGGCTATGGCAATTGCTATGTAGCATAATACTCATAATCCTATTAATAATAATTATGTATGGAATACTAGGAAGACATTATCAGAAAAGAGGTAAAAAAAATGTATAATTTCAAAAAAATAGAAAAAAAATGGCAAGAGTACTGGGAAAATAATCATGTTTTTGAAGCACAAAACGAGAGCAACAAAAAACCATATTACATTCTAGTAGAATTTCCATATCCATCAGGAAGTGGACTACATGTAGGCCACGTTAGAGGCTATACAGCACAAGACGCTATAGCTAGAATGAAAAGAAGACAAGGATATAACGTTTTATATCCAATGGGATGGGATGCATTCGGAGCTCCAGCAGAACAATATGCCATAAAAAATCATATTCATCCCAAAGACGCCGTAAAAGAAAATATAAAAACATTTAAAGGCCAAATGAAAAGACTTGGATTTTCATTTGATTGGAGTAGAGAATTTTCTACTACCGATCCAGAATATTATAAATGGACACAATGGCAATTCTTGCAATTTTACAAACACAATATGGCCTATAAAGCAACAATACCAGTAAATTGGTGCCCAACATGCAAAACCGTACTTTCCAACGAAGATGCCGCTGGTGGCGTGTGTGAAAGATGCGGCAGTAGCGTTGTTCAAAAAGAAAAATCCCAATGGATGCTTAGAATGTCCGATTATGCTGAAGATTTATTAAAAGGGCTTGATGACACAAATTTTGCTGAAAGAGTAAAATTAGGACAAATCAATTGGATAGGCAAATCAACCGGTGTTGAGTTGGATGTAAACGTTGTAGGAGGAGGATCCTTCTCAGTATTTACCACATGTATTGAAACAGTATATGGTATAACATTCTTTGTAATAGCTCCAGACGGAAAACTAATGAAAGAACTATTACCAAGAGTAGAAAATAAAGCTGAAGTTTTATCTTATATAGAAGCAACATCACATAAATCTAATATGGATAGAACAGAATTAAATAAAGGAAAAACAGGTGTAGAATTAAAAGGAATTAAAGCAATTAACCCAGTAAATGGTAAAGAAGTACCAGTATTTATAGGAGACTTCGTTTTAGGCGACTATGGTACCGGTGCAGTAATGGCCGTTCCAGCACACGACCAAAGAGACTATGAATACATGAAAGCCCATAACCTAGATATGATAGAAGTAATATCCGGAGGAGACATCTCAACTAAAGCTTTTGAAAAATATGATTATTTAGGAAAAAATTGCAAACTTATAAATTCCGAAGAATTCACCGGTATGACAGTGGAAGAAGCCAAAGAAGCCATTACTAAAAAACTAGAAAAACTAGGTATTGGAAGAAGAGTAAATAACTATAAAATGAGGGATTGGATTTTCTCAAGACAAAGATTCTGGGGGGAACCAATTCCAATGATTTATTGCGAAAAATGTGGCTGGCAACCTATGGAAGAAAAAGATTTACCACTACTTCTTCCAAATGTTGCAGAATACGAACCAACTGAAAACGGTGAAAGCCCATTAGCAAAGATCGATGAATGGGTAAATACAACTTGTCCTTGTTGTGGAGGCCCTGCCAGAAGAGAAACCGATACAATGCCTAACTGGGCTGGTTCATCATGGTATTTCCTAAGATTTATGGATCCACACAATAACAAAGAATTTGCTAATATGGATGTAATGAAATATTGGAACAGAGTAGATTGGTATGACGGTGGCATGGAACATACAGCTAGACATCTATTATATGCTAGATTCTGGGTACAGATGCTATACAACTTTGGCTTAGTACCACATAAAGAAATGATTTGGACCAGAGTAAGCCACGGAATGATATTAGGCTCTAATAACGAAAAAATGAGTAAAAGTAAAGGCAATGTAATAAATCCAGACGAAATAGTAAACGGATATGGAGCAGATGCCTTAAGAATATACGAAATGTTTATGGGCGACTATACACAAGATGCACCATGGAGCACAGACTCACTTAAAGGATGCAAAAGATTTGTTGATAGAATAGTAAGACTAAAAGATAAAGTCACAGATAATGATGAATATTCTAAAGACCTAGAAGTGATTATCAACAAAAGTATCAAAAAAGTCGAACACGACCTAACTCACATGGCCTACAATACAGCAGTATCAACACTAATGATTCTATTAAATACTTATGACGAAAAAGAGCATATTACCAAAGGCGATTATAGAATATTACTAGAACTACTAAATCCAATTGCTCCACATATAACAGAAGAATTAAATGAAACTATAGGATATGAACCAATTTGCAATAGACCATGGCCAAAATATGATGAAGCCAAAACAGAAGATCAAGAAAAAGAAATAGCTATTCAAGTAAATGGTAAAGTAAGAGATACCATCAAAATAAACATAAATACTTCAAAAGAAGAATTAGAAAAAACAGCACTATCAAGAGAAAACATAAAAAAGTGGATTGAAAACAAAAAAGTAGTAAAGGTTATCGTAGTACCAGGAAGAATAGTAAATATTGTTATAAAATAAACATAATGAATCTCAAATATATGAGATTCATTTTTTTAAAAAAATAAAATTTAATCAAAATAACTTTTTATACCATTAATAACAGCCAAAATATATTTTTAACACATTAAAAATAACTTTATACCAGAAAAAACATTCACAAAATACCTTTTTACCCCATTTGCATAATTAAATCAAATCTGCTATTATCATTGCAAGGAGGAAAAAATGGATACTATTAAAATAATACAAATATTTAATAAAGTCATAACAAGCAAAGAACTAGATAGAAAAATCGTATATAAATTCCTAAACCACATTTTATCTAAACACAATATCATTTTAGTAGAAGGAGACATCTATATAAAAGAAATAAGAAGCCATATAGTAGACAACACCATAAATAATAATTACCTAATAAGAGTAAATAAAAATCAATTCTTCAGTTTAGGAATAAATGAAAACTTTGATAAAATAGATTATGTACTTAGAACATACTATGATCTATTTGAAGAAATAACCAAACTAAAATTAGAAAACGAAGAGTTATTCTCAAGTACACATGCAATCATAAACCTAGATATATTTAACACAAAAGAAGTAGCAAAATTAATATTAAAGAACAAAGAAGGAATAGTACTAAAAAGTCCTTTAAATATTATCAATGTAAATGTATTAGATAATTATGACAAAATGTTAGAATTATTAACTCCTGAAGAGAGAAAAAATCTAATTAATTTAATAAACAAGCAAATATAAGGCGGTGAAATAATGTATAAAGCATTTAAATTCAGAATATATCCAAGTGACACACAAAAACAAAAACTAAATAAAACTTTTGGATGTAATAGATTTGTATATAATTATTATCTTAGAAAAATAATTAGCGAAGAATATATAAATGCCTATTCTTGTATTAAAGATTATACAAATAAATTAAAATATGAATATCCTTTCTTACAAGAAATAGATCCAACAATTATCAAAAAGACACTGTTTAATCTCCAAGATAATTATAAAAGACATCTCAACAGTGGAATTAGTAATCCAAAATATCGAAGCAAATATGGTAAAAATAGTTATACAATTAAAGCTATTTACAATAAATACTGTAATATAGAATTAGATTTAATTAGTAGAACAATAAAATTACCAGAATTAGAAGAATTAAAAATAAGAGGCTATAGAAATATCACCAAAATAAATGGCAAAATAACAAACGTAACAATATCGAAAGATAAAAATAGCAAATATTATGTGAGTATATTATATGAATTGCCAGAACCATCAAAAAGAAAACCAAATACAATAGTAGGAATAGATTTAGGAATAAAGAAACTAATAACAATGTCAGATAATACATCGTATGATAATAACAAATATATAAATAAATACGAAGAACAAATAAAAAGAGAACACTATAAATTATCCAAAAAGAATAAAGGAAGTCAAAACTATTACAAAAATTTAAAAAGATTAAATAAACTCTATAGCAAATTATCCAATGCCAGAAAATACTACATTCATAAAATAACAAAAGAAATAACCGATAATTATGATATAATAATTACCGAATCATTAAATATTAAAAAAATGATTATAGACAAAAACATAAATCTATCAAAAAAAATAAATGATGCAACATTTAGAGAAATACTAAAACAACTAGAATACAAGTCTAAAGAAAAAGGTAAATACTTTTTCAAAATAAATACCTACTATCCATCAAGTCAAACCTGTAGTGTTTGTGATAATATAGATAAAAAATACAAGAACTTAAATGAGAGAGACTATGTATGCCAATGTTGCAAAAACACATTAGATAGAGATTTAAATGCAAGTATAAATATCATGTTTGAAGGGCTAAAATTATATATGAAGAAAGTATATTCCAAGTATCAATAATAAATGTCAATAACGAACAAAATTTCTTTAAAGTAAAAATAAAGTACGGTAGCACTTATCGGAATTTAAGTCTGTGGACGAAGCTAAGTGTAGTTTCCAAGAAACAGAAATTCATCACTGTGAAGTGATGGTGCAAACAATTTGCACTTTATTCGGGGAGAGTTACTGATATAATTATAGTAAGAACAAGTGTAGACAACTAGAAAAATAAGCAGATAAATGAAAAAAACTTGAATAATTAAAAATTAGATGCTATAATTATATCAGTAACTGCCCTGTAGCCAAGTGGTAAGGCTCTAGACTCTGACTCTAGCACGCGTTAGTTCGAATCTAACCAGGGCAACCACTAAATAAAAATAGCCCTTCAAAAGGGCTTTATTTTGATATAGTTATTATTTGCAACATCTTTGACCACAGCCGCAGCCACAAGAACCATTGTTCCAGAATAATATGAAGAATATTATAAGTACGACGATGATTATCCAAAAACCATTAGCGCCATAGCTATATCCATAAGAAGGGTATCCACAACCATACATGTTAATCTGTTCTCCTTTCAATATATTATATTTAACTATAATAATAATGAATATAGTGTATACCTAATAAAATAAAAAACGAGGTGAAAAAAATGACAAATAAGGACTTAGCAGAATTATTATTTCCTGATGTTACCAAAACAATAGAAGATTATGAAAAAATGTATCCAGAAAGAAATTTGGAGGAAGGCGCGAAAGTAACAAGATTTGCTCCTAGTCCAACAGGATTTATGCATATAGGAGGATTTTATCAAGCACTTACAGATTATATTATTGCAAAAAATACAAATGGAGTATTTTATTTAAGAAATGAAGACACCGACAAAACAAGAGAAGTAGATTCTGCCATTGAATTAATAATAAAAACATTGAAAGAATATAATCTTATGCCCGATGAATATGAGTATAAGGATAAAATAGTAGGCAATTATGGACCATATATTCAAAGTGAAAGAATAGAAATATATCACGCTTACATAAAAAAATTAATTGAAATAGGTAGAGCATATCCATGCTTTTGTAAAAAAGAAACACTAGAAGAATTGAGAAAAAATCAAGAAGAAAAAAAAATGAGAACAGGTTACTATGGTAGATTTGCTAAATGTAGAAGTATTAGCATAGAGGAAGCAATTACAAGAATAAAAAATGGCGAAAGCTATGTCATTAGATTCAAATCAGAAGGCGATTTTAACAATAAAATAATTTTTGAAGACCTATCAAAAGGAAAACTAAGTTTAAGTGAAAATGACATAGATGATGTAATTATGAAAAGCGATACCATGCTTCCAACTTATCATTTTGCTCATGTAGTAGATGACCATCTAATGCACACTACGCATGTAGTAAGAGGAGAGGAATGGCTACCAAGTGTAACTAAACATCTAGAAATGTTTAAAGCATTAGGTTTAAAACCACCTAAATACATCCACACCCCACTGATATTAAAGCAAGATGGTGAAATCAAAAGAAAAATAAGCAAAAGAAAAGACCCAGAAGCAAGTATGAGTTATTATAAAGAAAAAGGATATCCTACAATTGCAGTAATAGAATCATTGATGACAATAATTAATTCCAATTACGAAGAATGGCATGCCGCTAATCCAGACAAAAATTTCTTAGATTTTAATTTTTCTCCCAAAAAAATGTCTCCATCAGGAGCTTTATATGATTTAGAAAAATTAAATAACATATCTAAAAATTACATTAGTAAAATGACTAAGGACGAAGTATATACTAATTTAGTAAATTGGAGCAAAGAATATGATAAAGAATTTAATAATATACTAGTAAAATATGAAGATTATACAAAAAACGTACTAAACATAGAAAGAGAACAGAAAAAGCCTAGAAAAGACTACTCATGCTATAGTGATATAAAAAATCAAATATTCTATATGTATGACGAATTATATAATCCAACCTCATATGAATGGGGAAAAATTGACGATAAAAATGAAATCATTAAGATACTAAAAACATATATGGAAAAATATTTCAATATTACCGACAAAGAAGCATGGTTTAACAATATCAAAACCTTAACAGATGAACTTGGCTATTGCAGTAATATGAAAGAATACAAAGAAAATCCAGATAAGTATAAAGGAAACGTAGCAGACATATCAACAGTAATAAGAGTAGCACTTACCAGTAGAAGTATGACTCCTGACTTATATGAAATAATGAGATTACTAGGTAAAGATAGAATAAAAGAAAGAATAACAAAAATAGAGCAGCTTTAACAAAAGCCCCTCTTTTTTTATAACAATTATCTAATTTTTATGGTACAATATTACAATATAATATATAAATAGAAAGAAAGATATAATGAAAAAAACAAAAGTATATTTTACAAAAGAAATAACTAGCAAAGCACTAGTAAAATTATATAAGAAATTAAATATAGAATTACCCAAACCAACCGCTGTTAAATTACATTCCGGAGAAGAAGGAAATCAAAACTATCTAAAACCAGAATTCATGAAAGACATAATAGAAGAAGTGGATGGTGTAGTAGTAGAATGCAATACAGCATATGAAGGAGCCAGAAATACTACCGCCAAACATCAAAAATTAATGCAGGAACATGGTTGGAATAAATATTATCAAGTAGATATAATGGATAGCGAAGACGACATCACATTAGAAATACCAAATGGCAAAATAATAAAAAAAGATTATGCCGGTACCCACTTAAATAACTATAAAAGCATGTTAGTATTATCACATTTTAAAGGTCACCCAATGGGAGGCTTTGGTGTAGCCCTAAAACAATTATCCATAGGAGTAGCATCCAGTATTGACAAAGGCAAAGACCACCTAATAGAACGTATAGAATCAAGACATGGCAATCACATCATCGATGCAGCAAATTTAAAATTCGGCACCAAAGACTATGAATTAATAAACATCGATAACATTTAGTATGACTAACAATTATTATTGCCAAAGACAAATTATAATATCTTATAATAAAAAAATCAAATAAGAACTTTTATAGTTCTTTTAATTATGCTATAATATAAATATACATAAAGGAGAATGCAAATGGAAGATAAAATAACAAGAATGAAAGAACTAATAAACATCCTAAATAAAGCCTCAGAATTATATTATCAAAAAAATACAATCATGATGACCGACTACGAATACGACCATCTTTATGATGAATTAGTAGAATTAGAAAAAGAAACCAACATGACACTATCCAACAGCCCAACAATAAATGTCGAACCAGAAATATCCAGTTCCTTAAAGCAAGTAGAACATCCTAGTCCAATGTTGTCATTAGCTAAAACCAAGAAAGTAAGCGAATTAGAAAACTTCCTAGGGGACAAAGAAGGCCTATTATCATGGAAACTAGACGGCCTAACAATAGTACTTACTTATGAAGATGGCAAACTTATCAGTGGCGTTACCAGAGGAACAGGAATAATAGGAGAGCTAGTAACAGAAAACGTCAAACAATTCAAAAACGTTCCACTTACAATTCCATATAAAGGAAGACTAGTATTAAGAGGAGAAGCTATAATTAAATATTCCGATTTTAACAGAATGAATGAAGAATTAGGAGATGGTTCCAGCCAATACAAAAACCCAAGAAATCTATGTTCCGGTTCCGTAAGACAACTTGATAGTAGTATTACCGCTAAAAGATGCGTTAATTGCATAATCTTTGCCCTAATCGAATCATCTACCAATATATCCAATTTAAAAAGCGAATGTTTCGATTGGCTAAAAAACCAAGGCTTTGAAGTAGTAGAACATTATAAAGTAACAAAAAACACAGTCAAAGAACAAGTGCTTATGTTCAAAGAAAAAGTCAAAGAATACGATATACCATCCGATGGTTTAGTTATCACTTATGACGACATAGCATACGGTAATAGCCTTGGAACTACCGCCAAATTTCCTAAACACTCATTAGCATTCAAATGGAAAGATGAAACCGTAGCCACCACATTAAGAAAAGTAGATTGGCTCGTATCAAGAACCGGCCTTATCAATCCCGTAGCAGTATTCGACCCAGTAGAACTAGAAGGAACCATAGTATCCAGAGCCTCAGTTCATAACGTTTCCATATTAGAAGGATTAAAATTAGGAATAGGGGATACCATCATGGTTTATAAAGCAAACATGATAATACCACAAATAGCTAGTAACTCCACTCAAAGTGGTAATTTAGAAATACCAAACAGATGCCCAGTATGTGGCAGCAAAGCTAGTATCATATCCAATTCCGATGTAAAATATTTATACTGCATGAACGATTTCTGCAAAGCCAAACTAATAAAACGTTTAAGTCTCTTTGTAAGCAGAAACGCCATGAATATTGACGGTATTTCCGACATGATCCTAAACAAACTAATTACCGAAAAAATAGTAAACAATTATAAAGACCTATATCATTTAGATAGACATAAAGACAAAATAATAGCTTTCGAAGGCTTTGGAGAAAAATCCTACAATAATATGATAAACTCCATAGAAAAGTCCCGACATGTAAAATTAGCCAATTTTATATATGCATTAGGCATACCAGATATAGGCTTTTCCAGAGCAAAACTTATATGCAATCACTTTAACAATGATTTTAAAAAAATAAGTAATCTAACATATGAAGAATTAAGTAATATCCCCGGCGTAGGAGATGTTATTGCCAAAGAGTGGATTGACACATTTTCCAATCCCGACTTTATAGAGGAACTAAAAGAATTAAAAGAAGAAATAGATATACCAAAAGCATCCACTAATAGCAATAAAGACCTAGACGGCTTAACCTTCGTAATAACCGGTAGCCTAAATAAATTTACTAATAGAGATACAATGATTGAATTCATTGAGGAGCATGGTGGCAAAGTAGTTACATCAATATCCAGTAAAGTTAACTATTTAATAAATAACGACATTACCAGTACAAGCACTAAAAATACCAAAGCCAAAGAATTAGGCATAAGCATTATAGATGAAGATAAGTTCCTTGAATTAATAAAAGAAAAGTAATTTTCTTTTTCTTTTCGTCTCACATTTCATTGCTCGCCGTTTTCTAATGCCTAAGGTCATTAGAAAATAGTTTTGAGCTAATATCTCAAAACTAATATTAGTATGTAAAAACACTTGAAAAAAGTTTTTATCTATGTTAAAATAATAATGTCTCAAAAAAGACATTATGGCCTGTTGGTGAAGTGGCTTAACACATTGCCCTCTCAAGGCAACATTCATGGATTCGAATTCCATACAGGTCACCATATATTAACAATTCAAAGACTTCATTTCTGAAGTCTTTTATCTTGCTTTTTTAATAATATAATAATATAATAAATTTACCAAGAAAAGAGTGTGCATATGAATAGTGAAACAAAAACAGTTAAAATAGCTAAAGCAATTATAACAAACAACCCGCAAAAAATAGAAGTATTTGATAATATAAAAGCCATTCATCGTCCTTTTGTATCTTCTTTTTATAATGTCCTAAAAAAGAATTTAACAGAAAACGAATTAACCAACTTTTATAATAACATATCAACTCTGACAATAAAATATAAAGATGATATATTAACTAAACTTAAACTAAATAAAGATGCAGGACATTATTTACCAGATAAAAATACTATAGAAATATTTCCAGCCAATGATTTAAATCCATATAATACCTTTAACCATGAACTATTACATATGGCTAGTAGTAGTCATAGTAATGAAGAATATCATATAGGCTTTTACCAAATAACCAATAAAGCCAATATTAGTTATGCACTAAACGAAGGATATACCGAAGCAATAAACAATCACTTTTTTGGGGCCAGTATAGCTTCATCAGGATACAAATATGAAGCAATATTATCTATTATTATAGAAAAAGTAATAGGAAAGAAAGAAATGCAAAATCTATACTTTACCGCAGACTTATATCATTTAGTAACAAGATTAAAAGAATATGCAACTTATACTGCCATTGGTAGATTTTTATATAATATGGATTTAGTATTACAAAGTAAACAAAATAATACCAATAAAGAAGAAATAATTCCTCCTCTTCTAGAAATAAACTTATTTCTATATGAAGTGTTTACCAATTGGCTAATAGATTCATACCAAAAAAAAACATATACCATAAACGAAATAAATGAAGGATATCATATATTTACCAAAGCAATTAATCTTATACCCGATATATTTTCCTATGTTAGTGATGAATTAAATTATGATATTAAAGACAATACCGAAGTATATAAACAAAAAATAAAAAAACTAACCAAGTAACTTAAAAAACATAGCCGAAAATATTATAGATAAAAAAACTTGATATAATCTCCCAATAAAATAATTACGATATCTAATTTTATCATCTAAAATACTAATAACCTGCATATGAATAGACAGTCCTCCAAAAGAAATAATCATCGAAGAAATTATAACTTTATAAATGTCACTAATATTAAGTAACGATAAAGAAGATAACCCCATAGTCATTTCTAAGACTGCCTTAACAAGTACTGATAAATAATCATCCAAAGCAAAAATATGACATATTAAAGTACTAACAATTAAAAAGGAAGTAACAATCCCAGATATCATAAAAAGTGTGTTTACACTTTTTTTAATACTAAGAGAAAATAAAGCACCAAAACTTTGACAATTAGTCTTTTTCGATATATAATTATCACTAGTAGGAATATTCTTATTTCTAAAGATAATACCAATTATTATATTAGATAATATATGTGAAATAAGAATAATAATTCCATACATATTATTCTTTAAATAAAAGACACCTATTGTTTCTAATACAAATAAAGGATTAGCAAAATGACATATTAATAGAAGATGTTCAGCTTCTAATTTAGAAATAAGTTTCATATCATAAGAAGATCTAATTGCCATTGCATTATTAGGAAATCCCGCTATTAAAGAAATAAATAGAACTAGTACAGCTTCTTTACTAATATTAAATAACTTACTAAAGAAAGAAGTAATGACTTTTGGTATATACATAATAAAATTATAACTAATTAATATATTAGAAGTAACAAACATAGGAAACATTGATGGTACAAGAGTATTAAACCAAATATAAAAAGAAGAAATAATAGTATCGGATACAAGCGACTTATTAAAAAAAATAAGTATTAAAATAATAAAAGTAACAATCACTATAATTTGGTTAGAATATTTTTTCATAATCAATTATATGATATAACATAGAAAAAAATAATAAGGGTGATATAATGAAAATAAAAAATTTTATAAAAGAAAATTACAAATTTTTAATAACACTATTAATTCTAGTAATATGCTTATATATAAAATTACCATATTATGCCATGGCTCCTGGAGGAACAATAAATATAACCGACAGGGTAGTAATGCAGAACTATGATAAAAATAAAGATGGTAGTTTAAATATGCTATATGTAAGTGAATATGAATTAACTCCTGGAACATATATAGTAGCCAAATTAAAACATTGGGATATCGAAAAAGAATCCACAAGAAGAATATCTAACGAATCAACAGAAGAAGTAAAAGAAAGAAACAAAATAATGCGTGATAATTCTTTAGATATAGCCACTATGGTAGCATATACAAGTGCCAACAAAAAGATAGATATAAAGAAAAAAACAAATATTGTAATAGCCACTACTAAGGAAAACGGACTTAAAGTTGGTGACATAATTTTAAAAGCAGACAATATAGAATGCGAAGATATTAAAGAAATAAAACAAATAATATCATCTAAAAATATAGATGATACTGTAGAGTTTACCATTTTAAGAAATAATAAAGAAATGAAAGTAACAAGTAAAATATCTAATGAAAACAATACTAAAGCAGTAGGCGTAATAATAATAACAGAATATGAATATGACCTTGATCCAAAAGTAGATATAAAATTCAAAAGTAGCGAAGCCGGAGCCTCAGGTGGATTAATGCTAACATTAACAGTATATAACGCTATAAGCGATGAAGATATCATAAAAGGAAGAAATATAGCAGGTACAGGTACCATTTCCGCTGATGGTTCAGTAGGAGAAATAGATGGTATAAAATATAAAATAATGGGTGCAGCCAAGGATAAAATGGATATCGTTTTCGTACCATCTGCTAATTACGAAGAAGCCATAGAAACAAAAGAAAAATATAATTATAAATTAAATATAATTAAAGTTGATAATTTTAATGAAGCAGTAGACTATTTAAGAAATAATTAAATATAGTACATACATATTTGTACTATATTTTTATATTATATCTTCCAAAATCATCAAAAATATATTATAATTAACTTATGAATAGGAGGATATATATGAGTAGACATAAAAAAAATTCCAATGTAGGTAAAATAGCATTGATACTATTTATAATAATAGTATTAGCATTAATAGTAGTATTTAAAGTAATACCAAAAAACAATAAGCATCAAGAAGAATTAATGCCAAAATTAAACGATATTACCGAAGTAAATACACTAGTATCAAAGTATTCATTAGAAGCTAATATAACATATGACTATAGTGATGATATTCCCAAAGATAAAGTAATATCACAAAGTATAAAAGAAAATACTAAAATAGATAAAGGTATGAAATTAGATGTAGTAATCTCTTTAGGAAAATTAGATAAAGAAAAACTAGCTAGTGACAATATTAACGAATTAGGTAAAGTACCAATAATGATGTATCATGGTATTAGAGAAAAAACCGCAAATAGTACAGGAACAGTAGGAGGTAACGTTGACAAAGATGGTTACAATAGAACTCCCGAAGCATTCAGAAAAGATTTAGAATATTATTACGAAAATGGATATGAAATGATCCGTTTAGAGGACTACATAAATGGCAAAGTAACAGCATCATATGGTAAAAGCCCAATCATTATCACTTTTGATGATGGAAACGAAGATAATATAAAAGTAACAGGCTTAGATGATAATGGCAATATAATTATTGACAAAGACAGTGCAGTCGGTATACTTGAAGAATTCAAAAAAAATCACAAAGATGTTACAGTAACCGCTACCTTCTTTGTTAATGGAGGTATATTCAATCAGAGCGAATATAACGAAAAAATATTAAAATGGATGGTAGAAAATGGCTATGACATTGGTAACCATACACAAACTCACTTAGATATCAAAAAATCAACTCCTGAAAGAGTACAAAAAGAAATAGCCTATGTATATGACGAATTAGAAAAAACAATTCCTAATAAATATGTAAAAATAATAGCACTTCCATTTGGTAGTCCATATAGCAAAGATAACGCCAATTTTAAATACGTATTATCAACAAATTACAACGATAAAAATTATATTACAGAAGCCGCTTTAAGAGTAGGATGGGAACCAGAAGTATCATGCTTTGATAAAAACTTCGATAAAACCTTTCTAAAAAGATGTCGTGCCTATGACAATAATGGTAAAGAATTTGATATAGCCATGGTATTTAATATGTTAAAAAGTACCAAATATATATCTGATGGAAATCCAGATACAATTGTAATAAAAGAAACAGATAAAGATAAATTAGTTAATACAGATAAAAAAATAATCACTTACTAAGGAGGTACCAATGAAATTAAATAATAAAGGATTTGCTATAACTAGCGTTTTATATGGATTACTAATACTATTCGTTGTACTTACAAGTACATATTTAGCAATATTATCATCTAAAAAAAATAATATAGATAAAATAACTGAAGACTTAGAAGAAGACTATTTTAATTCTAATAGTTCCAATGGTTAAGAATAGGAGTATTTATGAATAAAAAAGGATTTACTTTAATAGAGTTATTAATGGTAATAGCCATAATTACAATAATATCCATGATTTTAGTTCCTAATGTAATCAATATGATATCTATAAATAAACAAAAATCATGTGAAAGTTTAAAAAAGAATATCATTAGTGCCACTAAGCTCTATGTAAATGAAAATAAATATGATTTAGGTTTCACTTGTGATAATACCATAGAAATCCCTATATCTAAACTAATAGAGACTGGAAAAATAGATGGTGATATAAAAAATCCAATAAACAATGAAAATTTAACATCAAAATCAGTAACAGTAAAATTTAATTGTCAAACTAAACAATTTACATATGACTTTAATTATAAATGCGAATAGTACTTGCAATATTAAAAAAAATATAGTACAATTATCTTAGATATATTTAATAATACGTGAGGTGGAAATATGAAGTTAAATAGAAAAGGACAAACCCTTGTAGAGTATGTACTTATCATATCCTTAATTACTGTAATAGCAATAGGAGCAGTAAAGGCATTTGGAGGCTATCTTCAAGATGCCGTTACTAAAATGGGCTGTAATATTTCTGGTAAAGAATATGTTGAAGGCAAAAAAATCGGAGAGGGATATTGCGCTGGAGACGAAAATAAAGTATTTGAATAGAATATAAATCGACAAAATATTTATATTCTTTTTTTTATAATCAATATATGAGAATATATATTGATTTATTTTTTTTATTTAATACCATTATGGATATAATAATCATAACCTCAGTAAGTATATTATTAAAAAGAAAAACTACCTATAAACGAATACTAATATCATCTTTATTAGGAGGATTATCATCTCTTATGTTATTTACAAGTATAAATAGATTATTATTAGAACTAATAACCATAATACTAATGATAACAATAGCTTTTAAGTATAAAAACATAAGATACTTCTTAACCAATATACTATATACATACATACTAAGCATCTTATTAGGAGGACTAATATATTTATTTAATTCCAAGGTAACATTAAATATCTATTTAAACTACTTAGTAATAATAATACTATCTATTGAAGTAATGACACTATATATAAAAGAATCCAAAAAAATAAAAAACACTTATAATAATTATTATAAAGTAGACATATATTTTAAAGATAAAGAAAAAATATCATTAATAGGATTTCTAGATACCGGAAACAATTTATATGATCCATATAAAAAAAGACCAATAATTCTCGTAGATAAAAAATATCAAAAAGAAGATAAATTTATTCTAGTACCATATCATACAATTAATGGAGAAGGACTACTAAAATGTATAAAGCCTGAAAAAGTATATATTGAAAAAATAGGGTATAAAACCAATTTACTAGTGGCATTCTCTTCTAGCCCTAGTACAATAAATGGTGTCGAAGTAATATTACACAAAGAATTAATGAAAGGATGATAACATGTTAAAATTATTAAGAAAAATATTTAGTAAATTAAATTACTTATTCTATGTTGGAAGCACAGATATTTTACCAGAACCACTAGAAAAAGAGGAAGAAGAAAAATATATAAATCTCTTTTTAAATGGAGATATGAAAGCAAGAGATAAACTCATAGAACATAACCTAAGATTAGTAGTTTTTTTAGCAAAAAAATATGAAAACACAAAAATAGATTTAGAAGACTTAGTATCTATTGGCACGATAGGTCTAATAAAAGGAGTAAACACCTATCAAAATGATAAAAATATTAAACTAGCAACTTATGCTTCTAGATGCATAGATAATGAAATACTAATGTATTTAAGAAAAACAAAACGAAAAAGAACAGAAGTATCATTTGAAGATTCATTATCCTTTGATTCAGAAGGAAATGAATTACATTTAGAGGACGTCCTAGGTACAGACGATGATATTGTTACTAAACCTATTGAAGAAGAATTAGATAAGTATATGATGTATCAAGAAGTATCAAAATTAGAAGACCGCGATAGAGAAATAATAGAATTAAGATATGGTTTAAATGGAAAAAAAGAAATGACCCAAAAAGAAGTAGCAAATATGCTAGGAATATCACAATCATACATATCCAGAATAGAAAAAAAAGTAATAAAAAAAATATCTAGTATTATTAAATTATAAATACTAGATATTTTTATAATTCCTCTTCTTCGTATAAAAACTTTCCATCTTCCTTATTAAGTGATATAGAAATAACATCACGTCTTTCAGATAACTTCTGCATAATTTCGCTACTAAAACTATCATTAGCACAATTACTTAATATACAAAGCGATATTTTTACATTACCATTTTCTAAATCATTGGTTTCTAAACTTTTAATAGAAATTTTATATTTTCGTACTATTTCTTTAATAATTTTAAGTAAACTACTATCGTTTTTTTCCTCACAAACAATAGTATAATGATATAAATTATAATTAACATTACCACTTAAAAAATTAATTTTACTATTGACGCTTCTTAAGATAATATTAGTAAATAGTATAAGTACTGTTCCAATAGCAGCCTCAAAAATTAAGTTAGCTGAGCAAAGAATACCAATAGCAGCACTACACCATAGCGTGGCAGCAGTAGTAAGTCCCTTAACAGATTTATCATCCTTTATGATTACTCCAGCTCCCAAAAAACCAATACCAGCTACTACTTGAGCGGCAACTCTCGTCATATCTGACTTTGGAAAAGCAAAAGAAAACCTAACAAATAGAAAAGAACCTAAACTTACTAAAATAATAGTTCTAAGACCAACATTTCTTCTTCTATATTGTCTTTCAACACCAATGCATGCACTAAGTAAAAAACAAGCCATAATTTGAAATAAAAAACTAATATAATCTGTCCCCATATTCATCCTCCATAACAATTATAACAAAGATTAAAAATATTGTAAATAAATATAGAATAAATAATAATATTCTGTTATAATAAAAGAAAGGAAATAAATACATATAATTAACATATAAATAGGTAGGTGGTAAATATGATATATATATGGCTTTTAATAGTAGTACTATTAGGAATATTAGAAGTTATAACAACAAATCTAATAAGTATCTGGTTTGTTATAAGTGGAATATTAACAATGATTATATCTCTTTTTACAGATAATCTATATATTCAAATAGGAGTATTTGTAATAGTGGGTGTTATATTAATGCCTATTAGTAAGAGTATATATAAAAAAATTAATACTAAAAAAGTTTGCACTAATCTAGATCGAATTATTGGTATGAAAGGAGTAGTTACTTCTGATATCACCAAAAATGATATTGGAGAAGTAAAAGTAGATGGTAAGCTTTGGTCAGCTTATAGTAGTAGTAATATTTCTAAAGGAGAATACATAAAAGTATTATCTATAGATAGTGTAAAACTAAAAGTAGAAAAATGGGAGGATTAAATATGAATGTATTAATTATTATTTTAATTTTAGTGGTATTATTCGTTATACCAAACGTTATTATCGTACCACAAGCAAGAGAATATGTAATAGAAAGATTAGGAAGTTACTTAACTACATGGCAAAATGGACTACATTTCAAAATACCATTTATAGATAGAATATCTAACAAAGTTACTTTAAAAGAAATAGTAAAAGATTTTGCTCCACAACCAGTAATAACTAAAGATAATGTTACAATGCAAATAGATACTGTAGTATATTTTCAAATTACAGATCCAAAACTATATACTTATGGAATAGAATCACCAATAAGTGCTATAGAAAATTTAACCGCTACAACACTTAGAAATATCATTGGAGAATTAGAACTTGACCAAACTCTAACTTCAAGAGATATTATAAATTCTAAAATGAGAAGTATTTTAGATGAAGCTACCGATCCATGGGGTATAAAAGTAAACAGAGTAGAAGTAAAAAATATTTTACCACCAAGGGATATTCAAGAAGCAATGGAAAAACAAATGCGAGCAGAAAGAGAAAGAAGAGAAAAAATACTTCAAGCTGAAGGCGAAAAGAAATCTAGTATCTTAATTGCCGAAGGTGAAAAAGAATCAGCCATATTAAAAGCAGAAGCACAAAAAGAAGCTCAAATAAAAATGGCTGAAGGAGAAGCAGAAGCATTACTAAAAATAAAGAAGGCTGAAGCAGATGGTATAAAACTATTAAGAGAAGCTAAAGCAGATACATCAGTTTTAACATTAAAGAGTTATGAAGCATTAGAAAAATTAGCAGAAGGACAATCAACAAAGATAATAGTACCATCAGATATGCAAAACATAGCTACTTTTGGCACAGTAATAAATGAAATGATTGATAAGAAAAAATAAAATTCAAATGGATGTAAATAGCATCCATTTTTTATATAAACTTGACTTTTTAGTAAAAAATTGCTATTATATTCAGCACAAGGCGAAGAAGGCATAAAAATATATTTAAAAAGAATAAAATATAAATGAAAGAATATTATCGTAATAGGCATCAAAATATTGACAAAATAGCAAAAAAGTGATAATATATTAAGCAATTTCAAAGGGAGGTTTTATATTATGAAATTCAAAAATATTTTATTTACATTATTAGTGGCATTAGTAGCTGTTTTAGGAGTAACAGTTAATGCCGAAACAACTGCCCCTGGTAGTTATACAGTTAGATTTAGAGACTTACATAGATTATCAGGAGGAGATTATTTTCCAGGAATGAATTATCACTTCTATTATAAGGTTAATTCAGATGGTAAAGTTATTTATTGTATGCAAAGAAAAAATGACGTTGTAGATGGAACAGAAACATATTATTTAAGTGAAGAACTAGATGCAAAATATGCATACGTAATGGAAAACGGTTATCCAAATAAGAGTTTAACTGGTAATAATGATGAAGATTATTATATTACTGGTTTAGCTATTTGGTACCTAATTAATCCAAGTGATAGTATTTTTGCTAATTTTGATATAGCAAATGGTACATATCGTGGTCAAAGTAATACCGCAGTACAATGGATAAATAAATTAGTATCAGGAGCAGCATCTTACTCTTATACTGATCCAACTCTAAAATTAAATGCCGAAAGCAATAAATTACATTTAACAGAAGATGGAAAATATTATAGAAGTGATGCTATTACAATATCAGCATCAGGAACAACAGGATATTATAGTATTAAACCATCAAATGCTCCTAAAGGAACAACTATTGTAAACAAAGATGGTAGTGAATTCACTAAAGGATTAACTTTCTATGTACAAGTTCCAGTGGCAAGCATTAACAAATTATCAACAGAATTTTCTGTAGTAGTAAGTGGTTCAGGAACAATTAATAAAGCATATTTATATACACCAACTCATTCAAGATTCCAAACAACTGCTACAATATATCCAGAAACAAAATATGTTAATGATTCAGTAAAATTAAATATTGAAAAAATATCAAAAGTAGTTATCAGTAAGCAAGATGCAACTACAGGTGAAGAGTTACCAGGTGCAAAACTTACTGTAAAAGACGAAAAAGGAAATGTTGTTGATTCTTGGACATCTACTGAAGAATCACATGTTATTGAAGGATTAAAACCTGGTAAATATACATTAACTGAAGAAATGGCTCCAGAAGGTTATAAATTAAGTACTGAGACTGTTACTTTCGTTGTTAAAGAAGACGGAACAGTAGATGGAAAAGTAGTTATGTATAACTCACCTAAGAAGTCAGTATTAATTAGTAAAAAAGATTTTACTACTGGTGAAGAACTTCCAGGAGCAAAACTAGAGCTTAGAAATGAAAAAGGCGAGTTAATAGAAGCTTGGGTATCAACAAATGAACCACATGTTATCGAAGGACTTGAACCTGGTAAATATACATTAACTGAGGTTTTAGCTCCAGAAGGTTATGAATTATCTAAAGAAACAATAACATTTACAGTAAATGAAGATGGAACAGTAGATGGTGATGTAATTATGTATAACAAGCCTGAAACTGTTGAAGTTCCAAGTACAGGAACATTTAAAACAATTACAACATCCTTAATAGGTTTACTTATTATAGGACTAGGTTCTGCATTAATATACAGAAACTATAAAAAGAATAATGGGGAAATATAATTTAAAATACCAGATTGCAGCGGGAGTAATACTTGTTATAAGTGGTACTCTCGTTTTACTATCTGATTACATAAAAGATAAAAGGGATGTTGTATTTAGTGAAATGAATTTAGCTTTATCAAATGTAGATACTACAGAAAGTCAAGCAACAACTACTACTGATGAAGAAGCTACAAATGAAAATCAAAAAGAAGAAAATAATGATTACACTTATGAAGAATATTTAGGAATAATAGATATTCCAAAAATTAGTTTATATAAAGGATTTTATGATAAAACATCAAATCTAAATAATGTTAAATTTAATTTATATGTACTTCCAGAATCAAGCTATCCTGATGTTACAAATGGTAACCTTATAATAGCGGGACATTCTGGTAACTATAATAATAGTTATTTTGCCAATTTATACAAATTAGAAAAAGAGGATACAATTACTATTCATTATAATAATAGCAAATACATATATAAAATAGCAAATATATATAATGAAGAAAAAACAGGACGAGTAAGAATATTTAGAAATAAAAATAAAACAACTCTTACATTAATTACCTGTACTAAAGATGATGATACTCATCAAACAATCTATATAGCGGAGCTAATAAGTCAAGAATAAAAAATAATATAAAAAGGGGGGTGAGAAAATGACCTATTTAACAATACTAGAAAAGTTAAAAATATTACTTGATATATTACTAGATTATAAAATAATTCTAATTTTTACTATATTACTTATAATACTTACATTATTATATTTAGTAAAAATATTAAATAAGAAAAAATATATATTATCAACGATATTATCATTTATAGTAGTATTTAGTATCAGTATTATTAGTAATTATAAAATATTATCTACTACTTTTGATAACTTTACAACAATATTTTTTAGAGGAATTTATTTCCCATCAATATATTTATATATAACTACATTAATATTGTTATTAGTAGTATTTATAATGAGCATACTAAGTATAAAATTACCAAAAACCTATAAAGTAATTAATACTACTGCATTTATTATAAATAATATATTCTTAGCCATAATACTAAATATCATAGCTAAGAATAAGATAGACATTTTCTCAGTAAACTCTCTATACACTAATACTAATTTAGTAGTAATATTAGAATTAAATATGAGTATGATAATAATTTGGTTATTATCGTTAATCGTAGTATATTTAACAAATATAATTTGTGATAGAATTACTCTTAAGAAGAAAACTAAAGTACCTACTACTAACGAAATAGTTATTGATAATATTCCTTTAGAGGAGTCATCTAATAATAAAGTAGTAGAAGAACCAGTAATAGCTAGTGATGCAATTACAATTACTCCTAGTGTTAATACAAAAGAAAAAGAAGATAATATTATAAAAGAATCTAAAGTAACATTTAATGATATATTAAATGGAACAGTTAAAGCAATATATTATGATAATAATTCAAATAAAAATATCGAATATAATATAACAAATCCACAAGAAGAATATGAAAAGAAATATAAAGATAAAAAATCAGAGAATATATCTTTCCAAGATGTTATAGATGAAAATCGAGTATTACCTACTATTAAACCCAATAAAGTTATAATAGAAGAACCTAAAGTAACAGTAGAAGAAATAACTAAGAGAGAAAAAGCTAAAAATATTAAAGAAAGATTATCAAATAATACTATATCATTAGATAGTTTAGTAGAACCATCTGAATTAGTAGAAGAACCTATATCAATAGTGGATACAGAAAAAGAAGATAATACTTTAATAGAAGAAAAACATACTAGTAAGTCTACATATACTTTAGAGGATTATAAAAAGATGATTGCTATGTTAAAAGAATTAAAACAATTTACTAATAGTTCAAATATTAGTGTTGATGATGCCATTAATATAAGTTTAATCAGTAATTATAGTATTGATGATTGTTTAAAATTTAAAGAAATGCTAGAAGGAAATTTAAATTAAATAATTCCTCTCACACTTTGTTGTGAGAGGTTTTTTGAAGCCTATAGTCTTCAAAAAGAATTTTAGAGCTTATAATCTCTAAAATTTAATGAAACTAACTTGTAAAAAACTAACTTTTATGATATTATTTATATGTAAGATAAGAAGGGAGGCCCTCAAATATGAAAAAACTGCTATTTAAAAACGTTAACATATTGTTAATTGGGGGGGGGGCTTGTAAATTCTTATAATATAATAAAATATGTAAATAATAAAGACTATGAAATAACTAATAGAAATATTAGTAATTTTTCATAGTCTTTTTGGTGGTGAAGATATGAATAAAAAGAAGATTATAATTATATCGGTGCTTATAATCATAGTACTATTGGGGATATACTTACTTTATAATACTTTTGCTATTAATAACACAACTAATGCTAATAATACTTACACAATAAATTTAACTAATGGCAATAATACAATAGATGTTCCTAGTAAAAGTAGTAAGATAGTATATTATAAAATAAATAATACTAATAGTGGTACAGTTAAGTATGGAATAGGTTATAATAGCAATAATATTATAGTTAAAGTATATGAAGACTCTAAAGATCCAGTAACTGGACTTATATCTAGTAATGATAATAAGTTTGTTAAATTAAAATTAATAAACAATAGTACTAGTAATGATACAGTTACTTTAAGTACAATATTTGGCTATGAAAATGGTGGTGATTTAATTGTACCTTCAGGTGTTACTCTTGTTACTCAGAAAATAAAAAAAGTTAATACGATAAAAAATGCTGAGAGTAATGTTAGTGCCACTTCTAACTTTCTTGGTACAACTTTAGTTAGAAATACTATTGAATCTATTACTATAACTAATGATAATATAGTTCCTACTAATGCAATAGGTAGTTTTGATGTATCCAATAATAATGATGGTAGTATAATGATGTGGTATACAAAAGGAAGTAGTGATAATTTATATAATGTATATATTGGTAGTGAGAGTGGAATTACAACATTTCCTGATGATAGCAAAAATTTATTTGCTTATCTTAGCAATGTTACTTCTATTGATTTGAAATTTACAAATGTAACTAATACTAGTAGTATGATAAATATGTTTTATCAAGATACTAAATTAAAAGAAATAGATTTAAGTAGTTTTAAGACGTCAAGTTTATTATATTTTGTTAGTATGTTTGAAGGATGTAGTTCACTTGTTACATTAGATTTATCTGGGTTTGATACTAGTAGAATAACTAATTTTTCCAACCTATTTAAAAATTGCACTAATTTAAAAGAAATAAATTTAAATAGTTTTAATACTAGTAGTGCTTTAATGTTTGCTAATATGTTTATGAATTGTAGTAGTCTGCAAAGTATAGATTTATCAAATTTTAATACATCAAAAGTGACTAGTATGATAGATATGTTTTATGGCTGTAGTTCACTTAAATCATTAAATTTAAGTAATTTTGATACATCGAATGTAACTGCTATGTCAGCAATGTTTTATAAATGTTCATCGCTTACAACATTAGATTTAAGTAGATTTAATACTAGTAAAGTAACTGATATGTCAGACATGTTCAATAAATGTAGCGCACTTGTAAATATTAATTTAAGTAGTTTTAATACATCAAATGTAACTAATATGTCTAATATGTTTTATAGGTGTTCTTCACTTATTACATTAGATTTAAGTAGTTTTAATACTAGTAAAGTAACTAATATGTATAGAACATTTATGCTTTGCACAGAACTAAATACAATATATGTTTCTGATTTATGGAATACAAGTAAAGTAACTAACTCTACTCAAATGTTTACGGATAGCAAAAAAATAAAAGGCAATGTTTCATACGATTGGAGTAAAACTGATGTTAGTATGGCTAATTATACTAATGGCTATTTAACTAAAAAATAATATTTAAAGAAGATTAATCACTCTTCTTTTTTTCTTTAATAAATGTAAATAAAAATGACAAGTATCTTGATTGAAACTAGTATTTATAGTATAATTAATATGAATTTATAGAAAGAGTGATAGTATGGCAGCAAAATATGATGAAAGTTCAATAAAAATACTAGAAGGTTTAGAAGCAGTAAGAAAAAGACCAGGTATGTATATTGGATCTACTGATAAAAGAGGATTACATCATCTTGTATGGGAAATAGTTGATAACTCAATAGATGAAGCATTAAATGGCTACGGTAACCATTTAAAAATAGTATTACATAAAGATGGTTCAGTAAGTGTAACTGATAAAGGAAGAGGCTTGCCAGTAGGTATGCATTCATCTGGAAAATCAACTCCCGAAGTAATATATACAGTATTGCATGCTGGTGGTAAATTTACTGAAGGTGGTTATAAAGTATCTGGAGGACTTCATGGAGTAGGTGGATCAGTTGTAAATGCCCTAAGTAGTGTTATGGAAGTAGTAACCAGAAGAGATGGTGGAGAATACTATATCAAATTTGAAAACGGTGGTAAAGTAGTAGTACCATTAAAAAAAGTAGGAACAACAAATAGAACTGGAACCACTGTAAAATTCAAACCCGATCCTGCTATCTTTCCAGTAACAACATTTAGTTTTTCTACTATATGTGAAAGAATGCAAGAGAGTGCCTTCCTTATTAGTGGACTTACAATAGAAGTAGTAGATGAAATAGAAGGAAGAAGTGAAAAATTCTTATATGAAAATGGTTTAGAAGCCTTCTGCGAATATTTAAATGAAGGAAAAAACACTTTACATAAACCATTATGTTTTACTTCTAGTAAAGACAAAATAAACGTTTCAGTAGCTATGCAATATACTGATGGCTATTCTGAAAACATTGTATCATTTGTTAATGATGTAAAAACAAGTGATGGAGGTACTCATGAAGTAGGCTTCAAGACTGCTATTACAAAAGTATTAAATGATTATGCAAAAGCTAATGGCTATTTAAAAGGTAAAGATAAAAGCTTTGATGGCTCAGATGTAAGAGAAGGATTAACCGCTATCATATCCGTTCAAATTCCCGAAGACCTATTACAATTTGAAGGACAAACTAAAGCCAAATTAGGAACTCCTGTAGCTAGAACGATCGTAGAATCTATAACATCAGAAAAGTTAAAATACTTCCTAGAAGAAAACAAAACGGTAGCTACCGGAATAATAAACAAAGCATTAAAAGGTAAAGAAGCTAGAGAAGCCGCAAGACGTGCCAGAGAAGAAACAAGAAAAGGCAAAGATACCAAGAAAACAGAAAAACTATTATCAGGTAAATTAACTCCAGCTCAAAGTAGAAAAGCAAGTGAAAAAGAACTATTCATCGTAGAGGGAGATTCTGCTGGTGGCTCTGCTAAACAAGGAAGAGATAGAAAAACTCAAGCTATCTTACCACTTCGTGGTAAAGTATTAAATACCGAAAAAACAAGAATGGAAGAAATATTCAAAAATGAAGAAATAAATACTCTAATATATACTATTGGAGCAGGTGTCGGAGCAGATTTTAATGTCAAAGATATAAACTATGGTAAAGTAATAATTATGACCGATGCTGATGATGATGGAGCTCATATCCAGTGCTTACTTCTTACATTCTTCTATAGATATATGCGACCTTTAATAGAAGATGGACATCTATATATAGCCATGCCTCCATTATATAAAGTAAGTCATGGTAGTAAACATGTCTATGCTTGGACTAATGAAGAATTAAAAGAAGAAACAAAAGGCAAAACAAACTATAGAGTTCAAAGATATAAAGGACTAGGTGAAATGAATGCTAGTCAACTTTGGGAAACAACTATGAATCCAGAAGAAAGAAAACTAATCAAAGTAAATATAACAGATGCCGCTCTAGCAGAAAAAAGAGTATCTGTATTAATGGGAGATTCAGTATCTCCAAGAAAAACATGGATAGAAGAAAATGTCGTTTTCTCATTAGAAGATGATTACAAAATAGCTTAAAGTTTTATAAACTATAAAAAAGTCAAAAAGGTAATATAAAAATCTTGGCAATCCTAGTGATATTGTTATTAATAAAATAGTGAAATTCGCGAGTTTAAAAATGATAACAATGTTATAGGAATAACAAAATTAGATAATCAAAAATTATTGGTTGCGCAAATAGATAAGTATTGTATGACTAAGGAAATAGAAAAATAACTTAAGGAGGAAATATGAAAAAAAGAATTCTGGGAGGAGCTATAGTTCTAATAGTTCTAATAACATCTATCCTTTTAGGAGATATCCCATTTGCTATAACAATATCATTAGTGGCATTATTAGGATTAAAAGAACTTATAGATATAAAATATAAAAATAAAGATATCAAAGCAATAAAAATATTATCATCAATTTCTATGTTATTAATATTACTAAATAATACATTGTATACTCTAGATATAAAAGTATTAATATATCTGCCAATATTAATACTAATACTACCAATAGTATTTTATAATAATAAAGAAAAATATAATATAAATGATGCCTTTTATTTCTTAGGAATAACATACTTTTTATCATTTGCCTTTAGCAATATAATTACTATGCGAGAGTTAAGTATTCATAAGTGTATATATATATTTATAATATCTTTTATTACAGATACGTATGCTTATATAGGTGGTATGTTAATAGGAAGAAAACATTTTACCACTATATCACCTAAAAAAACAATCGAAGGTTCTTTAATAGGAGCCTTAACAGGTTCATTTATTGGAAGTATGTATTATATAATGTTTATAAATGACCTATCTATTATAAAGATAATTATATTAAGTATAATATTAACTGTTCTTAGTGAATTAGGAGATTTAGTCTTTAGTAGTATAAAAAGATATTTCGGCAAGAAAGATTATTCAAATCTAATACCAGGTCATGGTGGAATATTAGATAGATTCGATAGTGTAATATTCGTAAGTTTAGGTATGGCACTATTACTTAGTATTTTATAAGGAGGAAAAAAATAATGGGAATAATATGGTTTATAGTAATTTTAGGGGGAATAGTATTAGTACATGAATTTGGACATTTTATCTTTTCAAAAATGTTCGGAGTATATGTATATGAATTTTCAATAGGAATGGGACCAAAACTACTTCACTATAAAAAGAAAGGTGGCGAAACAGAATATTGCCTAAGACTAATTCCAATAGGAGGTTTCGTATCTTTAGCAGGTGAAGATGCCGATGATAACAGCAAAATACCAAAAGAAAGAATGCTGTATAGCAAACCAGTATGGCAAAGATTTCTTATTATGATTGCAGGAGCCATGAATAACTTTATAGCGGCTTTTGTATTATTATTTCTAATAGGTCTAATATGGGGAAGTGTATCAACTAAACCTATCGTAGCCAATGTAAATCCAGAATATCCAGCTTTTGCTGCTGGTATAGAAAAAGGTGATACCATTCTAAAAATAGATAATCACAAAATATCAAGTTGGAGTGAAGTACAACTATATATAGGAATAAGTGAAGGAAAAGAAATGACATTCACCTTAAAAGATACTAATAATAAAATAAGAGAAGTAAAAGTAACTCCAGAGACCATTACTAATGAAGAAGGAAATAAAAGTTACGTAGTAGGTATAAGCTTAGATAATACCGTAAAACATGGCTTTACAAATGCTTTATCTTATGCTGGAAATACTACCATAGGATTATATAAATTAATGCTAACCACATTAAAACAACTTTTCGTAGGAGGAGTATCGGTAAAAGACTTATCAGGACCAGTAGGTATCTATACCGTCGTGGACTCTCAAGCAAAACAAGGAATCCAAAGTATAATATATCTAACAGCTTATTTATCAATGAATGTAGGAGTAATAAATCTATTACCATTCCCAGCCTTTGATGGAGGAAGAGTATTATTCCTAATAATAGAAAAAATAAGAAGAAAACCAATAAAAAGAGAAGTAGAAGGAATGGTAAATACTATCGGATTTGGTCTATTAATGCTTCTAATGATATATGTAACATTTAATGATATATTAAGATTATTCTAAAGAACTACTAAAGTTCTTTTTCTTTTATACATATAAAAAAGTACCAGATGGTACTAATATTAACTATTAAAATATTTACCCTGATAAGTATCTCTTCTTACCATTTCTTTATCAATGTCATTTAGAACACAAAATTTCTTAACAAGCCATTTAGGTTCCACTAAAGATTTAATATCTGGATCAGCAGTAATTCTATGTATTACTATTTTTTCATCCAATAACTCTAATTGCTTAATAACAATATCAATATATTCATCTTTAGTCAAAATATGAAACTTCTCTTTATTATATAAAACTTCCAAAGGAGTATCTTTAACAATATTAAGCATATGAATCTTAATACCTTGAATATCAAGTTTATTAAGATGCCTTACAGTATTTAACATATCATCTTCGTTCTCATAAGGAAGACCATTAATAATATGCACTACTACATTAATATTTCTATCCCTAAGTTTTTTAACCATATCATCAAATTCTTTTAAAGTATGTCCTCTATTAATAAGGATAGAAGTCTCTTCTTTAGTAGTTTGTAGTCCAAGTTCAATAGTTAAAAAAGTTCTTTTAGATAATTCTTCTAAGTAATCTAAAGTATCATCACTAATAGCATCGCATCTAGTAGCAATATCAAGACCAATAACATTATCTATGCCCAAAACACTCTCATATTTCTCCTTTAATACAAGAAGAGAAGCATAAGTATTAGTTCTAGCTTGAAAATAAGCAATATACTTAGCATTAGGCCATTTTTTAGCTAATACTTCTTTAACATCATTAAATTGTTCTACTAAACTCTTACTAGGATTACCACCAAATTCTCCCGAACCACTCTTTGAGCAGTATATACATCCACCATATCCTTTTGTACCATCAATATTAGGACAAGTAAAACCAGCATTCAAACTAATCTTACATACCTTAGAATTAAATTTATTTCTTAAGTAATAATTAAGAGTATGATATCTTTTATTATCCAAAGTATATTTAAACATCAAATCACCCAATCAATATTGTATCATAAAATAAATAAAATACATACTAATAAATGGTGATAACATGAATAATATAAAAAGATATAATATATTTATATTACTATCAACATTATCTAGAAATATTCCTGAAGTATATAGTGCTGTATTATTATATAAGATGGATTATTCTTTAAAAGATATTCTCTTATTTTTTACAGTACTCTATTTACTAGGAGCATTAACTAGTGTTATAACTATATACATCTTAAATAAAATAAAATCAAAATATATCTTAATACTATCTAGTATAATATTTAGCCTAAGTTTTTATTATATGTCTATTATGCCAAAAACAACAAAAAGCCTTCTAATATTTAGTATTATTTATTCTATAGGATCTTATACATATCATACTCTAAGACATTATTATGCTATAAAGGCATTAGAAGATAATAAAAAAGAAAATATTGGTAATATATTAATATTTACTAATATAGCTATAATATTATCATCTTTAATAGGAGGATATATTCAAAGTAAATTATCCACATTTGCCTTAGCCCTTTTTGTAGTAATATTATCTATAGTATCATTTATACCATTATTCAAATTTGAAGCAAGTATAGGTAACGAAAAAATAAAATATCAAAAGATAGAAAAAAATAAATTAAAATTCTTTATTTTGGAACAAGCAAAAGTAATAAATCTTTCTCTGCAGCCATTATATCTATATTTATTTGTAAATAGTAAAATAACATATGTAGGAATATATAACGTCATTCTTGGTATTTCATCATGTATATTTATCTATTTTTTTACTAGAAAAGTAAATGATAAAAAATATTTTAAATATCTAAATATAATATTTTGTCTATTCCTATTATTAAAATTAAATATATATAATAAATATCTAATCTTAATAATAGGACTATTTGAAGGACTAGGTATTAAAATGTTTGAAATAGTATCATCTGAAAATATATATAATATCAAAAAAGATACTAATATAGGAGGATATCTTTTATTAGTGGAATTAATATTCTGTATAACAAGAAGCATTATGTGTCTAATAGGATATTTAATAAATAATATAAAAATAATACTATATTTAACAATAGTACTTATCTTTTTAGTTGGATTTGTTAAAAGAGATATAAATAAAGATTGCTAAAAAATGTAAAATAAAACCTAAATATTGACTAAAATCAACATTTAATATATAATTATTCTAGAAAGATGTGATTATATGAAAAGAAAGTTAATATTTATATTTATAATAATGAGTATGATACTTATTCCTAGTTATCAAGTAGAGGCTAAAACATTAAGACAATTACAAGAAGAACTTGATAAATTAGAAAAAGACTATAATGAAAATAAAAATAAAAAAAGCCTTACTCAGTCTGAGATAAATACACTAAATTCTCAAATAAATACTATTAACGCTAATATTATTAATACAAAAAAAGAAATAGCAAAATCTGAACAAGAAATAATTAATAATCAAAATGAAATCGAAGCTAAAAGTAAAGAGACTGATGAACTATTAAAATTTCTTCAAATATCAAGTGGAGAAAATGTTTATCTAGAATATTTATTTGAAGCAGATTCTTATACTGATTTTATATATAGATATTCAGTAGTATCACAACTTACAGGTCATAATAATGAATTGATGGACGAATTAGAAAGATTAAATAATGAATTAGAACAAAAAAAGAAAGAACTAGCAGAAAAACAAGCCCAGTTAGAAAATCAAAATAATGAATATAACTCTAAACTAGTAAAATTAAGAGCTAATCTAAACACTCTTGACAAAGATGGAGCTACTATCGAAGAAGATATTCGTGATAGTAGGAAAGTAATTAACTATTATAAAAGTATAGGCTGTTCACTAGATCAATCTCTTGATTCATGTGTTAATGTAGTATATGCCAGTGGTTGGAGATATCCAATAGCATATGGCACAGTATCATCAGTATATACTGGAAAAGCGCCAAGAACTGATTGGAGTGGAGAACATCACGGTATTGACTTATGGAATGGTGAAGTATATGGAATGCCTGTTTATGCTGCTGCTGCCGGTGAAGTTAGTGCAGCAAGATGGATAAGCGGTGGAGGTAATGCTGTCTATATATATCATAATGTAAATGGACGACAATATACAAGCGTATATATGCATTTATCCAAAATAGCGAATGGTATAGGACAGGGAACCAAAGTTACTAATGATACAATTATCGGCTATGCCGGAAATACTGGTGGAAATTATGGAGCTCACTTACATTTCGGTGTTGCGCGAGGCTGGCGTCTTCCTGGTTGGGATTTTAATGATAATTCAATAAATCCAAATTCAAAAGAAGTTTTATATTTCTCACCTGGCGAGTATGGAGCATATTTTTATAGAAAATAAAGGGCATTATAAGCCCTTTTTAACTAGGAGGATGTTATGAAAGGTTTAACAAAATATGAAGTAGAATATAGAAAAAATAATGGCTTATCAAATGAAGATAAAATAAAGTATACAAGAACTACAAAAGAAATAATATTATCAAACTGTATAACTCTATTTAACATTTTAAATATATCATTATTTATCTTAGTATTAACAACAGGTTCTATTCAAAATACTTTGTTTATTGGAACTATTTTATTTAATACTATAATAGCTATATATCAAGAATTAAAAGCCAAAAAAATATTAGATAATATAAAAGTAACTGATAGTGATACTGTCGTAGTAATAAGAGATGGTGAAAAACAAACCATTAAAAAAGAAGAAATAGTACTTGATGATGTTGTTTATATATCTTCTGGTGATTCTATACTAACTGACTTAGAAGTCCTAAAGTCAAGTAGTCTAGAAGTAGATGAAAGTATAATAACTGGTGAATCAGATGCTATAATCAAAAAGAAAGATGATAAAATAATGTCCGGTTCCATAGTTACTAGTGGTAGTGGTTATGCCAAAGTAATAAGTGTTGGTAAAAATAGTTATGCTAGCAATCTAATAAAAGAAGCCTCTGAAGTAAGTGATAACTCATCATACCTTCAAAGAACTATTAATACTATCCTAAAAATAGTAACCGTATTAATTATTCCTGTAGGAATCTTATTATTTATAAGTCAATACTTTCATAGTAATCAAACTTATAGCGAAGCCATACTATCTACCGTCGCGGGTATTATTGGTATGATACCAGAAGGACTAGTACTATTAACATCAATTGCCTTAACCGCCGGAGTAATAAAGATGGCCAAGAAAAATGTCATCATTCAAAAATTACACGGTATTGAAGTATTATCATGTACTGATGTATTATGCCTAGATAAAACCGGAACCATAACCGATGGAACTATGACTGTCGTTGATACCATCGTATTAGATAAAAGAGTAAATATAGCTAATATTATAGCTAACATTAATACAGAAGAAGGAAATAACTCAACCGATATAGCACTTAAAAATAAATATGGTATAAAAAATGATTTAAACGTTACTGATAGAGTACCATTTAGTTCCGCTAAAAAATGTAGTATAACCACTATTGATAACACAAAATACTATTTAGGAGCCCTAGAATATATAACCGATAAACAAATAACCGATTATGAAGAACTTGATAAATATATCCAAAAAGGATATAGAATAATTACTTTAGCTAGAGAAAAAGATAAAATAGAAGTACTAGCCTTCATAATTATAAAAGATAATATAAGACCTTCAGCAGGAGATACACTAAAATATTTCAAAGAGCAGGGTGTAGAAATAAAAATAATATCTGGAGATAATCCTATTTCCGTATCCAATATCTTAAAGCAATTAGATTTTGAAGGCTATGACAAATTTATAGCAGGACCAGACCTACCAAAAGATTATGAAGAGTTAGTCAAAGTAGCCCATGAAAAAGTAATCTTCGGCCGAATGACTCCAAGTCAAAAACAAATGGTTATTAAAGCTTTAAAAGAAGACAATACCGTATCCATGATAGGGGACGGTGTCAACGATGTATTAGGCTTAAAAGAAGCTGACTGTGGAATAGCACTTCAAAGTGGTGTTAATGCCGCTAGAAGTGTATCTGAAGTAGTATTAACAACAAGTGATTTCTCAGTATTACCAGATATCGTAAATGAAGGAAGAAGAGTAGTAAATAATATTGAACGTGTAGCGGCTATGTACCTAATAAAGACAACATATTCATTTCTATTATCCCTATTATCAATAGTATTGACATATGAATATCCATTCTATCCAATTCAATTATCATTAATAAGCTCAGTATGTGTAGGTATTCCATCATTCTTCTTAGCCTTAGAACCAAATTATAACAAAGTAACTAAGGGCTTCCTATCTAAAGTATTTAGAAATGCCCTTCCAAATGGAATGACAGTAGTAATAAACATCTTTATAATAATAATGTTTTGTACTGTTTTTCATAAAGATTTCGAAAATTATCGTTTAGTAGTGGTAGCCTTAACTGGATTTATTACTCTAAGACAACTATATACAATATGTAAACCATTAAACCTATGGAGAAAAATACTATTAATATTTTGTATAATATCATTCTTAGAACTATTAATTTTACTTCCAGACTTGTTTTTAGTTTCAAAATTTGGTATAGTAAGTATCATCTTTATTTCAGTTCTTGCCTTTATAGATACTTATATAATAGACTTTTTGCAGGAGATATATGACAAAGTATTAATAAAAGTAAGGAGTATAAAAAATGAAATCAAAGAAAGAAAAGAAAGAAAAAAACATTCCTAGAATAATATGGGTAACAGGTATATATCTAATATTAATAATAATACTTGTACTTGTAGTTATCTATAAAGTAAAATACGAAAGGTAGTGATAAAATGTTTGTCGATGAAGTATTAATAGACCTTCTAGCGGGTACTGGCGGTAATGGCTGTATGGCTTATCGAAGAGAAAAATATATCCCTATGGGAGGACCTTATGGCGGTAATGGTGGTAAAGGATCAGATATAATATTTAAAGCCGATGAAGGATTAAAAACCTTAATAGATCTTCGTTATCAAAAGAAAGTAAAAGGAAATAACGGAAATAATGGTGAAGGAAAAAACAAAAACGGCAAAGACAGTGAAGATGTCATTGTAAAAGTACCAGTCGGAACTACCATTAAAGATGCCACTACTGGAGTAGTCATAGCCGATCTAACTAAAAATAATGAACAGGCTATAGTAGCTTATGGTGGCCGTGGTGGAAGAGGAAATGTAAGTCTTTCCACTAGAAGTAATCCCTGTCCATCATATGCCGAAAAAGGTGAGCCAGGAGAAGAAAGAAGAGTACTAGTAGAACTTCGTATGATAGCGGATGTTGGTTTAGTAGGTATGCCAAGTGTTGGAAAATCAACAATACTATCAATGATATCTAATGCCAATCCTAAAATAGCTAGCTATCACTTTACAACCTTATCTCCTAACTTAGGAGTAGTAAAAACAAACGATAATTCCTTTGTCGTAGCGGATCTTCCAGGATTAATCGAAGGAGCTTCTTCTGGAGCAGGTTTAGGTCATAAGTTCCTAAAACATATTGAGAGAACTAAAATAATAGCTCATGTCATTGATATGGCTAGTGAAGAGGGTAGAGATCCATATGAAGACTATGTTGCTATAAGAAAAGAATTAGAGGCATTCTCTCCTAAATTATTAACAAAACCAGAAATAATCGTTGCTAACAAAATGGATGGAACAAATGCCAAAGAAAACCTAAAGAAGTTTAAAGAAAAAATAAAAAATAAAGAAATATATGAAATAAGTGCCATAAGAAATGAAGGATTAGATAAAGTAATAGATAAGTTATCTAGTTTAACTAAAACAATAGAAAGAGAAGAGTTATTTGCAGATTCTGTACAAGAGAGTCATGTATTATATAAATTTAAAGAAGAAAAACCATTTACTATTGTAAAAGATAATGATACTTATACAATAAAAGGAGATATAGTCGAAAAACTATTTAGAATGACAAACTTTAATACTGAAGAAGCTTATGAAAGATTCTCAAATAAATTAAGAAGAATGGGTGTCGATGAAGAACTAGAAAGCTTAGGTATTAAAGAAGGAGATACTGTAAGAATATTAGATTTTGAATTTGAATGGACAAGATAAGAATATCTTAAGAGAAAAAACGGAGCCTAAGGTCTCCGTTTTAATATATAATAAAGAAAGTAGACATAGTCTACTCAGAGTATTAAACTTTTCTAACATTCTAAAAAGAGAAGTTCTCTTTTTAATTACTTATATCTTACAAGCTTAAAAGGATTATCATAAATATCATAACCATCTCTACTAATCTTTTTTACAACATCCCTAAGAAATATAGAGTTACTAATCATATTATCAAGATTAAGCTCTTTTAATATTGACTTATATACCATCATCCAAGATAAATTATCTTTATTATCATATTTTATCAAAGTATTCACCACTAGATTAATATTTTTATTCATACAATAATCTCCTTTCATTAATTATAATATAAAAACTAATTATTTAATGTAACTAAATAGGTTACAAATACTATCATAGATACAATAAATAGTTAAATACAAATATTTACTTATTTCTTTTTATTTGATATAATTAACAAGGATGGTGACTAAGATGGACTACATAACGATAGATAATTTTGAAGGACCTTTAGATTTATTACTACATTTAGTAAAAGAGTCTAATATAGATATATTAGATATTAAAATAGAAGAAATAACTGATAAATACCTAACATATATCGAAACACAAAAAGATTTAAATATTAATATATCATCATCATATCTAGTTTTAGCGGCAGAACTTATGTATCTAAAGTCTAAATCATTATTACCACAAAATAAAAACAATGAAGAAGATGACGATGAAGAAATAACAAGAGAAAATTTAATCAATAAATTATTAGAATATAAAAGATACAAAGAATTAACACCAACATTTAAACACTTAGAAGAAGAAAGAAAAAAAATATATATTAAGAGTCCTGAAAAAGTAAGTAACTATATAGAAAATACCGTTAGTGGTGAAGGAACCGTTGAGGACCTAATGGAAGCATTTAAAAAATTCTTAGAAAGAAAAGAACTAGAAAAACCAATGGAAACCACTATTACCACAAAAGAATACTCTGTCAAAGAAAGAAAAAGAAATATAAAAAATATTCTAAAAGAAAAGAAAAAAGCTACTTTAGAAGATTTATTAGAAGAGTATAATAAACCATATATCGTCGTTACGTTTTTATCCGTTTTAGAAATGGTAAAAGAAAAAGAAGTAATAATAAATCAAGAAAATAACTTTGAAAAAATACTAATAGAATTGAGGAATTAATATGGAAGGAATAATTGAAGGATTATTATATGTCCAAGGAGATCTAGGATTAACAATAAATCAAATAGAAGATATACTAGAAATACCTGAAGAAGAAGCAAAAAGACTAGTATTAAACTTAAAAAACTATTATGAAGAAAATAATAGAGGATTAAGAATAAATTATCTAAGCAATACCATTAAATTAACTACTAAGGAAGAACATCAAAAATATTATCAAAAATTACTAGAAAGTCCATCTTCTAATAATCTATCAGAGTCTGCTTTAGAAGTATTAGCTATCATAGCCTACAATGAACCAATTACTAGAGGTGACTTAGAAAAATTAAGAGGGGTAGATTCAACCTATGTATTAAGAAGACTATTAGCTAAAGGACTAATAAAAGAATGTGGAAAATCAGATCTACCAGGAAGACCAATATTATATAAAACTACTGATGATTTTTTAGATTATTTTGGACTTGCTTCTATAAAAGATTTACCTAATATCGAGTTATTAGAAGAAGATAATAGTCCTAAAGACTTATATACTTCTATATATAAGGAAGGAGATAATGATGGAAGAGAGAATAATAACTAGTAATTTATTAGATGAAGACAGAGAATTATCCATAAGACCAGAGTCTCTTGATGAATATGTTGGTCAAAGTGAAATAAAAGAAAATCTAAGAGTATTTATAAAATCTGCTCTTATGAGAGAAGAAAGTCTAGATCATATATTACTATATGGTCCTCCAGGATTAGGAAAAACAACTCTAGCATATATAATAGCTAATGAGTTAGGAAGTAATATCAAGACCGCTAGTGGTCCTTCTATAGAAAAAACAGGTGATTTAGCAGCAATATTATCAACTTTAGAAGAAGGAGATGTTTTATTCATAGATGAAATACATAGAATACCAAGATATATCGAAGAAGTATTATATCCAGCTATGGAAGATTACTATCTAGACATTATCGTCGGAACTGAAGGTTCATCAAGAAATATCAAGATAAATCTTCCCCATTTTACTTTAGTAGGAGCAACTACTAGAGCGGGTGATTTATCAAGTCCTTTAAGAGATAGATTTGGAATAATTGCAAAATTAAATTACTATACTGAAGAAGAACTATATCAGATAATAAAAAGAACATCAAAAGTATTAGATACTCCAATTACTGATGATGCCGCTCGTGAGCTTGCTAGTAGAAGCAGAGGTACTCCAAGAATAGCCAATAGATTATTTAAAAGAGTAAGAGACTTTGCTTTAGTATATTCAGGTGGTATTATTAATGAAGAAATTCTAAATAGTTCATTAGATAGATTAAAAGTAGATAAAAGTGGTTTAGATGAAACAGATAGAATACTACTAACTGCTATTATTGAAAGATTTAATGGTGGGCCAGTAGGATTAGAAGCTCTAGCTTCTTCTATTGGGGAAGAATCATCTACTATAGAAGATGTCTATGAACCATATTTATTAAAAGAAGGTTATATAAAGAGAACTCCTAGAGGTAGAGTAGTAACAGATAAAACATATGACTATTTAAAAATAGAAAAATAAAATATATCCCCTTAAGCCTAAAGTCTTAAGGGGTATTTCAAAGCCTAAGGTCTTTGAAATAACAATTATTTTTTTGTATGAATATTATTGAGAAATATTAAAATTAATATAAAACTATTGACAAATCTAAGTCAATAGTTGGATTAAAAGTTAAAGACTATATTCAGTTTAGTAGTATTATTAATAGTTATGACGGAACTGGATCACTATATTACTATTTTAAAAGAAAAAGTGAAATGGATAATGTAGAAAGATTTTGTTATGTTGGAAATGAGTACTATAATATAAATACACCTGAAAATTATGAAAAATTGTTTTGCGTTTACAACCAACTATCACTAGAAAATAAACTATTATGTGTTGGGATTATATGGAATGTTAGTTTACAATGGAAAAATGAAACTTTCGATGAAATAAGTAATAAGTATAATATTATTCATCAAGAATGATAAATCTTGAATTTGATGCAACCAAATCATTTCCAGAAGAAGTGCTAATTTGCGTTTTTAAATTAGATAATCCACATTTTGAACTGCTTCAGCAAAAAAAGCAAATCACATGTAGAAAAGTAATTTTATTGAAAAAAAGTATTAGTGATAGGTACAGAACAATAACTAATGGCAAGGTTGCCGCTGTTGTTGACATCACTAGCACACCTATAGAATTTATTAAAAGTATGGAATATATTTCAGAATTAGAAGAAAAAAAGCTTAAACATCTTATTAGGAGGTAAGAATATGAAGATAGTTGTACATAATGATGATAATTTAAAAGAAACTGATATCAACGAAAGAATATATAGAGCTAGAGGCGTTATTATTAATTCACGGGGTGAAATTTTATTAGAATATTGCAAAGGAACGTATCAATTTCCCGGTGGCTACTTAGAGAAAGGAGAGACTATAGAAGAATGTCTAAAACGAGAGGTACAAGAAGAAACGGGACTTGTTATAAATAGTAATAATTTAAAGCCATTTTATGCCATTAAATACTATAGCAAAGATTGGCCTGAAGTGGGAATAAATAGATATACAGAATTTAATTACTTTTTGATACTAACTGATGAAAAGCCTAATATGGATAATACTAATCTTGATATCGTAGAGCAGGAATTTAATTATGAATTAAGATATATAAAGTTGTCTGAATTAAAGTCAGTATTAAATGATAGTATGGCTGAAAACAAAAAAAATAAAAAAGTATACTCTGAAATGTTAGATGTTATTAAAACATATTATGAAGGGAGAAAAATGAAAGATATTATTACAAACAAAAACAATTTAAGTGAAGAAGATATTACAGAAGTAGTACAAAGAGTTAAGGTTTTGATTATTAATTCAAATAATGAAATTTTACTAGGATATTCACATAATAATTACCAATTCCCTGGTGGCCATGTTGAAGAAGGCGAGAGCCTTATTCAAACCGTTAGTAGGGAGTTAATGGAAGAAACAGGAATAAAATTAGACAATTATGATTTAACACCATTTGCAAGGGCATTAGGATATTATAAAGATTGGCCTGAAGAAGGTAAAAATAGAAAGATAGAAATATACTATTATGAAGTTAAAACGGATAAGAAACCGGATTTAAACAATACTTCTTATACCGATAATGAGAAAGATGGTAATTTTGAACTTAGATATATTCCACTAGAAAATGTTGAGAATGAACTAAGAAAGAATGCTAATGAATATGGAGATAAAAGAGGTATTGCAAGAGAAATGCTAGAGTTATTTGATATATATAAATCAAATGTAAAATCGGAACATTAATGATATGAGATATTTAATTGCTATAGATAGTGATGGTACATTAAGACATTCGGATGGAACAATAACATCACTAACAAAAGATGTAATTAATAATGTTATGCAAAAAGGTAATGTTGTTGTAGTTTGCACTGCTAGACCTAGATATCATACCTCAAAAATTGCCAATGAAATTAATGCCAATCAATACTTCATTTCTTCAAACGGCACTGAAATATTTGATAATATTAATAATGAAATAATAGATTGTTCTTATATATCATCTGATGATTGTGAAAAAATATTTGAGGATGTGTCAAATATGAATATTAGAGCGATGTTTGTATGTGACAATACTGAATATGTAACTCAATTTACTAGAAATGATTCACAAACTCTATTGGATAACAATAATTTTTGTGAAGTACTTAGTAAAGGTGTTAAACAAATCATGATTATTGGTAGTGATAAAGAAAAGATCAAAAAATATAAACAAAAAGTAGAAGAACAATATAAATTAAGAATAATTGATACATCAAATGACAAAAAAGAAGAAATATGGTTTAGCATGATTAGCAAAGACGCTTCTAAAGGAACTGCTCTGGAAAAACTGGCTGATTATTTATCTATACCCATTCAAAACACTATTGCAATTGGCAATGATAACAATGACTTATCAATGATTAAAGTAGCGGGTGTAGGAGTAGCAGTTTCAAATGCTACAATTGATCTAAAGAACAATGCCGACAAAATTATAGATTCAAATGATGAAGATGGAATTGCAAAATATTTATCAGAAATGTTTTTATAAATATTATTTTTAGTACTCTAACCCATAGAGTACTTTTTCTTATACCGCACTGTGAGCTATTATGGGGGAAGACTTATTTTATATAAGGTTTAATAAATATAATAAATTAACTATTTTCTATTATAAAATTCGATAAAATAAAGAAACACGATGTGAAAATATACCTTAAAAATAAATAAAGGCCTATTGATTAAATTTAGTAAGAATATAAATGGTATATAGGCCTCAATAAATCAGGTAAATCTAATAAAGTAGATGATGTAAGATAGCTACTAATAGGATAGTCTATGAATAATCTTAGAAAAGATAGTTCACTAGATGTACTATTCTCAGATAATGATAGTAGAAGACACTTTAATAGTAATTAGTTACATTAGAATTTAATGAATACTATACCAATAATGAAAAACACAAAATATTAACAAGAAAAAATATAAGGTAAGTCATAATATAGACTTATCTTATTTTTTAATCATTATTGTTGAAAAACAAATCCTTTTATGGTAAAATAAAATCGATTTGGGGGGAATCAACTATGAATAAAGAAACAGGATATCCACACATAGATAAACCATGGATGAAGTATTATGATGAAAAAATTGCTAATATCGAGGATCCAAAAACTAATATAACTGAGTATTTAAAAATGAAAACAAAAGGAAATGAATCATTACTTGCTCATAGTTATTATGGAAAAAATATGACATTGGATGAACTATTTGATAAGGCATCTACAGCCTCAAAAGTTCTAACATCATTAGGTGTAAAGAAAGGCGAAATAGTAATGAATATGTTGCCAAATATACCAGAATCTGCTCAAATATGGTTAGGTTGTGCCAATATAGGTGCTGTAGCGGATTTCATAGATCCAAGACCAGATAGTATGGATATAATGGCAAATGCTCAAAAAGTATTAGAAGTTATAAAATACGAAAGAGCAAAGTATATAGTAGCTCTAGATAAATGCTATCTTGCTATGTTAAAACCAATAGAGAAAGAGTTAAAAGAATTAGGTATAGAAAACATAGTGATAATATCCGCAAGTGATTCAATGAACTTATCAGGAAAGATAAATTATTTAAAAGATGCACTTAAATATAATGAATTAAAAAATATTAGAAATAATAATTTAAGTGTAAAAAAACTAAAATCATATGAAGTTCTATATGCTAGAATGAGCAATATGCAAAAAGAAGAAAAATTACTTAAAGAAGCAATTGCAAGTTCAATTTTAAAAGTATCAAGATATAGTGATTTAATAAGAGAATGTAGATATACTAGTTATATAACTGATACAGATGCTGAAACAATCACATATATAGGTCATACTTCAGGTACTAGTGGTGCAAGACCAAAACCAATAACTGCCAGTAATAAAAATGGCATATCAACATTACAACAATTAATCAAAGGTAATGTAAGTTTCACTAAAGGAGATAATGCACTTCATGTGCTTCCATACTTTGCTCCTTTTGGAGCCTATGATAATTACTTGCTTAATATAGCTAGTTGTGCAAACAATATTGACGTACCAGAATTTGAAATAAATGAATTTGGATATTTAATAAAAAAATATCATCCAAATATAATTATGGGAACACCAGCATGGTTAGCGGCTCTTCCTGATTATAGTTATTTGACTAATGAAGATTTATCGTGCATTCATACTATAATTTATGGCGGTGATTCACTTTCACCACAAGATGAAGAAAGAGTAAATAAATGGCTTAAACAACATGGAAGTAGTGCCGAAGTAGAAAAAGGACATGGTATGAGTGAATTTCTTGGATGTGGCTCATATGCCCAAGATGAATATAATCAGCTTGGTTCAATAGGAATACCACTACCTAATACAATTTATTCAATAGTAGATCCAAATGTTGAAGATAAATTAGTACCATTAAAATTTGAAGAAGGAAAAGAACGTTTAGAAGGAGAACTTGTAGTTTCTTCAGATGCAGTAACAAGAGGAATACTTCATGGTGATATCATTGTTCCTAGATATGAAATGGATGGTAGAAGCTATATAAGAACTAGAGACCTAGTACAAATGGACAAAAATGGAGTGTTCTATCACGAAGCCAGAAAAGACAGATCATTTACTAGATTCGATGGTTATAAAATAAAACCTTATGAAATAGAAAGCATAATTGAAAAAAATGACAAAGTAAAATATGCAAAACTAGTAGAATATTTTGATGACAGGCAAAGAGGAATTATGCCTATGTGTCATTTAGTCCTAAAAAATAATGATATAAGTGAAGAAGAAAAAATAGAAGTAATAAAAGATATCGTTTATAATAATATCATTGGGGACTCAACTATGTCATCAAGACAAATACCAGCTAAGTTTAAAATAAGAGAAAGCATGCCACTTACTAAAAATAGTAAAGTAGACTTTAATGCATTAAAAAATGAACCACTAGATGGTAGTGAAATTAATGTTGATGTAAGTGAAACTAACTTAACCGTCGATCACATTGAAATATATAAAGACACCAAAAAATCAAAAACAAGAATAAAAAACAAATAAAAATTGTCACTTTAACAAAAATGTAGTATAATAACAAAATGTAGTTTTAAATGTATTTTGGAGGAATAATATGATAGAAATAGAAAAGCCATCAAAGATGGGACTAAATATGAACTTTTATAGTGAAGAGGCAAAAACAACTGCAAAACCAAACGATACCGAATATGGATTCTTATATGAAAGAAATAAAAAGTATATGAACAATATAGCTATTACATTCGGTGGATTAAAAGTAACATACGAAGAGTTACACACAAAAATAGATGAATACGCCAAAGCACTATATAAAAGAGGAGTAAGAGAAAACGATATAATAGCACTATCAGTGGCTAATACACCAGAAGCAATATATATATCTTATGCATTAAATAAATTAGGAGCAATAATATGCCCAATAAATCCTTTAGATATGGATTATAAAATAATGCAAGATTTAAAAGTAGTAAGACCAAAAATGTTCATTGGAATAAATGATTCATATAAGAAATTTAAAAACGCTAGTAAAGATATAGATATAGACGTAATTCTTTTTCCAGCAGTTAGATCACTTGACAATAACATAATAAAAACACTATATGGAGCAAAGCAAATAATAAGTGGAAATGTCTTGTTATCGCTAGATAGTAAATTAGATTACGTTTTAAAAAAAGGAAAAAGTTTTGAAGATGCAATTTATCCAATTCATAAAGATAAAAAAATTGGTGATATAATGTTCACTGGTGGTAGTAGCGGTACACATAAAGGAGTTATGTTAAGTGAAAATGGTCTAAATTGTGTCACAAAGTCATTAGATTATGTAACCGAGTTAGAGCCAGGAGAAATATTTATGGGTAACCTTCCAACTTTTATGGCCTTCGGTAAATTAGCAATGCATTATGCATTATGTAAAAGTCTTAATGTAAATTTAACCCTAAAAGCATTACCAAAAGATTTTAAAGAAGAGTTATATAGAATAAAACCAGCAGGAGTTTTTGCAGGACCAATTCAGTGGGAATGTTTCCTAAATAGTATTTTTGGAGAAATAAGTAATAAAGATGAAAAAATAGACTTTTCATTAAATCAAAACACTGACTATATAAAATATCTAGAAAGCCTAAAAGCAATGTTAAGAAAAGCCGATACATCAAAGCTAGATCTATCTTGGCTAAAAATGGGAGTATCAGGAGGAGAACAATTAAAAATGTTTACTGAACTACTATGTTCTACAGTATTTGAAGAATTAGGAGCACCAGATGTTTTATGGAATGGTCTTGGTATGACAGAAATGTGGGCTCCAGTAGCAGTAAAAATGGGTAAGAAAAACACAAACGGAACAGTAGGGGCAGTAATTCCATATAATAATCAAATGATCATAGATCCAATAACCAAAGAAGAATTAGGAATTAATAAAGAAGGATTACTTTGTGTAAATGGTCCTGGAATGATGATTGGATATTATAATAACCCTGAAGAAACAAAAAACTCTTTTATTGAAAAAGATGGTGAAAAATGGTTATTAACAGGTGATATAGCTAAAATATTACCAACAGGAGAAATAGAGTATATAGATAGGGCAAAAAGAAGCTTTGTTTGTGGTATTGAGAATATATACCCTCAGCGTATTGAAAATTTATTAAGTCAAATACCAGAAATAAGAGAAAGCATAGTTACCAAAGTAAAAGATAATGATTTACAATATGTACCAAAATATCATATTAGTATATATGATCAAAATTGTGATATAGAAAAATTACAAGAAAAAATAGAATTATTAATAAAATCTACTTTAGGAGAAAACAATTTACCACGTTTTTATGACTTCTATTATGAACCATTATTAAGAACAGCAAATGGTAAACTAGATCCTAAGCCATATCAAAAAGAAGATAATGAAAAACATAAAATATTAACAAGAAAAAAATAAAAAAATAAGGTAAGTCATAATATAGACTTATCTTATTTTTTGTGTTATACTTATAAAAAATAGGGAGTGATATTTTATGCTAGGAGCTTGTTTTTCAATAAGTGGTATAATATTTGTAACAATTTTTATGATTACATTTTTTTCAAAGAGCAATATAAAAACCAAAGAAACAAGACTTTATGGTATTCTTCTTCTAATAACTTTCTTTGGAACATTTATTGATATATTTAGTTTCATACTATTCAAACTTGAGTTTGATGTCAATTCATTTTTATATAAATTTTTTGCCAAAGGAATGTTAGTCTATTTTATTGCTTGGATTTTTATTTTTACAGAATATATATATGAAATATCAAATAAAAGTATTTTAAGATTTAACATTAAACTATATAAAATTGTTTTTGCTCTATCTTCTATACTAGTAATTTTAATACCAATAAAATTCAAGAAAACCCCTTCAGCAATCTATCCTAGTGGAATTGGAGTAAATGTTACATATTTTTTAGTTGGTCTTCTCCTATTGGTATCACTGATTTTAAGCTTTGAAAACATAAAAGAAAAAAACAAGAAAAAGTATATACCAATTTTCTTAGTTATAACAATGCTTGCTTCCGCTACATTAGTTCAAAAGTTTTTTCCAGATTCATTCCTGATAAATTTCTCATTAGCCATAGTAGTTTCAGTAATGTACTTTACCATAGAAAACCCTGATATAAAAACAATCGAAGAAATACACAGAGCCAAAGAAATCAGTGACAATGCCAATGAAGAAAAAACTATGTTCTTATACAACATGACAAGTAATATAAGAAGTATAGCAAAAGATATAAATACTTCAGCAGATAATATATTAGATGAAACAGATAATAAAAAAGTAAATATGGAAGTCATAAATGACTCCGCAAGAGATATAAAAGGAAATGCTGCTAAATTTACTACTATGACTAATGAAGTATTTGATATATCAAATATCGATAGTGCAGGTATAAAAGTATATAATAGTAAATATAATATAAAAATATTACTAAAAGAAATAAATCAAAGATATAAAAACAAAGCCAATGCTAAAGACTTAAAATTCATAACTAATATAGCAAGTGACCTACCAGAATACCTATACGGTGATAGCGTAAGCCTAAAAAAAGTATTAACTATATTATTAGATAATAGTATTAAATATACTGAAAAAGGATATATTGAATTTGATGTAAATACCATAATAAAAAATAATATCGTAAGATTAATAATAACTATTGAAGACTCAGGAAAAGGTATGACAGCGGAAGAGTTAAATAAATCATTTATAAAAACCAATCAAAAAGACGAAAAAGATAACATAAGTAATAACTTATATAATGCTAAAAGATTAATAACCTTAATGAACGGAGCTATCATACCAAATAGTATTTATAATAATGGTACCACTATGAAAATAGTATTAGACCAAAGATATAAAGAAAGACAAGACAATTTAGATAAATATGAAGATATCATAGATAAAAAAAGAGTTTTACTAATAGATGATAATGAAAATAGTGAAAAACTATTCAAAAAGATTCTTAATAATACTAATATAGAAATAGTTCGTGTTAAATTAGGTAAAGAAGGACTAGACAAAATCAGAAATAAAGAAAAGTATGATTTAATATTATTAGACGAAGAAATGTCACCATTAGATGGCCATGAAGTAATGAGAAAGCTAAAACAAATAGCGGGATTTAATACTAAAGTAATATTACTTACCAAAACAAATAAATATGACTATGATGATGAATATATAGAAGAAGGCTTTGCAGATTATCTAATAAAAAGTTCTAAAAAAGAATTAATAAAGAATAAAATAAATAAATATTTAAAGTAAAAGTTATAAAACACTTTACAAAAAGTAAAATATAGTGTATTATTAATATGTTCCTTGAACTTTGTTATCGGTACCTCTTACCATAACTAGGTTAAAGGTGAAAATAAGATAAGGAGGAAATAAAAAATGGCATTAAATAAAAATGAAAAAGCTAAGTTAATTAAAGAATTTGCTAGAGATGCAAAAGATACAGGATCTCCTGAAGTACAAATAGCAATTCTTACAAAAGAAATTAATGCTCTTACAGAACATCTAAAAAACAACAAACAAGATAAAGCTTCTAAAAGAGGACTTTTAATGAAAGTTGGTAAAAGAAGAAGTTTACTTAACTATTTATTAAAAACAGATGTTAAGAGATATAGAGACGTAGTTGCAAAACTAGGTTTAAGAAAGTAATAATAATTAAAAGTAGGCACTCTTTTTTGAGTGCCTTTAAATTTGTTTTTTAAATAAATATATATATATATAATTTAAATAAAAGAAGAGGAGTAAAAATATGGAAAAAAAAGTATTTAAGTTAGATTTTTATGGAAGAGAAATAATAGTAGAACATGGACAAGTAGCTAAGCAAGCAGATGGAGCAGTACTTGTAAGATATGGTGATACCGTAGTGTTATCAACAGCTGTAGTAAGTAAAACAGCAAATTTACTATCAGACTTCTTTCCACTTATGGTATTATATCAAGAGAAACTATATTCTGTAGGTAAAATACCAGGAGGATTTATTAAGAGAGAAGGAAGACCAACTGATGCCGCAACACTAGCAGCTCGTATGATAGATAGACCACTAAGACCATTATTCCCAGAAGATTTCAAAAATGAAGTCCAAATAGTAAACACAGTGTTATCAGTAGATCAAGATAATTCACCAGAACTTACAGCATTATTTGGATCATCATTAGCAACTTGTATTAGCAAGATACCATTTAATGGCCCAGTAGCAGCAGTTAAAGTAGGTAGAGTGGGTGGTAAATTTATTATAAACCCAACAGTTGCTGAAGCCGAAGTGTCAGATATTGATCTTACCGTAGCAGGAACAAAAGATGCTATTAACATGGTTGAAGCTGGTGCGAGAGAAGCAAGTGAAGATGATATGTTAGAGGCTCTATTATTTGGTCACGAAGCTATAAAAAAACTAATTGCTTTCGAAGAAGAAGTAATCGCATCTATTGGCGAAGAAAAGATGGAATATGACAAATTAGAAATTACTGAAAAGTTAAGAAACGAAGTAGATAGTATTGTTAGAGAAAGATTAGATAAAGCTTTAAGAATTAAAGATAAACTAGAAAAATATAATACTATTGATAGCCTAGAGGAAGAAGTAGTAGAGAAATATAAAACTGAAAACGAAGATAATATGAAACCAGAACAGTTAAAAGAACTACTAACAAAAGTAGCACTAATATTCCATGGTATAGAATATGAATTATTTAGAAATATTGTCGTAAAAGAAAAGAAAAGAGCCGATGGACGTGCCATGGATGAAATAAGACCATTATCTACCGATATAGATCTTCTTCCAAGATGTCATGGTAGTGCTTTATTTACAAGAGGAGAAACTCAGTCTTTGGCTACAGTAACATTAGGAGCTTTAGGAGAACATCAAATATTAGATGGTCTAGGTATTGAAGATGCCAAAAGATTTATGCTACATTATAATTTCCCAGCATTTTCAGTAGGGGAAACAGGAAGATATGGTGCTCCTGGTAGAAGAGAAATAGGCCATGGTGCCTTAGGAGAAAGAGCCTTATCTTACGTAATACCTTCTGAAGAAGAATTTCCATATACCATAAGAGTAGTAAGTGAAATTCTAGAAAGTAATGGTTCATCATCTCAAGCCACAATATGTGCCGGAACAATGGCTCTAATGGCCGCTGGTGTACCAATAAAAAAACCAGTAGCAGGAATAGCTATGGGATTAATAACACATGAAGATGAATATACAATACTTACTGATATTCAAGGAATGGAAGATCATCTAGGAGATATGGACTTCAAAGTAGCGGGAACAAAAGATGGTATTACTGCTCTTCAAATGGATATCAAAATAGATGGAATAAATAGAGATATATTAAAAGAAGCTTTAGCTCAAGCAAAAAAAGCTAGACTAGAAATATTAGATGTAATTACAAAGCAAATAGAAAAACCAAGAGAGGATGTATCTAAGTATGCTCCTAAGACAGAAACATTTATGATAAATCCAGATAAGATTAAAGATGTTATCGGTCGTGGTGGAGAAATGATTACTAAGATAATATTAGAGTGTAGTGGTGTAAACACAGTAAATGACATAAACGCTGTTAAAGTAGATTTAGAAGATGATGGAAGAGTAATTATATATCATACAGATAGAGATATAATAAATAAAACAGCTGAAAGAATAAAAAATATAGCTAGAGAAGTAGAAATAGGAAAGGTGTATACAACAAAAGTAGTAGATGTAGAAGACTTCGGTATCTTCGTAGAATTATGGCCTGGTTGTGAAGGACTTATTCATGTATCACAATTAGATACAAAGAGAGTAGAAAAACCAAGCGATATGTTCAAAGTAGGAGATGAAGTAATAGCAATAGCTACAGGATATGACAAAAAAGGCAAACTAAATCTATCTAGAAAAGAACTATTAAAGAAGTAAAAATACTTCTTTTTTTATATAATAAAAAAATAGTCAAGTATTAAACTTAACTATTATACTTATCATTAAATAATTTCAAAACATTATTAAATTCTTCTCTATTTTCAAGCCCAACTATATATTCTTGATTATTATCATTAACGAGCCTTCTAATACAAAAGTCACTAGGATCATCAAGATTAGATAAAACAACATAGCAATTATTATTAAAATTAATCCTATCAATTTCAGTATACTCAATACCATTTTCTAAAGTAATTACATTATATTCTTTTTCTTCATTCATTTTCTAATACCTCTACCATCAACACTTTTCAATATTGCAGCCATATCAATAATATTATTAGTTTCATCTTTCTGATAATCTTCAATCATTTTAACCATATCATCATTAGCAATATCATATCCTAATTCCTTAAGATAACCTTTAAAACCATCCTTTAATAAATCAGAATATTCAAAAGTAGGATCATTTTTAACAATATAACTAAATACCTTATTAAAAACTTCTTCTCTATATGGAGCATTAACTATATTAGTAGCCGCTAAAATAGCACAACGCATATCAGTTTCTGACTTTTTAGCAGCCTCAGTAATATGTCTTGTTAAATTAGCATAATTAAAATTAACATATTTTTCTTCAGCATCAGGATTATTACCATAAGTTTCAATTATTTTATTAGCTTCATCCCCATTTAATCCCATTAAATCTTCATAATATTTAATTTCTTTTTTAATATCCATCTTTGTATCCTTAGATACATCTATTACAACATTATTACTATTAGTAACAACTTTAGTAGCAATAGTAGCTATTCCAGCAGTAAGAACATTAGTAACAACAAGTAGTGTTACAATTGCTCTTTTAAATTCACTATTTTTTTTCTTCCTTTTACTATGACCATATTCATGAACACTTGTAGTATCTTTACTACTACTATTCCATGCTCGATCATAATATTCTTGATTTTCCATTCTTTTAGTTCTAGCATTTTCATTAACGAAATTAATAAATACATCATCTAAATCAGAATCATTTCTTTCCATACACTCACCTCTAATTTAAGTATATATTTAAATATAAAATAAGTCAATTATATTTACAAATTTAGCATTTAACATGTAAATATAATATCTATAAAAAATAATAAAAACATATTGTATTTTAAAAAAAAGTATGATAAAATTATAGAGAATAGGAGAGATATATATGGCACTAAACAAACTAAAAAAATTCGTAAGCGAGGAAGTAATGAGTGACGAACTAGCAGAAGATGAATACTACGATGCTGAGAATGTTACTGTTCCTAATAGTGGTAAAATGATTCTTTTAGAACCTCGTGCTTATTCTGAAAGTCAGCAAATAGCGGACCATTTAAAGAAAAGAAATACTGTTGTTGTTAACATGAAAAGAGTAACACCCGATCAAGCTAAAAGAATAGTAGATTTTTTAAGTGGCACTGTATATGCAATTGGTGGAGACCTTCAAAAAATAGGTGGAGGAATATTTTTATGCACACCTAAAAATGTAAATGTTGAAGGAACTATTTCAGAAGAAGAAGAAAAAGGAAAAAAGAAAAACGATATTGACTTAGAATGGTAGAAGGCGAAAGGTGACTTTTTATGAAGAGGTTTACTATCGTTAATAACGGATATAATGTCGATGAAGTAAATAGATTTATTGACGTCGTTATTAAGAGATTAGAAAAATTAAATAGTGATAACGCTCTTATGCAGATGAAAATCTCTTCATTAGAAGAACAACTGCAGAAAAGCAAAAAAGAAGAAGTTAATTTAGGAGAGGCTATTGTAGCCGCTCAAAAAACAGCAGATAGAATAAAATCTTTAGCTCGCGAAGAATCAAATATGATAGTGGAAGAAGCACGAAATAATGCAAATGCTATTGTTCATGAGGCACTTCTAACAGCTGAAAAGACCGAACATGAAGCTATGATTCTAAGAAAAAATATTACTGTATATAAAAATAGAGTAAAAAATATAATAAAATCTCAACTAGAAATAGCAGAAGATTTAGATAAATATGATTTAGATAATTAAGTACCAATACTGGTATTTTTTTCTTTAATGATATTGAAAAAATAATAAAAAAAAGTTATAATTAATATATGGTGAAAAGGAGGTACTAGTGGTGATAAAAAATGTATTTATGGAAGTATTACCAGACGTATGGCCAATGCTTATAATTATCCTAGTAATAATAGTTAGTCTTAGATTAACATATTTAATAACAAAACATAAAAAATTTCAATTACATAAGGAGATAATTTATCTCTTAGCAATAATATATTTATTATGTTTGTTCCATGTAGTAACCTTTCAAGATAGTAATTATGGAACATCTAATTTCACACCATTTAAAGAAATATTTAGATATGACATAGGTTCACATAAATTTATGCGTAACGTCATGGGAAATATAATATTATTTATTCCATATGGTTTTTTAGCATCATATCTACTTAACAATAAAAAATTTAGTGTAATAACAATACTTACAGTAATAGCTTCATTGACTATTGAAACTGTTCAATATTATATAGGAAGAGTTTTTGATATAGATGATATTATTCTTAATGTTATAGGAGGAATAGTAGGATTTCTAGTATTTATAGGTCTAGACGCTATAAGAAGTAAAATAAAAATCTTTAGAAATGATACAGTATTAGATATACTAATAATAATCTTTTTAGTATTAATAATAGTATATTCATTTAATATTAATATATTTAGTATATGGGGGTAATAATCATGTTTGAAATATTTAATGAGACAAATAAAGAAATAAAAGAAATAAACAAATTACAAGAATATATGGAATTTGTCGTGAAGAAAATGGATTTATCCAATGCTTCATTTAATATAATATTTGTGAGTAATGAAGAGATACACAATATTAATAAAGAATACAGAAATGTTGATAGAGTCACAGATGTTATATCATTTGCTCTAGAAGACAATAAAGATATAACTTATGATAATTTTAGATTACTAGGTGACATATACATAGCCATTGATGTAGCTTATGAGCAGGCAAAAGAATATAATCACTCAAAAGAAAGAGAAGTATGTTTTCTAGCAACTCATGGTCTTCTGCATTTATTAGGATATGATCACATGAAAGAAAGTGATGAAAAAATAATGTTTGGAAAACAGGAGGAACTATTAAATGCCTACGAGATCAAAAGATAAAAGAAGCTTTTTAACTAGTTTCATGGATTGTATTAATGGTTTAGAATTTGTCATTACAAATGAGGAAAATTTTAGGCGTGAAATAATTATTGGTATCATAACTCTAATTTTATCATATATATTAAAAATATCTCAAACAGAATATATTATAGTTCTAATCATGATAGCATTAGTATTAACTAGTGAAGTAATAAATACCGCAATTGAAAAAACTGTTGATTTATATACCAATAAATATAATGAAACAGCAAAGATAGCTAAAGATGTATCTGCATTTGCAGTACTTCTAATGTCCATATTTGCATTAATAATAGGCATTATAATATTTGGCAGTAAAATAATAAATATCATAGGAGGATAATATGGAGGAAAGTTTAAAAAGATTATTAAAAAATAGCTATAGTCCTTATTCAGGATTTAGAGTAGCATCAATATGCTTAATGAAAGATGGAAAAAGCTTCGGTGGCGTAAATGTAGAAAATGCCTCTTATGGAGCAACAATATGTGCCGAAAGAGTAGCCATTACATCCGCTATTGCCAGTGGATATACAAAAGGAGATTTTAGCAAATTATATGTTATGTGTGACAGTAGTAGAATAGCTTCAAGTTGCTTTATCTGTAGGCAAGTAATAAATGAATTTTTTGATAAAGACTGTGAAGTAATATTATATAGTAATGATGGCGAAAAAGAAATATATACAGTAAGAGAATTGTGCCCATATCCATTTGGAAGCTCTGATTTAAATTAAATAATTAAATTCAAAACATCTAATAATAGATGCTTTTTTCTTGTTTATTTATTTCTAATATGATACAATAAAAAAGAAAGAAGGGAACTAATATGAAAAGCGGATTCGTAAGTTTTATAGGAAGACCAAACGTTGGAAAAAGTACATTATTAAATAGTATATTAGGTAAAAAAGTGGCTATCACTTCAGAAAAACCACAGACAACAAGAAACATGATTCAAGGTATATATAATGATGAAGATACTCAAATTGTTTTTGTAGACACACCTGGTATTCATAAACCACAGAATAAATTAGGAAAAGTATTAAACAAACAAGCTTATTTTACAATCAATGATGTGGATATAGTAGTAATGGTAGTGGACATTACAGAAAAAATAGGTAAGGGAGACAACTTCGTTATAGATATTTTAAAGAACTTAGATGAAGATAAACCAGTATTCTTAGTAATAAATAAGATAGATAAATTACCGCGAGAAGAGATATTAAAAAAGATAGATGAATATCAAAAATTATTTAACTTTACAGAAATAATTCCTGTATCTGCTAGAAAAAAAGACAACGTAGATAGACTAATTGAAGTATTAAAAAAATATTTACCAGATAATATAAAGTACTTTGATGATACTACTGTTACTAGTAGTTCACCATCATTTATCATATCAGAATTCATAAGAGAAAAAGTATTAGACCTAACTGAAGAAGAAATACCACATTCAGTAACTTGTATAGTAGAAGAACTATCAGAAGATAACAAAATGATGACCATCGGTGCCACAATTATCGTTGATAGAGAAAATTTGAAAAAAATAATAATAGGAAAAAATGGTAGTAAAATAAAAGAAATAGGTACTAGAGCCAGAAAAGACATAGAAGCCTATTTCAATAAAAAAGTATATTTAGATTTATTTGTTAAAGTAGTACCAAAGTGGCGAGATAAAGAAAAATTTCTAAATATGATAGGATACAAAGATTTTTTGAATAAATAATAGTAGATAATCCCAATATATAATTAGGGTGATAAAATGAATAAAGAAGATCTTTGGCTATTATTTAAAAAAACAGGAAAAATAGAATACTATTTAAAATATAAAAGTCTTTGTAAAAAAGAGGGATAATATGTACAAAAAAATAGAAGGCATTATAATAAGTGAATATCCTATTGAAGAATCAAGTAAAATAATAAATATATTTACTACTGATGGAATAGTAGGAGTAGTAGCAAAAGGAGCAAAAAAAATTAAAAGTCCATTCTTTGCCACTACAAACAAATTATGTTATGGAATATTTGATATTGTATATAAAGAAAATGGACTATCAAGGCTAAAAGAAGCCAGTATAAGTAATGATTATCGAAACATAAAGAAAGATATAAAAAAAATATCATATGCAACATATATAACAGAACTAGCTACTCAAGTATATAAACATGAGAACAGAAAAGACATATTAGAATTATATATATCATGTTTAAATAAAATAGAAGAAGGTTATGATGCATTAGTAATAAGTAATATTCTAAAACTAAAACTATTAGATTATCTTGGAATAAAACCAGTAATCGATAGATGTGTAGAATGCGGTAATACCACTGATATAATAACTATATCAAGCTATTTAGGAGGTTATGTATGTTCTAATTGCTATAAGAATGAAAAAATAGTATCTCCCAAAACAATAAGTTTAATAAGAATGCTATATTATGTCGATGTATCAAAAATAACCAAATTAGAAATATCAGAAAAAATAAAAAAAGAAATCGATGATTTCACTAACGATTACTATGATCGTTATTCAGGAATATATTTAAAAAGTAAAATATTATTAGAAGGAATTAAATAAAATATATTAGAGGTGAATCTATGAATTCATTAAAATATATAATAATTCCTTTTTTAATTGCCATTTTTTCTCAAATAGTTAAAACAATTATAGAAACAATCAAATATAAAAAAATAAACATATCAAGACTATTTGATGGTATGGGTGGTATGCCAAGCACCCATTCATCTTTAGTAGCAAGTATTACTACATTAATATATTTAAATTATGGTATAACATCATCATTATTCAGTATTTCCTTAATATTTTCACTAATAGTAATCTATGATTCAATGGGAATAAGATATGAAAGTGGAAAACAAGCAGAAGTAATAAATAATACCCTAGGAACCAATTTAAAAGAACCATTAGGCCACAAACCAATAGAAACATTAATAGGTGTATTATTTGGTATAGTATTATCAATCATATTAAACAAAATTAAATAGCAGGTAAAAATATACCTACTATTTTTTTAAATTATTAATAATTTTAATAATATGATATAACCATTTATTAATAATAAGATCATAGCTACCTAGACATTCATATACCTTGCCACCGAATCCCATTTTAAACAAATAATTACCATCTTTTTTATCCATACTTTTAATATTACCAAAATTAAATATCTTGTATCCCAAAGTAAGATATTTCTTAATAATTTCCCATTTAATTAAATGAGAAGAATAAAAATCTTTAAGTTCTTCATTAAAAGCCTCATCCATAAAATATATCTCACGATTGTTTTTAATAATTAATATAGCACCAATTATTACACTTTCTGGATATTTAGTATAAATATTAGTAGCCTTAATAATTTCATTATTATATTTAGAAATAAGTCTATCAGATTCCATTTTCTTATTTACCAAAGCATCACTCTTTTTAGCCCTAGCATTTTGCATAATTTGACTCAAATTATAATTTCTTTCTTCCTCTTTCTTCAAAAGAAAACGGTAATTATTAATATATTGTTCAGGATTAATCTTAGCAAAATAAATTTCAGATGAATTAACATCACCATTAAAGTTATCAATAATTTTCTTAATTTCTTCATTGTTTAATTTATTATTAAGATTAAGCAATGTATCAATACTATTATTATCATCTTTATATATGGTAATAGATCTTTGAAGAGCTAATTTAATATTCCTTTTAGTATTAGAATTAAACATTTTATAAGTTTCATCAGGAGTCTTTTCAGTTTCTAAAACAACTTTTCTTTCACTTGCTCTATTAGTTTTAACAAAAGAAAGCTCATCTAGCAATTTAATAATATTAGTATCAAAATAAATAACTTGTCCTTTTTTATCAAACATTTTATATGTAGTTTTATTATCAGTAGTTAAATAAACAAATTTCTTTTCTTTTAAATAATTTTTAAGACTAGTAATAAAATCTCTGAATAAATTATCATTATCATAATCAATAAGAAAACCTCCAGGAACATATCCCACTTTAAATTTAAGAACACTTCTTTCAAGTAATAAAACAGCTCCCATAATAGTATTATCATTTTCGTTAATAAACCCTAAAAATAATCTATTATAGTTGTTCATAATATTAGCATACTCTATAGTTTGAAAATAATTTCTAGAACTATGTAACTTAGAATAATTCTTAAATTGTGTTTCTGTTAATTCAATAATTTTCATAAAATCACTCCAATAAACATTATATCATATAAAACATCAAAAAAACAATAAAACACTATTAATATTTTATAAATTATGATATACTAAACATAGATAAAATAGAAGGTGAACGTTATGAAACTATCAAAAAAAGAATTAAAAGCATTAGATGGTTATTTTAGATGTGCTAACTACTTAGCCGTTGGACAATTGTATCTAGTTGATAATCCCTTGCTAACTAAACCACTTGAGTGGAAGGATGTCAAGAAAAAAATAGTAGGTCATTGGGGCACAGTTCCAGGTCAGAATTTTATCTATGCCCATTTAAATAGAATAATAAAAAATAATGATTTAAATATGATATATATTTCAGGACCAGGTCATGGAGGCAATAGCCAAATAGCTAATACATATATTGAAGGTACATATTCTGATATATATAAAGACATAACCGAAGACAAAGAAGGATTAAAAAAACTATTCAAACAGTTCTCTTTTCCAGGAGGAACATCATCTCACGCAGCACCAGAAGTACCAGGAAGTATCAATGAAGGTGGTGAACTAGGCTATAGCTTATCACATGCCTTCGGTGCCGTTTTTGATAATCCAGATTTAATAGCAGCCTGTGTAGTAGGGGATGGTGAAGCAGAAACAGGACCACTTGCAACAAGTTGGCATTCTAATAAATTTTTAAACCCAAAAGTAGATGGTGCAGTACTTCCAATATTACATTTAAATGGATATAAAATAAGCAATCCAACAATATTATCCAGAATAAGTGAAGATGAATTATTATCACTATTTTGGGGTTATGGCTGGAATCCATATTTAGTAGAAGCTCCAACCACTATTGAACTACATAAAAAAATGGCAAGTACATTAGATAAAATAATTAAAGATATAAAAAAAATCCAATATAATGCTAGATATAACAACAAAGTAGAACGTGTAAGATGGCCAATGATAATTTTAAAAACACCTAAAGGATGGACTGGACCTAAGTATGTTGAAGGCAAAAAAATAGAAGGAACTTTCAGAAGTCATCAAGTACCAATACCACTAGAAAATGATGAAGAATTAAGACAACTAGAAAAATGGCTAAAAAGCTATCATCCTGAAGAATTATTTGATGAAAATGGAAAAATTAAACCATATATTAAATCTATTGTACCATATAACAGAATGGGAGCAAGCCCATATGCCAATGGCGGAAGATTACTAAAAGAATTAAAAGTTCCAAATATTGAAAAATATAAAGTAGATGTAACACATCCAGGATGCATCGAAAAAGAAGATATGCGTGTTCTAGGAGAATTTATTCGTGATATCATTAAAGAAAATCCAAATAACTTTAGAGCTTTTGGACCAGACGAAACAATGAGCAATAGATTATCACATCTATTTGATACAACATCTAGAGTATGGTATTTAAATAGAAAGAAAGATGATGAATACTTATCACCAGATGGTCGAGTAATGGATTCATATTTAAGTGAACATACATGTGAAGGATGGCTTGAAGGATATATATTAACCGGTAGACATGGCTTCTTCGCTTCATATGAAGCCTTCATTCGTATAGTAGATTCTATGGCTAGTCAACATGCCAAATGGCTTAAAGTATCCAAAGAACTACCATGGCGTAAAGACATAGCATCACTAAATTATATATTAACATCAAATGTTTGGCAGCAAGATCACAATGGATATACTCATCAAGATCCTGGCTTTATAGACCATTTAGCTAACAAAAAAGCCGACATAGTAAGAGTATATTTACCTCCTGATGCCAATTGCTTATTATCTTGCTTTGACCATGTTATTAAAACAAAAAATTATATAAACGTAATTGTAGCATCAAAACATATGCGTCCTCAATGGTTATCTATGGAAGAAGCCAAAGAACATTGTGCTAAAGGAATATCAAAATGGGAATTTGCTAGTAATGATAAAAAAGGAGTAGACATTGTATTAGTCTCAATAGGTGATGCTCCAACATTAGAAAATATGGCAGCGGTAAAAATAATAAGAGAATATTTACCAGATATCAAAATAAGATTTATAAATGTCGTAGATTTAATGAAACTACAGCCAAATACTATGCATCCACATGGTTTAACAAATGCCGAATACAATAAACTATTTACTAAAGATAAACCAATAATATTCAATTATCATGGATATCCAACATTAATACATGAATTTACTTATGAAAGAGAAAATAAAAATATTTCAGTTCATGGTTACTTAGAAGAAGGAACAATAACAACAGCTTTTGATATGCGAGTAAAAAATAAAATAGACAGATATCATATAGTTATAGATATAATAAACCATCTAGATATATCTAAAACCCAAGAAGGCAAAAAAATAATAAAATTAATGGAAGAAAAATTAAAATATCATGATAAATATATAAGAGAATATGGTATAGATACAGAAGAAATAAGGAATTTTAAATGGGAGTGAGGTAAGAAATGAATCAGTTGTTTGAAGAATATAATACTTATAAAGAATTAATAAGTATGAAAGAAAAACTAAATAAAGAATTATTAAAGCTAAGTGGTACAAGAGATGAAACAAGTATAAAACAAATAAATACAATTGCTAAAGAATTAAGCCAAGTAAATGAAAAAATAGCCCAATATAATATCGATTCACTAACAAAAATAAGTAGTTACTTTAGTTGTAAAGATTCTTTTGATAAAGTATGCAAAGACATAAAAGCAATAGAAGAACTATCAAAAGAATCAACAAAAGAAAAAGAAATAATTCCTTCTGCTGAAGGAAGAAATAAAAAAATAGATAAAGAATTATCAGAAGAGTATAAATCATTAGTGGAATATAAGAAAAAACTACAATCAAGCTTCAGTAAATACTATAATGATATAAAAAATATAACAACAGTAGTAAACAATACTCAAACAAAAGAAAAAATATCACCTGTCCAAGCGCAAGTAGAGTATGTACTGCCAAAGATAAAAGGATATGAAGATTTAACAATTGATGAAAAAATAAAAGAAACAAAAGATAGATTAGAGAGAATATTTGCTACAAGTCTACTACCAAATCAAGGTAAAAAAATAATTGTAACTTATAATGGTGATAAAAAAACAATACCAAGAAAGTATCAAGGATACTTTAATGAAACAATGAAAGAATTAAGACTATTAGAAAGAAATAAAGCAAACAATTTAACATCACCAAGTCAAACAAATGAACCACAACTAGTGGCAAAACCAATTATACAATATACAGTAGATCCAAAAACATTATCATCCGGTATTACTTCTTCACCACAACCACTAACAGGAGCAGTTGGAAATGAAAATATATATCAAGATATATTTAATTACAAAAAATACACTCCAAAAGAGTTTGCCTCTTCAGAAGACCAAAAATTATTTGAAGAATTATTTAAAAAATGTCCTGAAGAGAAAAAAGAAGAAATATATGATAAATTATTTTCTAAAGAAGCTCTTGCTAGAAGAAATGAATTAATAAGTAGTATAACTAAACAAATAGAACTCGAACCAACATTTAGACAAACAGTAACTATAGCAAAATCGTATATTACTACAGTATCAAAAAAATTAGTAGATAAAGTAAAAAGTATAGGACTAAATATAAAAAATAAGAGTGAAAAAATAAAAGAACAAGCAAGTGATATAAAATATGAAGTTATAAACAGAACCATTAGATTTAAAGAAAATACTTGTCAAAAAGTAAATGAAACTAAAAATAAGATATGCGATATATCTAAAGAAAATGCTAGAAATCTCCAATTTGCTTTTGCTGAAATAAAAGAAGAAATGCAAAAACGACAAGAAAAAAGAAAATATACCAAAGATGATTTATTTGAAATAATAGCAGAATTACAAGAAGAAAATAGACTTAAAAAAAGAGAAATAAATCTATACAAGGCAAGAATAAAAGTATTAGAACAAAATAGTCGTGGAGGCTATGTAGCTACCAGTATTATAACAATTATAGGGATACTAATATTATCAGGAACAATATTTACTATAATTGGAAGATTATTAAATCATTAGGAGAAAAAATATGGAATTTAATATTATAAACGAAGAAAGTAAATTTAAATTAGGAAATATCTTATCAGTATTTAAAATTCCTGAAAGTGAAAAAGAAATAGTTTTATTTTCATTAGAAGGATTTGAAGATAATGATGAGTCAAACCTTCAAGTTGCATATATTAATACAGATAGCAATGGCTATGATTATATAGAAGAAATAAATGATGATAAAATATTGAAGAAAGCAATGCTAGCAGTAAAAGATATAATGGAAGTGATGAATAATGGATAATAAATTTAAAGTAATAGATGAAAATAATAACGAACTAGAAGCAGAAATAATAACTGTATTTGACTATAAAGAAAAAGAATATGTTATATATGCAATAAATAAAGAGGAAGAAAATGCAGATATATGTGTATCATTATTAGAAAAAGATAGTAATAACTATCCAATATTCAAAGATATAAATGATTCAAAAGAAAAAGAAGAAATAGATAAAGTAGTAAAAGAAATAATAGAACAAATAAAATAAGTGACGTTGTCACTTATTTTATTATACTATTAAATTCCTTAGGAATATTACTATTAAATACCATTAATTCTTTAGTAATAGGATTAATAATTTCTAATCTATTAGCATGAAGACAAAGCCTATCAATAGGATTAATTTTACATTTATATCTATAATCCCCTAAAATAGGATGCCCAATATCTGCCATATGACACCTAATCTGATTTCTCCTGCCAGTAGATATAAGAATTTTAAGCATACTATATTTACTATTACCACCAATTTTCTCATAATCCGTTATAGCAAATAGACCATCTTTATTTTTAGAAGAATAAACAAGTAAAGTTTTAGTTTGTTTCAAATAAGATTCAATATGTCCTTTATTAGCAGTTATTCCATCCACAATAGCGGTATATTCTCTTATTTTAGCCAAATCATTCCAATTATCCTGATATAACTTCTGTACCCTTTGACTTTTAGCAAACATAATAATACCAGAAGTATCAAAATCCAATCTATGAATAATAAATACTTTTTTATGTTCTTTCTTCAAATAATCAGACACCATTCTATATAAAGTATTAACTTTTTCATTCTTATTAGATATAGTAAGAATTTTACTAGGCTTATCAATAACTATAATATCATTATCCTCATATATAATATTAATATTATTATTAGCTTTCTTTTTATTAATCTCCACAACATCACCATCACACAATACATAATTATATTTAGTAACTATTTTACCATTAACAAAAACAACTTCATTTTTTAAAAGAGATTTAATATTATTTTTAGATTTACCATCAATATTATTTCTTAAATAATCAAATAATAAATAATTCCCATTAACAAAATACTTCATACTTCCTCCTGATAATATTATATAATATAACTTAAAATAAAAAAAGCCTAAATAACTTTTGTAAGTGTAAGTTTTTTATTCTTAGTATTAACAATACTATTAAATATACGTGCTTTTTCAATATCTTTATCATTATTTAAATTAACAAAAAGAGAAAAATTATTATTTTTAATAACCTGAACACCATTATTGATTGAAGCATACATAATATCATGTTTATCTTTAAAATCATTTCTAATAGCATCAATAAGTTCGGAAGCATCATCAGAAGCAAGTACTATACCATTTTTATAACATATAGAATTATTTTCTCCTTTAAAATAATTCTTTTCAATAATTATATTTATACCATCTAAATAGTTATTTAAAGTATCTTTAGTAACAATAATTCTATAATCATCACTACTATTAGAAATAAACATTAAATATTCCATAATAGATAAATAACTATTTAAAAAACTACTTTTTAATAACTTAATATCTTTCATATACATCATCCTTTCTTTTGCCACGTTTATTAACTTTATCACAAAATAAAAATAAAATCAAGTCCTTAAAGTATATTATGCCAAAGAATAAAAAATATGATTGCTTTATTATAAAAACTTATGTATAATTAACTTAGGTGATAATATGAATTTAAAAGAAACATTAGCAAAAGACCTATTTACCAATATAGATTCTTATTGGGAAGTAATACCAAAAATAAAAGATTTTTTTCAGCTATTAAAGCAAAATATAGATGAAAAACATTATACAGAAATAAAAGAAAATATATGGATAGGTAAAAATGTAAGTATAGATGAAACAAGTATTATCAAAGGACCATGTATCATAGATGATAATACTATAATAGGACCATATGCTTATTTAAGAGAAAATACCATAATAGGACAAAATTGTCATATTGGGCACGCTGTAGAAATTAAAAACAGTATAATATTTAATAATTGTCAAATATCCCATTTTAATTATGTAGGAGATTCCATCATTGGAAACAATAGCCATTTAGCAGCAGGAGTAATAATAAGTAATTTAAAAAACGATGGTACAAATATCAAAATAAATAATATCGAAATTTCTCTTCGTAAATTAGGGGCCATAATTCATGACCATGTCGAAGTGGGATGCAATAGCGTTATTTATCCAGGAACTATAATTTATTCAAATGCAAGTATATATCCACTTACAAGAGTAAGAGGCGTAATAGCAGCAAATACTATTGTAAAAGATGAAAAAACAATAGTAGAAAGAATTAATAATAAGGACTAAACCAGTCCTTATTTTCATACTATTTTATAGGTGATAGTATGAAAAAAATATTAGTAGTATTTATAAGCATTTTAATTCTTATGCCAGAAGTAAAATCAAGTACCACTAGTGCATCATCATATATACTAATGGATCAAAATACCGGTAGAGTATTATTATCTAAAGATAAAGATAGTCAAAGACTAATAGCTTCAATAACTAAGATAATGACTTGTATACTAGCTTTAGAAAGTGGTAAAACAGAGGATATAGTAATAGTAGATGATAATGCTACTTCTGCATATGGTTCAGGTATTTATATAGAAGTAGGGGAAGAAATAAAACTAAAAGATTTATTATATGGTTTAATGCTAAGAAGTGGTAACGATGCTGCCTCTATGATAGCAGCTTATGTATCGGGAAGTATAGAAGAATTTGTAAAACAAATGAATAATAAGGCCAAAGAACTAGGTATGAAAAATACCATCTTTTATACCCCTAGTGGACTTCCAACACCACATGGTAATTTATCATCAGTATATGATATGGCCATTCTTACCAGATACGCCATGCAAAACAAAGAGTATAGAAAAATAGTAAGTACTAAAAAATATAAAACAGCAACAAATAAAAAAACCTATATATGGCACAATAAAAATAAATTATTAAAATACGATTATATAACAGGTGGAAAGACCGGATATACCGAAGAATCAGGAAGAACACTAGTAAGTACTGCTAATATAGATAACATGAATTTAATAGTGGTAACAATAAGAGATAGTGATGACTGGAATACTCATTTAGAATTATATAATTATGCTAAAGATAACTATATATCATATAAAGTATTAAATAAAAATAAATTCAACCTAATAGGGGATACCTACTATAAAGGAAATACCTTCTATATAAAAAACGATGTCTATATACCACTATTAAAAAGTGAAAAAAAATCTCTAATAAGCCATATAAAATTAGAAAAAAAGAAAAAATATAATAGTGGTGACAAAGTAGGAGTAATAGAAGTATATCTAAAAGAAAAATTACTACATGAAGAAGATATCTACATATCAAAAGAAAAAAAGAAAAAAAGAAATAAAATAAAAGCGTGGTTTAATGATTAATTATATATGGGGAGTATTTATAATATTAGGAATAACATACAGTATAATAAATAAAGATCCCAATCTAACAAATAATCTCCTTACTAGCGGAAAGAATTCTATAGATATGATATTAACAATTCTTCCACTTATGTGTCTTTGGCTGGGAATCACCAAAATAGCACAGGCTTCATCTCTATTAACTCTAGTAAGCAAAAAACTATCAAAAGTAGTAAGAATAATATTCCCTGAGATTCCCAAAGATCATCCTGCTATAGGATATATATCCTCAAATATCGTTATGAATATGTTAGGCCTAGGTAATGCTGCCACACCATTTGGTATAAAAGCCATGGAAAAATTAAAAGAATTAAATAAAAATAAAGATGTAGCATCACGTAGTATGATAACATTCTTAGTAATAAATACATCTTCTGTAACCATAATTCCCACTACTGTAATAAGTCTAAGATTATTACATGGATCAATAGATGCCTCAGAAATAATACCAGTAACTATTCTAACAACATTTATATCAACATTTATAGCCCTAATATTAGATAGAATATTCTACTTAGTATGGAGGAAGACATGATAAATATAATAGTTCCTTTATTAGTAGTAATAATAATAATTTATGGTATTTATAAAAAAGTAGATATCTTTGATACATTTCTATTAGGAGTAAAAGAAGGATTAAAAGTATCAATAAATCTATTCCCAACGATATTTGCCATGGTAATAGCTATAACAATGCTAACAAATAGCAATTTAATATTAGATATAAGTAACATATTAGGAGGAGTATTAAATAAGATAAAATTTCCTAAAGAAGTATTACCATTAGCCCTTCTAAAACCAATATCCGGATCAAGTTCATTAGTAATTCTAAACGATATTCTAGCAAGATATGGACCAGATAGCTTTATAGGAAGAGTAGCATCAGTAATGCAAGGTTCAACAGATACAACAATTTATATAATAAGTTTATACTTCTCCAGTATCGGTATAAAGAAAATAAGATACTCCCTTATCGTAGGCCTTTTAGCGGATTTAATAAGCGTCATCTTATCACTATTAATAGTATCAATGTATTTTAATTAAAAATATAATAAAAAGTAGGAATCACTTCCTACTTTAAATTTTAATTGGTACCAGCCAAGGGACTTGAACCCTCACACCATCACTGATAGTAGATTTTGAGTCTACCGCGTCTACCATTCCGCCAGGCTGGCATTACTACTAAATTATATAATAAATTTAGTAGAAAGTAAATATTATTTTACATTTTTCTTAATAAACATTGCATCTCCAAACGAAAAGAAACGATATTTATTATCTACTGCATACTTGTAGGCATCAAGAATAATATCTTTACTAGAAAAAGCTGATACAAGCATAATTAAAGTAGACTTAGGCAAATGAAAATTAGTAATAAGTCCATCTATACCCTTGAATTCATATCCAGGATAAATAAAAATATCTGTCCATCCAGAACATTCCTTAAATTCACCATATTTACTCATAATAGTTTCAAGTGTTCTAGTAGTAGTAGTACCAACAGAAATAATATTTCTTTTATCCTTCTTAGCATCACTAAGAATTTTAGCACTATTCTTACTCATACTATAAAATTCCGAATGCATCTTATGTTTAGTTACATCCTCAACATTAACAGGCCTAAAAGTACCAAGTCCTACATGTAACGTAATATAACATATAATAACACCTTTCTTTTCAATTTTATCTAAAAGTTCCTTCGTAAAATGAAGACCAGCCGTTGGAGCAGCAGCACTACCAATGTTTTTAGCATATACAGTTTGATACATATCATTATCTTCAAGTTTAGTCTTAATATAAGGCGGAAGAGGCATACTACCAAGTTCATCAAGAATTTCATAGAAAATACCATCATAAATAAAATCAAATACTCTAATACCTTCATCATGAACTTCCGTGCATTTAGCTTTAAGTTTTCCTTCTCCAAAAGAAATAACAGTACCAGTTTTAACCCTTTTAGCGGGTTTAACTAAACATTCCCATCTATCATCACAAATATTCTTAAGTAGTAATAGTTCAATAACTGCTCCCGTATCATCTTTAACACCAATAATTCTCGCGGGCAAAACCTTAGTATCATTAAGAACCAAAACATCACCCTTATTTAAATAATTAATAATGTTGTAAAATTTATCATCAATCTTATCACCAGTATCCCTATCTAAAACCAACATTCTAGATTCCGCTCTATCTTCTAAAGGAACCTGTGCAATAAGCTCATTAGGTAAGTAATAGTCAAAATCATCAGTTTTCATATATCTTTCCTTCTTTCCTTAAGTATTATATAACAAAAATAACATTATAGCAATTATAAAAATAAAACATTATCATATTTACAAAATCACAAAAATATAGTAATATTATTATAGTAGGAAGAAAGAAGGAATAAAGTGAAAAAAAGAATAATATTAATACTAATAATGACTCTTACATTATTATCAGGATGTAAGTTAAATATAGATACCGATTCAATGAAAGACATAAAAGTATATACTACAATATATCCAATAAGATATTTGATAGATAGTCTATATGGAACAAATAGTACCATATATAGTATATATCCATCCGGAGTAGAACCAAAAGACTTTCAAATATCAGATAAAAAACTAGAAGAATACTCCCAAGCAGATCTATTTGTCTTTAATAGTTTAGATAAAGAAAGAGATTACGCTGTAAAAATGATAAATAAAAATAAGAAATTAAAAATAATAGATGTATCAATGGGAATGACATATGATAATGACGTTGCAGAATTATGGTTAAACCCATATAACTATTTAATGATGGCTCAAAACACCAAGAATGGATTATTAGAATATATATCAAATCCATATCTAATTACAAATGATGAAGGAACAGGTGTAGAAGATAAATATGAGGCATTAAAATATGATTTATCACGTTTAGATGCAGATATTAAGGAAACAATATCATTATCCTCATATGATACAATAGTAGTAGACAATGATGTATTTAACTTTTTATCTAAATACAATTTAAATGTTATATCATTAGAAGAAGATGACAAACTAACAGATATAAAAATAAATGAAGTAAAAAAACTAATAAATGAAGGCAAGATAAAATATATATATTCATCAAAAACAGAAACAAATAATACTTGTAAAAAGTTAATAGAAGACTATGGAGTAGAGTTAGTAACCTTTAATACAATGGAAACAGTAGATGGGGGGATAACCAATTCCAATGAAAACTATGTAACAGTGATGAACAACAATTTAGAACTATTAAATAAAGAATTATATAAATAAATTTTAAAAAAGACTTGTCAAAGTAAAAAAAATGTAATATAATTATATTGCATTTACGGCGAGATAGCTCAGTTGGCTAGAGCATTCGGTTCATACCCGAAGGGTCGAGGGTTCGAATCCCCCTCTCGCTACCAAGAGGAATTCTGCTCGAACTTTTATAGTTTGAGTTTGATAAATAACTAATTCAGAAATGGATTAGTTTTTTTGTGTTATTAAAAACTATCCTAAAGAAAGGATGGTATTATGGTAAATATTATTAAGGAAGAATTACCTATTGAAGAATCATTAAGAAAGAAATTAGAACTGATATGTGAGTTTGCAAAGACTACACCAACAATTATTAATGGTAACATAAGAAAAATAGATAGAACTAATTTAACTTATATTGAACCAAATAGAATTATCATAAAAGATAAAACTTTCTTAATATTCAATTATTCTAATGAAGTCTTTATTGAAAACCTATCTAATAAAATCAAATTATCTGAATTAGAAGATTATTTAAAAACTATCTAAATACTATCATTCCCTAATCAGGAAATTGACAAATCTTTAAAAAATGATATTATATATAACCAATGAAAGAGGTATTCTCTAGAAATGGAGGTACATCATGATAAAAAGCAAAGATAAAATAGAATTATATAATATTGAATTAAATGAGGAGTCAGTAGTATTTAGACTTTACTAGATACTATTGTCTCCTCTTTTTTAGTAAAAGGAGTTGAAGTATATGAAAGATGAAGAAAGAATATGTGGTTTATATTTAAGGGTATCAACTGAAGACCAAGCCAAAGAAGGATTTAGTTTACCAGAACAAAAAGAACGATTAGAGGCACTTTGTAAGTTTAAAGGTTATAAGATATATGATTATTATACTGATGCTGGAATAAGTGCTAAAACAGGAAATCATAGACCAGAGTTTGATAGATTAATAGATGATGCTAAAAATGGCAAAATAAACACTGTTATTGCTTTAAAACTAGATAGATTATCAAGAAGTATATATGACTGGGAAAACTTACTTAAAACCTCTGAAAAGTATGGATTTGATTTAGTATGCGCTAATGATGATATTAATACAACCACAGCTAATGGGAAAATGGTAACTAGAATAATGATGTCAGTTTCACAAAATGAAATAGAAAGAACTTCTGAAAGAACTAAAGTTGGTATGGCAGGTGCTATTAAACAAGGTCATATTCCAGCGGTTTGTCCTATTGGATTTAAAAGAGTTGATAGAAAATTAGTTCCTGATCCATTAACAAAAGATATAGTTATAAGAATATTTAATTTATATTTTGAGGGTAATTCTTATAGCACTATTGCAAACATTTATAATAAAGAAAAAGTATTAGGAAAAACAAATTGGAAAGATACAAGAATATTAAAGATACTTTCTAATGAATTATATAAAGGAGATTATGTTTCAGGTAAAACAATTAATAAACCTGTATATTATGAAAATGTTGTTGAGCCATTAGTTAGTAAAGAACTATGGGAAAACTGCCAAGCACAAAAGAAGAAAAATCAAAAAAACTATATGAGAACACAAACTTATATATTTTTACAAAAATTAAGATGTCCAAAATGTGGAAGAATACTTGCTGGTGGTGCTACTCATAAAATCAAATATGATAAATGGTATTTCTATTATAGGTGTGAAGATTGTAAGAATAATATTAAAGAAGAAACTATTGAAGACTCAGTTAAAGTATTACTATCTGATATTTTAGAATACGATAATGTTGTAAATGAATTTTTCTTACCAGTCTTAAAATCTAAATTAGATAATCCAAAGCAAGAATTAGAAAAAGAATTAAAATCATTAAATAATAAAAAGGATAGAATTAGAAAAGCATATATCGATTCAATATTTACAGAAGAAGAATACAAGCAAGAATTAGAATTAATAGAAAATCAAATTAAAGATATTAATTCTAAACTATTAGAAAATTCACAAGCAGAACAATTAAACTTTACTACTGAAGATATACTCTTAAAAAGAGATATGGACTTTATCAAAAGAAGATAAGGATTCTTTTATCGACTTTATCGAACAAGTAAATAATACCAGTAAAGAATACGATAAAATACAAACTTTATCTAATACGCTAGTTAATGCTCACGAACAATTAAAAGATAAGAATAATAAAATTAAAACTCTTACTGAAAATATTGATGCACTTAATTTAAGAGTTAAAACTTTAAATGATACAATTAAAGAAAAAGATAATGAAATATCATTTTTAAAATCTAAAATTCACGATTTAAAAAATACATTAGATTATTGGAAAGATAAATTTAGTAAATTAATATTTTTCTTACACGACAAACTTCATAGTTGGTATGATAAAGACGATAAATATATTGATGTTGTTAATGAAATGTATAATGATAATGTTTTAGAAGATGACGATATTGAAGAATTAGATTTAAGTAAAGAAAAAGATGACTTTGAGAGATAACCTCATTGCCATCTTTTAAAATTTATTTTTCTTTTTTAAAACTCTTTGACGTGCCTTATGCCTCTTTTCACCAAATACACTATTTGCTATTTTCATATAATCTTCGCCTGTTTCAATTTCACTATTTTTTTCTAATTTTTGATGTAATTTTTCCATTCTTTCTTTTTTAGTTATCAAGTGTTTTTCATATTGCACTCTTTCTATATCACTTACAAACTTAATTGGTCGAATATTCATATTCTTTAATTTGTTTAGAGCTAACATGAATTCTCCCATAACAGCTCTACTAAAACCTCTTATACATATGATACTTGCCTTATTATTAGCAATAAAATCCATAAATGAATAATAATCACCAATAAATACATTATTTCTAATCCATTCGTTATTTTTCTTTTCACTAAAGTATATTCTAGGATGAACATTTGAACCCAATTTTTTTATATAAAAGCAATCCTCAAAATGACTTTCAATATTAAAATTTTTGGTACTAGATATAAAATTGTTATTTATTATATAATAAGTTGAAAAAACTCCTTTTTTCCCATTTTGATCATATACTATCTCTTTCATTTCAAAACCTCTCCCTCGTGCCTTTATTATACTATATATTTTAATTTTTTTGAATTAATTAACCCAATTTTATTTATTTTTATTAATAATTATGCTATTATTATTTTAGTAATTAGTTGTTTATCAACTATTCCTAAGGTTTCGGATATACTATTTGTCCGTACCATATAGATTATAAACTCAAACTTAGTGTTTGAGTTTTATTATATATTTTTATAATAAATAAAATAGGTGGTTTCTCACCCGTGCAGAAAGCCTAAGGTCTTTCTGCAGTAATTTAGAGACTAAGGTCTCTAAATTAAAAAATGAATAGATGCCTATTCATTTACAAAATTATCAGGTATTAATAAATCAATATAATTAATAATATCTTCTTTAGTATATTTATTACCATACATTAACCATTCAAAACAAATATTAGTAACACCACCAATATAAAATCTAATAATAATTTCATTAGGAATATTTTTAGATATTTTTTTGTCATTAATTTGATTAATAATAGCTCTACTCAAAATATCATATAAAATATCATTAGTAATACTATTTCTATTATTAATCATTATAGCTATATAAGTATCTCTTTTTTTCTGAATATGAAGAAGAAGAAGCTTAATAATTTCAATATAATACTCTTTAGTATTTTTTTCAATATTATTTTCTTTAGTAATTTCCTCAGTAAGAGAATCTTTCAAACTATTAATATATTCTTCTAAAAGATCATATTTATCAGCATAATGATCATAGAAGGTAGAGCGATTAATAAGTGCTTCATTACATATATCAGATACCTTTATTTGTTCAAATGGTTTACTTTTCATAAGTTCTTCAAAAGCATTATATAAAGCTTTCCTTGTCTTAATTATTCTTAAATCTTTCTTTTTTTCATCCATTTTTCATCACCACCAATATTATAACTCTTTTCCGTACAATTGTAAAGATAAACATCATGATGTTGATTATAATAGACATTTTCCTACATATGTAGGTTAACATACAACAATTAAAATTTTGTTAGTGAAATATATAAAAAAATGGAATATAATGTTTTGTGTGTTGAGGGGAGAGGATATAAATATGAAGAAAATAGGCAAATTCATCTGTAAGTATAAAACAATTATATTATTAATTTCATTAATACTAATAGTTCCATCATTTATCAATATGAAACTAACAAAGATAAATTATAATATTTTAGTATATTTACCAGACGATATTGAAACAATGAAAGGGCAAAATATTCTAGCGGATGATTTCAACATGGGAGCATTCTCAGTTACCGTATTAGAAAACATGAATGCTAAAGATATTTTAAAACTAGAAGACAAAATAAGAGATATTGATGGTGTAGCCAAAGTTATAACTGGATATGATGTTCTAGGAACAGAAATTCCAGCCAGTATCTTACCGACAGATATTCGTAGTAAATTAAGCAAAGATAATAACGATATAATGTTAATAACATATAATGATGCAACATCTGCCGATACAACATTAAATGCCGTAACAAAAGTTAGAGAAATAACTAAAGACACCTGTAAAGTTGGCGGCATGAGTGCCATGCTACTAGATACCATGGACTTAGCCCAAAGAGAGATAACCATATATATAGTAATAGCAGTAGTACTATGTATTCTAGTACTAGAATTATCCCTAAATTCATATTTAGTACCAATATTATTAATGTTAAATATTGGTATGGCAATACTATATAATTTAGGAACCAATCTAGTATTTGGCGAAATATCATATATAACAAAAGCTCTAGTAGCAGTACTTCAGCTTGGAGTAACAACAGACTTCTCAATATTCCTATATCACTCTTATGAAAGCAAGAAAGATAAATATAAAACTAAAGAAGAAGCAATGACCGAAGCAATATCCGAAACATTCATATCAGTATTAGGAAGTTCACTAACAACAATAGCAGGCTTCCTAGTATTATGTACAATGAAGTTAACATTAGGAAAAGATTTAGGCTTAGTAATGGCTAAAGGAGTATTATTAGGAGTAATAACAACATTAACAGTATTTCCAGTATTATTATTATATTTTGATAATGCTATTGAAAAAACAAAACACAAAAGCCTATTACCAAAGTTCACTCATTTAAATAATTTTGTAATAAAAAATCATAAGATAATATTTACCTTATTTATACTATTATTAATACCTATGTACTTAGCAAGTTCTAAAGTAGGTGTATATTATAAACTAGATGAAACACTTCCAAATACATTAGATAGTGTAATAGCAAATAACGAATTAAAACAAAAGTTTAATATTGTATCACCAGAAATAATATTAATAGATAAAGATATGAAAACAAATGATATAAATAGCATGGTAAAAGAAATAGAAAAAACACCGGGCGTAGATTTCGTACTATCGTTCAGCTCATTAGGAATAGATAAAAACTTATTAAGTGATGATATGTTAAGTATTATCGAAAGTGATAAATATGAAATGTTATTTCTAAATTCAACTTACGATATAGCAAGTAATGAACTAAATGATCAAGTAAATAAAATTCAAAGTATTATAACAAAGTATGACAAAGATGGTATTTTAGCAGGAGAAGGACCACTTATGAAAGACTTAGTAAAAATAAGTGATACTGACTTCAATAATGTAAACAATTCATCTATAATCTGTATATTACTAATAATGTTATTTGTATTAAAATCATATACATTACCATTACTACTAATATCAGTAATAGAATTCGCAATATTTACCAATATGGCAGTACCATATTTTAGTGGCGAACTCTTACCATTCGTAGCCCCAATAGTATTAGGAACAATTCAATTAGGAGCCACTATTGACTATGCAATACTTATGACAACAACATATTTAACAAATAGAAGAAGTGGTAAAGAAAAAGAAGATGCCATAAGAATTACCATGGCATCAGTAGTACCATCAATCATAGTAAGTGGATTATGCTTCTTCGGAGCAACATTCGGAGTAGGAGTATATTCAAAATTAGAGATGATAGGTTCATTATGTACTCTAATATCAAGAGGAGCCCTAATAAGTATGGCTTTCGTAATATTAATATTACCATCAGTATTATTAATATTCGATAAATTAATAATAAAGACAACTATGAAGGAAAGAAAGGAGAAACCAAAAATGAAAAACATAACAAAAAAGAATATAAAAAAAGTACCAGCATTTTTAATGCTAGCAGTAATGATCTTTAATGCAGTACCAGTATATGCATTAGAAAAAGATGAGACAGTATATACAAAATTAGATAATACCGGTAAAGTAAAAAACACTTCTGCCGTTGAAAGATTATCATGTACTACCGATGAAGATATTAAAGACTTATCTAACTTAGAAGATATATTAAATATAAGTGGTGATGAAAAATATACCAAAGAAGAAAATACATTAACTTGGAAAGCTAATGGAAATGATATATCTTATAGCGGTACAATAAATAAAGAATTACCAATATCAGTAAAAATAACTTATTACCTAGATGGTAAAGAGAAAAAATTAGAAGATATTCTAGGTAAAAAAGGAAACGTAACTATTAAACTAAGCTATGAAAACAAAGATAGCCATTACGTAAATGGAAATAGATTATATACACCATTCGTTGCCGTAGTAGGTACTATAATAGATACCGATAATAATAAAAATATCACTGTATCAAACGGAAAAGTAGTAAATAATGGTGTTAATGCTATCGCCGTAGCTTTAGCAGCTCCAGGATTATCAGATAATCTAGGAATAGCTTCATTAAATACTATGAACGATGTAGCCATAAATATGGAAACGACAAAATTCGAATTACCAAGTATCTACTCAGTAATAACACCAAAAGTAATAGAAAGTAGTGACTTAGAAGTATTTAACAAATTAGACTCTTTATATAGTAGCATGGATTTATTAAAGAGTTCAATGGATACTATTGAAGAAGGTGCAAAAAAATTATACGAAGGAACAAGTGCTTTAAGCAGTGCTACTACAAAGATACATACTAATATACAGTCAATAAATAATACCATTATGGATATCGAAAATGGCAATGTAGATACTAAGGAAGGACTAGAATCACTACTGGAATCACTAACAGAATTAAGGAAAATGTTAGGTACAGATGATAGTGAAGAAATAAAAGCCATCATATCACAAAACCATGAAGCATTAGATAAACTATTAGGCAACATCAAAGATATCAAAGAATTATATGATAACTATAATTTAGCAAATATGGATAATAGAACTATCATGAATTTAACAGAAGACTTCTACAAAAACTATGGTTTAACACTAACCGAAGATGAAGTATTCGATATGAACATTAAACTAGTAAATACAAAGTATGCATATGAATCAGCATATAATGATAACGTAAATATATCTAATATAATAGGTAACAATAGCGAAAAATTAGAAGAATATCTAGCTAAACTAGAAGAAATAAATAAAAAGATAGATGCAATGGTAGATATAATCAATCAAAAACTAACGGAATTAGGCTTCCATGTAGTAACAATGGAAGATGCATCAAATCACATCAAAGAAAACTATAATATTCTTATGAGTAAAGAAAACGAATTATATAATGGTGTCACTGCCTTAAATGATGGTAGTAGAATGTTAAAAGAAGGTATTGAAAAATATAACAACGAAGGTATTGCAGTATTATATAATTATTCAAAACAAGTAGAAAGCATGGAATCAAAACTAAAATCATTAGTAAAATTAGGTGAAGAATATCAAACATTTACTATGAAAGAAGATAGTGTTAAAGGTAATACAAAATTTATCTTAATAGTAGATGGCGAAAAAGCCAAAGAAGAAGTAAAAAATACAAAAACTAAAGATTCAAAAGTAACATTTTGGACAAAAGTAAAAGATTTATTCAAATAAGAAGATACGTCTTCTTATTTTTTTTGTAAAATTACCAATTCTTCCTTTAAAAAAAACAAAATATATTATATAATGAATATAGAGGTGTAAATATGAAATTAAATATTGGAGTAATATTTGGAGGAAATAGTTTAGAACATGAATTATCTATTTTAACAGCAGTTCAGGCAATGGATAATATCGATAAAGAAAGATATGAAGTAGTACCTATATATATAGCTAAAGATTTAACTATATATGCCGGAGGCATGTTAAGATATATAGATAGTTTTAAAGATTTTCGCCTAATAAACAAATATGCTACAAAAGTAAATATCGTAAATAAAAAAGGAAAGTTTATATTAGAAACAACAGGCCTTATTAGGAGAGAATATAAAGAAATACATTTAGCTTTCCCAATGGTTCATGGTAAAAATACCGAAGATGGTGCCATTGTAGGATATTTAGAGACCTTAGGTATTCCTGTAATCGGTAGCGATATATATTCATCAGCAGCTTGCCAAGATAAAGTATTTACAAAAGAAATACTAAGAGCTAATAATCTTCCAACTATAGACTATGTCGATTTTACTGATATAGACTATAAAATGGATAAAGAAGATATATTTAAACAAATAGATAAATTAACATATCCACTTATAATAAAACCCGCTAGATTAGGAAGTAGTATTGGTATCGAAGTAGTTAATCGCAAAGAAGAGTTAGAATCATCAATAGACAAAGTACTTCTAAACGATGAGCGAGTACTAGTAGAAGAATATGTAGCCAATAGAAGAGAATTCAATATGTCTGTATTATTAAGTAAAGGTAAATTAATAGGCTCTGTTATTGAAGAAATAGAGAAAAAAGAACCATGCTCTTATTATGATAAATATCATAAAGATGATGATGACTCTAAAGAAGAAGATTCATTCAAAAGAACATATCCCGCTAATATATCAAAATCACTAGCGGAAGAGATAGAGAAAACTAGTAAGAAGGCTTACAAGGCATTAGCTTTATCCGGAGTAGCAAAAATAGACTACATATATGATCAAAAAGAAAAGAAACTATATATAAATGAAATAAACACCATACCTAATTTCTTTTCACATCACTTATTTGATGACAAAAATATTGACTATAGAGAATTATTAGGTATTATGATTAAAGAGGCAATAGACAAAGTAAATAAAAAAGATACCATGATAAAAACAATAAATGATAAAATGTTTAAAAATGTAACAAGTAAAGATATAAGGAATATGAAATAATGTATGGTTATATTAGTGGTACAGTAAAAGAAATAGATTCAAACTATATAATTATCGATAATAATGGTATAGGATATCTAATTTATGTACCAAATCCTTACGTTTTTATCATTGGTAAAGAATATACTGTATATACATATTCCAATATTAGAGAAGACGAATATACATTATATGGCTTTAAAACTAGAGAGGAAAAAGAACTATTCTTAAAACTAATATCCGTAAAAGGACTAGGCCCAAAGATGGCCCTTCCAATGCTTGCAACTGGATCAACTTCCTTAATCGAAGAAGCAATAGAAACAGAAAATATAAACTATCTAAAGAAGTTTCCAAAAATAGGAGATAAAGTAGCAAGACAAGTAATATTAGATTTAAAAGGAAAATTAAATGTAATAAATACAGGTTTATTTGCCAGAGAGGATCATTCAAAAGAATTAACAGAGGCATTATTAGGATTAGGCTATAAACAAGCCGATGTTAAAAAGATAGTTTCAAAGGTAAATTCTTCTCTTCCAGTAGAAGAGCAAATAAAAGAAGCCTTAAAATTATTATTAAAATAACACTTCAAATAATATGAAGTGTTTTTTCTATATTTTGTAAAGTAAAATCAGTAAAATGTAAAGTGTCTACATAAAGAAATATATTAAATATACCAAATGTAAATTGACAAACATAAATAATTGAAGTAGAATAAATGATAATTTAACAGGAGGTTTTAGTTTATGAAAAAAATAATACCATTTATTTTAATAATAATATCAAGTATAAGCGTAGTATCCGCTAAAAGTATTAATGATTTATATAATGAACTAAACTCTCTAGAAACTAAAAAAAATCTATATAACTATCTAACAAGTGACGAAATAAATAATATACTAAGTGCAAGTCTAGATATAGAAATCGTTATAGATACCTTAAATGATGAAATAAATGATATAAACAAAAATATAGAAGCAAAAGAAAAAAACATAGACAAACTAAATGAAGAAGTAAATAATTACTTAGTATTTAACCAAATAACAGGAGGAGAAAATATATACTTAGAATATATTTTTTCATCAGAAGACTATACCGATATGATATATAGATATATGGTAGTAGAGAGGCTAACAAATTATAATAATAATTTAATAGAAAAGTTAAATAAAGAAATAAAAGAATTAAATACAAAGAAAGAAAAACTAAATACCAAAGTAATTAAACTAAATAGCCAAAGAGAAAAATATAAAGAATTAGAATTAATGCTAAAAAGTATCGGAACATATAGCAAAGATAGTATAACAAGTACTATCGATGAAGATATAGAAAGAATAAAAAAAGAAATAACTACCTATCAAAATCTAGGCTGTACTAGATATATGAATTTAAATACATGCCTAAACATAAGAAAAAGTAATAAGCTAAACTATCCATTAAATAAAGGCTGTGTAAGTAAAGATTATGACATATCAAGTCATAAAGGAATAGACCTAGCATGCAATAAAGAAGGAACAGAAGTATATTCTACCGCAAATGGAATAATATCATCAATAACATATAAATCATCATGTGGTGGCAATGTAGTATATATATATCATAATATTAATGGCAAACCATATACAACCATATATGGCCATTTATTAGAAGTAAAAGTATCATTAGGAGAAATAGTAGACGAAAACACCATCATAGGTTTAGTAGGGGGAGAATCAACCGCCACCATAAATGGAGGATACGATAGTTGTACTGATGGGGCTCACCTTCATTATGCAGTAGTAGAAGGCTATCATATAAATGATTTTAGTATATATACATTAAACCCAAGAAATATAAATACTTATCCAGAAGTACTAAAAGGATACTTCAGAAGATAAAAAAATAAAAAAAGATTGACAAAACAATAAAAAGAGTATATCATATACGACTAACAAAGGACGTTATATGATATATTCTTTTGTTTAGGGGGTTTTGATTATATAATTAATATTCTAGATCACTAATTTTAATCAAAAAATAAACAAAAGACCAAAATCATGTTTAAGAAGTTATAGTCTTTTGCATAATTATAATGGAAAGGTGATATAGAATGAAAAAATTAAAATTATTCTTATTTGCTCTAACACTAGTCTTTATAACAAGCACTACTGTTTTAGCAGAATCAAAATGGGATACAATACAGCCAGTAAAACAAACAACATCTGATGGTATAGATATTGAATATCAAACTAAAGTAGAGTTTGAATATGATTGCTGGTATCAAGGAGAAAAACTAATTTGCGACGAAAGCACTAAGTTAAATGTCGATATTTCTGTAGATGTTATAATAACTATCCCAAGTAATTACGAAAAAGATACTATTGTAATTGCTCCCGAAGTACTTCAAGAACTTGCAAGACAAAATCAAGAACAACTGTTATTAGAAAACGGTGAATATTTACAATTAAATAATTCACTAGAGCCAGGAGATAATATCAAAGTAAATCTAACAATTATAAATAATTCTAGATATACATATACTTATGATGAAAAATCATTTGATATATTTCCAGTAGAGAATACTACATTTACAAGAGGAGAAAAAAACACTACATTTAATGGATTAAACATAGGTGAAGACTATATAACATATCGTCTAGCTAATCCAGCATTAAAAGATTTAGGATTAGATAAGAACCATAAAGTTACAGACGAAAATATAGATACCGCTTTAAAAAAATTAAAAGATACTAATGGTAACCAAAAATATCCAAACGGTATTAATGATTTAGCAAAATATTATGTAGATTACTATAATACAAAATATAATACCAATCACACAAGACTAGATGAGTTTAGCTATGGAGTAATAAGAGAAATACTAGGATATAATGATACTATCGAAAGAGTTAGTAGAAATATAGGAAAATTTCCTACCTTATATAATGCTTTTCAAATATACAAAGATAAATTCCTACAAGATAATCAAGGAAAGATAGCATATCAAGATGATGTATTAAAATATGCCGGATTTACTGGTAGAGATGCAACTGAAATATTTGCTAATTTTGCCAAAGATGAATATAGCAAAATGTGTGGTGAAGAAGTAACATCATTTGATACAATGTGTGAAGAAGCCCAAAATGAATTCTTCGCTAATTATGGTAATGAAATGTCACCATATATACTAGAAACAAACGAAGATATCTTAAATTTATCATACAATTACTTCTATAATAAAAACTTTTCACTAGGATTAGAAGATGATGAAGTAACTGATGCCGATTCAAATAAATATTCTATTGGAGAATATATGAGAGATGAAGATAAAGGCGAAGATACTATAAAAGAACAAATAGGATTATTAGAAAGCAATACAGCAAATGGCTTAAAAATGACTTTTTATATAAATGGAGCCTATACATGCAATGCTTACTTAGGATATAACTTCATGATTAATATGCAATTATCATATAGTGCCTTAAAAGGAGTTTTAGTGGTAAATCATGTTGATAGCGATGGCAATAGACTTACAGAAGAAGTAACCACTACAGATTTAGTAGGCAATGAATATACTACTGAAAAGAAAGATTTTGAGGGATATACATTTATCACAGTAGAAGGAGAACCAATAGGAACATATATAGATGGAACAATAAGAGTAACATACTACTATGATAAAAACACTGGAACAGGTAACATCGAAGTATTACCACCACAAACAGGCTTTAACGGAAGCAATATAACTACCACAAACGTAGAAACCATAACATTATATAAAAAAGAAGAAAGGGAATTAATATAATTCAGGGGGAACTATAATGAAAAAAATAAGTAAGATATTATTAGCAGTATTAACAATGTTTACTATTAATTTAGCAAATATTAAAGCAGATGAAATAAAAGTTGCTAGAATAAATGACACAGACTATACAAGTTTAGATGAAGCAATAAATGCCGCTTCTGATGAAGCAACAATTGAATTACTTAATGATGCTGAAACAGCAGGTATGAATCTTAACAAAAATATCATTATTGAAGGAAATAATAAAACCATCACTTTTAATGATAAGGGAATAGCCCTATGGGGAAAGAAGTTAACATTTAAAAATACAATTATAACAATGACAGGAGTAGATTCTACCCCATATACTGCAGAATGGAACTGGCAAGCAATTTGCGCTTCCAAAAACTCAGAATTAAATTTAATAAATTCAAATATGACTATGGATGGAACAAATACCGATAATGCTAATGCTCATGCAATCTATTTTACAGGTAATGATAAATTAAATTTAACAAATTCAACATTAAGCATTAAAAATTATAACCAAGATGCCTTAGAATGGGACGGAGGCGATGGTGGATATAATATTAATTTAATAGATTCAACATTCACTTCAGATCACAATCGTTCAGGCTTTACTGGAACATTTGTAGTAAAAGCTGAAAATTCAAACATAAACGTTATAAATAATACTGGTAATGGTTCAAATGGTTCACATTTTGAATTAATAAACTCATTAGTAGATTTCTCTAGTAATGGAAGTCACGGCCTATCAGCAGGTAATTTAACAATTAATAATTCAACAGTTACTGCAAATAGTAATGGTGGAAACGGAATCCATGTAACTGGAAAATTAGAAGTAACAAATAATTCAACAGTAACAATTGCTAACAACGATTGTCATATTTCGAGTAAATGGACTTTTCCAGGAGCACTATATATTGGTGGAAATGGAATCATTGATAATACTACTAATTTAACAATTAACAACAATAATGGCTCAGGTATTTATATAAAAGAAAGAGCAGAACTAACTCTAGAAACAGGCTTAATTACAAAGAATATTGCAGCAATATTAGGTCAAGGCGGTGGCATTAATAATCACGGAACAATAAATATTAGCGAAGGTGTAGAAATAAATAATAATAGTGCTGAAATATCCGGTGATGATATTTATAGTGAGGGAGTAATAAACCTACCTGAAGTAATTAAAGATAGAAAACTAATCGAAGTTAGAGAAGATGAAAAAGAATTAAATGATTGTAATCATACTATCAATGGTTGGTATGATGATAATGAAGAGGCAAGATGGGAAGCACATGCAGAAGATCCATCTGATAACTATATAAATCAAGTAAACAAAGGTATCTACGAAGGGATTTTCTCTATTAAAGCAGCTCATGACGACAAAGGCACATTAATAATAAACTATGTAGATAGCGATGGTAATAAACTTACAGAAGAAATAATTACTGAAGGAAAAGTAGGAGAAAAATATACTACTGAAAAGAAAAACTTTGAAGGATATACATTTATTACAGTAGAAGGAGAACCAGAAGGAATATATACCGAAGAAACAATAAATGTAACATACTATTATGATAAAAACATTGGAACAGGTAATATTGAAGAATTACCACCACAAACAGGTTTTAATGGAAGCAATATAACTACTATAAACGTAGAGACTATAACATTATATAAAAAAGAAGACTAAATAAAAAATGTCAGAAATTTCTGACACTTTTTTATTTAAAATTTTCTATATAATCCAACAGCTTTACCAAGAATAGTAGCTTCTTTTAAAATAATAGGTAACATATAATCATTTTCAGGTTGCAATCTAATATAATCCTTTTCTTTAAAAAATCTCTTAATAGTAACTTGATTTTCCTCATCCATCGCCACAACAATATCACCATTTTTAGCAGTATTACATCTTTCTACAATTACAATATCCTTATCATATATACCTGCATTAATCATAGAATCGCCAGATACTCTGATAGTAAATACCTCTTTTCTCTTAGGAAGCAAGTAAGCAGGAAGACTAATAACTTCGTCAGGAACCTCGATAGCCTCAATAGGATTACCCGCTGTAACTTTACCAAGAAGTGGTACAGTTATAACATTTTCTTCTTTAACCTCATATTCATTAGGTACTTGAAGTTCAAGAAGATGATTACTTCCTTTTCCTCTCTTTAAATATCCTTTTTCAATAAGCTTTTGTACATGTACATGAGCAGTAGCAGGTGAGCTCAAACTAAAATGAGCTGATATCTCTCTAATAGAAGGAGGATATTTTTTATCTGCTGAAAACTTCTTTATATAGTCAAGTATATCTCTTTGTCTTTTAGTTAATTTAGATTCATTTTTTTCTTTTACCATAAAATGCTCCTTTCATATATAATGTTAACACACAAAATGTAAAATGTCAAACAAATATTCGCTTTTTACAAAAACATATATTGACACGAACATTAGTATGTGTTATACTGTTATTGTAAGAAAGGGATGATAGATATGGAAATTCTAAAGAAAAACAAAGGAGTATTAGTATTTTATCTACTATTAGTAGTAGTAACATTAATAGTAGTACAAAGAAATCAACAAAATCTTAACATGGAGAATCGTTATGTCTATCTCACAGGCAACTAATATACCATAGTGAAGTACTTAGATAGTGCTTTTTATTATACCCAAATATAAAACAATATCCTCTCAATACACATTTTTTCAATTTCACTTTTCAAAATAAAAAAAATGTATTATAATATATATAACAGAAAGAAGGATAATATGAACGATAAAAAAGCAAATAAATTAGTAGTAATATCTGCTATATTCTTAGTACTATCAGGGGCTGTATTATATTATATTTTCGAAAAACAAGGATATGACAATAAAGGAACAAGTAATTATATAAATTATAACGTAAATGATTATATAGTAACAACACCAATAATATTTAGTGATTATAATGACTTTTATAGTAGTATAAATGTATCAAAAGTAGAAATAAAAAACATTGATAGTAGCATTACAAAGGATTTTATAGACGAAGAAAAAGAAATAATAAATTATATTTCAGGATATTATAACGAAATAATGCCAAAAGCAGATTATGTTCCAATTAATACCGCTACTAGCAATATTAAAACTCAAATAAATGGTGCTATCTTATCAGTATTTTACCAAATGAATATAAACTTAGATGAAAACTTATTTGATGATAATATAAAAAGTTATAATATTACTACCAATATAGATCTAGGTACAGGTAGAACACTAACTACTGAAGATCTATTAACTAAATATAATTATACGAAAAAATATATTGCCGAAAAAATATTTGAAGAAGACGTACTTATAGGCAATGGTGAAGTAGTTACAGACAAAAATACTAATATATCATTAACTAAACAAGATGTAGAAAGAAGAAAAGAAGAGTATGTAGAAAGAATAACTTCTGAATTCAATAATATAATTAAAGTGTATATAGAGAATAACTATTTAACAATAGTTTATGATAAAAAAGAACTAAACGACTTATTCTTTGATAATAAGTTCGATACCGATATAAAAATAAGATATTTAAAATAACAATTATAAGGAGGTGATTGGTATGAATGAAAAACAAATGTATGAAGTTAGAGTACTCCCACTAGTTAAAGAAGTGAAGAGAAAAGGAAAAACAAGCCTATTAGTGGATAATCTTACTAGCGATGAGACAAAAAACATGTCTTGCGAGCCAAGAATGTTATGGGACTTTGAAGATAAAATTTATTTTGCAGAAATGCCTCTTACTTATCGTGGTAGTAGTGTAAATGATAAACTTTTCTATATTTACAACGAACTAACCGAAGAAGAAAAACAAAAATATCTAGAAAGAACCACTATAATTAATGTTACAATTCCTAAAGTAGTGGGCATATATGATAAAGAAAGAACAAAAAAAGTAAAGAAAAGAACTAAGAAAGAAAACAATTAGTTCTTTTCTTTATGCCTGTACATATATTTTAATGGTGATAAACATGAATAATATCGATCCAGATAAATATAGAAAATATTTAATTTCAAAACAAAACAAAGAAGACAACAAATTAAAAAAATATCTAAGAGGATTACTAGTTAGAGTAGTTATAGTTATAATATTATTTTTATCCTTAGCCATCGCCTGTAAAAGCAATGATAATTTAAAAAATAAAATTCATAAATATTTGTATACTGAAGATATATCATTTACTAAAATAAAAAAAATATACAATAAATATCTAGGAGGAATAATACCATTAAAAAAAGAAGTAAATACCGAAAAAGTATTCAGTGAAAAATTAAAATATAATAACATATCCATATATCATGATGGTATAAAACTAGAAGTATCAGACAACTACTTAGTACCAGCATTAAAAGAAGGCATGGTATTATTTATAGGCGATAAAGATAATTATGGCAAAACAATAATAATAGAAGATTTAAATGGCATATATTATTGGTATGGTAATATAAGTACTACTTCCCTAAAATTATATGATTACGTCGAAGAAGGCTCATTTATCGGCGAAGCAGATAAAACACTATATATGGTCTTCAGTAAAGATGATAAATATCTAAATTATGAAGATTATATTAAGTAAAATAGAATTCCATTACACATTCATAATAATAGCTCTAGGTTTCGTATTAGCAGGATACTTTTCCAACCTAATAGTATTTACAAGCATTATCATTATTCATGAATTAGGACATATTATTACTGGCTTACATTTCAAATATAAATTAGATAAAGTAATTATCTATCCTTATGGAGGTATGACAAAATTCAATACCATAATCAATACCAATATCAATAAAGATATATTAGTAGCCATATCAGGTGTAATAGTACAATCAATCTATTTTATCCTAATAACAATTTTATATACTAAAGGTTACATAAGAGAATATATTTATAATCAATTTACAATATATAACAAAAGCATTCTTTTATTTAATATACTTCCAATTATTCCACTAGACGGTTCCAAAATAATAAACCTAATTCTCTCCAAATATCTATATTATAACCTATCAAATAAACTAACAATCATCATATCGTTTATAACCATTATAATAATTTTAATAACTAGAATATACGAATACAACTATAGTTTCATTATAATATTAGGACTACTAATGAAAAACATTTATGATTTCTATAAAAATTTAGAATACATATATAACAAATTTATCTTAGAAAGATATTTATATAAAATAACATATCCAAAGAAAAAAATAATAAAAAACAAGAAAAAAATGTATAAAAACAAATCCCATTACTTTTATATAAACAATCAATTATTAAAAGAAGATGACTATTTAAGAAGTATATATAGCAAAAGATAGTATAAATTTAATAAAAAACACAACAATTGTTTGACTAATACATATTTTTATGATAAAATTAATATTGTTTTAAAGACCTCGAGTTGAAATTACTCAACCACATTGAAAAGGTAAAAGTTCATAAATGACACCTTAAGAGTGAGTCTTAAAATATAATGTAAGGAGGTAAGAAAATGAAAGCAATTATTGAAACTGGTGGAAAACAATACTATGTTTCTGAAGGAGAAACTATCTACGTTGAAAAACTAGAAGGAAAAGAAGGAGACAAAGTTGTTTTTGATAAAGTCTTAATGGCTAACGGTGTAGTAGGTAATCCTTATGTTGGTGCTAAAGTTGAAGGAGTTATTGTTAAACAAGGAAAACAAAGAAAAATAACTGTATTCAGATACAAACCAAATAAGAAGTCTACTAGAGTTAAAAAAGGACATAGACAACCATATACTAAAGTAGAGATTAAAAAGATCAAATAAGGTGGTTTTATGATTAAAGTAAAACTAATAAAAAATAATAATCATATTAAAAAGATTATTATAAAAGGACATGCTATGTATGCTGATTATGGCAAAGATATCGTTTGTGCAGCTGTATCTAGTACCATTATAACATCAATTAACGCTTCTTTATCTATAGATAATGAATCATTAATATATGATGATAAAAATGGTTTAGATATAGAAGTAAAGAAAAATGACATTGTAACCACAAAAATTATCAATAACATGATAAATAATTTATATGAATTAGAAAAAGCGTATCCTAAAAATATAAAAATCAAGGAGGAAAATAATGAGATTAATACAATTTAATATACAATTATTTGCCCACAAAAAAGGTCAATCATCTACTAGTAATGGAAGAGATTCAGCTGGTAGAAGATTAGGAGCTAAAGCTTCTGACGGCGAATATGTAAGTGCTGGTTCTATAATTTATCGTCAAAGAGGAACTAAGATTCATCCTGGAACAAATGTAGGTAGAGGAACAGATGATACTCTATATGCAAAAATTTCTGGATATGTTAAATACTCTAGACTTGGTAAAGATAGAAAACAAGTAAGTGTATACGAAACAAAATAAATTTAACTAAAAAATATTGACAACAGTATAAATTATTGATATAATTTATATTGTCCTGGGGAATTAGCTCAGTTGGCTAGAGCATCTGCCTTGCACGCAGAGGGTCAAGGGTTCGAGTCCCTCATTCTCCACCATTCGGGAAGTAGCTTAGCTTGGTAGAGCGCTACGCTTGGGACGTAGAGGTCGCAGGTTCAAATCCTGTCTTCCCGACCATTAGAACAAACTAAAAATAAACATCTCATGATGTTTATTTTTTTACTCCAAGCTAAGCCGTGCAGGCAGATGCTCTAGCCCTTAAATATTCTTTTATAATTATTAAAGTCAATATTTTTTAATTAATATTTATTTTATCATATAAACATAATAAATCTTCACTTTTAATAGCAAAACCACAGCCATGATCATTAGTTTTCCCATATCTCTTTTCATCTAGATAAATACCAACTTTAATTACTATTTTAATTTTTCCATTTTCTAATAAATTCAAAAAATCATCAAAACTCTTTAGTTTAAAAAAGTCAATTTTATAATATTTAAAATAGTTCCAGCCATTTATTTGATTTGTCCAAGCATTAACAATTGCTAAATAATTAAGCTTTAATAGAACTCTTTCCCTTATATAGTCAAACGACCAATATATTTCTCTCTCAACAAGTTTAGAATATTTATTATAGATACATAAATATATTTTATTATCTTCTCTATCAACATCAATACGATATTGATATTTAACCCCAGCAAAATTAAGCTTATCTCCAAAGGCCTCAATATATATTACCTTATAATTTCTATCACTCTTGCATGGATAGCCATAATTATTTTTTAATCTTTCTATTTCAAATAAATCTTCCCCATCAGGAGTAGCATTAAAAAGCGTAATTGCGCTTTTACTATATGCTCTTCTAGTTTTAATTTCAATACCATAATAATCAGGTACAGAAAACTCATTTTCAGATAATTTAAGCTCATTTTCAAATGTTCTACCAATAGAAGAATAATTATTATTAATCCCTTTTATATATCCTTTCTTTGAAATTTTTAAAAATTCTTTCTTTAATTCAACTAATTTTTCTAATGTTACATCACAAATCATATCTATCCTCCATTCTTAATTTAGTTTCTATAATAAATTAAAACAAGACAAATGTCAACTAAAATACTAAAAAAATAATCACTATTGCTTTATACAAATATTTATGATACATTAATAATAAGGATAGGTGATTTAGTGAAAGAAAACAAAAAAACAAACATCTTAAGTACCATATTAGTATTTGGCTTATTAATAATATTCTTTGGCTATAAATACTCAAATAAAGTAGAGTATTTATGCCTAAAAGATAATACATATAAAGATACTAAAATAACTAAAGACATGATAACAAAGTGTACATCTAGAGGTAGAACAAACAAAAAATATATAACCAAAGAATATGATATAGTAGGTAAATGTTTAAATATCAATAAAAGAAAAGAAAGATTAATATATCCATCTGATATAGAAATATGCAGTGAAGATAGAGATATAACAACAATAGAGTTAACTGATGAATTAAATTATTATAACCATTCAGAATCAACATCTGATAAAGAAATATATTATACATTTTATGTAAAAAACAATATGCTATATGTAAAAGGCAATAACAAAGATGATAAATTATTATTTAATCAAGAAAAAGTAGATAAAATAGCTAAGAGGACATTTTCTTCTACTGGTGATAGTAGAATACTAATTCTTACTACCAACGGTAATGTATATATATCAGAAAAAGATCCAAGTTATGATTTTGACTATAATAAAGATTTCTATTTCTGGAAGCTAAAAACATCGAGCATAGTAGGATTTGAATTAATAAACAATAAAGAACATACCCAAAATAGTGAATTATATGGTATAACTAAAGATAACAAAAAAATAAGAATTGAAGAAGAGTATAAATAACTCTTCTTTTAATTTAACAGTTGACTTACAACTTCATATTTAGTACAATTAAAATGTGATAAATATGAAGAAAAAGATAGCAATAATAATTTTAATTCTAATACTACTAACACTTACATTAACCCTAGTTAACATAAGTACTTATAAAGCATATCATAAAAACTATTTTTACATGGATACTTATATTGATATAAAGTTAAATACCACCAAAAATAGAAAAGAAATGAATAAAATATTTGAAGACATAGACTATTTATATAAATCCTATCATGAACTAACAGATAGATATAATAGCTATAACAATGTCATAAATATTTATTACCTAAATGAAAAACTACCAGATAATGAAGAAGTAGAAATAGATCCAAGATTATCCGACATTATAAATTTAGGAATAGAATACTATGATAAAACAAACGGATTATTAAATATAGCAGCGGGAAATTTAACCGAAGTATGGAAAGAATTTATAAATACATGTGAAAAACTACCATTTAATGAAGAATTAAATAAAAATATAAATATTAAAGATATATATTTAGAAAATAATATCTATAAAAAACAAAATAATATCAAATTAGATTTAGGTGCCATAGCTAAAGGCTATACAACAGAACTAGTAGGCAAATATTTAGAAGATAATAACATTCACTCATATATCATAAATGCTGGTGGTAATGTTAAAGTAGGAAAAGCCTACAAAAAAGAATATTACAAAATAGGAATAGCAGATCCCCTTAATCCTAGTGATATATTTATAAAATTAAATATAAATAACAAATCAGTAGTAACATCAGGAGACTATCAGAGATATTGCACTATGGATAATATAAATTATAATCATATAATAAATCCAAATACAAAATATCCAAGTAACTATACGCATTCAGTATCAGTAGTAAGCTCTAGTTCCTCTTTAGCAGACATATACAGTACTTATCTATTCCTATTACCAGTAGAAGAGGGCCAACTAATAGTGGATAATACAGATGATATAGAGGCTATATGGTATATAGATGAAAACAACATTGTCAAAAGCAGAGGCTTTAATTATGAATAAAAACGATTTAAAACTAATACTAATATTATTACTACTAATATCACTATCACTTATAATAATAAATAAAACAAAGAAAGAAGGAACAACCGCTATAGTATATTATGAAAATAAAGAAATACTAAAAATAGATATGAATTTAGATAAAGAATATACTGTACAAGGTTTATTAGGGGATGTCATCATAGAAGTAAAAGAAAACAAAATAAGAGTAAAAAAAGAAAACTCTCCTAATCATATATGTAGCAAAGAAGGATATATAAGTGATAGTTCTAGGACATTAGTATGTTTACCTAACAAAATAATAATAAAAATAACAAATGATAATACAGATGATAAACTAGATGGAGTGATCTACTAATGAAAACAAAAGATATAACCATAATAAGTATATTAACCGCTATGAGTGTAGTAATAGGCATAATAGAAAGTTATTTTACCTTTTTAGGAGATATAATACCAGGATTAAAACTAGGATTAGCCAACGTAATAATACTCTTTGCTTTATATAAATATAACTTTAACCAAGCCCTAATGATATCAATAATTAGAGTATTTATAGTAGCCCTAATAAGAACAGGCTTTGGTTTCAATTTTCTTTTCTCTTTAGGAGGAGCTCTTCTAAGTATCATAGCTATGTCATTAGTAAAGAAAACAAAACTATCAATAATAGGAGTTTCCATAGTAGGAAGCATATCACATAGCATAGGACAAGTACTCATAGGAATACTAATATTAAATAATCATAATATTATTTATTATTTACCATATCTATTATTATTTTCAATACCAACAGGAATATTAATAGGAATAATAGCTAAGAAATTAATAAATAGTACAAAAAATATAATTTAGGACTAGAAAAAAAATATAAAATATTTTATAATATATAAGGAGGATACAAAATATGAAGAGAAAAATATATTTAATGGGGTTAATAGGACTATTACTATTAACAGGATGTTCTAAAGGTTATAAAGAAGGAACATATACAGGTACTGCTATTGATACATATGGAGGAGAAAATACCGCTACTGCTATTATAACAATAGATTCAGCAGGTAAAATTACCGATGTAAAATTAGATACAACTTATACTACTAAAGATGGAGTAAAAACTACTAAAAAAGCATTAGGTAGTGATTATGGCATGTATGGAGTAGAATATGGTAGTACCATAGGAGAATGGTATCAACAAGCAGAAGCATTAGAAAAATATGTCGTAGACAACCAAGGAATAGATAAATTAACATTAAATGAAGACGGAAAAACAGATGCAGTAAGTGGTTGTACTATTAAAATAGATGCATTATATAGTGCAATAAATAATGCTTTAAATCAAGCAAAGAAATAATATAAAAGTATTAAAGACAAACTAAGACATATATTATACTAGGTGGTAAAGTGAAAAATATAATTAAAACAATTTCCTTACTAGTATTAGTATGTTTTAGTTTTTTTTATACTGATAAAGTAATGAATATAATAAATCAAAAAGATCCCCTGATGATAAAAATAGAAAGCCTAAAAGAAGAATATGAAGTAGAACCAGTAAATGCTATGCTAGATCAAGATACAATAATACCAGGTATAAATGGTAGACAAATAGATGTATTAAAAAGCTATGAAGAAATGAAATCATCAGGTATTTTTAGAGAAGAATTATTAGTATATAAAGATCTCTATCCAAGTAGTCTCTTGTCAAATAATAAAGATAAATATATAATAAAAGGAAATAATAAAGAAAATAAAGTGTCATTAATACTAATACTAAATATAAAAGATATAGATAATATTAAAAATAATAATATAACACTATTTATAAATCATAAAGATATAAATATAAAAAATATAACTAAGTTAAAAAATAAAGAAATATATACTTATGGCAATAATGGTATATATACTAACGAATTATTAACAAATGATAATAGTATCATAAATAGAATATCTAATAATGAATCTAAATATTGCTTATCAAAAAATAAAGATAATACAGTATTAGAAGTATGCAATAAAAATAATATGTATACAATTATTCCTAATATAATAGGAGATTATACTGAGATAAAAAATAATATATCAAATGGTAGTATAATACTTATCAATAATACCAATAACTTAAATATAATAATAAAATATATAAATAGTAAAGGATATAATATAGTTCCATTAAGTAATCTACTTAAAGAATAGTTATCCTCTTAAGCCTAAGGTCTTAAGAGGTAAATTGGAGCCAAATTATTTGTCTCCAATTTAATTATTTTTGCTTGTTTTAACTCTCAATATATTTAGTGAATATCATCTTTAACTAAACTATGTATAAGTAACCTTAACATTTTTAAAGTTACAACTTTATCATATGTATTTAAAGGAATATTACAAAGCATTGCCATATGTTTATTGTTCCACTCATATATATAAATTAGCAGGACTCTAGTCCTGCTAATTTTTTCTTCTATTAATACCAATAATTGAGGATACTATTGCTATTATAATAAGAATTAAATAATAAATTAAAGAAAGATAAGTAAAATTTTTAGAAATAAGATTAATAATTAAAAATAATATTATCCATGCCATACCATATTTTAATCCTTCAATATAGCCTTTATTATTAGAACTCTTACCTAAAATATAACTACCTATAAAAATAGAAATAATAGGTATCAATAACTCAGTTATTTTAAGAACATTCCCCATAAGAATATTAAAATAATTAAGAATAGTAATAATAATAGTACTACCTATTAATATACATAAAGTATATATAGAACTTTTTAAATATTTAAACATAATATCACCAATAAATAATATGAATATGTATAAAAAAATATACTATCTCTCATAATTATAATGGTGATAAAAATGATAATAGTAATAATTAGAACAATATTCTTTTACTTATTTATATTTTTAATATACAGAATAATGGGTAAAAGAGAAGTAGGACAACTAAGCATAACTGATTTAGTAGTATCTCTTTTAATAGCGGAACTAACAGTAATAAGTATAGAAGACTATGAAAAAAGCATGTTATATTCTTTAATACCTATAATAGTACTAGTATTACTTCAATGTATCTTATCATATTTAAGCTTAAAAAAGCCTAAATTTAGAATATTTTTAGAAGGTAATCCATCAGTAATAATAAAGGGTGGTAAAATAAATTATAATGAAATGTTAAAGCAAAGATATAACCTAGATGATTTATTAGTTCAATTAAGAGACAAAGGCTATAGAAGTATTGAAGAAGTAGAATATGCTATTTTAGAGAGTAGTGGTACCTTATCTGTATTTCCATATGAAACAGGTAAAAGCCCTTTACCATTACCATTAATATTAGATGGAGATATACAGGAAGATACCATAAAACATCTAAAGAAAGATAAAAAGTGGGTATATAATTTTTTAGATAAAAAAGATATAAAATTAGAAGATGTATTCTTTGCCTTTTACAAAGATCGAAATATATTTATCATTAAGAATGATGATTTACTATAGTCATCATTTTTTTGATGTGCTATAATATTATTAGAGGTAATAATATGGAAGAAAAAATAAAAAAGTTAAAAGAACTCATCGATAAAAGTAATAAAATAGTAGTTTTCACTGGAGCAGGAGTATCAACAGAAAGTGGTATACCAGATTTTAGAAGTAAAGATGGATTATATAATCAAAAATATGACTACCCACCAGAATTAATACTATCTCATGATTTCTTTATAAATGATCCAGAAGAATTCTATAAATTTTATAAAGACAAATTAAATTCATTAAATGCCATACCCAATATTACACACAAAAAACTAAAAGAATTAGAAGATAAAGGTAAAGATGTAACAATAATAACCCAAAATATAGATGGTCTTCATAGTAAAGCCGGTAGTAGTAAAGTATTAGAATTACATGGAACAATTATGAATAACTATTGCACTAAATGTCATAAATATTATGATGCTAATTATGTTTTTAATAGTAGTGGCATACCAAGATGTACCTGCGGAGGAACTATCAAACCAGACGTCGTATTATATAATGAACCTCTTCCTGAAGATGTATGGGAAGAGGCTATTAGAGTGGTAGCTAAATCAGATCTAATGATAGTTTTAGGAACGTCTCTTAGAGTTTATCCAGCGGCATATTTAGTAGACTATTTTCATGGAAATTTAGTTTTAATAAATCGTAGTTCAATTGGCCATGAAGATAAAGCCAAACTAATAATAAACGATAAATTAAGCAATGTATTTAGTAAAATATAAGTACCAAACAAAAAAATGGTACTTTTTTATTAATACTTTCATAAATTATTGTGAGGGGTGATATCTTTGTCAGCATATAAGGAAATAGTAACCAAAGCAGTAGTAGGTAAAGGCAAAAAGTATTATCGTAATACTTATACAATAAATACTGAGTTTGCACCTAATACTGTATTAGGATGTTGGGTAATAAATCATAAATTTGAAGGACATGAAGTACATGGAAAAATTGAAATAGATGGTTCCTTTGATGTTAATTTATGGTATTCCTACGATAATGATACTAAGACTTCAGTAATGACCAAAAATATACCATATAGAGAAGTTGTAACAGTATCACAAAAAGCTGAAGCTGATTCAAGTAATAAGGATATAATTGTAAGAAGCTTAAAACAACCTAGTTGTATCTCTGCTAAAGAAAAAGATAATAGTATAATAATAGATATCGAAAAAGAACTAGGAGTCGAAATAGTAGGGGATACCAAAGTAAAAATAGCAATCGAAGAAGATGAAGAGCCGTGGGATGAAATACCAGAAGAAGTAACAGAAGAAGATCTTAAAGACATAGAAGATAATGTAGATCCTGATTATCTTAAAGAAGAGAAATAATTCTTCTTTTTTTTTAAAATATATACGCAAGATATTATTTTTGATGTATAATAATATTGGTGATACTATGAAAGATAATAAAATAGATGATATATTAATATTAAAAGACTATAATGAAATATCAAAGTTAACTACTGAAGAAATATTAACAAAATATCATACTAAAGAAGAAGGATTAACTAATAAAGAAGCCCAAAAAAGATTAAATAGCAATGGAAAAAATATCGTTATAAAAGAAGTAAATAGAAGTATATTTTACTTTATATTTAATTCGTTAAAAGAAGAATTTATCATAATACTATTAGTTTTAGCAGTAATAAACTTCTCTTTAGGGGATAAACTAGGTTCTTTAGTAATCGTATTAATAGCTATAATTAGTATACTTATCAGAGTACTAGAAGATTATTCAGCATATAAATTTAATAAAAAATTAAGAAGTAAAATAGTATCAACTACTAAAGTAATAAGAGATAATAAAGAATTAGAAATAAAAGTAGAAAATGTTGTTATAGGGGATGTTATATCTTTAAATGCTGGAAGCATAATCCCAGCGGATTGTATTGTTGTAAATAGTAAAGATTTATTTGTTAATGAGTCTGTTTTTACAGGAGAATCAATTCCCGTAGAAAAGAAAGAAACTAATAAGAAAGAATATGACAACTTATTTGATATAAAAAATGTCCTATATATGTCTTCAAGCGTCATAAGTGGTACTGCGAAGGCCATAGTGGTAAAAACAGGCTTTGATACATATTTAGGTAAAATTGGTAAAGAAATAAATACCAAAAAAAATATAACTGCATTTGATAAAGGGATGAAAGATATTACTAATATGTTAATAAAGTTCATGGTAGTAATATGTCTTATTATTCTTTTAGTGGATGGAATAATAAGAAGTAATTTTACTGAGGCTATTCTTTTTGCCTTTTCCGTAGCGGTAGGAATAACTCCAAGTATGTTACCAATGATAGTTAATGTAAATTTAACCAAAGGTACTAAAGCCTTAGCTAAAAAGAAAGTTTTAGTAAAACATATTGAATCCATTCAAAATCTAGGGGCTATTGATACATTATGTACTGATAAAACGGGTACACTTACAGAGAATAAAATAGTACTTCAAAAATATATTGATGTATTAGGAAATGAAGATAACAGTATTTTAGAGTATGCCTATATAAATAGTTATTATTCTTCAGGTATGAAGAATATCGTTGATAGAGCAATAATGATTTATGGTAGTAAACATAATTTAGATAATATATTACCAAAATATGAAAAGATAGATGAAATACCATTCGATTATAATAGGAAGGTAATGAGTATAATCGTTAGAAATAAAAATACCTATCGCATGATAACTAAAGGTGCCATGGAAGAAGTATTAAAAAGATGTACCAAAGTAAAAGTAAAAGGTAAAGAAGAAGATTTAACTAAAGAATTAATAGACATTGTTACCAATAAAGCTAAAGAAATGGCCACTTCTGGTATGCAAGTTCTAGCTTTAGCAGCTAAAAAGACAGAGAAGGGTGTTCTATCTTTTGATGAAAACAGTGAAAAAGAAATGACATTTATTGGTTTTGTGGCCTTTTTAGATTCACCTAAAAAAGATGTCAAGAAAGTTATAAATAAATTAAGAAAGTATGGTGTAAAAACAAAAATATTAACCGGAGATAATCCATATTCAACTACGATGGTAGCATCATTAGCGGGTATTAATAGTGATGAGATATTAACTGGTGCCGAAATAGATAAATTAAGTGATAAAGCCCTATCAATAAAAGTAGAAGAAATAGATGTATTTGCCAGATTAAATCCCATCCAAAAAGAAAGAGTAGTAAGAATACTAAAAAGTAATGGCCATGTAGTAGGTTATATGGGAGATGGAATTAATGACGCACCATCATTACGTCAAAGTGATGTTGGTCTCTCAGTAAATACCGCTACAGATATTGCTAAAGAAACAAGTGATATGATATTACTTGAAAAGAGTTTAGATGTTATTTGTGATGGAATAATTGAAGGAAGAAAAGTATATGGTAATATCATAAAATATATGAAAATGGCTTTAAGTGCAGATTTTGGAGATGTATTTAGTATAATGATAGCCAGTATCTTCTTGCCATTCTTGCCACTATTACCAATACAAATGTTATTTCAAGATTTTATATATGATTTTTCCCAAATAGGCATACCATATGATAATGTAGATGAAGAATTTATAACATTCCCTAAAAAATGGAATACAAAAGGAATAGCTAAATTTATGATAGTAATGGGAATAACAAGCTCTATAATAGATGTACTAGCATTTCTTACATTCTGGCACCTATTAGGCTATAACAGTATAGACAAAGAAAGTTATTTTCAAACTGCTTGGTTCGTAACATCATTAATAACAGAACTTATGATCATCTATAATGTTCGTACATCGAAAGTTATTTTTAATAGTAGGCCATCAAAAGTATTATTATCATTAACATTACTATCTAGTATATTAACAATAGTAACCCCAATATTATTTCATAATATTTTATCATTCCATTTTGAAATATTGAGTATTAAGTTCTATCTATATTTATTATCTTTAGTAATTTTATATGTATTAATAGTTAGTATTGTAAAAAGAATATACATCAAAAAGAATCATGAATGGTTATAATATATTATCCTCTTAAGCCTAAGGTCTTAAGAGGTAAATTAGAGCCTAAGGTCTCTAATTTAATAATTTTCTTAATAAATTACCATAAAATAAGGAAAAAAGGTATTTTTTAGTTGACTTTTCCATATTATTATAATATAATTAACAAGGAAACGGAAAGAAGATTAATTTATCTCACCTGATTACTTAAGTAATAGGTAAAAAGCCAACTTAGAAAATACAGATGTTTTTAAATAGCTTTTTTATAGATAAATGGATACTTCTTTAAGTATTCATTTTTTTGGAGGTGTTAGCTATAGCTACTTTAAAGGATAATCCTATCAATGAACAAATTAGATGTAAGGAAATGATGGTAATTGGACCAAACGGTGAACAATTAGGAGTAAAGTCTAAACAAGATGCACTTACTTTAGCAGGCTATGCTGGTTTTGATTTAGTTCTAATGAGTGATAGTGGCAATATGCCAGTATGTAAAATTATGGACTATAACAAATTCAAGTATGAAAAGAAGAAAAAAACAAAAGAAGCTCAAAAAAAGCAAAGAGAAACAATGATTGAAACAAAAGAATTTAGACTATCTGTTAAGATTGATGTTCACGATTTTGAAACAAGAGTAACTAATGCAAGAAAAGCTTTAGAAAAAGGTAATAAAGTAAAAGCTAGTATTAGATTTAAGGGTAGAGAAATTACTCATCCAGAGCTTGCAAGAGATGTTTTAGATAGATTTTGTGAAAAAGTTAGTGATGTTGCCGATATTGAATACAAGCCTAAAATAGAAGGTAGAGTAATGCATGTCGGATTAATGCCTAAAAAATAGAAGGAGGATATTATGACTAAACTTAAGAAGAATAAGATGAAAACACATAAAGGAACTAAAAAAGTATTAAACATTAGACAAAGCGGTTCAATCAGCAAATCAAGACAAGGTGTTTTACATAATACAGGAAAGAATAGTGCTGCTAGAGCTAGTAGTAAGAGACAAGGAACTAGTTTAAGTAAGGCTGATTACAAGAGAATTAAAGATATAATATAGGAGGCAAAGTATGACAAGAGTTAAAGGTGGCACAGTTGCACGTGCTAGAAGAAAAAAAGTATTAAAAGAAGCAAAAGGTTATTTTGGTAGTAAACATAGATTATATAAAACTGCTCATGAGCAAGTAATGCATTCAGGAAACTATGCATTTAGAGATAGAAAACAAAATAAGAGAAACTTTAGAAAATTATGGATTACAAGAATAAATGCTGGATGTAGAGAAAACGAAATTTCTTATTCAAGATTTATCGATGGATTAAATAAAGCTGGCGTTACAGTAAATAGAAAAATGTTAAGTGAACTTGCAATTGATAATAAAGAAGCATTTGCTGATTTAGTAACAATCGCCAAAGATGCATTAGCAGGAAAAACTTATACTCCAAAAGCTGTAAAGACTGAAGAAGTAAAAGAAGTAAAAACTGAAACTAAGAAACCTGCTGCTAAAAAGGCTACTACTGCTAAAACAGCAACTAAAACAGAAACAAAAAAGACAACTACTACTAAAAAAACAACAACAACTGCAAAGAAACCAGCAGCAAAAAAAGAGACTGCAAAGAAAACTGAAGAAAAGTAATATTTCTTCTTTTTTTTTGTTTAGTTTTTTGGTATAATTTTAAAGAGGGCAGTGATAAAATGGACACATCAAAAATAAGAAACTTTAGTATTATTGCACATATTGATCATGGTAAGAGTACTCTTGCCGATCGTATTTTAGAATATACTGGTGAAGTAGATAAAAGACAAATGAAAGACCAATTATTAGATAATATGGATATTGAAAGAGAAAGAGGTATAACCATAAAACTAAACGCTGTAAGATTATCATATAATGGTTATATGCTTAATTTGATAGATACACCAGGTCATGTTGACTTTAGTTATGAAGTATCAAGATCTTTAGCAGCATGCGAGGGAGCTATTTTAGTAGTAGATGCTACTCAAGGTATTGAAGCTCAAACACTAGCTAATGTCTATTTAGCACTAGATAATAATTTAGAAATAATACCTGTAATTAACAAAATAGATCTTCCTAGTGCTGATATACCAAAAGTAGAAAAAGAATTATTTGATACTTTTGGTTTTAAAAGTGAAGAAATAATCAAAGTATCTGCCAAAACAGGAGAAGGAATCCCATTATTAGTAGATGCAATTATAAATAGAGTACCATCTCCAAAGTTAATAGAAGATAAATTAAAATGTTTAATATTTGATAGTTATTTTGATTCCTATCGTGGAGTGGTAATTTTAGTTAGAGTAGTATCAGGAAAAATAACTAAAAATACAAAAATAAAAATGATGACTACTGGTGCCATATACGATGTCGTATCTTTAGGTTACCATACACCATTCGAACACGAAACAGAATCTTTAAATACCGGAGAGGTAGGCTTTATTACCGCATCTATAAAAAGTTTAGAATCAGTTAAAGTAGGCGATACCATAACAGATGCCACTGACGAAGCTAAAGAAGCATTGCCAGGTTACAAGCCAATGAAACCAATGGTTTATTGTGGTATTTATCCAATAGAATCAAATAAATATCCTAACTTAAAAGAAGCAATTGAAAAATTAAAACTAAACGATGCCTCATTAACATTTGAGCCAGAAACATCAAGTACTTTAGGCTTTGGCTTTCGTATGGGATTTTTAGGCCTATTGCATCTAGAAATAATTTCTGAGAGAATAGAAAGAGAATTTGGTATTGATATAATAGCTACTACTCCTTCAGTAAACTATGAAATAGAACTTACTGATAGTAGTATTATATATATTGATAATCCTAGTATGATGCCAGATAAAGTAAAAATAAAAAGTATTAAAGAGCCATATATTTTTACAAATATCTTAGTACCAACAGAATATATAGGGCCAATAATGGAATTATGTCAAGATAAAAGAGGTATCTATAAAAGTATCGATTATTTAGATAATACAAGAGTAAATATTCATTATGAATTACCACTATCAGAAATAGTATATGATTTCTTCGATAGATTAAAATCATCTACCAAAGGCTTTGCTTCATTTGATTATGAAGTAATAGGTTATAAAGAAAGTGAATTAGTAAAAATGGATGTTATGTTAAATGGTGAAGTAGTAGATGCCTTATCATTGATTGTCCATAAAGATTTTGCCTATGCAAGAGGTAGAAAAATGGTTGATAACCTTAAAAATATCATTCCAAGGCAATTATTTGAAGTACCAGTTCAAGCAGTAATAGGTAGTAAAGTAATTGCTAGAAGTGATATTAAAGCTATGCGCAAAGACGTTTTAGCCAAATGTTATGGAGGAGATATCACAAGAAAGAGAAAACTCCTAGATAAACAAAAAGAAGGTAAGAAAAAAATGAAAACCATCGGTAAAGTAGAAATACCAAGTGAAGCATTTTTAAGCATTTTAACCGATTACAAGAAAAACTAATATAATATACTAGAGGTGGTTTTATGAGCAGTAACAAAAACTTAACAAAACAAATAAAAAGAAATATATTAAATAACAATTGTGATTATGATATCATATGTGAATTATTAGTTGTTAATCCAGAAGAAGTAATATCAGGTATTCTAAGTTCTTATCTATATTTATTTAGAAACATAGATAACATTACCAATAGAGATTTATTAAAGGACTTAAATACTATTTTAAATAACTATATAAAAAAATATAAAAACAAAAAAACATTAGAATTAGTATATAATAAAATAGAAATATTTTTAGGAAATTTATCCAAAAGCTTTAATTTAGAAGAGTTAATAAATTTAGAAAAATATATTTCATTTTTAGTGGATATTCAAAATAAATGCCTAATAAATAACCAGAAAAAAGCTAAGGGTGATAAATATAACTTCATACTATTTCTAATGTTTGAAAAAAGAGATATAGAATTACTAGAAAGATATATAGATATAAATATGAAAGAATTATTAATAAACAATAATATATTACCTTCCATATTTATTAGTATATTAGAAAAATATATAAAACTAGATGAAGATAATGTTATAGATATAAAATATTATAATCGATTAATAAATATATTTTTAAGAGGCAAAATATATGATAAATTATCTAATTCCAAAGAAGAATATCTAAAAATATTAAAAACATCTAATAAAGATTTCGTATGGAATTTAATAGATAAAATAGAAAACGATGCATATCAAACAAAAGAAGAATTAGAAAAAGATTATAACGTATCATTTATAATACCAACATATGAAGAATATAAGTATTTAAAAGATGGAAATATTGATTTAACTAGTGAAAATGTTTTTACAATTGATAATAAAGATGATTTATGCTTAGATGATGCAATGTCTATAAAAAGAAATAGCGATGGTACCTATACATTATTTATTCATTTAGCAAATCCAGCGGCAATTATACCATACATGTCAAACACTATGAAAGAAGCATTAAAAAGAAATCATACAATCTATTTAGCTAATGAAAATATTCCAATATTTAACAGATACTTATCTGACAATATACTTTCACTATTACCAGGTAAATCAACAAATGCATTAACCATCAAAGTAAAAGTAGCTCCAGATTATTCCCTAGATATAAATTCATTAGAAATAGTACCAACTATTGTAGAAAACAAGCACAAACTAACATATCAAGATGCCGAACAAATAATTACAACTGGCGGAGAACTATATAATGAATTAATACTATTATCAAAAATATTTGATCGTCAAGCAATAGATAATCCAAAAGTAAGAGCATATCATAGGATGAAAGAAAAAATAAGAAATAAAAATAATATTGAATCAGAAGCTCCAATAGCACACATGATGGTTGAACAATGTAATGTTTTTGCTAATAGTACTATAAATATTATTGATAAAAGAGATAAATTAGACCTAATAATGCCGTGGCGTGTACAACGAGAAGCAGATAGTAAAATAATAAGTGAATACTTAGAAGAAGGAAACTTCGATACAAACAATAAAAGTTTTAGAAATTTACTTAAAGATTATATGATGAAAAGCAAATATTCATATGAAAATATAGGCCATGAAGGATTGGGTATAGAAGGATATGTAAAAATATCTAGTGCTGCTAGACGTGCTATGGATGACTTGGCCATATATGCTCTATATGATTTATATATAAATAGAGCAATGGATGATTTAGATGCTAAATATTATTATTGGGAAAGAGAAATAAAATATTGGTGTGATTATGCCAATAACAAAACAAGTGATAATATAACTTTTTCTCAGCAATACAATTACCTATATAGTAAAGGAAAAATACTAGAAAGAAGGAAGTAATATGAAATTACCAGATATAAAAGAAGCAAGAGTAAGAACTAAAAACAAAACAGAGGTACTATATGACAAATATAAAGTACCATCATCAGTATGCCATATAGGGCAGGGTAAGACTTATAGTATATTAACCTATGGTTGTCAAATGAATGTTCATGATAGTGAAAATATCAAAGGAATCATGGAAGATTTAGGCTATAATGAAGAAGAAAATTATGAAAAAGCTGATGTTATTATTCTAAATACTTGTGCCATAAGAGAAAACGCACATAACAAAGTAGTAGGTATTCTAGGAAGAATAAAAAAACTAAAAGAAGATAATCCAAATATTATAACAATAATAGGGGGTTGTATGCCTCAAGAAGAAGGCATATCAAATATGTTAAAAGATAAATACAAATGGGTAGATATCGTTCTAGGAACTCACAATATCTATGATATACCAACACTCTTAGATAATGTTACAAAAGAAAAAAAACAAAATATAGAAGTATATTCCATTGAAGGAGAAATTATTGAAAATCTACCAGTAAAAAGAGATTCAAATTATAAAGCATGGGTAAATATTCAGTATGGTTGTGATAAATTCTGTTCTTACTGTATAGTACCATATACAAGAGGAAAACAAAGAAGCAGATTACCAAAAGATATTCTAAAAGAAATAAACAGTCTAAAAGAAAAAGGATATAAAGAAGTAACATTACTAGGTCAGAACGTAAATGCCTATGGAAAAGATCTAGATATAAATTATACTATGTCTAATCTATTAGAAGATACAGCCAAAACAGGAATTGATAGAATAAGATTTGTAACATCACACCCATGGGATTTTTCTAGTGATATGATAGATACAATAGCAAAATATGACAATATAATGCCATATATTCACTTACCAATTCAATCAGGATCAGATAATATTCTAAAGAAAATGAATAGAAGATATACCATTGAGGAATACAAAAAACTATTCTATGAACTAAAAAATAAAATAAAAAACGTTAGTATAACTACCGATATTATCGTAGGATTTCCAAATGAAACAGAAGAAGACTTTCAAAAAACATTAGATATATATAATGAATTAAAATATGATTTAGCTTATACATTCATCTATTCACCTAGAGAAGGAACTCCCGCTAGTAAAATGGAAGATAGTGTACCATTAGAAGAAAAAGAAGAAAGATTACAAAGACTAAATAAAATAGTAAATAAATATGCAAAAGAAGCCAACGAAAAATACTTAGGAAAAACAGTACCAGTATTACTAGAAGGCTACTCAGATAAAGGTGGTAAATTAATGGGTTACACTGATACTATGAAATTAGTAAATGTAGCAGCAGACCCATCACTAATAGGACAAATAAAAAACGTACTAATAACAGATGTAAAAACATGGTCTATGGAAGGAGAAATAGTAAGTGATAGAAAGTAGTATTGAAAATCTTTTCACTGAAATAAATAATTCTAATGAATATAAAGAATATATAAATATAGTAAATATATTAAAAGAAAACAAAGAAGTAAATAATCTCATTGAAGAAATAAAAACTTTAGAAAAAAAAGCTACTAAGCTAGAATATGAAAAGAATAAAGAATATATAGAAATAGACAAACAAATAGAAGAAAAAACAAAAGTACTAAATAGTAACAAAGAGTACCAAGAATATTTATCAAAATTAAAAGCATTCAATAATACTCTTCTAGCATCATCATCTTTATTAGATGAATACATAGAAGAAAAAGTATCAATCTAAAATAAAACGACGAAAGGTGAAATGTGAGACGATATAACAAAAGAGTTATCAAATGATAACTCTTTTACTTAACACCAAAATCTTCATCTTCTACTTCAATAAGTTTTAATATTTCATCAGTAGTAGTAAAACCAGCTAATACCTTAAATAACCCATCTTGAAGCATAGTAATAACATCTTTATTATATACAAGTTTTCTTAGTTCTTCTTTTCTCATACCAGCAGATATAGCATCCCTAATATCTTGATTAATCAAAAGAACTTCTTGAATAGCAATTCTACCATGATAACCATGATTACAATTAGGACATCCTGAAGGATTAGCTTCAAATACTTCAGTTACATCAATACCCAAAACAGTTTTAAATAAATTCTTCTCAGTAACAGTAACAGCCCTTTTAATCTTACATTTATCACATAACTTTCTAGCAAGTTTCTGAGATACAATACCAGTTAAAGCAGAAGCAAGTAAATATCTCTCAACATCCATATCAAGAAGTCTTTCTATAGTATTAAGAGAATTATTAGTATGTATAGTAGATAATACCAAATGACCAGTAATAGAAGCTCTAACAGCAATTTTAGCAGTTTCAGAATCCCTTATCTCACCAATCATAATAATATTAGGATCTTGTCTTAAAATACTTCTTAATACAGTCGCAAAGTCAAGTCCAATATCACTATTAACCTGTACCTGATTAACTCCTTTAATATCCATTTCTATTGGATCTTCAACAGTAATCAAATTAGATCCTTCAGTATTTAGCTTCTGTAAAAAAGAATATAAGGTAGTAGATTTACCAGTACCAGTAGCACCAGTAACTAATATAATACCATTAGGAAAATTAAGCATCTTAAGCACCTTATTATAATTAGTTTCACTAAAACATAAATATTCAATACCTTTAAGACTCATAGAATAATCCATAATTCTTATAACAATCTTTTCCCCTCTTTTAGTGGGTAAAGAAGAAACACGCATATCCAAATCTTTACCATTCATTTTGTCTTTAATAGCACCATCTTGAGGAAGTCTAGTTTCAGTAATATTCATACCAGCCATTATCTTAATTCTAGTAGTAATATTTTGTTTAATTTCCATAGGTAAAAAGTAAAAATTATTTAAAACACCATCAATTCTATATCTAACAACAATACCATCATCAGTAGGATCAAAGTGAATATCACTAGCACCCAAAGAAACACCATTAAGCAAAATAGTATTAACAGCATTAACAACAGGCATCTTAGTAAAATCAATATTCCTACTTTGATTATTAGTAGCCATATTATTACGTTGCATCATATTATTATTGTTAATATTATTAGCATTAGGATTAATCATTTGCGCTTGATTATTCTGTTGCATAATATCCCTCTTTTCATTCTTTTTATTCCAAAAGACTAGATTTTATTCTATAAATATTATATAATATAATTAATTAAATAGCAATAGTAAAAAGGTGATAAAATTGACGAAATTAGGAAGAAAAGGATTTATGTTAGCAGAAGTAGTAGTGGTATCAGCAGTAATATCTACGGTATTAGTAACAATGTATATAGCTATAAATAGAGTATCTTCTGCTTATGAAACAAGAAATAGCTATTATGATATAGATGCTTTATTCTTCGCAGAAGAAATAAATGATCTTATTAAAGATAAAGAACTTCAAACAGATTCCAATCCCAAACTATCATTAGGGGACTTATCCACCGCATATCAAAGCTTAGGCTATAAAGCAAACGGCTATTATATTACGCCATCAACACTAAATAATACTATTGAAGGCAAACAACCCCTAAAAGATTTTATGTCTTACTTAAAAAGCAAATTAAGTAATGATAATAACTATAAATATATAATAGTATCAGAACTATGTACTCCTGATGACGATTGTCGTTACTATGCCTTAAAAGTAAAAGTAGGTGATAACAATGGTTAAGTTAAATAAAAAAGGATATTTAGCAGTAGAAGTAATATTAGCTTCCGTAGTAGCAGTCTCTATAGCGGTATTCCTAATAGATCTAACAGTAAAAATGGTTAATAAAACTAATGATAACTATACAAATACCTTATTTCTTACAGACAAAGCACTAATTACCAATCACCTTCGTAAAGAAATTAAACAAGATATTATACAGAATGGTAAATCAAATATAAATAACATTGGAGAAATTGAAAAAGCAACACTTATTGATGACTATACATGTGAATTAAAGTTTAAAAATTCTAACGTTACTTCCAATATAAATATAAATTCAACTAAAGACACAATTACATATTCCTCAGAATACTCAGGATACAGTAAAACAATAAATAAAGATATAAAATATAGCGATATTAATATAAAAACATGTAAAAAAGAAAATAACTATTTAATTATAAAAATAAATTTCGAAGATATATTTACTACTAATAATAATAGAGATATTGAAATAGTATTATATAATTCGACAAAATAATTAAAAATATAGGTATATACTATTTTTGGTGATAAAATGAAAAAGAAAATCAAACAAATAGTAGTACCTATTTTTTTATCAGTATTATGTGGTTTTATATGTGGAAGACTAATGTTTAGCATTTATGAAGAAAAAGGTAAAAACATTCTAGAATTAAATACCATATATTTACTTAAAGATAATTCATATAACGATTACGATAGTATGAAAGCAAGTAGTCTAAGTAATAACTATATATACTATGAAGACGAAGGAAAATATAATACTATTATTGCCATAACCAAAAATAAAGATAATATAGATAAAATAAAAAAAACATATAATAAAGAATTAACCATTATGGAATATCTATTAAAAGATGAAGAAATGAACAATAAATTAGAAGCATATGATTTAGAACTAACTAAAGCCCAAAAAGATGAAGATATAAAAGAAGTAATAAATAAAATGATAAACGTATATAAAGATAAAGAAGACGTAAAAATGATTAAAATTAGTTGACAATTTATAATTTTTAATATAGAATTATATATGTAGCAACGGAGTAGTACTCAAGAGGCTGAAGAGGCGCCCCTGCTAAGGGTGTAGACCGGGAAACTGGTGCGAGAGTTCAAATCTCTCCTGCTCCGCCATAATGAAAATCAAACCCGAAAGGGTTTTTTCTTATATATGAAGGTGATATTATGTTTAAAGAAGAATTATCGTTAGTACCACATTTACCAGGATGTTATCTTATGAAAAATAAAGATAACATCGTAATATATGTAGGCAAAAGTAAAAACTTAAAAAACAGATTAAGTTCTTATTTTAATAGAGAACATACAGGAAAAACAATGATGCTAGTAAGAGAAATAGATCATTTTGAATACATAGTTACCAATACAGAAATGGAAAGCCTATTATTAGAAATAAATCTAATAAAAAAATACACTCCCAAATATAATATTTTATATAGAGATGATAAAAGCTATCCTTATATAGAACTTACTGATGAAAAAGTACCAAGATTAAGAATAATAAGAAGAATAAACGTCAAAAAAATAAAAAACAATCTCTTTGGACCATATCCCAATGTTGGAGCAGCTCGTCGTGTAGTAGAAATACTAAATAGAGTTTATCCTCTAAGAAAATGTAATACCTATGAAAAAAGAGAATGTCTCTATTATCATATAGGGGAGTGTTTAGGTTATTGTACCAAAAACATAGATGAAGAAATAATAAAAGAAATGAAAACAGAAATAATATCATTTCTTAACGGAAATACCAAAGTACTTACTAACAAATTAAAAGAAAAAATGAATAAATATTCCAATAATATGGAATACGAAAAAGCCTTAGAATATAAAGAACTATTAAATTACATAAATATAACTACCGAAAAACAAAAAGTAGATTTAGATGATAGAGTAAATATAGATGTAGTAGGTTATTATAGTAAAGATAATTATATAAGTATCCAAATACTCTTTATAAGAGGCGGAAAGCTATTAGATAGAAATAGAAATATCTTTCCTATGGTCGGCGATGAAGAAGAAGAACTATCTAATTACTTATTAAATTTCTATAGTAAAAACGTATCAAATACCAAAGAAATATTAGTACCAAATAACATAGATACCAATACATTCAGTGAGTTATTTAATATAAAATTTATAACCCCAATAAAAGGAGAAAAGAAAAGAATATTATCTCTAGCGGAAGATAATGCTAGAATTTACTATGAAGAACAAATGACATATATCAAAAGAGACGAAGATAAAATAACTAATGCCCTAAACGAACTTAAAGAAAAATTAAATATCCCAAGTGCTGATCGAATAGAACTATTCGATAACTCAAATCTATTTGGTAGTTTTAATGTTTCAGGAATGGTTGTCTTCAAGATGGGAAAGCCATCAAAAAATGATTATCGTAAGTATAAAATAACTAATGATGTAAATGACGATTATGGAACAATGAAAGAAGTAATTTACAGAAGATATTTCAAAGTATTAAAAGAAAACTTAGAAATGCCAGATTTAATCATCGTAGATGGAGGTATCGGCCAAATAAATGTAGCTAGAAAAGTAATATCATCATTAGGATTAAAAATCGAAGTATGTGGCTTAAAAAAAGATGATACCCATAGTACCAATATGTTACTAGGCAAAGACCCATTAGAAGAAATAAAAATAGACAAACAAAGTGATTTATTTCTATTACTTACTAAGATGCAAGATGAAGTTCATAACTATACAATTAGTTATCATAAAAACATTCGTAGTAAAGGAGCTCTATCTTCAGTATTAGATAATATCGAAGGAATAGGGGAAGTAAGAAAAAACAAATTATTAAAGAAATATAAAACAATATCAAAAATGAAAGAAGCCCCTTTAGAAGAATTAGAAGAAATATTACCAAAAGATATAGCAATTTCATTTAAAGATTTCCTAGAAGAATACGATAAATAAATAGAGTAGTCAATAGATACCATTTTTTAATAAAATAGTAATATTTATTAAAATTTTATTAAAAAAATAAGGAAAAAACTCCTAAAATATTGACAAAATCATAAAATGATAGTACAATCATAATCGGTACATTTTGTTGGAGAATATTAGGTATTGGGACCACTTAATATTCAAAAACTAACTTATAAATAAAAGAAGGAGAATAAAAAATGAAAAACACATTTATGCAATCAAAAGAAACAGTTGTAAGAGACTGGTATGTAATTGATGCAACAGATATGCCTCTAGGTAGAGTAGCTAGTAAAGCCGCTACAATGTTAAGAGGAAAACACAAAGTTACATATACACCACATGTTGACTGTGGCGATAACATTATTATTATCAATGCAGACAAAGTAGCATTAACAGGTAACAAATTAGAAAATAAGATGTATTATGACCATTCAAGATATGTTGGAGGTCTAAGAGAAAGAACTGCTAAAGAAATGAAAGAAAACTATCCAGTAGAAATGGTAGAAAGAGCAGTAAAAGGAATGCTTCCTCATAACAGATTAGGAAGACAAATGTATAAGAAATTATTCGTATACGCTGGAAATGAACATCCACATACAGCACAAAAACCAAAAGTAGTAGATATGGGAGGTAATAAATAATGGCTAAAGAAAAAAGAAGTTTCTATGGAACTGGTAGAAGAAAAGGTTCAGTAGCAAAAGTTACATTAACTCCAGGTACTGGTAAAATAACTGTAAATGGAAAAGACGTTCATGAATATATGCCTTATGAAGTATTAGTAATGGACTTAAAACAACCATTAGTAGTAACTAAAAATGAAACTACATTCGATGTAAATGCTAGTGTATCAGGAGGAGGTTTCTCAGGACAAACTGGTGCAATCAGACTTGGTATTACAAGAGCATTACTAGAATACGATGCAGGTAATGAAATGAATGAAGATTCATATAGAAAGACTCTTAAAGCAAATGGATTTATAACTAGAGATCCAAGAGTTAAAGAAAGAAAGAAATATGGTCTTAAAGGTGCTAGAAGAGCTCCACAATTCTCTAAGAGATAATATAATAGAAGTTACATTTATTGTAACTTCTTTTTTTATAATATAAAATATGATTTAGTATTTTACTATTTTATAATTAAAATAATATTAAAATCTAGCTTTATATGATATAATGAACATAGGAAGTGATAAAATGGATAATGAAAGAATAATTAAACTACAACACTTTTTTTCAGTAGATGTTAAGATAAAAAAAGAACTATTTGACATTGCTCCACAGTCTCTAGATGGGTATATGGATGAAGTATCAGTTAGTAAATATACAGATAAGTTAAATGATTCACTTACATATATATTTAATGAATTAAAATGTGTTACCCTAGATATCTTTGGAAAAGACTCACATGTCTTCAAAAGAATATGCTTGTTAGAAAAAAATACAATGGAAAGTTTTTATAACTGTGGTTTTGATATAAATAAATTAAAATCATTTTATCAAAAATATATAAGTAATATGGATCCAGCATTTATTGATAATGTAAAAAATAAATGTGTTGGTTATGCCTTTAGCGGTACTGGTCCTATAGAAACAGCATTATCAATAAATGAAATATTACATTTCATTCATTCATATATCGTTAATAATGAAAAAATATTACAATCATTACCATTATTAAATGAGAAAAATAACAATTATAATTACCCTATAAGTTTAAGAGGTATTAAAAATCCTATGTTTGAACAAATATTTAAAATGTTTCCAAATGATTTAGATTGTGGATGGACTGATATGGTAGCAATAAATGATAGAAAACTAATAATAATGGTTAGAGATAGGGGACATGCTTTGACAATAGAAGTTACATTAAATAATAATATAGCTAGAATTGAATATTTTATTCCTAAACTTTGTAATATTGAAATGATTAATAATTTACCTGGTGTTAATAAAGTAAATAAAAATAGTATTGGAGCTACTGGCGTTATAGAAACATCTATAAACACTTTACCAGGAGTATTATTTGATTTTATTTCTAAAGTTCCTACTGATTCCGATATGGTTATTAATTTTGAAGAAACAAAAAGCAATAGAAGAGGTATTTAATTACAAAAGTTATGTAAGTTGCATTTATTGTAACTTCTTTTTTAATATAAAAGTGTCAAAAAATAAGTAAAAAAATAAGTACTTTCTTTACATTTAATTATGTTTCTGCTATGATTAAAAAGTAAGGAGAGTTGATAATATGACAAAGTATGTATATGCCTTCACCGAAGGAAATAAAGATATGCGTAATCTATTAGGAGGTAAGGGTGCTAACCTAGCAGAAATGACTAATTTAGGCCTTCCAATACCTAAAGGATTTACCATTACTACAGAAGCTTGTATAAATTATTATAAAGAAAGTAAAAAAATATCAAAAGATATTGAAGAAGAAATATTTTCTAATATAAAATTATTAGAAGAACAAATAGGTAAAGAATTTGGCTCTAATGATAATCCATTGTTAGTATCTGTAAGAAGCGGAGCAAGAGCTAGTATGCCTGGTATGATGGATACAATTCTAAATCTAGGATTAAATGATATAAGCGTTGAAGGTCTAGCTAAGAAGACAGGAAACGAAAGATTTGCCTATGACTCATATCGAAGATTTATTCAAATGTATTCAGATGTTGTTATGGAAGTAAATAAATCTTTTTTTGAAAAAATAATAGATGAAGTAAAAAAAGAAAAAAATATAACATATGATACTGAACTTACAGTAGAAGATTTAAAAGAATTAGTAAAAAGATTTAAAAAAGTATATAGCAATCATATGCATGGAGAAGATTTTCCACAAGATCCAAAAGAACAACTAATTGGAGCTGTAGAAGCTGTATTTAGATCGTGGAATAATAAAAGAGCCATTGTATATAGAAGAATGAATGACATTCCAGGAGATTGGGGAACAGCAGTTAATGTACAATCAATGGTTTTTGGTAACATGGGAGAAAACTCAGGAACAGGAGTAGCCTTTACTAGAGATCCCGCAACAGGTAAAAAAGGTATTTACGGAGAATATCTAATAAACGCTCAAGGAGAGGATGTAGTAGCAGGAGTAAGAACTCCAGAGCCAATTACTAAATTACAAGAAGATATGCCAGAATGTTATAATGAATTTATCCATATAGCAGATAGTTTAGAAAAACATTATCGTGATATGCAGGATATGGAATTTACTATTGAAGAAGGAAAATTATATATATTGCAAACAAGAAATGGAAAAAGAACTGCTAAAGCAGCCATAAAGATAGCATGTGATTTAATAGACGAAAATATGATAACAGAAAAAGAAGCACTATTAAGAATAGATGCTAAAAGCTTAGATCAATTATTACATCCAACATTTAATGATGAAGCTCTAAAAGAAGGAATAGAAATAGGAGAAGCCCTTCCTGCATCTCCAGGAGCTGCTGCTGGTAAAGTAGTATTTACAGCATTAGATGCTAAAAAACAAGGAAAAGGTGGCAAAGGAGAAAGAGTAGTACTAGTAAGATTAGAAACAACTCCAGAAGATATAGAAGGAATGACAGCTTCTCAAGGAATTTTAACAGGTAGAGGTGGTAGGACATCACATGCTGCTGTTGTAGCACGTGGTATGGGAACATGTTGCGTAGCTGGTTGTACTCAAATGAGTATCAATGAAGAAGAAAAATATTTCATTTTAGGTGGATATACATTCCATGAAGGAGACTATATTTCAATAGATGGAAATACCGGAAAAATATATAAGGGAGATATAAAAACAGAAGAAGCCACTGTAAGTGGAGACTTCGGAAGAATAATGTCTTTAGCAGATAAATATAGAACACTAGGAATCAGAACAAATGCCGATAATCCAAAAGATACCAAAAAAGCCATAGAATTAGGAGCAGAAGGAATAGGATTATGTAGAACAGAACACATGTTCTTTGAAGAAGATAGAATACCAAAAATAAGAAAAATGATTCTTTCAGAAACATCAGAAGAAAGAACCAAAGCATTAAACGAATTAATACCATTTCAAAAAAGTGACTTCAAAGCTATGTATAAAGAACTAAAAGGCATGCCTATGACAGTAAGATATCTAGATCCGCCACTTCATGAATTCTTACCATCGGAAGATGAAGAAATAATATCACTAGCAAAAGAAATGAATGTAACAGTAGAACATCTAAAAAATAAAATAGCAGAATTACATGAATTCAATCCAATGATGGGCCATCGTGGATGTAGATTAGATGTAACATATCCGGAAATAGCAAAAATGCAAACCAGAGCTTTAATAGAAGCCGCTATTGAAGTGAATGAAGAAGAAGGATATGAAATTATACCTGAGATTATGATACCATTAGTAGGTGAAGAGAAGGAACTTAAGTTTGTTAAGGATATTGTTGTCGAAATAGCCGAAGAAGTAAAAAAAGAAAAAAATTCTAATATAAAGTATCATATTGGTACTATGATAGAGGTACCAAGAGCAGCCCTTTTAGCAGATGAAATAGCTAAAGAAGCAGAATTCTTCTCATTTGGTACTAATGATTTAACACAATTAACTTTTGGCTTTTCAAGAGATGATGCCGGTAAATTCTTAGATTCCTACTATCAAAACCAAATATATGAAATAGATCCATTTGCCAAACTAGATCAAAAAGGTGTAGGAAAATTAGTAGAAATGGCAGTAGAAAAAGGAAAAAGTACTAGAAGTGATATCAAACTAGGTATTTGTGGAGAACACGGAGGAGAACCATCATCAATAGAATTCTTCCACAAAGTAGGATTAGACTATGTATCATGCTCTCCATATAGAGTTCCTATTGCTAGATTAGCAGCTGCTCAAGCCGCAATCAATAACGGAGATAAATAATTAATTAAAATTTATAACCAAAAATCCTAGAAAAATCTAGGATTTTTTTGTTTTTGATATAAATTTATATTTAATTAATTTTTATATAAAATTAATATAAAATTTGAAATTTAGACTAAGATATTGATTAATGTCGCATATCTTAGCTTTTTTTATACTTTTTTGCGACAGGAAAAAAGGAGGTGAGAGAGTGCGAAATCGAATATATTTAAGGCCTGAACTTTATGATTTATCACAAGGAACAAGAATTAAATTTGTAAGGATATTTAGACATTTAACTCAAGATAATATTTCAGATGATTTAGGAATAACTGGAGAAAACAAAAGAAGAACTTTAACTAGATATGAAAAAGGAGATAGAAATCCAAGTAAATCTAGATTACAGGAATTATCTAAGATACTTTTAGTAAATGATAATTTAATTAAACAATATGAATTTAAATGTGTATCAGATATTTTGTATTTTCTTTTATGGTTAGAAGAAATGTTTCCTAAAATTAGAATTGATTTAGGAACAAATGATGAAACAATTAATTTATTCTTTGACGAATGGAATAATATGAGAGATAAAAAACAAAAAATGATAATTAATTATGAAGAATATTTTGAATGGAAGATAAATTATAAAGTAAAGGAAGATAGTAATGAATGAAATAATAAAAATTAAAATTAGTGAAATAGATGATTTTAAGAATCATCCATATAAAGTAGAGTTAGGCGATGAATTAAATGATTTAGTAGAAAGTATAAAATTAAATGGATTATTAGTACTTATTGTAGTAAGAAGAAAAGAGAATGATAGATATGAATTGTTATCAGGTCATAGAAGAAAGAAAGTATATGAAATATTAGGGTTAGAAGAAATAGATGCAATTATTAAAGATTTAAATGATGATGAATCTACAATATTTATGGTAGATTCAAATATGTATCGAGAAAAACTATTACCAAGTGAAAAAGCATTTGCTTATAGAATGAAAATGGAAGCAATGAAGCATCAAGGTAAAACTTCGTGCCATTATGACACGAAGTTAAGAAGTGATGAAAAATTATCAGAAAAAAGTAATGATAGTGCAAGACAAATTCAAAGATATATTAGATTGACTTGTTTAATACCTGAATTATTAGAGATAGTTGATAATTCAAGAAAACTAAAAGATAAGCCTAATTTAACTATGGGATTATTACCTGCATTAGAATTATCTTTTTTATCTAAACAAGAACAACAAATAGTATATTCAGTAATAACATATGAAGATGCAACACCAAGCCATTCACAAGCAATAAGAATAAGAAAATTAAGTAAGAAGAAATTATTAACTTTTGATGATATAGATAAAATTTTACTAGAAGAGAAAGGTAATCAACATGAAAAAATATCTTTTAATAAATCTAAGATAATAAGTGTATTACCTTTTGATTTAGTTAAGAGAGATAAAAGATATATTGAGCAATATATTATTGAAGCTATTAAATCTTATAAAACTACTAATAAATAATATTTTTCATTTGTTTAGAAAACTGGTTGATTAATATTATGGTATAATATTTTATTAGGTGAAATGTATGATTAATCTTGAAAAATATTATAAAGAACATGTATCAAAAGAAGATTATTATTATAATTTTTATAATGAATTAATTACAAAAGCAGAAGAAGATAAAAAAGTAATGGAAGAAATCAACTTGATAACCAATGACGATCCATATGATGAGATGGAATATGAAGCATTTGATGATGAAGATGTCATAAGGATTTTGAAAGATTTATGTGAACCATCTCTTGATATTACTACTATAAAAAATACAAGATTGTTTTACTTTGTTCTATTCTATTTACATGATAATGGTTATAAGATAAAAGAATTTCCTAGAATTATTGATAGGCCACCTGAAGACCCATATAAATTTACTTGCAATGATATAAGAAATTTAGCAATCGAAAGAGGGTTAGATCATAATAATACAGTTCAATATATAACTAGAAGAAAAATTGTAGAAAATTTAACTTTTGAAAAAGAAGCAACCATTAAAATTGAAAATAATATTGATAAAATGTTTATGGAAATTTCTACTAGAAATGCAAGATTTGAGAATATGACTATTGATGAGAAAATAAAGGAAATTGCAAATCTTATTGAAAATCTTTTATATGTAGATGGTAATTATATTAAATTAGATTATTCAAAACATTGCTTTGAATATGTAGATGATGAAATAATAAAAAAGTATAGAAAACAAATACAATGTTTTAGACATTCAAGTAATAACGCTTTAGAAGAGAGAAAACAATTTAGCGATGAAGAAAAAGAATTTATAATAGATTATGGTATAACAATTATTAAATTAATTTACAGTTTTAAATAAAAATTATTTTAACTATAATGTGTTAGAAACTAAAACTATTAATCACAAATGATTGAGGCAAGAGAAAAATCTAGTCCTTTTAAATTTTATATATACTAATTTATAAAAATATGGTATAATGTATTTGATGAGGAGGACAATAATATGAGTAAAAAATATGATGAATATATAAATAAAGTTACAAATAAAATGAACAATAATTTTCTAACTGAAGTAATACCAATGGTTCCAGATGTTGATCAAAAATTAGAAAGAGAAATTAGAGATAGAGCAATCATCGAATTGGTAAAAATGTCTATTAGCAAAGGAATGGAATTAACATATGGTGATATCTGTCTAATGATAGATGACGATCCTTCTGAAAAAGAATATGAAAATATAAAAAATGAATTAACGCCTAGAACAAAGTAGTTTGAACTAATCAAATTGTATCTTTAAAACAATGATGGTATAATTATAATCATCATGTATTAACGAGTAAGGTATCAAAACTTTTAAATAATATTTTTTTATAATGATTGGGATTTAATCTATTACCTTTATTGATTGCGGTATATACTATTGAAAGTTGGTAGTAGAAATCTATCCCCTATAAAGACGGTGGCACAAGCAAAACTAAAAGAAAATATATAATCATTAAAAATTCTTTTTTCACTGCAAGCCTGTAGTCTTGCTAGTGTTATTTGGAGCCTGGGTCTCCAAATAAACATTAATTAAGAGAATTTAGAAAAATATAGTATATTTATATTACATTTATTAGTGCAAAAATATAGTAGTACGACTAATAAATGATACCAGTTAAAAATTTAGAATAACTTCATCAAAAGATGGAGTTTTCTTTTACTTTATGATACAATCATATTAGGAGTTGATAAAATGAAAACAGAAAAAATAAAATCAAGTAGTGATAATCTAGAATTAGAAATAGCCCATATAGAACCAAATAGTGAAATAAAAGGAGTAGTACAAATATCCCATGGAATGGCCGAACATAAAGAAAGATATTATGATTTCATGGAATATTTAAAAGATAATGGCTATGCTGTGGTAATTCATGATCATCGAGGCCATGGCGCAAGTGTTAAAAACAAAGAAGATTTAGGCTATTTTTATACTGATAATATAGATTATATAATAAATGATTTATATGATGTAACAAAATATATAAAGAAAAAATATAAAAACAAGAAAATATATCTATTTAGTCATAGTATGGGAACATTAGTAGCTAGAGGTTATATTCAAAAATATGATAATGAAATAGAAAAATTAATATTATGCGGTCCTCCTACTAAAAACGAATTAACAAAATTTGCCATAAAATTATCAAAACTAAGTAATCATACAAATAAACCAAATAAATTATTAAACAAATTAACATTTGGTAATTATAGTAAAGATAAAAGTATAGATAACAGTTGGTTATCTAAAAACATAGATAATGTAAATAATTATAACGAAGATGAATTATGTGGCTTTATATTTACTAGTAATGGTTTTACAAATTTATATAAATTAATGGATAACGCATTTCAAAAAGAAAATTATAAAATGCAAAATAAATCTCTTCCAATCTTTTTAATAGCGGGAAGTGATGATCCAGTTATTCAAAATGAAAACAAGTTTTTAGAACTAGTAGACTTTTTAAAAGAATTAGGATATAAAAATGTAACAAGCAAGTTATATAAAGATTTAAAACATGAAATACTAAATGAAAATGAAAAAGAAATAATATACAAAGATATATTAAAATTTTTAAATAAATAAAAATAAATTTATAACTTATTAATTTCCCTATTAATAATATCACTAGTTTTTTTAAGTGTATCTTTATTTATACCATTATTATCTCCAATATGACTTTTCCATTCTTTGTTAAAAGTATAACTACCATTAGTACATAAAGTTTGAGCAATTAACATAATCCAATTACCAACGGCATTTTGCTCTGTACTAGAAAGATTATCAATTAGTGTCAAACCAATAACAAAAGCAAGGGTAGTAAGAGACTTATCATCAAAATTAATATTATTCATAGTAAATTTTATTCACATAAAGCATAAAATAGTAAAAAATAATCCAAATAAGTTAAAAAATAAAATTATCTTATTGACAGAGAACACTAAAAATGATATACTTAATTTGTTCCTGTTTAAAGGAAAAAATACTAATTTATGATGGACCCTTAGCTCAGTTGGTTAGAGCATCCGGCTCATAACCGGGCGGTCGTAGGTTCGAGTCCTACAGGGTCCACCACTTAATTATTTATGCGGGTGTGGCGAAATTGGCAGACGCGCTAGACTTAGGATCTAGTGGTTCATCCGTGGGGGTTCAAGTCCCTTCACCCGCACCATTGACGAATCTGTTCGAACCATTCGAACTTTTAGATAGATATCAATCAGAAATGATTGATTTTTTTTGATTTTCAGAAAAAATCATAGAAAGGTCGGTGTCTATGATAAAAATAATTAAAGAAGAAATTGAGATTGATGAATCTTTAGTTTCAAGATTAAATGTTATATGTGATTTTTGTAATACAACACCTATCATAGAAAATGGTAGTATTAGGAAGATAGAACATACTAATTTAACTTATATTGAACCACATAGAATTATTATTAATAATAAACTATATCTAGCATTTAATTATTCAAATGAAATCTATGTTCATAATCTTGGTAAAAAGATAAAATTATCAGAACTAGAACAATATATAAAAAATTGCTGATTTAATCAGCAACTTTAATCATCTTTTTAAGTGCATTAAGGAAATCTTCATCTTTGTATAACTCTGTTAAAAATTTTTGAATTTCCTCATCACTTTCAAATTGAACTTTTTTGAATTTTAGTGCTTTGCCGATAGCAACGGCTAAAACCTCATCCAAATTAATACTTTGATTAATATTAATGTTTGCCATGATTCCCTCCTTATAACTAATATTATACGAGAATATTGACATTTGTCAAAATAGTGATATTATATATAACCAATAAATGACAAGCAGTATCCGTCTTTTATTAGAAAGAGAGGTACAACTATGGTCAAAAATAAAAAACAATATAATAATTTAGATTTTAAGGAGTCAAAGATATTAGTTTGAACTAGTATTTTTGACTCCTTTTTTGTGTAAAAGGAGTTGAGTTTTAATGAAAGAAGAAAAGAAAGTAGCAGGACTTTATATTCGTGTATCTACTGAAGATCAAGCTCGTGAGGGATTTAGTTTACCAGAACAAGAAAAGCGTTTAAGGGCTATGTGTGAGTATAAAAATTATGAAGTATATGATGTATATGAAGAACGAGGAATAAGCGCTAAAACTGGTAATTATAGACCTGAATTTGAAAGATTATTACAAGATGTTAGAGATAAAAAAGTTAACACTATTGTAGTATTAAAACTAGATAGATTAACAAGGTCAGTTTCAGATTGGGAAAAGATACTTACATTTTTAGAAGAAAACGATGCTTATTTGGATTGTGCTAATGATGAGATAAATACTACTAATGCTAATGGAAAAATGATTTCAAGAATTTTAACAAGTGTTTCACAACAAGAAATTGAAAGAACGTCAGAGAGAACTAAAATAGGACTTGCAGGAGCTATTAAAGTTGGGCATATTCCACATCAAGCACCTTTAGACTATAAACATAAAGATAAGAAATTAGTAATTGACTATGCTACCAAAGATGTTGCTATTAGAATATTTAATATGTATCATGATGGATTATCATATAAAAAGATAAGTAATATTTTAAATGAAGAAAAAGTATTAGATAAAACTAATTGGAGAGATTCAACTATTTTAAATATACTTGAAAACCCTATTTACAAAAGATAACTTACCTAAAATACAAGATAAAATGAGAGACAAGTGTATTCAATCATTTAATAAAGAATATGGTCTAAATGCTGTTTTAAAAGATAAACAAAAAGGAAGAAATATTGATTATAGAGTTAGTCAAATGGCTGACTATGATGAGTTAAAAAAGAATTATAATAAGCAAAGACAAAAAATAAATAAACTTAATAATCAGACAAAGGACTTAAATACAAAATCAGAAGAAATTAAAGATATTATCAATAATCTAAAGAATCAACCTTTATCAAATAAAAACTTACTTTTATCTAATCAAAATAAAGATAAGATAATTGATTATACAGAAGAAGTAAGTAAATCTACTAATGACTTTAAAGAAATAACTAACTATTCTTTAGCAGTAGATAAAATAAAAGAAGATTTTGAAGAAAATCATAAATCTATTGAAGATTTAAGAAAAAGAGTTAAAGCACAAAATGAAGAAATAAGTGATTTAAGATACGAATTAGATAATAAAGATAATGAGATATCATCTTTAAAATCAAAAATAAAAGAATTAAAAGATTCATTAGAATATTGGAAAGATAAATTTCAAAGAGTAGTAAAATTTATTCACGATAAAATACATGGTATATTTGGCGATAAAGATGATAAATATAAAGAAATGGCTGATAATTTATTTATAAATGGTATTATAGATGAAAAAGAATATACTAGTGTTATTAACAAAAAAGATAAAAATAGAGATGATTTTGAGAGATAACTAAAAAAGTGTGATATAATATATAATTAACAAAGGGAGGTTTTTTAAATGGAAAATATTGATAAAAGATTAATGAGTTTTATTGATAAAACGCCAAATGCTTATTATTGTGTTGATAATTTAAGACAACAATTAATAGAAAATGGATTTGAGGAATTATATGAAAATGAATCTTGGACTAATTTAAAAGAAGATGGAAAATATTTTGTTGTTAGAAACGATTCTGCTTTAATAGCATTTAAGATGACTGATAAAAAAGATAATATTGGATTTAACATAGTTGCAGCCCACACTGATTCTCCAAGTTTTTCAATTAAACCAAATGCTGATATGTTTGATGGCAATTATATGAAATTAAATGTAAGTGGATATGGTGGAATGTTAAATTATACATGGCTTGATAGACCATTATCTTTAGCAGGGCGAGTTGTTACTTTAAAAGATGGTGTATATACTAAAGAGTTGATAAATGTAGATAAAGATTTGTTGATTATACCTAGTCAAGCAATTCATATAAATAGAGAAGCTAATGAAAAGAATGCATTAAACCATCAAATTGATATGTTGCCAATTGTTTCTTTAAACAACGAAAAGAATTTGGAAGATATTATTAGAGATAGATTATCAAGTTCTGGTAAAGATGTAGAAAAAATATGTGATTATGATTTATACTTATATAATAGAGATAATGCGCGATATGTAGGATTAAATGATGAAATGATTTTAGCACCAAGATTAGATGATTTGGCATCTTTATTTCCAGCGTTTAATAGTTTTATTGAATCAGAAAATTCAAATTCAATAAATGTGTTATGTGCATTTAACAATGAAGAAATTGGAAGTTTAACTCCACAAGGAGCAGATTCAACTTTCTTAATTGATACTTTATCAAGAATAGCAGAAGCATCAAATGTTAATTTATTAACTGCATTAAACAATACACTTGTTGTAAGTGCTGATAATGCTCATGCCATGCATCCAAATGCTGGACAAAAAAGTGATCCAACTAATAAGGTATTATTAAATAATGGTGTAGTTATTAAACATCATATTAATTATACTACTGATGCTGTTACTTCTTCTTTATTTAAAGGAATATGTGATAACGCTAAAGTCCCTTATCAAGATTTTGCATGTAAATCTGATATGAGATGTGGTGCAACTCTTGGCGGTATTAGTCAAAGCCATGTCAGTGTAGACTCAGTTGATATAGGACTTCCACAATTAGCAATGCATTCTACAAATGAAACAATAGGGTCAAAAGATGTTCTTTATATGTATAAATCATTATTAGAATTTTATGATAGCACAATAGTAAAAGAAAAAAACAAAATAAGAATTTTACATAAATAAGTAGCAAAGTTATTGCTACTTTTTCAATTCTATAGTAAAATGATTATAGTGATTGATATAAATCAATCGTCTTTATGCGAAAGAGTTGTAAACCACTTCGTCGTTCGCACCAAATTGTTTGATACTCGAACTATTTATTTTAGTTCGAGTTTGTTTATATTTTACTAGATTAATATTTAAAATAAGACCACTATTATTAAGTAGTGGCCTTATTTTATAACATATAAAGAGAATTATCATCAGAAGAAATATTACCATTAACCCTTTGTTCTAGAGCTTTAACTCGACTTTCAAGACTATTGATTCTAGCAATAATATTATTACTATCATTATTCATAATATACTGATTATTTGGCATCATCCCTTGCATAGGCATAAGAGAACCAGGTATTCCCTGATAACCAAAGTTACCATAGGAGATATTACCTGGTATGTTTTGATAATAACCGCCATACATCATATCTCTTTCGCTCATATTATCACATTCCTTTTACTTTATTATATGCAAAAATAAAAAATAATGTTATAATACTATATGGATGTGAGAAGATGAGATTAAAAAACATAAAAGGAGCAAGCGACAAAATAAAAGAAGGAAAATATTTTATTATTAATCCCAATGAATATAAAGGAAAATGGAATAAACTATTTAATAATAATAACCCCATATATATTGAAATAGGAATGGGAAAAGGAAATTTCATAATACAAAATGCCATTAATAATCCCAATATCAATTACATAGGTATAGAAATGTATGATTCAGTTATACTAAGAGCAATACAAAAAACAAACGAATTAGAATTAAATAATCTATATCTAGTAAGAATGGATGCAAGATTAATTGAAGATATATTTGATAAAGAGATAGATCTAATATATTTAAATTTTTCCGATCCATGGCCTAAAGATAGACATGCTAAAAGAAGATTAACAAGCCCAAGATTCTTAGCAAGATATGATAAAATTTTTAAAAAAGATAAAAATATAATAATGAAGACAGATAACAAACCACTTTTTGATTATTCAGTAGAATCATTAAAAGAATATGGCTATACAATAAATTATTTAACTAATGATTTACATAATTCCAAAGAGAATATAATTACTACCGAATATGAAGATAAATTTACTAGTCAAGGATTAAAGATAAATTACTTAGAAGCCAGTAAGAAAGGAGATTATCATGAAAGTATTTAAACATATTAATATAAATCCCACTAATATGAACTTATATAGTACTGCTGTAACCCATTCATCATATACTAATGAGAATCCTAGCTATCCAGATTATGAAAGATTAGAGTTTTTAGGAGATGCTGTATTAGAAATAATAATTAGTGATTATTTATACAAAGAAAGAAAATTAGAAGAAGGAATAATGACCAAGATGCGTGCTTCTTATGTATGTGAAGAAGCGTGTGCTACTTATGCTAAAGAATTAGGATTAGATGAAGATATAAGAGTTGGTACAGGTGAAGATATAAATACTACCATAATGGCTGATGTCTTTGAAGCATTTACAGCAGCGGTATATTTAGATCAAGGCTTTGAATTTACTAAGAAATTCGTTTTAGATATCATAGTGAAATATATCGAAAATGAAATAGAATTCTTACATGATTATAAGTCAAAATTACAAGAATTAGTTCAAACAGTAAAAAAATCCATAATATATGAAGTAATAGATGAAAAAGGACCTGCTCATAATAAAACATTTACATCTATTGTCAAAATAGATGGTATCATTATGGGAAAAGGAACAGCGGGCAGCAAGAAAGCTTCAGAGCAAGAAGCCGCAAAAGATGCATTAAGTAAAGAGGCAAAAGTAGAAAAATGAAAGTAGAAAAAATAATAGTTGGAAGTTTTAAAGAAAATTGCTATATCTTAAGTAATCAAAATGATGTACTAATTATTGATCCAGGCGATGAGCCAACTAAAATAAAAGAAGCAATTGGAAATAGAAATATATTAGGAGTACTAATAACTCATAAACACTTTGATCATGTTGGAGCTTTATCATTCTTTAAAGAATACAAAGAATATTCAAATGAAAATTTAAAGGAACAAGAATATAGTATAGGGCCATTTAATTTCAGCGTAATAAAAACTCCTGGTCATAAGGAAGATGCTATATCCTTCTATTTTGAAAAAGAAAAAATGCTCTTTTCTGGTGATTTTCTTTTTTATGAAACAGTAGGAAGATGTGATTTACCAGGAGGTTCAATAGAGGATATACAAAGAAGCATAGATAAAATAAAGAAATATCCTCACGATATAAAAGTATATCCTGGTCATGGTATTAGTACAACACTTGAACATGAAATTGAAAACAATATATATTTTAGGGAAGAGTAATATGAAAAAGATAAAAACAATGAAATCATTAGTAAAATATTTAATCGAAAACAATAAAAAAATAAGTACTATGGAATCATGTACAGGTGGTGAAATAGCAAGTACTATTACCAATATTGAAGGAGCTAGTAATGTCTTTGAATTTTCCGCTGTAACATATTCCAATGAATACAAAATAAAAATGGGAGTAAATAAAGAAGTAATAAATAAATATAGCGTATATAGTATAGAAACCGCTAATGAAATGAGCAAAACAATAAGTAAATATACCAATGCTAATTATAGCATTGGTGTAACAGGACAACTAAAAAGAAAAGATCCTAATAATAAAACTAATGAAGATAATAAAATATATATAAGTATATATAATAAAGATAATGATACATATCACAATAAAATAATAATAGCAGATAAATTAACAAGAAAAGCAAATAAAAAGAAAGTAGTTAAAACAATTATTCAAATGTTTAACAATATATTATAGGAGTATTTATGTATAAAGAAATGAATAAAAAGGAAGAAAACATAGTCTTAATTATCCAAATAATATTAATAAGTGCCATTTTTGGCTTCATATATGAAACAATATTTTATCGTATAGATTTAGGGTATTTTGTTAAAAGAGGTTATACCATAGGGCCATGGTTACCAATATATGCTACAGGGGGCCTACTAATATACTTAAGCAATATAAAAAACAAAAATAATATATTAAAAATATTTATAAATAGTGCCGTAATGTGTGGCCTATTAGAATTCATAGTGGGATATTTATTACTACATATAAGTCATATAAGACTATGGGATTATAATACAGAAATATTAAATTATGGTAATATTGGTGGTTATATATGTCTAAGATCAGTATTATTTTTTGGTTTGTCAGGAGTATTTCTAATGAGTGTAGTAGTACCATATATAACTAAATTACAAAATAAAAAAACAGAATACATAACCTTTTTTTTAGGAGGCTTATTCTGTATAGATTTTATAGTTAATTATATTATCAAGTAAAAGTTATTAACTTTTACTTTTTATATACAATAATTATAATTTATTGTATAATATAAATAGAGGAAGGTGTATATATGTATACAATTAAAGAATACTTAAAATATTATAAAAATTTAACTTTTGAAGAATGCCCAATAAATATTAACGATGTAATACTTTTTACAGAACTATCTTATATAGATTGGAACAATATCGTTTCAAAAGGTCCTCAAAAAGTAACATTAAAAGAAGCTGGTATGAAGTATTTAGAAGTAAACAATAAATATTTAAGTAACTTTATGAAAAGTAATATTTCTAATTTAAAAGATATGCTTACTGGTAAGAGATACCAAAATATATATTTAAGTAATTTTAGAGAATACGTTGATACAGAAAAACAATTTGGAGCCTTATGTATTCATTTTGTTAAAGAAAAAGTATTTATATCCTTTGAGGGAACAAATGGAACAGTAATAGGTTGGAAAGAGGACTTTACATTAGGCTACCATTTCCCTGTTATTTCTCAAAAATATGCTATAAATTATTTAAATGAAGTAATTACAAATAAAGATAAAGAAATATATGTTGGAGGCCATTCCAAAGGAGGAAATCTAGCTATGACAGCCGCCATGTACACCAAAGAAGATATTTTTACAAGAATAAAATATATCTATAACTTAGATGGTCCTGGTTTTAAAGAAAATCAATCTCATTCCAAAGAATTAAAAAGAATACTACCAAAACTAGAGATGTATGTTCCTGAAGATAGTGTTGTAGGAATGTTACTATATAGTACCAAAAATTATAATGTAGTAAAATCAAATACAAATGGTATCATGCAACATGACTGTAATACATGGTTATGCTTCGGTACTTTTTTAGAAGAAGGAAAACAATCTAAATTAAGTATTAAAATTAATAATAAAATAAAAGAATGGAATAAAAAATATAGCGATGAAGAATTAGAAGAAATGATTACAACATTCTTTAAAATATTAGAAAATAATAATATCAAAAGTTTTAAGGAATTAAAAAAATTAAAATGGAATCAAATAGTAAATCTAATTAACGAAGTAAACGACATCGATGAAGACACTAAAAAATTATACTATGAAGCATTAAAAGAATTAATACTAATCAAAGAAAGTAGGTAATAAAATGAATAATATAGAAGTAATAAAAGGAGATATAACTAATCTAGATGTAGATATAATAGTAAATGCCGCTAATAAAAGCTTATTAGGCGGGGGTGGAGTGGATGGAGCTATTCATCGTAAAGCTGGTAAAGAGTTATTAGAAGAATGCAAAAAACTACATGGCTGTAATACAGGAGAAGCCAAAATAACTAATGGATATAACCTAAAAGCAAGGAAAATAATTCATACAGTAGGACCAGTATACTATGGAGGCAATCATAACGAAAGAGAACTATTAAAGAATTGTTACAAAAACTCTCTTTTCCTAGCGGAAACCTATCGTAAAGAAAACAATTTAAATAACATTACTATAGCATTTCCATGTATAAGTACTGGAATATATCATTTCCCCAAAAAAGAAGCTTCTCTTATAGCTATAAATACCGTAAAAGAAATAAATAATCCCAATATAAAAGTAATTTTCGTTTGTTTTGAAGAAGAAGACTATAAATTATATTCTATGGAATTACAATCCTAAATACCAATAGTAAGGAGGATAAAAATGTTTAAATTAGTCTCAAAATATAAACCAAATGGAGATCAACCACAGGCCATTGAAAAATTAGTCGATGGATTAAATAAAGGATATAAAGAACAAATATTATTAGGAGCAACAGGTACAGGAAAAACCTTTACCATGGCTAATATAATTAACAAAGTTAATAAACCTACATTAGTAATAGCACATAATAAAACTCTAGCAGGACAATTATATAATGAATTCAAAGAACTATTTCCAGAAAATAGAGTAGAGTATTTTGTAAGTTATTATGATTACTATCAACCAGAAGCATATGTACCATCAACAGATACATATATAGAAAAAGATTCAATGATAAATGATGAAATAGATGAGCTAAGACATAGTGCCACTAGTAGTTTAATATCTAGAGATGATGTAATAGTAGTAGCTTCAGTATCATGCATATATGGTATAGGTGAAATAGAAGAATATAAAAAGAAAATGCTAACTCTAAACGTAGGAGATACCATAGACAGAGATATAATACTAAAAAAATTAGTAGACATGTTGTATGAACGAAATGATATAGACTTAAAAAGAGGTACATTTAGAGTAAGAGGAGATTCTCTAGAAATAGTACCATCTAGTGAAAGAAATAATGCCATATTAATAGAGTGGTTTGGTGACGAAATAGATAGAATAAGTGAAGTAGATACTATAACAGGCCATGTTATAAAAAATAAAAAAACAATATCAATTTTCGCAGCTTCACACTTTGTAACAGATGAAGAAAAGCTAAAAGTAAGTATTGAAAGAATAGAAAAAGAAAAAGAAGAAAGAATAAAATACTTTAAAGAAAATAATAAATTAATTGAAGCTCAGCGTATCGAAGAGAGAGTAAATTATGACATGGAAATGTTAAGAGAAACAGGTTTCTGTAGAGGAATAGAAAATTATTCTAGACATATAGCCTTAAAAGAAGAAGGTGAAGCACCATGTACATTAATTGACTTCTTCCCTAAAGATTTCTTATTATTAATAGATGAATCACATGTAACAATACCACAAATAAAAGCCATGTATAATGGTGATAGAGCAAGAAAAATGAATCTAGTAGATTATGGATTTAGATTGCCAAGTGCTTTAGATAATAGACCACTAAAGTTTGAAGAGTTTGAAAAAAAGATAAATAAAGTAATATATGTAAGTGCAACCCCTGGAGACTATGAAATGTCCCATGCTAAAGATAAAGTAGTAGAACAAATAATAAGACCTACAGGACTATTAGATCCAAAAATAGAAGTAAGACCTACTAAGAATCAAATAGATAATCTAATAGAAGAAATAACAAAACAAAATGAAAAAAACGAAAGAACATTAATAACAACTCTTACCATACGTATGGCAGAAGAATTAACAAATTATTTAAAAAGCTTAGATATAAAAGTAGCCTATTTACATAATGAAATAAAGACATTAGAAAGACTTAAAATAATAAGAGAATTAAGACTAGGTAAATATGATGTAGTAGTAGGAATAAATCTATTAAGAGAAGGAATAGATATTCCAGAAGTATCACTAATAGCCATCATGGATGCTGATAAACAAGGCTTTTTAAGAAGTACTAGAAGTCTTATTCAAACAATAGGTAGAGCAGCTAGAAATGCATCTGGTAGAGTAATAATGTATGCAGATACCATATCAGATAGTATGAATGAAGCCATTACCGAAACCAATAGAAGAAGAAAAATTCAAGAAGAATATAATATTAAGCATAACATAGTACCAAAGACAATATTAAAAGAAATACCAGAAGTAATATCAAATGAAGCAGAAGAAAAAGTAATTCATGAAGAAAAACTAAGTAAAAAAGAAAAACTAGACTTAATAGATAATCTAACTAAAGAAATGAAATTAGCAGCGGCAAATCTAGACTTCGAAAGAGCTATGTCTCTTAGAGATATCATCTTTGATATCGAGAGTAAATAGCTCTTTTTAACATCCAAATATAAGCCAAAAACTAAGACAAATAAGTGCTATATATTCTAATAATAGTATAAAAACATTACCAAAACAAGGAGCAAATAAAGTAATTAATAACTGATAAAAAGTAATAATCATCAGCATACTAACCATAATAAAAAGAAACAACTTAAAACCAGCACAAAGACGAAAAAAGTTAAAAAAATTATTAAACATAATAATCACCTATAATAGTTTATGAATATCAATAATAATTGGTACTAATATTGTAAACATAAATAAAACACCTTGTTAAAAATATAAATATATGATAAAATGATAATGTATAGTTGAGGTGATATAATGAATGGCGATACAGTTTTATTTGACGTATCAGAAGTTAATGAAAAACTAATAAAAGATACACTAAATAGTGCAATCATAGCCTTGGAAGAAAAAGGATATAATCCCATAAATCAATTAGTAGGATATATAATATCAGGTGATTTAGGATATATATCATCATACAAAGAAACAAGAAATAGAATAGCTAAGATAGATAGATCACTCCTAGTAGAAGTCCTTTTAAAGAATTATATCAAATGAGATATTTAGGTATTGATCTAGGAAGTAAAACCGTTGGACTAGCTATGTCTGATCCAACCGCTACTATAGCATCTTCCTTCAAAACAATATTTTTCAGTAACGAAGATTACAAATCCACTATACCAGAAATAAAACAAATAGTTACTGATTATAATATCAAAAAAATAATATTAGGACTACCAAAAAATATGAATAACACACTAGGAGAACGTGCTGAAATAACTTTAAAATACAAAGAATTATTAGAAGAAAATATATCTGTACCAGTAGAATTATTAGACGAAAGATTAACTTCCGTAATTTCAAACTCTATATTAATAGAAGCAGATATATCTAGAAAAAAAAGAAAAAAGAAAGTAGATAGTATTGCCGCTCAAATTATATTACAAGATTACTTAAATAAGGAGAAAAATAAAAATGAATAAAGAAAATACATTTAAAATAATAGATAAAGATGGTAAAGAAATAGAATTTGAAATACTATTTACTTTCGAATCAGATGAAACAAATAAAAACTATATGGTATATACTGATAATACAACTGATGAAGAAGGCAATACAAAAGTTTATGCCTCAGTATTTAATCCTAATGCTGAACCATTAGAATTATTGCCAGTAGAAACAGAAAGAGAATGGAAAGTAATTGAAACCATAATAACATCAATTGAAGAAGAAAATAAAAAGAATAATGAGACAAATAACTAAATGGAGGAAACATGAAGAAGTTTAGAAATGCAGCGGTTGGATTAGTAGTGATAGGATTTACTTTAGTACTAACATTATGTACCTACTATAATATAAACATGGGGAAAGTATCTAAAGATAGTACACCAAAAGAAGTGACTATTAAAGCAGGTAGTATAAATAGTATTGCAACAACATTAAAAGAAAATCACTTAATAAAAAATAAAACAATATTTAAAGTATATACCTATATAACTAATAAAACAAATTTAAAAGCGGGTACTTATGATTTATCCGAAGATATGGGAGTTAAAAAAATTGTTGATGTTCTAGAAAAAGGTGATACATCACAGGATAAAGGAATAACTTTTAAAGAAGGAATAAACGTACGTAAAGTAGCAACATTAATAAGTGAAAAAACAAATAATAGTTATGAAGATGTATTAAATTATATTACTGATAGTAATAATATAAACACCTTAATATCAAAATATTGGTTTCTAACAGAAGATATAAAGAACTCTAATATATATTATCCATTAGAGGGATATTTATATCCTAATACTTATAGTATTTCTAAAGATACTGAAATAAGTACGATAATAGATACAATGCTTAATGAAACAGATAAACAATTATCAAAGTATAAAGATGATATTGACAAAAGTAAATTAAGTATTCATGAAATAATAACACTAGCTTCAATAGTAGAATTAGAAGTAGCAAATAAAGAAGATCGAAAAGCCGTAGCGGAAGTATTCTATAACAGATTAAATTCTAAAAGTTTTCCTACCTTAGGAAGTGATGCTACATCTTATTATGGTGCTAAAGTAGATGATTGGACTACTGGCAGATTAACAAGTAAAGAATTAAATGATTGTAGTAATAAATATAATACTAGATGCCCTTCAAATATAGGCCTTCCTGTCGGACCTATTGGCAATCCCTCTATAGAATCCATTGAAGCAGTATTACATCCTGAAGAACATAAATACTATTACTTTGTAAATGATTGTGATGGAAAACTATATTTAACTAAAACACAATCAGAACATGATAATACAATAAATAAACTAAAAAAAGAAAATAAATGGTGTGCTTAGAAAAGCAAGATTATTAGATTGTTATAAAATATCATTAATTAAAATGATTATGATACCGCCAAAATATAATAATAAAGACAATGAAGAAATAAAAGTGTAATATAGTTCTTCATTGTCTTTTATTAAAAGTTATTAATGTTATCGGTTAATTAAATACTTCCTAACATAATATATATGATGAATAGTTACTACTACTATATTAAGGATAGTAGATATTACTAAGCTCCATAATCCTATTTTCATTAAACTAAAGATTATGAGGCTTAGTATTTTTATTATTCCGCCATATAAAGTACCACGCATAGCTACTTTAGCATATCCCATACCATTTAAAGTACTAGTAAGTGGAGCTTGTATATAATGAAGAAGAAAGAATGGAGCGGTAACCTTAATATATTCCAAACCAAGAGTAGTATTATAAACGAGTTTAAGTGGTATATGAGGAATAAACATAAATATCATAGTAGCGGGTATTCCTATTAATAAAGAAAATAAAATGGCTTGTTTTATTTTCTTTTTTGTATAATCATAATTTCTATTACTATAACTATTTGATACTACTGGTAGTATAGAAGAAGAAATAGCCAAAGTAAAGAAAGATGGTAGTAGTAATAGAGGATATACATAACCGTTAATAACACCATATTCAAGAGTAATAAAATCACCAGAATAACCAATAAATTTAAGGATATTAGTTAGTATTATGGGTTCAAAAAAATAAGTAATAGAACCAATAAGTCTAGCTCCAGTATTAGGAATAGATATATCAAATACTTGTTGCAAGATCTTATTATCTTTATGAAAATCTTCTCTATGAATCTTTTCTTTTGGTAAAAATAAAAGAAGAACTACTATAGATAAACCTTCACTTAAAATATTAATAAGTACAACTGTAGTAATAGCTACTACCAAAGAATAACGAAGCATATATGAAACTAATGTCATAGTAAGAATTAATCTAGTTAATTGTTCAATAATATTAGAAAGTGTTATAGGAAAAACTTTTTCTTTACCAAAAAAATATCCCTTAATTATACTAGATATAGTAATAAATGGTAACGTAGTTCCAATTGCAATTAAAGGATAATAAGTATTACTATTATGGAGTAAATTATTAGCTAAATATGGAGAGATGAATAAAATAATAAATATTAAAATAATATCATATATTAATATAATAATAGTAGTAGGTATAATAATACTTTTACTATTATTTTTCTTTTCTGATACCAATTTAGTAATAGCGGTAGGTACTCCTAAATTACATAGTGTTATAAAAAGATTAAAAGTAGGAAGAACTAACATATATAGTCCTATACCTTCAGTAGATACAGTTCTAGTTAAAACTATTTTAATTATCATTCCAAGTATTTTAGTAATAAATCCTCCAATAATAAGGATAATAGTAGATTTAATAAATTTATTTTTCATAATAATATATATGAAGAATATATATAAAAAATAATTAAAAATACTTTATTGCTCATAATAATAACAAATAAAGTTATTTCGCTCTGGCAAAATAATTTTAAAAAAAGAAAAAGTTATTTTGTTTAAACAAAATAACTTTACAAATCAGGTAATTGGTTATATAACTTGTTTTTTTATATACTTTATAGCATATAATAATAATAAATAGTTAATTAAATATTACTAATATAAATAGTATTGACATTGTATTGACAATTAATGCATAATGTGTTAATATTATATCAGAAAAGGAGATGATTATTGTGGCCAATATTTCTAATACAGTAAATATGAGTTTTAGGGTAGATAAGGGGTTGAAAAAAGAAGCAGATGAATTATTTAAAAAACTTGGTATGAATACTAGTGTAGCATTAAATTTATTTATGGCGCAATGCGTAAGAGAAAGGCAAATACCATTTATGGTTACTATGGAAAATAATACTATTCCTAGTAGGAAATTGAAAAAAGCTTTAAAAGAATTAGATTACATGGAAAAACATCCAAACGAGTATAAGTCATATAATAACATCGAAGAATTAAAGAAAGCATTATTATCTGATGAGTAAATATAGCATTAAATACTCTAACATTTTTAAAAAAGAATTAAAAAAAGTGCTAAAGCAAGGGAAAGAAATCGATAAATTATTATATGTAGTTGATAAATTGTCTAATTCAGAAAGATTGGACTCTAAATATAGAGATCATCAATTAATCAATGATAGGAGATACAAAGGTTGTAGAGAATGCCATATTGAACCAGATTGGTTATTGGTATATAAATATAATAATGATGAACTAATACTATTTCTTGTAGAAACTGGTAGTCATAGTGAATTATTTAATAAATAAAAGTTATTTTGTTAGGGCAAAATAACTTTTTTAAATTTATATTACATATTTTACCATTATTTATTAATACTATTATTGGTGATGAAGATGGATAAAAATAAATATAAACAGTTAGTAGATAAAAATACTCCTAAAGAAAATTACATTAAGAATGCTCTTATAGCTTTTTTTGTAGGAGGTTCTTTAGGAGCATTATCAGAACTTCTTTTAAGATGCTATAGTATTTGGTTTAATTTACCTAGAAAAGAATCAGGAGTCATTGTAACATTATCATTAATAGCTATTGCCTCTATTCTTACCGCTATGGGAATATTTGATACACTAGTAACTAAAGTAAAGGCAGCCCTTATTATACCAATAACAGGCTTTGCTCATTCAATGACTTCAGCAGCTCTTGAATATAAAAATGAAGGACCAATATTAGGAATAGGAGCTAACATTTTTAAACTATCTGGTACAGTAATACTCTATGGAATAGTATCAGTATATATATTTGGAATATTAAGATTAATAATAATTGGAGGATAAAATGACAACAAAATATAATAATGTATTCATAGAAGATACTTATACAATATGTGGTAACTATGAAAATGATGGACCACTTAGTAAATACTTTGATAAGAAATATAAAAAAGATTTATATTTCGGAGAAAAATCTTGGGAAAAAGCAGAAACTCATATTTTAAAAGAAGCAAGTAAAAGCATCTTAGAAAAAAATAAACTAAAAGATAAAGACATTGATCTTTTAATATCAGGAGATTTACAAAATCAAATAGCAGCTTCTGATTATATGGCTAGAGATTTTGATATTCCTTTTATTGGTATATATGAAGCTTGTGCCACTAGTGGCGAAGGAATAATATTAGCAAGTACCTTTATAGAAAGTAAGATGGCTAAAAGAGTAATAGTATCTACTTCTAGTCATAATATGGCAAGTGAAAAACAATTTAGAAATCCAACTGAATATGGTACTCCAAAACCAAAAACAGCAACCTTTACAACTACTGGAGCAGGAAGTCTATTACTTAGTAATAAAAAAAGTAAAATAAAAATAGAAAGTACAACCATTGGTAGAGTAGCAGATCTTGGAATTACTGATGTAAATCATATGGGAGCAGTAATGGCTCCAGCAGCAGGAGATGTTATCTATAATCATCTAAAAGATACAAAAAGAGATATAGACTACTATGATTTAATATTAACTGGAGATTTAGGTATATATGGAAAGAATATATTAAAAGAATATATGATGACTAAATATAATATCAAGTTAAAAGATAATTATAATGACTGTGGTACTATGATTTATGACTTGGATAATCAGCCCGTATTAGCGGGTGGTTCAGGACCAGTTTGTTCCTTTTTAGTAGTATTCGGTTATATATATAAAGAAATGCTTAAAGGTAAATATAAAAAAGTATTAATAATACCTACAGGAGCTATATTTTCTCCTACACTTGTTTTTCAAAAAGAATCAATACCTAGTATAGCTAATGCAATAAGTTTGGAGGTAATAGAGTAATGACATATATATATGCTTTCTTATTTTGTGGTCTTGTTTGCTTAATAGCTCAGCTCATTTTAGATAATACAAAGCTTACTCCTGGTCATGTAACTAGTATCTTCGTAGTAATAGGAGCCTTCCTAGATGTATTTGGAATTTATGATAAAATAGTATTATATGCCGGAGCAGGAGCCCTTATTCCTATTACATCATTTGGTCACTTATTAATTCATGGAGCAATGGACTCTGTAAGTAGTCTAGGACCATTAGGACTAGCTTTAGGTATCTTTGATCTAACAAGTGCAGGTATCTCTTTAGCGGTATTTTTAGCATTTATTCTATCGCTAATATTCAAACCAAGACATTAACTCCTTGACAAAGTAATCAAAATATAATACAATTAAATAGACATTTGCGAAAGTTAATTTATTTCATCTAGATAAGACTACATAAAGTGTAGTTTTTTGTCGTGTAATAGGGAGGTATATATGAAGATTGAAAGAGAAGAATTTGAAAGAGAAAAAAACTATTTAAATAAGACAGTAAGTCTTGTAAGAAAGAAAATATCATCTTTAGGACAACAATTATATGATGATGACTCCAAAATATTAGAATTCAAAAAATTCATTTGGGATAGTCATGCCGAAATGGATCCAAGTGAAATGCGAAGTATGATGGCAGAATCAGACCTTCAAGTATCCATTATGCAAAGTAAAGGTAATTATTTGCAGAAATTATTTAGAGTTCAAAATAAACCATACTTTGGTATGATAAGATTTAAAGAAGAAAATGAAGAAGAAGAGGATATCTATATAGGTATTACCCATATCGAAGATAAATTAAATTACTATGTTCATGATTGGCGTAGCCCAATATGTAGCATGTTCTATGATTTTGAGACAGGCCCAGCTAGTTATAAAGCACCTAAAGGTATAATAAAAGGAAATATAACTAGAAAAAGACAATATATAATAGAAAATGGAGAACTTCAAAACATTTTTGATAACGACTTAAATATAAGTGATAGCTTACTTCAAGAAGTTCTAGCAGAAGAATCATCAGATAAAATGAAAAATATCGTAAATACGATCCAAGAAGAACAAAATAAAGTAATAAGAAATACTGAAGATAAAAACTTAATAGTAGAAGGTATAGCGGGTTCTGGTAAAACAAGTGTAGCTCTTCATAGAATAGCTTTTCTATTATATAGAATACCTAATCTAAATTCTAATAATATAGTCGTATTCACTCCTAATAAAGTATTCAGAGAATATATATCTAATGTCTTACCAGAATTAGGAGAAGATAATACATATAGTATGACCTTCTATGACTTATTATGCCAAAACATAAATGAATACAAAAATATCGAAAATCTAACCGATTTCATATCTAGATATTATAAGAGACAAGTAGAAGATATAGATATCGTAAAGTATAAACAATCCGACGAAATAATAAAAGATATTGATAACTATATAGAAGAATTATTAAAGAAAGTAAGATTTACTAAAGATTTAGAATATGATGATTTCATCGAAATAAGTACCGAAGAATTAAATAATATGCTAACTTATAAGTACGACCGGTTCCCATTATTTGATAGAATACACGAAATAGCCACTAAAATAAGTGAAAACAATTATAGTGGTAGTAACAAAAATACCTCTTCTATCGAAAAAATACTAAAAGAAAATCTAAATACCAAACTAGATTTAAAGTATATCATAAATGATTTCTATAATAGTAGATATTCAAAATATAAATCCGAAGTAAAAGAAAATAACCTATATTATGAAGATGCCTGTATATTTCTATATATCAAAAGTATACTTATGGGCTTTAACACTAATCATATTATTAAAGAGGTAGTAATAGATGAAGCTCAAGACTATAATAAATTGCAATATTTAATAATAAAGAAGACATTTAAAACCGCTAATTATACAATTTTAGGAGACACAAATCAAACAATTAATCCATACTATAAATATGATTCATTAGAAGAATTAAAAGAAATATTCCCATCTTCTAAGTATATAACCTTAACAAAAACATATCGTTCTACTGAGAAAATTATTGAATATACCAACAAAATATTATCTCTTACTCATGCAGTAGCTATAAGAAATAATAAAGCTAGTGATATAATATTTAGAGATAACGTAGTAAAAGAAGACTTTTTAAGAGACATAAATAATCTAAAAAGCACTTCAAAATCAATAGCTATAATAACTAAAGACGATATGGAAGCAGAAAAAATATATAATCTACTAAAAGATGATACTGATATAATGTTAATAGATCCATATAGTCATATAAAAAGAGATTTAGTAGTATTACCATCATATATAGCTAAAGGATTAGAGTTTGACTCCGTAATAATCTATACAGATATAAGTAATAAATATACTGAAAAAGACAAATATCTATATTATGTAGCTTGTACAAGAGCACAACATAATCTAATAATTTATAATAATAAATGGTAATTTATAAAACCATTAAGCCCTTATAATATAAGGGTTTATAAATTTATGTTTGACAAATACATCTTATTTATGCTAAGATATTAAACGTCCGCAAAAAAATGAGGTGTAGAAGTGAAAAAACATAAAATGGAAATAGCAGCATTAACTCTATTACTTGGAGTTCTATGTTATGCATTTTACGATTGCAATATAAAAGATAACGAACAAGAAATAGTTTTAAGTAATGAACTTCTTTCAATGAGAGAGATAAAAAACAAAGAAGATATAACTACAGAAATGTTAGCAATCCCTACTGAAGACTTACTTAAACTTAGAGAAGAAGAAAAAGTCAAAGAAGAAAGTAAAAAGACTACTGAGGAAGCTAAAAAAGAAAGTGAAGAAGAAACTACTACTTTAGCATTAAATGAAGAGATGGAAGCATATAGTACAACATTAGCGGCTACTCAAGAGAATATTCCTTACAATGAAGTAATTTCTAATCAAGTAGTTAATTATGCTTTAAACTTTGTTGGCAATCCATATGTATATGGGGGTAATTCATTAACTAATGGAACTGATTGCTCTGGATTTACAATGCTTGTATATGCTAACTTTGGTGTTAGTCTTCCAAGAAGTGCTCCAGATCAAGCTTATGCTGGTAGAAGTGTAGGCCTTGATAATATTATGCCAGGAGATATAGTAGTATCAGGTTATGATGGTGTAGTATGTCATGCTGCATTATATATTGGTAATGGACAACTAGTCCATGCCCTTAATTCAAATGTTGGTATAGTAGTAACAAGTTTATATATAATGCCAATAATAGATGTAAGAAGAGTAGTATAATACTCTTTTTTTCGTCTCACATTTCATTGTTCGCCGTTTTCTAATGCCTAAGGTCATTAGAAAAAAGTTTATAGCCAAAGTCTATAAACTAATAATTAAATCTTTACTTTTTTATAGAATTAATATATGATTATGGAGAAAATTTGAAGGTGTAATTAATAAAGCAAAAATTAAAAAGAGAAAATATAAGTACTGAAAGTGAAGCAAATAAACCCCATTATGAAGTAGAAAACAAGATAAGAAATACTATCAAAGAACTAGAAAGCACAATGCCTAAGGTACTAAATAATATCCGTTTTAGGAACAAAATTTGACAAAACAATCTAAATTTGCTATAATAACACTCGTCTTTTTTGAAAGGCGGAAAGAAGTGAAAGAAATGAAACCAAGCGGGCTCATAAGAGTTATGATGGCTTCTTTATTAACTTTAGGAATAAGTACTAGTATAATTTATTATAATAAAGTACTTGATAAAAAGAATATTGTATATACAGATGAACTATATAATCCTGCTGTATATACAGAAGAATTAGTAAGTGTTGATTTAATATCAAATGAAGAGGAACAAAAACAAGAAGAAATAACCGTAGAAGAACCAACTGAACCTGAAAGAATAGAAGTATATGATAATCTAACAATTGAAGAGTTATCTGATAAATTAAATAGAGTATTATCTTCGGATCTATCAGGAAAAGGTGAATCTTTTGCTAAATACTCTATAGATTTAGGAGTGGATCCATATTTAGCCGTAGCGATAGCTATGCATGAAACAGGATGTACATGGAATTGTTCACATATAACAAAGTCATGTAATAACGTAGGAGGTCAAAAAGGTGATGGCTGTGGAGCCTACAAAGCTTATGATACTCTTGAAGAAGGTATTTATGGTTTTATATCAAACATAAAAGTAAACTATGTTGATTACGGTTTAACTACCGCTGAAACAATGAATCCTAAATATGCAGAAGATACAGAATGGTCCTCTAAAGTTAATAAATATATTGAAAAAATAAAAAATAGCTAGGAGATTTAATTCTTCTAGCTATTATTAAATTCCATAAAACTACAGTAAATAAAGAAAAAATAAAAAAATAGTTGTATAAAATAACAAAAATATGATATAATTAGGTAGATGTCTTTGGGAGGAGGAGTAATAATGGCAAAGAAAAACGAAAATAGAGGATTAGTTTCTTTGATGTGTCAAGATTGTAAAAATATAAATTATACTGAAGAAAAAAATAAAAAGAACACTCCAGAGAAATTAGAATTAAATAAATATTGTAAACATTGTCGTAAGACTACAAAACATAAAGAAACAAAAAAATAGGAGGTAACTAATGATAAATGTTAATGACTTCAAAAATGGTCAAACAATCAATTATGATGGAAATCTATATCAAGTATTAGATTTTAACCATGTTAAACCAGGAAAAGGTGCCGCTATTGTAAAAGCAAAGCTTAAAAACTTAAGAACTGGTTCCATTGCTGAATATACATTTAATGCTGGTATTAAAGTGCCTACTGCTCATGTTGAAAAACAAAAGATGCAATTCCTTTATGCCGATGGTGATACATATAGTTTCATGAATATGGAAACATATGAACAAGTTGAATTAAATAAAAAGCAAATAGAAAATGAAGTAAAATATCTAAAAGAAGGTTTAGAAGTAATACTTATCTTCTTTGAAGGAGAAATGCTTGGTATTGAATTGCCAGAAAAAATAGACTTTGTAATTACTAAAACTGAACCAGGTATCAAAGGTAATACAGCTACTAATGCTACTAAAGATGCAATCATTGAAACAGGTATGTTAGTTAAAGTACCATTATTCATTGAACAAGGTGAAGAAATAATAGTATCTACTAAAGATGGTAAATATGTATCTAGAAAATAGATACATTTTTTCTTTTATTAACATATAGTTAATAAAATTTACTTAACCTAGTATTTAGTGTTATAATAATAATGTGATATAGATGAAATACATAGATAAGTACTTAGAATATTTAAAAGTAGAAAGAAAATATAGTAATAAAACAATATTATCATATAAAGATGATTTAATAGAGTATAACGAATTCTTAGGAAATAATTTTACTAATATATTAAATATCGATATGAATATCGTAAACAATTATATGAAATACTTATATGATAGAAAAATTACCAAATCTTCAATTTCAAGAAAACTAAGTAGTATAAGAGGATTATATAACTATCTAGTAAGAGAAGACATAATTAAAGAAAATCACTTTAATAAAATACAAAATCCTAAACGAGAATTATATCTTCCTAAATTTTTAAAAGACGAAGAGTTAGATAAAATATTTAGTGTATGTAATTCTAATAATCCAACTGAAGAAAGAGATACTCTAATTATCGAACTTCTTTATGCTACTGGAGTAAGGGTAAGTGAACTAGTTAATATTAAAATTAAAGATATTAATAGGGAAGAAAAACTAATAAAAGTATTAGGTAAAGGTAACAAAGAAAGAATGGTAATATATAATAATCATACAAAAAAAGCTTTAGATACCTATTTAAAAGACGGCTATAATTATTTTAATAAAAAAAGTAGTGAATATCTTATTCTAAATAAGAACGGTAATAAACTATCAGAAAGATATATTAGAGAAATAATAAATAAGAAAGTATCTCAAGCCTCTTTAGATATAAAAATAAGTCCTCATACATTAAGACACACCTTTGCTACCGATATACTAGAGAATGGTGCAGATTTAATGACAGTAAAAGAATTATTAGGACATGAATCACTTAATACTACTAGTATCTATACACATATTACTAATGAACAAATAAAAAAAACATATAACTTAGCACATCCAAGAGCTAAGAAGTAGGGGAGTAAATTATGGCAAAATTATATTTCAAATACGGAGCAATGAAAAGCGGAAAAACAACAGAAATAATAAAGACATATTACAATTATATAGATCCATTTAAAGGAAATAAAAAAGTATTAATTATGAAACCAGGAGATGACAAAAAAGCTGGAGCAAAAATTCAAAGTAGATCAGGAGCAGAATTAAATACCGACTATGTTGTACCTTCTAATGTCGACGTCTATGGACTAATAGCTTATCATCTACTAAATAATAACGTCGATGTTATAATAGTAGATGAAGCTCAGTTCTTAACTCCAAAACAAGTAGATGAATTATCAGATGTAGTAGATAATTTCGATATACCAGTGCTTTGTTATGGGTTAAGAGCAGATGCTTTCGGACATGTATTCCCAGGTAGTTTAAGACTATTTGAAATAGCGGACAAAATAGAAGAAATGAAAGCCATATGCAAGTGTGGCAATAAAGCAACATTCAATCTTAGACTTAATAAAATTAATGAAGAATATATTCCAGTTTTTGAAGGAGAACAAATCGCTATTGATGGTATTGACTCAGAATACGATTCCGTATGTCGTCGCTGCTACAAAAAGTTGAGGAAAGAATATGGCAAAAAAGAAGAAAAATAAAAAGGAATTAATAATAATATTAGTAAGTATAGTATTAATAATAGGTATTATAATATATATAACATTAATAAATAAAGAAACAATAAACCATATATTTAAATATAAAGATAAACTAACTATTGAAGCAGGTAGTAAAATACCTACAATGAATGATTATTTATATCATAATACTACTGAAGAAAAAGAAATAGTATGGGATAATATTGAAATAGAAGAAGAAAAAATATATAAACCTGGAACATATAAAGGAAAATTTAACTATGACAATGAAGAAAGACATGTTACATTAATAGTAAAAGACACTACACCACCAAGTATAAACAATGTAAAAGATATTGAAGTATTAGCCTTTACCAAAGTTCCCGATTTATTAACTCAAATAGAAGTATCAGATAACAGTAAAGAAGAAATAACTCCATCCCTAGAAGGAAAATATGATATCGAATCACCTGGAGAATATACTCTTACATACAAAGCAAAAGATTCTTCCGGAAATGAAAAAACAAAAGAATTTAAGCTAATAGTCAAAGAAAATAAAGATATAACCACTACAAAATCATCTAAGGGATATACTATTAAAAACGATAGAGGAGTAACCTATATAGGAGATACCATAATAGTAAACAAAACATATAGTCTTCCTAGTAGTTTTGCCCCTAACAACTTAGAAAGTATAAATGGCTATATTAAAATAGTAGACTTTGCTAAAAAAGCCTTTGATGAATTAAAAAACGACGCTAAAGCTGCCGGTTTAAATATCTACGCCTCAAGTGGTTATAGATCATATCAAGATCAAGAATACATATATAATAACTATGTAAGAATGGATGGGCAAGAAGCTGCTGACACATATTCAGCACGAGCGGGCTTTTCTGAACATCAAACTGGTCTAGTACTAGATTTAAATACAGTAGATATATCATTTGATAACACTAACGAAAGTAACTGGCTAAGAGAAAATTCCTATAAATATGGCTTTATCATTAGATATCCAAAAGGGAAAGAAGATATTACAGGCTATACATATGAACCATGGCATATAAGATACGTAGGAAAAAAACTAGCTAAAGAAATATATAATAATGGTGATTATCTAACCTTAGAAGAATACTTTGGTATTGATAGCAACTATCAATAATTTAAAAAAATTAGCAATTAATATTGACAATTGCTAATTAAAGTGATATACTCATATTGTAAGTAAAAAAAGATATCTTACTTACAAATAAACAATAAATTATGGTAAACAAATAAAGAAAGGATAGTGGTTTATATGTTGCCAAGTAGATTGTTTTTTGATGATAGTTTCTTTAAAGGAGAAGAAAATATCAAATGTGATGTATATGAAAAAGATGGAAAAGTATGCGTTGAAATGGAAGCACCAGGCTACAAAAAAGACGATATAACCATTTCAGTAGATAAAGGAGAATTAACTGTAACATTCGAAAAAAATGACGAGGAAGAAGAAAATAAAAAATATCTTCATCGTGAAAGAAAGAGCTACAGTAAAGTAACAAGATCTTTCTTCTTAGGAGATGTTAATGAAGATGAAATAGATGCTAACTTTAAAAATGGTATCTTATCACTTACTTGCCCTAAGAAAGAACAAGTTGAAACAAAGAAAACAATTAGCATCAAAGAATCTGAATAATAAGATATAGCATTTAGCTATATCTTTTTTTTCAGATTTGTTGTATAATTAATAACTGGTGATATATATGACAAAATATTTAGATTTAAAAAAAGACTATCAGAAAGAAGATTTAACACTTGCTGCAGAAAATATAAAAGAAGGAAATCTCGTATTATTTCCTACAGAAACAGTATATGGTATAGGAGCAAATGGTTTAAATTCAGATGCCGTAAAAAAGATATTTATAGCCAAAGGTAGAGCTAGTGATAACCCATTAATATTACATGTCTCAAGTATAAAAATGGTAGATAGTATAGCTAAAGACATAACTTCATTAGAAAGACAATTAATGGAAGCATTTTTTCCAGGCCCACTAACAATAATTCTAAAAAGAAAAGATAATGTACCAGATATAGTAACAGCATCTTTAGATACAGTAGGTATAAGAATGCCATCAAACAAAATAGCTCATGATTTAATAGAATTAGCATCCGTTCCAATTGCCGCACCTAGTGCTAATATATCAGGACGTCCTAGTGGTACTAATATAAATGATATATTTGAAGAATTAAATAATAAAGTTGACTATATTATCGATGGTGGTGATACAGATATCGGACTTGAATCAACTGTAATAAGAGTAATAAATAATGTTATTCACATATTAAGACCAGGTAAGATAACCAAAAAAGACTTAGAAAAATATGCCAAAGTAGAAATAGACTCCCATGTATTAGGAGATATAAAAAATAACGAAAAAGTATTATCTCCAGGTATGAAGTATAAACACTATGCCCCAAATACAAAATGTATATTAGTATATAGTGATAATAAAGAAAAAATGTATAATAAGATAAAATCATTAGAAGACACAAATACTATAGTAATATGTAATAGTAGTAATGTATCTAATTACAAAAAAGCCATTCCTTATGGCTATACAGAAGAAGAAATATCCCATAACATATTCAAAATATTAAGAGAAATAGATAAAAAAGAAGCATCATTAGTAATAATAGAGGGTGTCAAAGAAGAAGGACTAGGACTAGCAATAATGAATAGATTAATAAGAGCTTGTTCCCATAATTATATAAAAATATAAAAAACAATCAAATTAAATGACAAATAAAAATTCTTTTTCATATTCTATTATGAAGGAGAGATAAAATGTTTAACTATCAAAAAAATATTCATACTTACAATTTCATAAATTACTCAGGAGAATATCATTATGAGTAAGTACAAAGTATGTGTATATGCTATATGTAAAAACGAAGCAAAATTTGTAGAACGATGGTATAATTCAATGAAAGAAGCAGATGCAATATATGTTTTAGATACCGGCTCAACAGATAATACAGTAAGCCTTCTAAAAAAGAAAAATATCATTGTCAAAGAAGCTAATATTAAACCATGGCGTTTCGATATAGCCAGAAATAAATCATTAGATCTAGTACCAGAAGATTATGATATTTGCGTATGTACAGACTTAGATGAAGTTTTAGAAGAAGGATGGCGCAAGTCATTAGAAGAATCATGGCAAAGTACTACCACTAGATGTAGATATAATTATAATTGGAGTTTAGACAAAAATAATAAACCATTAGTAAATTTTTATACCGATAAAATACACAAAAGACATGGCTATAAATGGACTCATCCAGTTCATGAAGTACTATCGTATGATGGCACCGAAAATATAATTACAATAGATAACATAACATTAAATCATTATCCCGATGCCAAAAAGTCTAGAAGCAGTTATTTACCGTTATTAGAACTATCAGTTAAAGAAGATCCTAGTGATGATCGAAATATGCATTACTTAGGTAGAGAATATATGTACCATCAAAAATGGAACGAATGCATAGATACCCTAATAAAACATCTATCACTACCAAGTGCCATTTGGAAAGACGAACGAGCAGCCTCTATGAGATATATAGCAAGAGCATATAAAAATTTAAATAGAATAGAAGAATCACGTATGTGGTTAGATAAAGCAATAAAAGAAGCACCATATTTAAGAGATGCTTATGTTGAAAGAGCAATATTAGAATATGAACTAAAAAATTATCTCGAAGTAGAAACCTATTTATTAAAAGCATTACAAATAACCACTCATGAAAAAACTTATATAAATGAGGTCTTTAGTTGGGATAATACCATCTATGATTTATTATCAATAAGTCTATATAATACAGGAAGGTATCAAGAAAGTTTATATTACATAAATAAAGCTATTGAAATGAATCCAAATGATAATAGATTACAAGAAAATAAAAAAATAATAGAGGGAAATACATAATCTCTCTTTTATTAACATCAAATATGTAGTATAATAATAAAGTAATATTAAATAAAGTGTGGTGAAGTGATGGCAAAGAAAAAGAAAAGAAAATTAAAAAAATCAGTAAAATTATTACTATTTTTATGTATAATTATCATAGGACTAATATATTTAAATAATACTATCAAAGATACTGATAATATCACTTCAAATAACGATATTAAAGAAAATAAAGAAATAAAAGAAGATAAATCAAACGAAGAGACAAAAGAAGTAGATTATGATAGTTTAGATACTTTAGGTAAATTAGAATATCTAAGTACTAAAGATAAAAGAATTAATAAAATAATAGATAATTATAAAGAATATCCAGAAATATTATTAGAAATGTTAACAAGAAATAGTGATATGACTAGTTATATGCTTGATTATCCTGAAAAAAAAGGAAATGTATATAAAGATAATATTGGTAAAGTTCAAAAAGGAAAATTTCCTTTGTTACTACAGTATGATAAGAACTGGGGTTATGGCATATATGGAGATAACGTTCTAGCAATAAATGGATGCGGTCCGACAGTATTATCTATGGTAGTAGCGGGACTAACAGGAAGAAATGATATCACACCATATACTATAGCCGAATATTCTAGTGACCATGGTTATTATCAAAGCGAGTGGGGGACAAGCTGGAGTCTCATGACTGAAGGTATAAGAAACTTTGGAGTAGTAGGCACCAATATAGAACTTAGCAAAGAAAATGTTTTTTCAGAATTAGAAAAAGGACATCCAATAGTATGTAGCATGCGACCAGGAGATTTCACTACCATTGGCCATTTCATTTTACTAACTGGTATTAAAGATGGAAAAATAACAGTAAACGATCCAAATAGTAAAGAACGCAGTAACAAATTGTGGGATTATGAAACACTTGAATATCAAATAAAAAGTTTATGGTCATTTACCACATTATAGATAAATAAAAATCGAACTAATATTAGTTCGATTTAATTTAATATTGGAGGACCCAGTCGGATTTGAACCAACGCTCAGGGAGTTGCAGTCCCGTGCCTTACCTCTTGGCTATGAGTCCGTCAGTAACTAAATTATATCAAAAATAAACTATTATTTCAATATATTTTATGTAAAAACACAAAAAAATGTTAAAAAATGATGAAATATTTATAAAGTTATAGTATAATATGATTGTCCTAAAAAAGGGGTGAATTATATGGAAAGATTACAAAAGAAAATATCTTCACTTGGCTACTGTTCAAGAAGACATGCTGAAGAACTAATAAAAGATGGAAAAGTAGAAGTAAATGGTGAAGTAATAACTAAACTAGGAACAACAGTAAAACCAGGTGATATCATATCCGTAGAAGGAAATATCTTAGATAATAGTAGATCATTTGAATATTATTTATTAAATAAACCAAAAGGAGTAGTAACCACCACTAATGATGAAAAAGGAAGAAAAACAGTAGTGGACTTCATAAATACTACTTCAAGAATATATCCAGTAGGAAGATTAGATTATGATACATCAGGTATACTAATTTTAACAAATGATGGCAAACTTGCTAATTTACTTATGCGTCCAGACTCTTTAGTAGATAAAACATATATAGTTAAAGTAAATGGCGAAGTAACAATCAAAGATGTTCAACAACTAAGAAATGGCGTTATTATAGATGGTATTAAAACAAAAAAAGCTAGAGTAAAACTTAAGTCAGTAGATAAAAAGAAATCAACTTCAATATTGAAAATAACTATCCATGAAGGAAAAAATCATCAAATAAAGAAAATGTTTGAATCTTTAGGCTATAAAGTAACAAAATTAAGAAGAGAAAAATATGCTAATCTTGATTTAAAAGGACTATTACCTGGAGAGTATCGTCCATTAACTGTTAAAGAAGTTAAAATACTATATAGCTTATGTAAGAAAAAATAAATACCAGGGGGATATTTTTATGACATTTAAAATAACAGATAACCAAGATAACGACTTTTGGTTTCTATCTGATAATATAACAGTAATACCAATCAAAGATTTTAATATCTTGATAGATAATAACATTAATAATATTATGTTAAAATTACTAAAAGATAATTTAGTAGTATCACAATTAAGATTAAATGATAATGTTTTAAATGCTATAACAGATATAGTCATAGCAAATAAAAGTTCAAAAGAAATAGATCATGTTCTAGTAGAAAATAACGTACCATATTTCTCTTTTGTATATGGTATAATAGATATACATAAAAGAAGATACAAATATTTAAATAATCTTACTAAGGCAGATGAAGTAATAATATCATATAAAGAAGAAAATATAAAAAGCGCTATAGCCTTAGCCAAATATCTAAATAAGAAAGTAATATTAGATAACACAAATATATCACTAGATAAATATAAAAAAGTATTAGAAGAATATTCAAGAGGAGAACTAGATAAAGCTAATATAACCTTTTACTATCAAGAAAATAATAATTCAATTACTGCAAGTGAATTATATAAAACATCAGCTTTAGTAAGTGAAATTGCCAATAAAATAAAAGAAGCAAATCTATCTAATATAGAAAGCATAATGTATGCTTATGATATATTAAAGAAAAGATTATATAAACTAGATGAAGAAAATTATTATAAATCTTCCGATGTATCTTCAGTTCTAACTGGTGATTCTATTGTATGTGCAGGTTATTCTAATGTATTTAATGCAATTTTAAAGTGCCTAAATATAAAAGCAGCACCACTAATAAGTAAAGAAGCAAAACATCAAAGAAGTATTATCTATGTTCAAGATGAAAAGTATAATATCGATGGTGTATATGTCTTTGACCCAACCTGGGATAGACGTAAGAATAAAGAAGATAAAGAATATATAAATAGATATAATTATTTTGCCATTCCTTTATCAGTATCAAATGAAACCGCCAAAGACGAATTATACAAAGCATTAACTATTGAACCATATGATTATCTTGAAAGTAGAAGTAAGTTAGATATTGAAGAAATGAGACAAAGAAATATAATAAATGATGCCATAGCCTTTATAGACGATTCACTTCTAACTATAATAGCGGATGAATATGCTTATGGTCTTACAGATAATATTATAAAAATATATACAAATATAAAAGCCAAGTATGATACAAGACACCTAAGAGAAGAAAAATTCTTAAAAATATTATATAATACTAGAGTAGCAGAATATAAAGATAGAATCATCAAAGAAGTAGATATTGAAAATTTAATAGAAGTTGTAATAGAAAGATATCAAAAAATTCAAAGAAACAAACTGAAAAAAATGAATTTATCCAGCTGGAAAGAAGAATTAGTTATTGCAATTTTTACTTCAGAATTAGAAAATAACCTTTACGAATATTTAAAAGTACCAAAGGCAAAAATAAGAAAAAGAAAAATAGAGGTTGACAACTAAAAAAAAATAGCATATAATATCTATGTGTTAAAACAAAAGAAAGAGACGATATAGTAAAATAGTTATAGAGAGCTAATGTTTGGTGGAAATTAGTATGATGGTTACTATATAGATCACTCTGGATGTGTTTTTCTGAATATTTAGGAAAAGCCGGGAATAATCCCGTTATCAATAATGAGAGCACTTATGTGAAGTAAGGTGGTACCGCGATGTATATCGTCCTTACAAATATAAGTGCTTTTTAATTTAAAGGAGGAGAAAAAATGAATTATAAAGAAACACTATTGATGCCTGAAACTAGTTTTCAGATGAGAGGTAATTTACCAGAAAATGAAAAATTACAAAGAGAAAAATGGAATGAAATAAATTTATATGACAAAGTAAGAGAAAAAAATAAAGGCAAGACACCATTCATTCTACATGATGGACCACCATATGCTAATGGAGATATTCATATCGGTCATGCTATGAATAAAATTCTAAAAGACTTTATTAATAGATATAAAATGATGAGTGGCTACGATATGATATATATTCCAGGATGGGATACTCATGGTCTTCCAATAGAACAAGCTGTAACCAATAGTGGTATTGATAGAAAAAGTATGAGTAAAGCCGACTTTAGAGCCTTATGCGAAAAATATGCATATGAACAAATTGCAAAACAAATGAAAGGCTTTAAAGAGTTAAATGTTTTAGCAGATTGGGAACATCCATACATTACACTACAAAAAGAAATGGAAGCAAGACAAATTGAAGTATTCGCTACAATGGCTAAAAAAGGCTTAATATTCAAAGGCCTAAAACCAGTATATTGGAGTCCATCATCAGAATCAGCACTTGCTGAGGCAGAGATAGAATATCACGATCGAAAAGATCCTTCAATATATGTAGCATTTCCAGTAGTAGAAGGTAATAATACTGCACAAGTAGGAGATAATTTAGTAATATGGACTACTACTCCTTGGACACTTCCTTGTAATACTGGTATTGCTGTTAGTAAAAAATTTGATTATGCTAGAGTATTAGTAAATGATAAATATTATATTGTTGCTAATGAATTACTTGATAATCTAGCTAAAGAATTTGGTTGGGAAAATTATGAAGTAGAAAGCGTTTTCTCTGGTGATAAAATTACTGGTATCAAATATAAACATGTATTTATGGATAGAATAGCTCCAGTAGTAGATGGTTTCCATGTAACATTAGAAGCTGGTACTGGACTAGTTCATATGGCCCCTATGTATGGAGCAGATGACTTTATCATAGGAAAAGAAAATGGCCTAGAAATGATAAACGGTATCGATGATCAAGGTGTATTAAATGATTTATCAGGTGAATTTAGTGGTTTATTCTTTGAAGATGCCAACAAAGCAATAACTACAAAATTAGATGAACTAGGAGTACTTCTTAAACTTAAGTTCATAACACACTCATATCCACATGATTGGAGGACTAAGAAACCAGTTATCTTTAGAGCCACTAAACAATGGTTCTGTAGCATTGATAAAATTAGAGATGATCTTCTAAGTGAACTTGAAAATAATGTTAAGTTCCATACTGAATGGGGTAAAAAGAGATTATATAATATGATTCATGATAGAGGAGACTGGTGTATTTCAAGACAAAGAGTATGGGGAGTACCAATTCCTATCTTCTACAACGAAGATGGTAGTGAAATCATAGATTACGATGTTATGATGCATGTAGCAGATTTATTTAGAAAATATGGTTCTAATGTATGGTTTGAAAGAGAAGCAAAAGATTTATTACCTGAAGGATATAAAAATCCTGCTAGTCCAAATGGTAACTTTACCAAAGAAGAAGATATCATGGATGTATGGTTTGATTCTGGTTCAACTTGGAATGGAGTATTAATTGAACAAGGCTTACCATATCCTGCTGATGTATATTTAGAAGGTTCAGACCAATATCGTGGTTGGTTCAATAGCTCACTAATTTGTGGCGTAGCAGTTACTGGTAAAGCACCTTATAAAGAATTAGTATCTCATGGATTTACATTAGATGGTAAAGGCAATAAAATGAGTAAAAGTTTAGGTAATGTAATAGTGCCTGCTGATATGATAAGATTACATGGAGCAGATATCTTAAGATTATGGGTAGCATCAACTGACTATACTGAAGATGTAAGAATTAGTGATGAACTAATTAAACAAGTAAAAGAAAGCTATCGTAAGATAAGAAACACATATAAATTTATGCTTGGTAATCTAAAAGATTTCGATCCAACTAAAGATAGTATTAAATATGAAGATATGCCATATTATGACAAATATATGATGAATGAACTTAATATATTCACTAAAAATGTACTAGAAGAATACGAAGGCTATAATTTTCAAAATGTATATAAATTAGTTAACAACTTTGTATCATTCACTTTATCTAATTTCTATCTAGATTTCACTAAAGATATCTTATACATAGAAAAAGCAAACTCTAAAGCAAGAAGAAGTGTTCAAACAGTACTTTATAATATTTTAAGTAATGAAGTAAGATTGCTTGCTCCAATACTTCCGTATACAAGTGAAGAAGTATATAACTTGTTACCACATACTGAAGCTTCTGTTCATTTAACAGATATGCCTGAAGTTGTTAATTATTCAGATAGTACCGAAGTATTAGAATTATTTAAACTATTCTTCGAACTTAAAGAAAAAGTAAATAAAAAATTAGAAGAAGCAAGAAACGAAAAATTAATCGGTTCCGCTCTTGAAGCTGTAGTAAAGATAAACTTAGATCCAAAATATAACGAAGTAAAAGAAAAATTAGGTTCATATTTACATCAGCTATTAATCGTATCAAAAGTAGAATATACTACTGATGGTGAAGAAGTAGAAGTAGCAAAGAGTACTGGCGAAAAATGTAATAGATGTTGGAATTATGTTGATCACTTAGACGGCGATATTTGTGATAGATGTCATAATATTCTAAATAATTAGTAAAATATTAAAAAGCAGTATTTAAACAATACTGCTTTTTCTCTAGGAGGTAATATGGAAAATAAATATAATTATAAAGCATTAAGTAAACAAGAATTAGAAAAAAAATTCATTCAAATGAAAAATAACATTCCAGAAGCAAGAGAAACAATAATATTACATAATCTAAAACTAGTATTTCATAGATATTATAAAAGATTCTCTAGTATTCAAATTGATATGGATGATATTATTTCTAACGGTATTATTGGACTAATAAAAGCAGTAGATACTTTTAACTTAGATAAGAATTACTCTTTCACCACCTATGCAAGCAAATGTATAGACAACGAGATATTAATGTATATAAGAAAAGGAATAACCAAAGATATCCATTTAGAAGAAGATAATGGAGAAGACGAATTAACACTAATGGGTTTAATTATCGATCCATCAGTCAACATAGAAGAAGACTATATAAATAATGAAAATATAAACAATATCAGAAGTATAGTTAATTTATTAAATGAAAAAGATAAATACTTATATAATTTATATTTTGAAAAAGCCTATTCTCAAGTAGAAATAGCCAAAATACTAAAAAAATCACAATCATATATATCTAGAGAAATAAAATCCTTAGTATATAAATTAGAAAAACTAATGTATCAAAATGGAACAATAGAAAGACCTAAAATTAAAAATAAATGTATTGGATACAATAAGAAAAATGTTTTGTAAAATTACTGTAAAGACTATTGCAATTATTTATAATATGTTATATTCTTATATCATAAGGGAGTGTGATAATAGTGATTTATCCATCAATAGATAAAATATTAAATATTGTAGATTCCAAATACGCTTTAGTTTATGTTGTTTCCGAAAGAGCTAAACAAATGGCCAAAACAGGTTATTATCAAAAACCAATCAAAGAATATAAAAGTGAAAAGAATATAGGTAGAGCTTTAGAAGAAGTATACGATGGATTAATTCATATTGAGAAACGTTAAGTTTCTTTTTTTGTACTATAATTATATTTCATTCATATATATTATTGTAGAAGAAAGGAATGATAAAACAAATATGGAAACAATAAAAGTTTCATCGAAGTCTAACCCAAATTCAGTAGCAGGAGCACTTGCTAATGTATTCAGAGAAAAAGGCATCGTAGAAGTTCAAGCAATCGGAGCAGGAGCCCTAAATCAAGCTATAAAAGGAGTAGCAATAGCTAGAGGATTCGTAGCTCCATCAGGAAAAAATTTAGTATGTACGCCCGCTTTTATCGATGTTAATATTGATGGCGATGAAAGAACAGCGATTAAGTTAATAGTAGAGGCTAAATAGCCTCTTTAAAAATATCAAATATTAGCAATTAATATTGACAATTGCTAACAAAGTGCTATAATTATACTTGTAGGAGATGATAAAATGAAAAAAAGACAATTCAAAACAGAAAGTAAAAAAGTCTTAGACATAATGATAAACTCAATTTATACAAATAAAGAAATATTTTTAAGAGAGCTAATTTCCAATGCAAGTGATGCTCTAGATAAGTTACACTATCTATCATTAACAGATAAAAACATAAAGATAAATAATGATGACTTATGCATAAGAATAGATGTAGATGATAAAGCAAGAACATTAACAATTACCGATAATGGAATAGGTATGACCGAAGAAGAATTAGAAAACAATCTAGGTACAATTGCTGAATCAGGATCATTACACTTCAAAGAAGAAAACTCTTGTCAAAATGATGCTAACATAATAGGTCAATTTGGAGTAGGCTTTTACTCAGCCTTCATGGTAAGTGACAAAGTAACAGTAGAATCAAAATCATATAAAGAAGATAAATCATATATATGGGAAAGTAATGGTATAGATGGTTACACATTATCTCAGTCAGATAAAAAAGATAATGGAACCAAGATAACTCTTCATATTAAAGAAGATACAGAAGATTATAAATATAGTGATTTTCTTACAGAATATAAAATTAGAGAAATAATAAATAAATATTCTGACTATATAAACTATCCAATAAAAATGGAAGTATCCAATACAAGAAAAAAAGAAGATAGTGATGAGTATGAAACATATAAAGAACTAACAACTTTAAATAGTATGATCCCACTATGGAAGAAAAACAAAGAAGAAATAAAAAACGAAGAATATAATAACTTCTATAGTGATAAATTCTATGACTATAATGAACCATTAAAAACAATTCATTTTAAAGTAGAAGGAAATGTAACATACACAGCATTATTATTCATACCAAGTCATGCATCATATGACTATTATAGCAAAGAATATACAAAAGGACTACAGCTATATACTAATGGTGTTCTAATTATGGATAAATGTAGTGATTTATTACCAGATTATTATAGCTTTGTAAGAGGCGTAGTAGATACAGAAGATATTCCACTAAACATTTCAAGAGAAACTCTTCAAGAAGATAAAAACATAAAACTAATTGCTAAGAGTATCGAAAGTAAAATAAAAAAAGAATTATTATCAATGCTAAAAGAAGATCGTGAAAACTATGAAAAATTCTATAAAAGTTTTGGTATGCAACTAAAATTTGGCGTTTATAATGATTATGGTATAAATAAAGATAAACTTAAAGATTTATTAATGTTTTATTCTTCAAAAGAAAAGAAACTAATAACATTAGATGAATATATATCTAATATGAAAGAAGAAGATAAAAATATTTATTATGCTTGTGGTGAATCAATAGATAAAATAGATATGTTACCACAAGTAGAAGTATTTAAAGAAAAAAATTATAATGTATTATATCTAACAGAATACGTAGATGAATTTGCTATAATGGCTTTAGGAGAATATGAAGGAAGAAAATTCGTTAACGTATCAAAAGAAAATACAGATTTATCTACAGAAGAAGAAAAAGAACAAATAAAAAAAGAAAACGAAGATAATACAGACTTATTAAAAGACATGAAAGAAGTATTGGATGGTAAAGTAGAAGAAGTAAAATTCACTAATAAGTTAAAGAAACATCCCGTATGTTTAACCACTAATGGTGAAATATCTACTTCAATGGAAAAAGTAATAAATGCTATGCCAACAGATGAAAAAATAACCGCTAGTGAAGTACTAGAAATAAATATAAATCATAACATTAGTAAAAAATTAAAAGATTTATATAAAAACAATAAAGAAGAATTCAATAAATATACCAAAGTTATCTACTACGAAGCAAGACTAATTGAAGGCTTACCAATAGATAATCCTACTGAATTTAGTGACTTAATATGTGACATCATAGCAGAAAAATAACACAAAGACCTATTTTTAGGCCTTTTTCTTTGACATATATATATAAATTATATATAATTAAGTTGAGAGGGGCGATAACATGGCATATTATTTAACAATAGCAAACAAAGGCGAATATAAAAAATTAAATCTATTATTACTAGAAGGATTTACCAAAACTTCTAAGTTTAAAGGAGAAGCACTTAGTCTAGATGAATTAGACGATTTAACTTCAAAGTATCAAGATGAATATGAATTCAAGAAGAAACTATATCAAGCAGGTATAATATCAATCGATGAAATAACAAAAGAATTAAGTATTAGACGTAAACAAAATAATAATTTAATAAAAGTAAAATACGGATTAATATATCAAAAAGAAAGTAAATATTTAGATCAACTATATTTAAGAAGTATCTTAATAAGCAAGCAAAGAGATTACACATTCTTAGAAAAACTATCATCGTATTATCGTAATAGCTATAACAACAGCATAAATATAGCTAACTTATCATTGATAGCAAAACACCATTATGATTTTGAAAATAGTAAAATACTAAGTGACTTTTTTCAAAGAGAAATATATAAATATAATCCATCCACTGATGAATGTAAATTAAATTATAAATCATTACATGATCTAGCTATGTTTGTATATAATTATAATGCTACCGGAGCATATATATCATTAGGAATAACTAAAGACATGCTTGATAGAGAAAGACAAGAAAAATTATCTTTATTAAAAGAAAATTTAATAAAAGAAAATCAAAAAGAAACATTAGGCAGTTATAAAAAAAGAAAACTTACTAAAAACTATACAGTTGATGGTCAGATGTCATTATTTAATAACTAAAAAATAATCAAAATCAAATTGATTATTTTTTTTATATCTGTAACTTTATATCATAAAAAGCATATACTTATGGTAGGTGATACTATGACAAAAGTAGATAACTTTAAAGAGTTCGTAAAAAAACATCAAGTACTAGTTACATATGTAAGAGAAAATAAGATGACTTGGCAAAAATTCTATGAATTATATGATTTATATGGCGAAGATAATAACATTTGGAATGAATATCTAAATAAAGAAGAGACTCAAATCAAAGCAAATAATACTAAACCATCAAATTTCTCTAATATAATAGAAATGGCAAAAAATATAGATCCAGACAAACTACAAGATGGTATAACATCTATCCAAAAAGCCATAAGTTTATTCGGTGATATGATTACCAAAAACAATACATCTTCTACTAACACATACACCCCAAGACCAATATATAAGAAGTTTGATGACTAATGACTACTGAACTACAAATAAAAATAGGAAGCGATCCAATGCAAACATCATTTATTAGAGAAAACCCATACTGGTATAAAAGATTAAATAGAAATCCAAACTCCTATAAAGACTTTATAGCGGATATGAAAAATAAATATAAATTGAATCCAAGTGATAAATTTAATAAAATGTTAAATAATATAAGCATGATTCAAACATTCCTAGATGTATTAAAATAAAAAAATAAGATTTAGTTTTTAAATCTTAAATTTTCATTTGAAATATTAAATAACATACCAATAAGTATCATATAAGATAATAAAGAAGAACCACCATAAGATATAAAAGGTAAAGTAATACCCATAATAGGTAATAAACCTAAAGTCATACCAATATTTTGCATTTGTTGAAAAAGAAGAACCGCGATAATACCACCAACTAATAATTTATCATTATCATTATGTGATTTATTAGCCAAAGAAATAATATTTAAATCAAAGAATACAATAAGTCCAAGTAACAATAAAGTACCCAAAAAACCAAAATTAGAAGCAAATACCGCAAAAATAAAATCAGTTTGCATTTCTGGAAAATATATTGGTGTATGATTAAATCCATGCCCTAACATTCCCCCAGATCCAATCGCAGTAAGCCCATTAGTAAGTTGAAGCCCATTACTATTAGACCAATTAAGAATTCTATCCATACGATAAAAGAAACTAGTTCCAAAGATATCAATAAATAAATCCTGATTCATAAAATATATTCCTAAAAATACACCACCACAAATAAGTATAATACAAGTAGTAATAACAAACCATCTAGCTTTAAAACCACCAACAAATAACATAACAACAGTAATAATAAAATATATAAGTACCGCCCCAGTATCAGGTTCAATAAAAGTAAGAACCGAAGGAATACCAACTATAACCAATACCTTTAAAAGAAACTTAAATTCTTCCATTGTATCATTATTATTTCTACTTTCATTAAAATCATTAATTAATCTTGATAATATAATAATTAAAAATATTTTCATAAATTCCGAAGGTTGAAAACTACCAATATAAGGAATAATAAACCAACATCTAGCATTATTAATAGGTTTACCGAATAGTAGTACCAATATTAATAAAATAACTCCAACAAAATATAAAATATAAGCATTATTATATAAAAACTTATTACCAAATATCATCATAATATAAGCAAGCCCAAAACCAAGTACATACCATAATATCTGTTTTAAATATAAACTTTGATAGTCGCTAGGAAGTAAACTTATCGTAGCATATATAGTAATTACACTAATAATAGCAAACAATATTATAGGAATTAATATTTTACCTTCAACTTTAAATTTAGATTCTTTTTTCATCCATATCACACTCTAGTTATTATAATACCACAAAATAAAAAAATAATAAATATATATATAACCATTTCATATAATTTATTAGAGGTGATAATAGTTGAAAGAACTACCAAAAATGTATCATAATACAATAGATAAAGATATTAATAATAATGAAAAAATGTATTCTACTATGTATAATAACGATAGAAAAATATCTAATAACAATATTTTTATCAATAATAAAAATAACTATACAGTAGAACAAAAAATATACAATATCTTTAACTCTCCAAACTATATATATAAGATAGATGTGACAATAGTCACAGATAAAGGTAAAACAAATAAACGTATAGTAGGGAAAACAAAAACAAATTTAATTACTATGGATAATGAATATATTCCCATAAATACAATAAGAGATATATACATATCTAGATAATGACCTATAAATAGGTCTTATTTTTTCTATAAACTATTGAAAAAAAATATAAAATATGATATCTTAATATTGAGTAAAAATAGGTGATAGATATGAATAAAAAGAATAAAATCTTAATTATAATAATATCATTAATAGTATTAACAGGTATATATCTACTATATAATACCTATGCATTAACTACTAAAACCACTAATAACGGTGACTACTATACAATAAATCTAACAGATAGTAATATAGTATCCTTAGAAGCCAATGAAGAAAAAACAGTAATATATCAGATAAATAATACCAATAATGGTACAGTATCATATGGTGTAGCCTATAATAATTCAAATGTAGCAGTAAAAGTATATAGCGACAGTAAAAGTATATAGCGACAGTAAAGATAAAGTAACAGGTACTATAGGAGCTAATGATAACAAATATATAAAACTACATCTAAAAAACAAAACATCATCTAATACTACTGTAGAAATAACCACTATCATGGGTTATGAAAACGGAGGAGACTTAATAGTACCATCAGCTTCTACTTTAGTAACAAAGACTTATACGAACACCTTTGCAGGATACATAACAGAGTTATATGATAATAGTACCAAAACGCCAGTAACAAATAACAGTATTACATATCAGTATGATACTACAAATAACTTAATGCAAGATATCGCAGGTAACACAAGATATTATGGAGCTTCTCCTAAAAATTATATATACTTTAATTGTGATAGTTATCCATCTACTAATTGTGAACTATGGAGAATAATAGGAGTATTCGACGGTAAAGTAAAACTAATAAGAAATGAATCAATAGGTAAATATTCTTGGGACAATAAAAATACCGCTACTGGGGCAGAAACTGCTTATGGTAAGAATGATTGGACAACAGCTAGATTAATGAAATTATTAAATCCTAGTACTTATTATACAACTGATACTAATGATAATGGTAAAGGCCAAAGTTTATATTGGAATGCAGCAAGTGGAACATGCTATTCGGGTCAAAATAATGCTACTATATCATGTAACTTTACTAGTACAGGTATAAAAGATACAACAAGAAATATGATAGCAGAGACAACATGGAATCTTGGAGGGTGGAGTTCATCAAATGTATTTTCTAATGAAATGTATGAAAAAGAAAGAGGAACAACAGTATATTCTGGAAGAAGTACAACATGGGCAGGAAAAATCGCCCTAGCATATCCATCTGACTATGGCTATGCAACTGATTTGAGTAAATGTTTCCAAGCATTACATAACTATGATGATAGCACATGTAAAAGTAACGATTGGATGTATTCCACCATTACTAATTCTGGTAATGACTATGGATGGTTATTGTTTCCTCACAAAAATTATGCTTACTCTGTGTTACGTGTGAGCGTGTCGGGATATGCCCGCAACTATGGTTATGCTTCTGCTACGGAAGGAATTGTCCCAGTCCTTTATCTAAATTCTAATCAAAGCATCGCTGGAGGCGATGGTTCTCAAAATAATCCATACCAATTAAAAGCATAATAGTATTAATAGATAAATACATAAAAAGTGTAAAAAAGTATATATTTTAATAGGAATATATCTTTTTTTCTTTATTTATGATAAAATTATATAGGAGAGTGATTTCATGAGAGTAATAATTTCAGCAGGAGGCACAGGAGGACATATATATCCAGCTCTTGCTATTATAAATAAAATAAAAGAAGAAGAACCAGACAGTGAATTTTTATATATTGGTACAACTGATAGAATGGAAAAAGATCTAATACCTAGTATGGGTTATAGATACGAAGGATTAGAAGTAACTGGACTTAAAAGAAAATTATCTTTAGATAATATTAAAACCATTACTAACTTTTTTGGAGCAATAAAAAAAGCTAAAGTAATAATAAAAGATTTTAATCCTGATGTCGTTATAGGTTGTGGTGGTTATGTTACCGCTCCAGTTATATATGCCGCTAAAAAGTTAGGTAAGAGAACATTTATTCATGAACAAAATAGTGTTGTAGGTCTTGCTAACAAATTCTTATCTAAATATACTGATAAAGTAGGTGTATCATTTGAAAGTACTATAAATGATTTTCCTAAAGGAAAAGCAGTATTAACTGGTAATCCATGTAGTGAGAAGGCACTTAGTATTAAGAAAACAACAAAAAAAGAATTAGAAATAGATGAAGATAAAAAATTAGTTCTTATAGTTATGGGCTCATTAGGTAGTAGAAGTGTTAACGATAAAATATTTAGTTTTATAGATAATTTTAGAAATAAAAATTATTCAGTAATAATAGTTACTGGTAATAGTTATTACGAAAAAGTAAAAGATAAAAGAGTACCAAAAAATGTAAAAGTATTACCATTTATCTATGAAATGCCAAAAGTAATGAAAATAACTGATTTAATGGTTACTAGAGCAGGAGCCTCTACAATGAGTGAAATAACAGCATTAGGAGTACCAGCTATATTCGTACCAAGCCCATATGTAGCAAACAATCATCAATACAAAAATGCCATGGACTTAGTAGAACATAATGCAGGCATTATGTTAGAAGAAAAAGATTTAGATGGAAAAGTATTAATTGAACTTATTGACAAAACATTAAATGATAAAGATAAATTAGAAGAAATGAAAAAAAATCTTAGTAAACTAGGTATAAAAGATAGTAGTACTAGAATATATAATACCCTAAAGGAATTGATAATGAATGATAGAAAGTTTTATTAATAAATATGAATACTATAAAAACGTATCACTAAAAAAATATAACACCTATAAAATAGATGTTAGCTGTGATTATTTAGTCTATCCCAAAAGTATTCATGAATTACAAGAATTATTAAAATATTTAAAAGATAACAATATTCATTATTTAATATTAGGCAATGGTTCTAACGTCATATTAGCTAGGCCTAATTTTGATGTAGTAATAAAGTTAGATCGTATAAATAATATTGAAATAAAAGATAATATAGTTATAGCAGGAGCAGGCGTAAGTTTAATCAAATTATCCAATATATGTATGGAAAATAACTTAAATGGCCTATCATTTGCTGGAGGAATACCAGGTTTATTAGGGGCAAGTACCGCTATGAATGCTGGAGCATATAAAGAAGATATGGCCTCTATAGTAAAAGAGGTAAAAGTACTAACCCCTAATTTAGAAATAAAAACTATGAAAAATAGTGAGTTAGAATATGCTTATAGAGATTCTTTCTTAAAAAGGAATAAAGACTTTATTTGTGTTGAAGTAACTCTATCACTAGAGTATGAAGATAAAGAAATAATAAAACATCGTATGCTAGATAGAAGAGATAGAAGAATATCATCACAACCAGTAAACATGCCATCAGCAGGATCAGTATTTAGAAATCCTGAAGGCTTATCAGCAGGAAAATTAATCGAAGATATAGGATTAAAAGGATATACCATCGGAGGGGCTCAAGTAAGTGAAAAACATGCCAATTTCATTATAAATACATCTAACGCTACATATGAAGATATCATATCATTAATAGATTATATCAAAGAAAAAGTCAAAGAAAAATATAACATTGATTTAATATTAGAACAAGAAATAGTAAGGTGATAATATGCCCGAAAAAAAGAAAATAAAAGTCAAAAGAAAGAAAAGAAAATTAAAAGTAAAAAGAATAATTATATGTTTATTAGTACTAATATCATTAGTATTACTATTTCTATATATAAAAAAATTACCAATAAAAAATATATATATAGTAGGTAACAACATACTAAGTGATAAAGAAATAATAGAAGAAGCCGGTATAAGTAATTATCCCTCATTTCTAGCTACCAGTAGTAGTACTATAAAAAAGAAACTATTAAAAAATAATTATATTAAAGAAGTAAATATAAAAAAGAAACTATTAAATAAAGTATATATTTATATAACTGAGAAAAAAATAATAGGAGTATATAACGATAAATTACTTCTAGAAGATGCTACTCTTATAGATAATAACTATAATATAAATAGTGCCCCAATAATAACTAATAACATTGATACAATAAAAGATAGATTTACTACTAAATTCTCCAAAGTAGATAATAATATATTATTAAAAATATCAGAAATAAGTTATGTTCCAAATGATGTTGATACCGAAAGATTTCTATTAAAAATGAATGATGGAAATGAAGTATATATAACTTTAAGTAAGATTACTAAAATAAATAAATATAATGAAATATATTCCAGTATGGATAATAAAAAAGGTATAATATATCTAGATTCAGGAGATTACATAGAAGTAAAAGAAGAATAACTATCTTTAATAAGATAATAATTAGCATTAGAAAATTTATCTAATACTAATTTTTCTTCTCTCTTATTATGAATAGTCCATAAAAAGATCTCTTTGTTTGGATATTTATTAATATTATTTTTACTTAAAGTAATAAAATTAATTACCTCAAAATAATTATTATTCTTAGTATTCTTAAAAGTAATATATCCAAGTTTATAATTAGTTTTTTTCTTTAAATACTTAATAATCTTCTTATTAAAAGAAGCTAAATATATATTTTTATTATTAATATCATCTAAATATTTAATAATTCTTTTAGCAAATCTCTTATAATTATTTCTAACCTTAATATCAATAAGTAATATCTTCTTAGTATTAATACCAAGAATAACATCTAATGTACTTAAATACTTTTTCTTAATAATATCACTATAATTACTACTTTCAATATCAATGGAATTATGCGATAATACTATCACATTATCTTTAGTAAGTCTAATGTCAAATTCAACACCACTAGAATTAACATCCATCAAAGCTCTTTTAATAGCACAATATGAGTTCTCTTTAATGTATTTATTAGTAATGCCCCTATGTATAACATATTTCATAATAAATACTATGATATAAACAAGCAAAAATTAACAAAAAACAGTTGAAATTTAATATAATATATGGTAAAATTATATTCGTTGAGAAATAATCCGCCTATTTATATAAAGTAGTGATTATAAAAAAAGAAAGGAAGTGTATATTACGATGGACATTATTGATAAGATTACAATGAGTCAAATGAAGAAAGATTTACCAGAATTCAGAGTAGGAGATTCAGTAACAGTAGGATGCATTATTACTGAAACAAAGAATGGTAAATCAAAAGAAAGAGTCCAAGATTTTAAAGGAACTGTAATAGCAAGAAAAGGTAAGGGAGTATCTGAAACTTTCACTGTAAGAGGAGAATATTCTGGTATCGGTGTAGAAAAAACATTCCATGTACATTCTAATAAAGTAGCTTATATCAAAGTTACTAAACCAGGTAAAGTTAGAAGAGCTAAATTATATTTCTTAAGAGACAGAAAGAGCAAATATAATATTAAAGAAAGAAGATAATAGCTTAGCTATTATCTTTATTTCTAAAGGAGAATATATGAATAAAATAATTAAAGAAATATTACCATATATCATTATTATAATTATAGTTATTTTAATCAGAAGCTTTATAATTACTCCTATAATAGTATCAGGAGATTCAATGAAACCAAATTTACACGATAAAGAAGTACTACTAGAAAGAAAAATAGGATATAACAGTAGCACTATAAAAAGATTCGATATTGTTATTATAAAAAATGATAACGAAGAAATAATAAAGAGAATTATTGGCATGCCAGGAGAACATATATCATACAAAAATAATAAACTATATGTAAACGATAAACTAGTAGAATCAAATTTTGAATATCGTACTACTAATGATTTCAACTTAGAAGAAATATGTAATTGCACATCAATACCTGAAGGAAAATATCTAGTATTAGGGGATAATAGACCAATATCTAAAGATAGTAGAATAATAGGTTTAGTAGATGAAAAAGATATACTAGGAAAAGCAGTGTATAGAATATGGCCAATAACAAAGTTTGGTGGTTTAAATAATTAGATGTAATTAATAGTTACATCTTTTTTATTATATAGTCAATAGTATATATTATTTTAATTAAATTTCATAAAATAAATTGAAAGGAGATTAAAATGAATAATAATTGTCATGATAATAAAATTAAAAAAATTTTAGAAGAAGGAAAAAAATGTAATTGCACTCCAATAATTGTCGGTCCAACAGGACCAACCGGACCCGCTGGAGCAGCTACAATTACAGTCGGAACTACGACAACAACTGATCCAGGAACTGACGCAACTGTTACAAACTCTGGTACCAACGAAAATGTTATTTTAAATTTCACTATTCCTAGAGGTGAAGATGGAGCTACAGGGCCAACTGGAGCCACCGGCCCAACAGGCCCAATAGGATTAACAGGACCAACTGGAGCGACTGGTCCAACAGGCCCAATAGGATTAACAGGATCAATTGGAGCAACTGGTCCAACAGGCCCAATAGGATTAACAGGCCCAACTGGAGCGACTGGTCCAACAGGTGCAATAGGATTAACAGGACCAACTGGAGCGACTGGTCCAACAGGCCCAATAGGATTAACAGGATCAATTGGAGCGACTGGTCCAACAGGCCCAATAGGATTAACAGGACCAACTGGAGCGACTGGTCCAACAGGTGCAACACCAGTCTTAACCATTGGAACAATTTCAACAGGTGCACCAGGAACACAGGCAGCAGCCACAATAACAGGTGATGCTCCTAATTATGTATTAAATTTAACTATACCGCAAGGACCAACAGGCCCAAGCAGTTAATTTAATGTATCATTAATTTCAGTAAAACATCTCTAATGAGATGTTTTTAAATACATAAAAAGAATGACAAAATCAGCCACATATGATAAAATTATATGTAGGAGGCAATTATGAAATATGAAATGAAATTAAATAACGAGCCGTTTGAATGTATCAAAAATGGAACAAAAACAATAGAACTAAGATTAAATGATGAAAAAAGAAAGCTGTTAACAGTAGGAGATTATATAGAATTTACTAACAGAGTAACTAATGAAAAACTATTAGTAGAAGTAATAGATTTATTTAAATATAATAGTTTCGAAGAACTATATAAACACTTCAATAAAATAGAAATGGGTTATTCTATTAATGAAGAAGCTAATCCTAAAGACATGGAAAACTATTATTCCAAAGAAGAACAAGAAAAATATGGTGTCCTAGGAATTAAAATAAAAAAACTAACTAAATAATTAAAAAAATTACAAGATATAAAACTTGGAGGTAATAAATGAACGAAGAAAAAACATTTGCTCAAAAAGTGATACAATTTGACGAAAATCTATCAAATATATCAATAGAATTACCAGAAGGCTTCAAAATTATAAATCCATTTAATGGAGATAAAAAAGAAACTGTTCGTAAAATTTCAACATCATTTTATAAAAGATTTTATAATGATAGAAATAACCGTCGTCTAATCTTAGGAAGTTCACCAGCACGTCGTGGAACAGCTGTTACAGGAGTGCCATTTGAAGATGCATTGCATCTTCAAAAAGAAACAGGAATTATAATTGATAAATTTTATATAAATAAGTCTTCATCAGGATTTTTATACGAAGTAATTGAAAAATATGGTGGCTGTGAAAAATTTTATTCAGATTTTTATATGAATTTTGTTTGCCCAATTGGAATAGTAAAAACAAATTCTAAAGGAAAAAATGTTAATTGTAATTATTACGATAATAAAAAATTACAAGAAACATTATATTCACTAATTATAAATTCAATAAAATCACAAATCAATTTTGGAATTGACACCTCAGTATGCTATTGTATAGGTAGTGGTAAAAACTATGATTTTATGACTAAAATAAATAATAAGTACCATTTCTTTAAAAAAATCATACCATTAGAACATCCACGATTTATTATGCAGTACAATTCAAAGCATAAAGATGAATTTCTTAAAAAATATTTAGAGGCGCTAAACGCTGATTTAAACAAGTAGGATATACTTTAAGCAAAGTTATCTTGTAATTCAAACTGAGAAGCTTTCAATATAAAGAATATGATAAATTTAAAATTTAAAAAAGACAATTATATAAGTCTGATTCTCATAGTTTTTTAAGAGAAGCAAGAATGATAGAGAATGGAAGTAAAAATAAAGAAAAAATCACTGATTTATTTATTGCAACAGCATCAGATTACAATCCTAAGTTAGAAGAAGCGTATACGATAAAAGAAATGTTGAAATAGAGGCGCAATTAAACCAAATATTTAAAGATGATAATTTTAATTATTCAGTGTGGTACAAAAATGGATTACACAATGTGTATGTTTATTATAAAAATAGTACTTATGAATATGAATATTTTGATTATGAAAATAAAATTATTTTGAAAGAAGTAGAAAATAAAAAATATAAAAGATAGGAAGTGATTTAAATGGATATGTATCAAAAGAAAAAAATGAGACAAGAAAAGAAAAATAATGATAGTCAAGAAAGTTTTTCAAAAGTTTCCATTTCGTGGTATCCAGGCCACATGGCTAAAACAAAAAGAGAAATAAAAGAAAAAATAGATCTAATAGATATAGTATTTGAGGTAGTAGATGCTCGTATACCATATTCATCAAAAAATAAAGATATTGAAGAAATGACCAATAGTAAACCAAGAGTTATTATCATGACAAAAATAGATTTATGTGATATGGATAAAACAAATGGTTGGATAAAATATTATGAAGATAAAGGATATATAGTGGTACCGATGGATTTAGCTCACAATCCAAATACTAAAGTAATATTCGATAAAATATCTCCAATTATCAATGAAATAAATAATAAGAGAATAAGCAAAGGATTAAAAGCCAGAAGAGCAAGAGTCTTAGTAATGGGAGTACCAAATGTTGGAAAATCAACCCTAATCAATAGATTAGTAGGAAAGAAAAGTACAAACGTTGGTAACAAACCAGGAGTAACTAAAAATCTAGAATGGATAAGAATAAATGACAAACTAGAATTACTAGATACACCAGGTATATTATGGCCAAAATTAGATGATGATACAGTTGCACATAATTTAGCGGCTATGACTGCTATAAAAGAAGAAGTATTAGATAGCGAAGATATAGCTATCTATATCATACAGAAGATGTTAAAAGAATATCCTGACAATATTATAAATAGATATAATATAACCGAAAAAGAAGGTATTATAATTATATTAGATGAAATAGGTAAAAAAATAGGAGCCTTAAGAAACAGCGAAACAGATTATGATAGAGTATATAAACGTGTAATAAAAGATTTACAAGATGGCTATTTAGGAAAAGTAACTTTTGATAAAATAAAGGTATAGTTCATAAACTATACCTTTTATCTTATAATATTACCAAGTATTCCATAAGATATAATACTCATAATAATACTAGCAAGAATTACTCCAAGTAATATATAGAAGAAAGACTTCTTCCTATCCATCCCAAGTAGTACCGCAAGAGCAGAACCAGTCCAAGCTCCAGTACCAGGAAGTGGAATACCTACAAATAACATAAGTCCAATATAACCATATTTATCAATTTGATCTTTTTTCGATAAAACTTTCTTTTCAAACTTATTTACAATTTTTTTAGTAGACTTAAATTTCCCTAACCAATTTAAAATTTTTTCCAAAAACAATAATAAAAATGGTATAGGCAAAACATTACCTAATATACTTAAAATATAACCAGGCAAAAAACTAACATTAAGTATTGAAGCAGCAAGAAGACCACCTCTTAGTTCAAGTAAAGGTAACATTGATATAATAAATACAACAACATCTTTATTCAAACCACTAAATAAATCTACCAGACTTTTAACCAGACTTTCCATCTATTTCATCCTCCACTTATAAATTATAACAAAATAAAAATAATAAGTAAATTATATTTAGTATATTTTACATTACTTAATTGATTTTTAGACTATATTATTGTATAATCAATAATGAAAGGAAAAAATATGATATATAAATTAAAAAGGAATATTCCCAATATAATAACAATATCACGAATTGTATCTTTAATATTAGGTTTTGTTTTCTTTATAAAAAATAAAATAATATTATCATTAATATTTTACATATATGGAGCAGTCTCGGATGCCTTAGATGGCTATTTTGCCCGAAAACTATCCGCATATAGTAAATTTGGCCAATATTTAGACGCCGTAAGTGATAAATTATATTTTTTATCATTAATAATTATATTATTAATATATAAATATTATTTAATAGTAATACCATTAATAATAGAATTAATAATATCAGTCATAAACTATCTAATACTAAAGAAAAACAAAAAAGTATTTACTGAGAGAGTGGGAAAATTTAAAACAACACTCTTAATAATAGATCTAATATTAGGAATAATATCAATAAAAATAAAAGAAATTATATATCCACATATAATAATATTATTGTTAGTATTATATTTTGAATTCCAAACAGTCTTTGCCTATATAAATCAATTAAATAACAAAAGCAAAGAAAAAATAGTAAGTTTTAAAGGAAAAAATGTTATAGAAAGAATAAAACTATTATTAGAAGAATTTATATATTATATAAAGAAACCAATAACAATAAAGTAGGAGGAAAAACAATGATAGATATAGAAATAATAAGAAAAACACCAGAATTAGTAAAAGAAAATATAAAAAAGAAGTTTCAAGATAAAAAATTACCTTTAGTAGATGAAATATTATCATTAGATGAAAAGGTAAGAAAACTAAAAATAGAAGGAGACACATTAAGACAACAAAGAAACACCATAAGTAGTGAAATAGGAACACTTATGCGTGAAGGTAAAAAAGATGTTGCCGAAGAAAACAAGAAGAAAGTAGTTGAAATAAATAATAAGCTAATAGATATTGAAAAAGAAGAAGAAGAATTATCTATTAAACTAAAAGAAGATATGATGAAAATACCAAATATCATTGATCCATCAGTACCAATAGGAAAAGATGATAGTGAAAACGTTGAAGTTCAAAAGTTTGGTGACCCAGTAGTTCCAAATTATGAAATACCATATCATGCCGATATCATGATCAAAGTCGGCGGTTTAGACAAAGATAGTGCAGGTAGAACTAGTGGTAACGGTTTCTATTATCTAATGGGCGATATTGCCAGATTATCAAGTGCCATGCTATCATATGCTAGAGATTATATGATAGACAAAAAATTCATTTATTGCATTCCACCATTTATGATAAGAAGTGATGTCGTAACAGGCGTAATGTCATTTGATGAAATGGATGCCATGATGTACAAAATAGAAGGAGAAGACTTATACCTAATTGGAACTAGTGAACATTCAATGATAGGTAAATTCAAAGGACAAATAATAAAAGAAGAAAACTTACCAATTACCATGACTTCATATTCTCCTTGCTTTAGAAAAGAAGTAGGGGCACATGGCATTGAAGAAAGAGGTATTTATAGAGTACATCAATTTGAAAAACAAGAAATGATAGTACTATGTAAACCAGAAGAATCAATGGAATGGTATAACAAAATGTGGCAATATACAGTAGAGATATTTAGAAATATGAATATACCAGTAAGACAATTAGAATGCTGTTCTGGAGATTTAGCAGATCTAAAAGTAAAATCATGTGATGTCGAAGCATGGAGTCCAAGACAACAAAAATACTTTGAAGTAGGATCATGTTCAACTTTAGGAGATGCCCAAGCCAGAAGACTAGGTATAAGAATAAAAGGTGAAAAAGGAAATTATTATCCTCACACATTAAATAACACTGTATTAGCCAGTACTAGAGCTTTAATAGCCCTAATTGAAAATAACTATAATGAAGATGGCAGTATAACAGTGCCAGAAGTATTAAGACCATATATGGGTGGATTAGAAACAATAAAATAATTGGGTATCAATAGATACCCTCTTTTATTAGGAGGAATATGAATAAAATATATAAATTTATGGATGGAAGATATGGAATAGATGAATTATATAAATTCTTATTAATAATATGTACAATATTAATACTATTAAATACCATTATAAAAAGCAAAATAATAGATATCATAGAACTAATAATATTAATAATATCAACAATAAGATTTTTATCAAAAAACAAATCCAAAAGGCAAAAAGAAAACCAAATATATTTCAAAATAAAAAACAAAATTATAAAATATTATCAATATCAAAAAAAGAGATACCAAGATCATAACACTCATATTTATCGTAAATGTCCAAAATGCAAACAAAAAATAAGATTACCATTAAAAAAAGGCAAACACACAGTAAAATGTCCCAATTGTCAACACCATTTTATAGTAAAATGTCCTAGAAATGAAAAAATAAAAATAGAAATAGTAAAATAAGTTTCAAATCACTTGAAAAAAAAACCAATTTATAGTATATTTAATTAAGATAGAAAGAGAAAAAAGAGGTGTAATTTTATGAATGAACAAGAAATGATTCAAAGACAAAAAATAGAAAAAAGAGAAAAAACAGATATCATATTAGCTTATATATTAATAGTAATCTTATTAGCAGGAATAGGAATAGTATTATATTTAAAGTATGGAAGCAGTCAAGATAATACTAAAGTTCCAAATGAACATGTATCAAATTACATAACATTAGACAAAATATCAAATAGTTTAAATAGTTCTAACTTATCTTCAAAATTAATAGCGGATGGTGCTACATTTACAAGCACAGTAAATGAAAACAATTTAATAGTAAATTATAGTAAAGAAGATACCAAGGTAGACTTAACAATTCCATTAATAGATAATGAATTAGAAATAAATATTAAAGAAGAAAATAAAGATTTAATAACACAAATATATAAAGAAATAATGAATATCATCTGCACTTATTATGGTAACGATGCAAATAGTTGTACTGCCGCAATTAAAGAAGTAAATTCTACAGAAGATGGTATAAGATTCGTAAATGATGAAAATAATAATATTGTCTATATTAATATAATGAAAAGTATTGATGTATCAAAATATTCAAATACAAATAACACAAATACATTGTCATTAGCAGATATTAGTAAAGAAAATACTTCTAATATTTTAGTAAACAATGTAAGTATTACTAGTGGCACTGATGTTATTAATATAAATTATCAAGTAGAATTCAAAGATCAAAACTTAGCCAATAATTTCAATGTAAATATCGCATTGTATGATGGCAATGATACCTTGTTAGAGGAGCAAACCAAAGAATATACTAAAGAAGATATAACCAGTCCAAAAATTGATACAATAAGCTTCAATTTAGATGATACATTAAAACTAGATAATATAAAGAAGTATAGTATAAATATTACAGAATAAGGAGGCAATATGAGTACACATATAGAAAGCAATATTAATGATATTGCTAAAACAGTACTAATGCCAGGGGATCCAAAAAGATGCGAATATATCGCCAAAAAGTTTTTATCTAATGCTAAAATTATCAATAATGTAAGAGGTATGACAGCCTATACCGGTTACTATAAAAGCAAACAAATAACAGTATTTCCATCAGGAATGGGCATTCCTAGCATGGGAATATATTCATACGAATTATTTAAAGAATACAATGTTGAAAACATAATACGTATAGGAACCATGGGTAGTTATACCAATTTACAATTAAAAGATATCGTTCTAGTAGAAAATTCTATAACCAATTCCAATTATGGTAGATATCTATGTAACTACCAAAACATTAATATAAATAGTAATGCCGAATTAAATAGCGAGATTGAATTATCAGCACAAGAATTAAATTTAAAAATAAATAAAGGAAATATATATTCATCAGATGTCTTCTATGAACAAAATAATAATTTCCAAGAAAAAGTTGCCAAATATTCAGTTTTAGGAGTAGAAATGGAATCATTTGCACTACTATTAAATGCTAAACTACTTAATAAAAAAGCAACAACATTACTTATGGTAAGCGATAGTTTTATTTTTGCAGACAAATTATCTAGTTTAGAAAGAGAACAAGGACTTGATAATTTAATAATTTTAGCTCTAGAAGCCAGTTTAAAAATTTAAAACTCGTACATAATATAACAAGAGGTGATATGCATGAATATAGAAACAATTAATATGGGTGCCTACAATTTGCACTTCATTAAAACCAAAAAATTTAAAACAATAACAATAGATGTAGATTTTTATCGTGAAATCAAAAAAGATGAAATTACCAAAAGAAATTTACTAAAAATGATATTATTAGACTCAAGTAAAAATTATAAAAATGAAAAAGATCTAATAATAGAAAGCGAAAACTTATATGATATAAAAGTATCATCATCAATTTCTCGTATTGGTAAATTTAGTAATTTATCTTTTCAGACAAAATTCCTAAACGAAAAATACACAGAAGAAGGAATGAATAAAGAATCTATCATCTTTTTTCTTGACCTAATATTTAATCCAAATGTAAAAAATAACGCTTTTCTTAATATTGATAAACAAAAAAGTAAGTTAAAACAAGATATAATAAGTATTAAAGATAATAAAGTAAAATATTCAGTATTAAAATTAATGGAGAAAATGAAAGAAAAAGAATACTCATATAACACATTTGGCTATCTAGAAGATCTAGAAGATATAACAGGTGAAGAATTATATACCTACTATGAAAAAGTATTAAAAGAAGATCAAATAGATGTCTTCATTCTTGGTGATATAGATGAAAGCCAAATTAAAGAAATATTTAAAGAATATTTCAAAGTAACAACCTTCAAAAAAAATAATAAAGATCTTCTTATAAAAGAATTGCTTCCAAGAAAAAGAATAGTAAGATATCATGAATATGATAAAGTAAATCAAGCCCAATTGATAATATTATGCAGTTTAAATAATCTTACAGAGTTTGAAAGAAGATATACTATAAAATTATATAATGAAATAATAGGTGGATCAGCCAATTCCATATTATTTGAAAATGTAAGAGAAAAACATAGCTATTGTTATTACATAAACTCTAGTGTTAAAGCTTACGATAATATTTTACTTATAAATTCAGGAGTAGAACAAGAAAATATAGACAAAACAATTAAATTAGTCAGAAAAACATTAAAAAGTATTAATGAAGGAAAATTAAAAGAAGAAAATATAATATCCTCTAAAAACACAATAATATCAGGTATAAAATCAGCATCAGATGAACCAATGGGCATAATCAATACATATTTTTCTAAAGTTTTAGTGGGCACTCCAAATGAAGAAGAACGTATAGCAAACTTTAACAAAATAACAAAAGAAGATATTGTAAAGGTGAGTAAAAAAGTAACCCTTCATACTATCTTAACATTAGAAAGTAAGGAGGATGAATAATGGAAAAAATAAAATTAAAAGACATAAATGAAGACATTTACTATGAAAAATTAAATAATGGTTTAGAAGTATATCTATATAATAAAGACAACGTTCATACAAATTATGTAACATTTACAACAAAATATGGATCAATATACAATGAGTTCGTTCCCATTGGTGAAAACAAAATGACATCATTTCCTAAAGGAATTGCTCATTTCTTAGAACACAAAGTTTTTGTTCAAAAAGATGATCCACAGCCAATGGAATTCTTTGCTAAATCAGGTTCAATTTGTAATGCATATACAACTTTCAGAAATACAACTTATCTTTTTTATGCTACAGAAAATCTAGAAGAGAATATAAATTATCTCCTAGATTATGTTCAAAATATTTACTTAACACCAGAATCAGTAGAAAGTGAAAAAGGTATAATAGCAGAAGAAATACATATGTATGAAGATCGACCAAACGAAGTATTAATTGAAAAAACAAGATTGAATTCATTAAATAACAATCCTTACCGCGATAGCATTATAGGTACAGTTAAAGATATTGAAAGCATAACAAAAGAGGATCTAGAAACATGTTATCACACATTCTATCATCCATCTAATATGTTTATAGTGGTATCCGGTAATTTCAATGTAGAAAAAATAATGGAGACAATAAGAGAAAATCAAAGAAATAAAGAATTCAAAGAATTAGATAAAATCAAGATAAAAGAATTCGAAGAAAAAGACAAAGTATATAAAGAAAAAGAAATAATAAAAAGCTCAACAAACATACCAAAAGCTGCTTATACCATAAAGATACCACTAAAAAATATCAAACTTACAAGAAGAAAACTCCATCTATATCTATATATATTATTCACAACACTATTTGATGAAACAAGTGACTTTGATCAAAAATTAAAAGAAGAAAATATTATAACCAGCACAACATATGTAAGTTTATTAAATTGTAATACACATATATTAATATCTCTAATAAATGAAACACCAAAGTATGAAGAATTTTTATCAAAATTAAAAGAAAAATTAGAGACATTAGAAGTAAAAGAAGCTGACTTTAACCGTAAGAAAAAAGTATTGATAAGTAATGAAATATTAGCCTTCGAATCAGTAGAAACAGTAAATGATATAATTATCGATAATATTATATATGATAACAAATTAGAAGATAATCCAATTGAAATAATAAAATCATTAACAAATAAAGAGTTAAAAGAATTAATTAAAGAACTTGATATCAAAAATACCAACACAGTAATAGTAAAGAAATAAAGTAGAAAATTTTCTGCTTTATTTTTCTTTTAAACTCAAATGTAAACTAACGCAAAAAATATTTTCAAAAGTAAATATTTATGTTATGATAATAATAAGGAGATAAGAATATGAAGAAACTATTTTCACGTTTAGATAAACCATTATTAATAACAACCATAATTTTCTTTATATTTGGTGCAATAATGATTCAAAGTGCATCATCGATGGAATCTTTTATGCGTTATAACTATAGTCCGTATCACTATTTTGTTAGAGAATTAATTTTTCTAGCAATAGGAACAGTCTTTTTCCTATTCACAATAATATTTCCTACAAAAAACTATAAAAAAGTATATAGTTTTCTATTATTTTTAGTATTTATGGCCTTGTTGGGTCTCCTAGTATATGGCCATGCCGCTAATAATGCAGTTAGTTGGTATAAAATAGGACCATTTACTTTACAGCCATCAGAATTTGCTAAAGTAATAGTCATAATATATTTAGCAGTATATTATGAAAAAAATATCAAAAAATTAGATAACGAATGGATATTTATAAAACCAATAATTTTAGTAACTATCGTAGCTTCTCTTGTATTAATTCAACCAGATATGGGAACAGCTTTTATTATCATGGTAATTGCCATGTTAATGTTCTATGCTGTACCAGTTAATAAAAAATATCGTAGTATATTTAATAAAATAATTATCGGAGGTATCATAGTAGTAGCTCTAGTATTAATAACTACAGGTGGTAGTTTCTTAAAAGATTATCAATTAGAAAGATTTAATTTTACAAAACCATGTGAAAGATATCAAGAAAAATCAGGATATCAATTATGTAATAGTTTTATAGCCTTTAAAAATGGTGGCATAAAAGGACAAGGACTAGGGGCATCTACTCAAAAATATTTATATTTACCCGAATCCTATACTGACTTCATTTTTCCAATAATAGTTGAAGAATGGGGTTTAATAGTAGGAATAGCTATTCTAATAGCTTATATGATTGTGTTATATAGGATAATTAAAATAGCCCGAAAAGCCACGACATTACGTAATAGTCTAATATGTTATGGAGTTTTTTGTTACTTATTATGTCATATAATGATTAATCTATTAGGAGTTATGGGTGTAATACCATTAACCGGTGTTCCATTACCATTCTTATCTTATGGTGGCAGTTACGCAATATGTTTAATGACTGTCTTAGGTCTAGTACAAAGAGTTTCAATTGAAACAAATAGTGTAAAAGAAAAACAAATAAGATAAATTATAAAGAAAATATATACATTTTCTTTATTTTTTGTTATAATTATATTGTATTATTTTAGGGAGAGTCGATATCGTGAAGAAAATATACACTGCAATTGATATTGGATCTGATAAAATTAAGTTCGTCACAGGAGAATACTTCGGTGGAAAAGTAAATGTACTTTGCTCACATGAACAAAAAGCAAAAGGAATAAGAAAAGGTTTAATTGTCGATCCTAATTTAGCCATTAATTCAATTAAAGATGGCATAAAAGAAATGAATAATATGCTTGGTATAGAAATCAAAAAAGTAATAGTAAATGTACCAGACTACAATACAAAGTTCATGCTTGTAACCGGTGAAGTAAATATCATAGACGAAGATGAATTAATTACTACTGATGATATAAATAAAGTAATCAAGGAATCAGTATATGCTAAATTATATGAGGACTATGAATTAATTACAGTAGTACCATTAGTATTTACTATCGATGATGAAGAAACTGAAAACCCTGTTGGTAGAACAGGTAAAAAATTAGGAATGAAGGGAATTATGATTTCTGCCCCTAAAAAGAATATATATTCAGTTTTATCTGTCATGGAAGGTGCTGGTTTAGAAGTAATAGATATTACCATATCTGGACTATGTGACTATGCTGAAGTTGGAAATAAAAACTTAGATAAAAAAGTTGGTGCAATCATTAATTTAGGCCATGAAACAACTAATGTTTCAGTGTACAATAAAGGAAAACTTATGAATACTGAGACTATTCAATTAGGAGGTCTAAATATTGATAAAGATCTTGCTTATATGTTTAACATAAACATCTTCGATGCTAGAGAGATAAAAGAAAAGTTTGCTTCAAGTCATAAAAGATTTATTGCTTTAAATGATGTCTATGAAGTAAAAAATACTGCCGAAGAAACGATAAAACTAAATCAAATTGAAGTAACAGAAATAGTTATGGATCGCTTAGCAGAAATACTAGAACTAGCAAATAAACAAATATTACTATTGACAAAACAAAATATTTCTTATATAGTAATAACAGGAGGATTAACCGAAATAAGGGCCTTTAAAAATTTAGTCTATGAAATTTTAGGAAAAGATGTTATAATATATAACGAGGATACATTAGGTATCAGGGATAATAAGTATATTACCGCAATAGGTATGATAAAATATTTTATAAATAAAATGGAAACCAGGGGAAAAGAATATTCAATGCTAGATAAAGAAGACGAGGAGCTGCTTATAAATCCAAATAACAAGAATAAAAAGGACAAAATAGCAATTACCAAAATATTTGGAAATTTTATTGGTACTAAGGAGGATTAAAAATGAATAATATGTTTGGTTTAGAAATGGATCAATTAGCAAAAATTAAAGTAATTGGTGTAGGGGGAGGCGGCTGCAACGCTGTAAATAGAATGATTGAATCTGGACTAAAAGGTGTCGAGTTTATCGTTGCCAATACAGATCTTCAAGTATTAAACAATTCTTTAGCTCCAATCAAATTACAAATAGGAAGAGAACTAACTGACGGTCTAGGTGCAGGTGCTAATCCTGAAATAGGAAGAGAGGCCGCTCTAGAATCAAAAGCAGAAATAGAAGAAGCTATCAAAGGTGCCGACATGATATTTGTAACATGCGGAATGGGTGGTGGAACTGGTACAGGTGCTGCCCCAGTAATAGCAGAAATATCGCAAGATTTAGGAGCTCTTACAGTAGGAATTGTTACTAAACCATTTAGCTTTGAAGGTAAAAAAAGAATGAGTCAAGCAGTAACAGGCTTAGATGAATTAAAAAAACATGTAGACACATTAATAGTTATACCAAATGATAGATTAAGAGAATTAATTGATAAATCAACTCCAATGTTAGAAGCGTTTAGAGAAGTAGATAACGTATTACATAGAGGCGTACAATCAATCTCAGATTTAATTGCTGTATCAGGATTAGTAAATCTAGATTTTGCTGATGTTAAAGCAGTTATGAAAGATAGGGGAAATGCCCTTATTGGAATTGGCGTTGGATCAGGTGAAAATAGAGCTGTCGAAGCAGCAAAACAAGCTGTCTCATCACCACTATTAGAGACATCTATAAATGGTGCAACTGATGCCATCATTAATGTAACAGGTGGTTCTTCACTAACATTATTCGAAGTTGAGGAAGCTGCTGAAGTTATTAGAACTGCTGCTAACACTGATATAAACACAATATTTGGAGCAGTAATTAATGAAAACTTAAATGATGAAGTAATAGTTACAGTAATAGCTACTGGTTTTGAAAATCAAAGCGAACCATTATATCACAGCTTTAACTCAACAAACAGAGAAGAAATCTTTAGAGAAGGAACAGATGATATTGATAACGACCTAGATATCCCACCTTTCTTAAGAGATAGAGATAATTATTAATAAAACTCTTTAAAAAGAAAAGGATATAGAAAGTATCCTTTTCTTTTACCATAAAATAGAAAGGAAGAAACAATGGATAGAACATTCTTAAAACTCGGCCCAATAACCATATATTGGTATTCAGTATTAATAATAAGTGCCATATTAATAGGCTTGTATTTTGCATCAAAACAAGCTGAAAAAAATAAATTAGGTAAAGAATTTATAATCGATTTAATATGTTATCTAGTACCAGTAGGGGTAATAGGTGCAAGAATATACTATGTAATATTTAATTTCGATTTGTTTAAAGATGAACCACTAAGCATATTTAAAATATGGGAAGGCGGTTTAGCCATTTATGGTGCCATAATTGCTAGTATAATATTTATCATATATTATACAAGAAAAAAAGAAAAAGATACCTTATTATTAGTAGATACATTAGTACCATATTTAATTTTAGGTCAAGCAATAGGAAGATGGGGTAATTTCATAAATAAAGAAGCTCATGGAATATCAACTAATCTAAGCAATCTTAAAAGTATGCATCTTCCTAATTTCATAATAGAAGGAATGTATATAAATGGCAACTATTATATTCCAACATTTTTATATGAATCATTATGGTGTTTTCTTGGTTTTATATTATTAATAATCATAAGAAGCAAAAATAAATATAACACAAAAGGACTACTAATATCCATATATAGTATATGGTATGGTATTGGCAGATTAATAATAGAAGGTATGCGTACCGACAGTTTGTATATAGGAATATTTAGAATAAGTCAAATAGTATCAATAATACTAATTATACTAGGTATAATAGGAATAATATATATAATAAGGAGAAATAAAAATGAAAGAAAATAAAGTAGTAATAATAGGATCAGGCATAGCAGGTATGACAGCGGCAATATATCTAAAAAGAGGTGGCCTAGAACCAATAATAATAGAAAATAATGCTCCGGGTGGTATGCTAAATATAATCCCAAACATCGAAAATTATCCTGGATATATAAGCATAGCAGGTCCTGATTTAGCAATGAATATATATAATCAAGTAAATGAACTAGGTATAAAATACTTATACAAGAATATAAAAAACATAAGCTTAAAAGAAAAAACAATTGATAATGAAATAAAATTTGACTATCTAATAATAGCCACTGGCAGAAGTCCAAGACTACTAAATCTTGAAAACGAAAAAGAATACTTAGGAAAAGGAATAAGCACATGTGCACTATGTGATGGGACTTTTTACAAAGATAAAGAAGTAATAGTAGTAGGTGGAGGATCATCAGCACTAACTGAAGCAATATACCTATCAAGCATTTGTAAAAAAGTAACAATAGTTCATAGGAGAAATACATTTACCGCCGAACAAAACTTAATATCTAAAATAAATAAAATCAAGAATATTAAAATAATGTATAATGCAAATATAAAAAAATATAATATAAAGAAAGATAAAATAGTATCAGTATCTTTAGACAATAACAAAAAAATAAATTGTAGTGGTATTTTTCTAAGTATTGGAAGTATACCAAATACAGAAATATTTGATATAGATAAAGAAGATAATTACATAGTAGTAAATAATAATTATCAAACAAATATAGACTATGTATATGCTATAGGTGATGTAATAAAAAAAGACGTTTACCAATTAACTACTGCTGTTGGAGATGCCACTATAGCAGCTAATAGCATTATAAAAAATGAAGCAAATAACAAATAGAGATTTACAAACTAATATATTTATGATAAACTTAATATATAATATGAAAGGAGATAGATAAAATGAATACAGGCGCAATAGTTATTATTATAGTAGTGGGAGTTATCTTGCTTTTAGTATTCTATGGCATAGGAGTATACAATAAACTAGTAAATGCTAGAAATAAAGTAAACGACCAGTTTTCCCAAATAGATGTCCAACTAAAAAGAAGAGTAGATTTAATACCAAATTTAGTTGAAACAGTAAAAGGGTATGCCAAACACGAAGAAAAAACATTAACAGAAGTAATTGAAGCTAGAAACAAAATGGCTACTGCTAGTGGAATTAATGAAGAATTAGAAGCTTCCAATCAAGTTACTGCTGCTTTAAATAAATTGTTTGCTTTATCTGAAGCATATCCAGATTTAAAAGCTAATGAAAACTTTATATCATTACAAGCAGATTTAAAAGAAACTGAAGATAAAGTAAGTTATGCAAGACAATTCTACAATGATACAGTATTAACTTATAATAATTTAAGAGAACAATTCCCATCTAACATAATTGCTAATATGTTTAAGTTTGGAAAAATTGACTTCTTTAAAACTGATGAAAAAGATAAAGAAGCACCACAAGTTAAATTCTAGGGCTTATATAGTCCTTTTTTGATAGGAGAATTATATGAAAAAAATAATATTTACCTTGGTATTATTCTTACTACCAAGTATAATTTTAGCAAACGAAATAAATAATATCGACATGGATATTTACGTTGATAACAATGGCACAGCCCATGTAACGGAAAAATGGGATACCAATTTAGCAGAAGGAACTGAAGGATACAAACCATATTATAATTTAGGAGAAAGCAAAATAGAAAACTTCAAAGTCAGTTTAAATAATAATCCATACACTTTTGATAGCAATTATAATATCAATGATAGTTTCAATGAAAAAAAATATAAAAATGGTTTTCATTATATTAATGATGGTATTGAATTGTGCTTTGGTATAACAGAATATGGAAAAAATACATATACTCTAACTTATGATATAACCAACTTTGTAGTAACAACTACTGATGGTTATCAAATGATATATTGGACTTTATTTCCATATAATTATAATCCATCACCCAAAAGAGTTTATATAAAAATACATAGTGATTTCAGATATAGTGATACATTAGCCGTATGGGGTTATGGTAAATATGGTGTGCCAACATATGTATATGATGGTTATATTGAAATGGACTCTGAAGAAACAGTTTATAGTAGTGAATATATGACAATCCTAGTAAAATTCCCCGCAAATAGTTTTAGTACTAGCACTACCGTTAACAACGATTTTAATTACTACCTAAATATGGCCAATGAAGGAGCAACTCCATATAAACATAAAAATAATAATAGAATATTGAGTGCAATAGCAGAAGCATTACCAATAGTACTAGGCATAGGACTACCGCTTATTGTCATAATATTAAGATCAATGTTACATAAAAAAAAGAAGTATGGATATAAAAATAATAAAACAATAGATAAAGCCAATACCCCTTTATTTAGAGAAATACCATGCAACAAAGACATGTATTATGCAAATTGTCTAGTAAGCTTAAATGATAAATTATATAAAGAATATCAAGAAACCAATATATTTGGGGCAATAATTTTAAAATGGGTAAAAGAAAATAAAGTAACATTCAAAGTAGATCCAAAAGGAATATTTAATAAAGACAGTGGTACAATGGATTTAACCTTAAACCCAACATTTGATGACCCATTAGAAAAAGAATTATTTGATATAATGTATTCAGCTTCTAAAGATGGAATATTAGAACCAAAAGAACTTGAAAATTGGTGTGATAATCACTATACTAAATTTTTCGATTTATTCAAAAGAATTAATAAAAGAGAAATAGAAAAATTAAAAGCAAATAATCATATATATATAAGAACTAATAGCAACGAATGTAAATATAAAAATGTTATGGATGACACTATTTATGAAGATAGTATTCAATTATATGGTTTAAAAAAGTATTTTGATGAATTTACAAAAATAGATACCAAAGAAGTAATAGAAGTTCATTTGTGGGATGAATATTTAATGTTTGCCTATATATTTGGTATAGCTAATAGAGTAGCAAAACAACTAAAAGATTTATATCCAGAAGTACTTAATGATCCAAATGTTAACTTTGATTATAGCACTTTAATGTATATAGATCACATATCATATAACAGTGTTCATGCTGCAAGTGTAGCGATGTCTAGAGCAGAAAGCTATTCATCTGGTGGCGGTGGCTTCTCTTCCGGTGGAGGAGGCGGCGGTTCCTTCGGTGGCGGAGGAGGCGGTGGCGGTGGCTTCCGCTAATATCTACACTTTAAATAATAAAAGTTATCCAATCGAGATAATCCGCAAAAATAATAAAAATACTTATATCAGAGTAAAAGAGGGTAAGGTAGTAGTTACAACAAACTATCTTACCCCTTCTAAAATGATAGAAAAACTAATTAAAGACAATACAGAATTCATAAATAAATGTCTCATAAAAAGTGAAACAAAAAAAGAGGATACATCATTCAAACTTTTTGGAGAAAGTTATGATATTGTATATGGCTTTAAAGACACCGAAATAGAAGAAAGTAAAATATACACCAAAGATGAAAAAACACTTAATAAATACTTATCAAAATATATTCAAAACATTTATCAAGAACAATTAGATTATTACTATAACCTATTCGAAGAAAAAATACCTGTTCCAAACTTAAAAATAAGAAAAATGACTAGTAGATGGGGTGTATGCAATATCAAAAATCATAACGTAACATTAAATTTAGAATTATCAAAATATCCTAAAGTTTATCTAAACTACGTTATTGTCCATGAACTATCGCATTTCATCCACCCAAATCATTCTAAGGAATTTTGGTTATTAGTAAGTAAGTATTGTCCAAACTATAAAGATATAAGAAAAAGTATGCGCACAAATACATAATGATACAGAGACTAAAAATAGTCTCTTTTATTATAATTACTACATATACTAATATCTTTTATGACAATTTAGTGTAAAGTAATAGACTTTTCATTAGAAATTTAGTACAATTATGGTAGGAGTGATATAAAAATGATAGAATTAGAGAGTATTGATGGAATAGGTCCAAAGACTAAAGAACTAATAAATAAATTAGGAATTAATACTGCTGAGGACTTAATCAATCATTATCCATTCCGCTATGATATCATTAAAAGAAGTGATTTAACCGTAGTAAATGATGGAGATAGAATAGTAATAGATGGCATCGTAGAGGGACAGCCAACCATTATATATATAAATAAAAGTCTAAAAAAAATAATATTTAGAATAAATACTAAGACATCTATATTAAATGTAACAATATATAATAAAATATACTTACATCAAGAATTAAAAAGTGGTAAAGAAGTAACAATTATAGGGAAATATAACAAATTAAAAAATACCATTATAGCAAGTGACGTAAGATTTGGATTATTACCACCAAGTGCTAAAATAGAGCCTATTTATAGTGTAACAGCAGGGCTTACATCAAAACAATTAGCAAAATTAATATCTAGTGCCTTAGAAACAGATTTTTCAGTAGATAATTTATTACCAAAATATTTAGAAGAAAAATATAATTTAATAACAAAAAAAGAAGCTCTACATAATGTACATAACCCAATTGATATATTAATGCTAAAAAAAGCAAGACAAAGAATCAAATATGAAGAATTATTTATGTATATGCTAAAAATAAATTATTTAAAAGAAAAAATAGTTAGTGAAGAAGCTTGCATTACAAGAAATTTAGATAGAGAAAAAATAAATAAATTTATAAGTTCCTTACCATTTGCCCTAACACTAGATCAACAAATAGCCGTAAATGATATATTAAAAGATTTAGAAAGTGAAAAACGCATGAATAGGCTACTAGAAGGTGATGTTGGCTCTGGTAAAACAATTGTAGCATTCATAAGTATATATGCCAACTATTTATCCAAACATCAATCGGCATTGATGGCTCCAACAGAAATACTAGCAACACAGCACTATGAAGAAGCATTAAAAATATTTAGTAAATGTAAAATGAATATAGCACTTCTTACATCTAGTACTAGTGCTAAAGACAAAAAAGAAATATATGAAAATTTATCCAATGGAAAAATAGATTTAATAATTGGCACACAATCATTAATCCAAGAGAAAATAAATTATAAAAAATTAGGATTAGTAATAACCGATGAGCAACATCGTTTTGGTGTAAATCAAAGAAACATTTTTAAAAGTAAAGGAATAAGCCCTGATGTATTATCAATGAGTGCCACTCCAATTCCAAGAACATATGCACTTACTATATATGGTGATACCGACTTATCAATAATTAAAAGCAAGCCTGCTAATCGTAAACCAGTTATAACTATTTTTAAAAAGGACAAAGAAATAACTGATGTATTAAATATGATGAAAGAAGAACTAGATAAAAATCATCAAATATATGTAGTGGCTCCTATGATTGACGAAGAAGAAGACAAAGAATCCGAAAGCGTCAAAGAACTAGAAGAAAAAATGAATAAAGCTTTTGGAAAAATAGCTAAAATAGGTATTATACATGGCAAAATAGATCCAAAAGAAAAAAACAAAATAATGACAAACTTTGAAAATAATAAAATAAATATATTAATATCAACAACAGTAATAGAAGTAGGAATAAATGTTCCAAATGCTTCAATGATAGTAATATTCAGTGCTAACATGTTCGGACTTTCCACTCTTCACCAATTACGTGGTAGAGTAGGAAGAGGTGATATTCAAAGTTATTGTATTTTAGTAGCTCCCGAATCACAAGAAAGACTAAGGCTATTAGAAAAAACAAATGATGGCTTTGCTATAAGTGAATATGACTTTCAGACAAGAGGCGAAGGAAACCTATTTGGTACCGAACAAAGTGGAGAACTATCATTCAAAATGGCAAGCATCAAAAAAGATTTTAAAATGCTATTAAAAGCAAAAGATGACGCCGATGAATTCATTAGTACATTACTAACGTTCAATACTAATCCAGAGTATGAACCAATAATCAAAGAATTAAAATCAACTGAAAATTTAGATTAAAAAAATTACGGATATTACTCCGTAATTTTTATATATAGTTAAAAATATAGAAAGCAAGTATTATATTTAATCATCTTCTAATAATATAAATAAAAGCGAGCCAGCTTTAGCTGACTCTTCAGGGGGTTTTGGTTATCACACCTACTTACAATCGTAGAGTGCGGTCATATATTTTTATGACATATTAATCATAATACATTTTTCAATAAAAAGCAATAGATTTTAGAAAATTTATTTTACATTTTTTTCAATTCCTTAATATTCAATAGTTTACAAAATAAAAAAATTATATAATAATTAATAAAAGTATGATATAATTGTGTAGTATTTATTTATAGAAGTTTTATATTTAGATATTAGTTAATAAATATACTTTTATTAAAAACCAATTTAATATATAAGGAGTATGAAAAAATGGAAAAATATAAAGAAATAGAAAGAAGTATAATAAAAAAATATCGTAAAGATATATGGAGTAAGTTTGTCAAAGCAGTAAAAGAATACGAATTAATAAAAGAAAATGATAATATCATGGTATGTATATCCGGAGGTAAAGATTCTTTCTTAATGGCAAAATGTATACAAGAATTAGAACGACATGGTAATGTCCATTTTAATGCTAGGTATGTAGTAATGGATCCAGGATACAATGAGTATAACTTAAATATGATATTAGATAATGCCAAAACATTAAATGTACCAATAGAAGTATTCAAAAGCGATATATTTGACGTAGTATCTAAAATAAGCTTTGATAGTCCATGTTATATGTGTGCCAAAATGCGTAGAGGATATTTATACAATAAAGCCAAAGAATTAGGCTGCAACAAAATAGCACTAGGGCATCATTTTAACGACGTAATAGAAACAACACTATTATCAATGTTTTATGGTTCAGAAATAAAAACAATGATGCCAAAGTTACATAGTGACAACTTTGAAGGCATCGAGTTAATAAGACCACTATATTTAGTAGCGGAAGAAAGTATTATATCATGGCGCAACAATTCCAAATTAACCTTTATAAATTGTGCATGTAAATTTACAGAGATGTGTTCCCTAACAAATGAAGGACTAAGTAAGAGAAAAGAAATGAAAGAATTAATAAAAAAATTAAAGAAAATAAATCCAAATATCGATCGAAATATTTTTAAAAGCTTAGATAATGTAAATCTAAATTGCGTATTAGGAACAAAGAAAGACGGAGTATATAAAAGCTTTTTAGATGATTATAACAAATAAACAACACATTTCAAAATCAAGTTTACAGTCAAAAAAATTAATGCTATAATAATCAAAAGTATTTATAAAGGATATAAAGGTGTAAAAATGAGTAATATAATTAACATATATAATAAAAACAAAGAATTTATAAGATATTGCAGTATCTCCATTATATGTACTATAATATTATACTTAATATATTTTTTCATAACAAAAATAAATCCCAAAGCATACATATTAGCAAACTTTATAGCTTACTTAGTATCATTTAGCTTATTATTTTACTTAAATCAAAAACTATTTAACTCAATACCTACAAATAAAAGAAACAAAATAACCCAAATACTAGATTTCATAATCTTTAGATTAATAGGTTTTCTAATAGATAGTACTATACTTGTTATATTAATTGAACAAATTAGTATATCAAACTTTTGGTCTAAAATAATAAGTTCGCTTCTTACATTTATATATAACTATTATACAAATAAAAAATTTGTATTTAAAAAGTATGAACATTAATCATGACTATTAAATAAAATAGTCATTTTTTGTCATTTCATAAAACTTCTAAAAAAATCAAACATAAAATATTATGTACCATAGGAGGATTCTTATGTACAATAATAATGGTTTAAATAATGAAGAAGTAAAGGAAAACAGAAAAAAATATGGTAGTAATAACATTAGTGGAAAAAATACCAATACATTCTTTAATTTATTTATTGAAACTTTAGGAGATCCAATTATAAAAATATTAATAATAGCTTTAGCAGTAAAAACAATATTTTTATTTAAAGACTTCGATTACTTTGAAACAATTGGTATAGTAATAGCCATCTTAGTAGCATCTCTAATATCCGCTATTAGTGAGTATGGATCTAATAAAGCATTTGAAAGAATGCAAGAAGAATCATCAAAAATAAATGTCCGTGTAAGAAGAAATAAAAAAATAATAGAAATATCAATAGATGACATTGTAAAAAATGATGTAATAATTTTATCAAGTGGCGAAAAAATACCAGCAGATGGTATTTTAATAAGAGGAAAATTATCAGTAGATGAATCATCACTAAATGGAGAATCAAAAGAAGTATATAAAGAATTAACAAAAGATATAAATATCATATCCGATAAGAATAAAGTTTATAGAGGAACAACCATTTATGATGGAACTGCTGAAGTATTAATAACTAAAGTAGGTATGGATACATTATATGGTAAAATGGCCAAAGAATTAACAACCGGAGAAGATATATCGCCATTAAAACTAAGATTAACCAATCTAGCCAAAATAATAAGCAAAATAGGTTACATAGCTGCTATCCTTATAGCCATTTCTTATTTATTTTCTAAAATATTTATTCTAAATAATTTCAATCTATCAATAATAAAAGCCATACCATTAAATACCATCATAGGTTATATTCTAGAAGCAATGACATTAGCAGTATCAGTATTAGTAATGGCCGTCCCCGAAGGTCTACCAATGATGATAACACTGGTATTATCAACTAATTCAAAGAAAATGTTAAAAAACAAAGTCCTAGTAAGAAAAATGGTTGGAATAGAAACTGCAGGATCATTAAATATATTATTTACTGATAAAACAGGAACCATAACCAATGGTAAAATGGAAGTAATATCAATATTAGATGGTTCTTTAAATGAGTATAGCAATATAAATGAATTATCATCATCTTATAGACAAATTCTAATAGATAGTATTATTTATAATAATGAATCAGAATATGATAGTACTACTAACAAAATAATAGGGGGAAATATAACCGATAAAGCCTTACTATCTTTTGCAGGTCAAAACAAAAAAGACACTATAAAGATAATTGATAAAATAATGTTTAATAGTCAAAATAAATATTCCATATCAATAATAGAAAAAAACAATAAAAAAATTAAACTAATAAAAGGAGCACCTGATGTATTATTAAAGTATACTACTAATTATATAGATGAAAATGGAAAAAGCAAATATTTAGATAAAGAAAAACTAATGTCCATTATAAAAGAAAAAACAAATAAAGGAATTCGAGCAATAGCTATATCTACTTCTCAAAGTATCTATCCTACAGATAATATAAGAAGAAATATATTAGTAGGTATAATATTTATTAAAGATGAAATAAGAAAAGAGGCTAGAGATGGTTTAAATTTAATAAAATCAGCAGGAATAAATACCATTATGGTAACAGGGGATTCCAAAGAAACTGCTACCAGTATAGCCAAAGAAGTAGGTATAGTAAGCAATAATGCTGATGTAATACTTTCTAGTAATGAATTAAGTAAAATAAATGACGAAGAATTAAAAAAAATAATACCAAGATTAAAAGTAGTATCAAGAGCTCTTCCAGAAGACAAAAAAAGACTAGTATTACTATCAAAAGAATTAGGTTTAGTAACAGGAATGACTGGTGATGGAGTAAATGATTGCATTGCTCTTAAAAAAGCCGATGTATCTTTTGCCATGGGTAGTGGTACAGAAGTGGCCAAAGAAGCTTCAGATATAGTAATATTAGATGACAATATAGTATCAATATCTAAAGCAATATTATACGGTAGAACAATATTTAAAAATATTCGTAAATTCATTATTTTCCAATTATCCGTAAATGTATCCGCTATTCTTTTAGCCCTAATAGGGCCATTTATCGGAGTACCATCGCCAATAACCGTTGTACAGATGTTATGGATAAATATGGTCATGGATACATTAGCAGGATTAGCCTTTTCCTACGAAGTACCACGAATAGAGTACATGAAAGAACAACCAAAAAAGAAAGAAGAAAACATTTTAAACAAATATATGATTAATGAAATACTATCTTCTGGATTATACTCTTTAGTACTATGCATTATCTTTCTAAAACTTCCAATAATAAAAAGTTTATTTGTAGATAATAATCATTTTATGACATCGTTCTTCTGTCTATTTATCTTTTTAGCAACATTTAATGCATTTAATGCTAGAACACACAGACTAAATATATTTGCTCATTTATCAGAAAACAAAATCTTTTTATTAATAATACTATTTATCATCATAGTACAAATATCCATAACATATTCCGGTATAACAATTTTTCAAACTACAAGAATAAATATAAAAGAATTATTAATTACAATTGTTCTATCATTTAGCATTATCCCATTAGATATAATAAGAAAAATAATAACAAAGAAAACAAAACATAATTTTGGAGTATAGTCTTGAAATAAGCACTCTTTTATGATATACTAAACTCATAAAAGTAGAAAGGGTGTTGTATTATGAAAAGAAAAAGAGACATTGCTTCTTTAGCAGAAGAATACTACAAAAATTATGAAGTACTAAGGTATTTAAGTCCTGAAGTATTCAAAAAAGCTATCTTAGATATGTTTTTAACAACTAGTTTAACTATTCCAGAAATAGAAGAAAAACTAAAAGAAATGGTTAAAAGAAAAGGTGGAAAAATAGAACTAAAATATAAAGAAAATGGTGATAGCTACGTTGAAGTAAAAGTAAACGAAAAAATATACATAATAGCCATAGCTATAGCATTAGTAATAACATTAATAACTATTACTACATTACTAATAAGATAATATTATTGACATAAGAATAATGCTTTGATATAATAAATAATGCTATTGAGAGGAGTTTTATTATGAATGGTGGTATAATGCTATTAGATAATATAAATATAACATTTATAGATGGAACAGAAAAAATATATAACGTTATATATTATAATGATAAAGGTTTTTTCTTACGAACTGAAGGAGAATCATTAATAACATCACTTCATATTAAAGATTCAAAGTTAATTACCAATTATCATAGTAACATATATGTAAAAAGTATTAAAGATATAGCAAGTGTCAATATTGAAGAAGAGTGGATAAAAAAGAAATTCCCTGGCTTCTATATTGAAGGACACTTACTAACATATGATACTAAAATGGCTAATAAATATTTTTTAGATGAAGAAATGGCTTCTGAAGAATTAAAATTTAAGAAAAAAGAAAGATTAAAAGAAGAGCAATAAAAAGTTGCTTTTCTTTTAAAAGTTAAGGTGAAAAAATATGGAAGAAATAGAAAAATATGCAAAAGAAAATAGAATACCTATCATGCAAAAAGATGGAATATTATATCTAGTTAATTACATTAAAGAAAATAAAATTACAAATATTTTAGAAATAGGTAGTGCTATTGGATATTCTGCTATTATGATGGCTAAAGCAAATAAAAACATCAAAGTAACTACTATAGAGAAAGATAAAGACAGATATAATATAGCAGTATCAAATATTAAAAAATATAATTTAGAAAATCAAATAAATATCATTAATGACGACGCCACACTAACAGATATAAAAGAAAAATATGATCTAATATTTATCGATGCCGCTAAAGGAAAGAATATCCTTTTCTTTGAAAAATATAAAAATAATTTAAAAGAAGATGGAACAATTATTACAGATAACTTATCCTTCCATGGCTTAGTAGAAAACCCAAATCTGATAAAAACTAAAAATCAAAAAGGCATCGTAAACAAAATAAAATTATTTATTAACTTTTTAGATAACAATAAAGAATTTTCTACTATTTATATACCAGTAGGGGATAAAATAGCCATATCCAAAAGGAGTAAAAAATATGAATAATATAATTGTTGTACCAAATAAAAAAGAAGATATAGATATCATTCTAAATAAAGATATAAAAGGCATAATAATAGGTGTCAAAGATTTATCCATATATAATTTTGAATTAACTATTGAAGAAATAATTCTTTTAGCACAGTCAGTAGATAAAAAAATAATCATAGCAATGAATAAAATGATTCATAATAAAGATATACCACTTGTAAAAGAAGTATTAAATAAAGTGGCCACAAGCAATGTAGAAGGCATATTATTTTATGATATTGGCATATTTAAAATAGCTAAAGATATGAATATTAAAAAAGAATTAATATTATCGCAGGAGCATCTAAATGCCAGTATAAATAGTAATAATTTTTATTATAACCATGGTTTAAATAGTACCTATATAACATCAGATATAACTAAAGAAGAAATATTAGATATAAAAAATAATACAAAATTAAACATCTATTACACAGTATATGGATTATTACCAATCTTTTATTCTCGTAGATTATTACTTACTAGTTATTTTACATACATAAATAAAGAAAAAAAAGACAATCTATATTGTATATATAATAATGATAATAAGTATACCATTATAGAAAAAAAATATGGTACTATCATTTATAGTCCACTAGTAAATTTAATAAATCATATAGAGGAGTTAAAAGACATAAATTTAGTAATAGATTTATCAAGTACAAATAATATTGATATAATAGATAAATATATAAGTAAAGAAAAAATGGAAAATACTTATGAAGGCTTCTATAATATAAAAACAATTTATCGATTGAAAGGTGATAAAGATGCATAAAAAAGTAGAATTATTAGCACCCGCTGGAAATCTAGAAAAACTAAAATTTGCCTTTCTTTATGGAGCAGACGCTTGTTATATAGGAGGAAGAAATTATTCACTTCGTGCTAATGCTAAAAACTTTAGTATTGAAGAAATACAAGAAGCCGTAAAGTATGCTCACAATCTAAATAAAAAAGTCTATGTAACAGTAAATATCGTTTTTCACAACGAAGATATAAAAGGTGTAAAAGAATATTTAATAGCTTTATCAGAAGCTAAAGTAGATGCCATAATCGTATCAGATCCATTAATAATAGATATAATAAATGATAATAATATAAATTTAAAAGTACATATATCTACGCAAGCATCTACATTAAACTATGAAGCAGTATCATTTTGGAAATCACAAGGTGTAGAAAGGGTTGTATTGGCAAGAGAAATGTCAAAAAATGAAATAAAAGAAATAATAGACAAAACAGGTATGGAAATAGAAACATTTGTCCATGGTGCAATGTGTTCATCATATTCCGGAAGATGTGTATTATCAAATTATTTTACCAAAAGAGATGCCAACCGTGGTGGTTGTGCTCAAATATGCCGCTGGGAATTCCCATTATATGATAAAAATAACAACATGATAGAATCAGAAACAAAATTCACTGCTTCATCAAAAGATTTAATGATGTTAACCAAAGTAAAAGAAATGATAGAAATAGGCATAGTTTCTCTAAAAGTAGAGGGAAGAATGCGCAGTAATTACTATGTAGCCACTGTCATAAATACCTATCGAAATCTAATTGATGATTATTACGAAAATAAATTAACCGAAGAAAAAGTAGAATATTATCAAAAAATATTAGATAGAGTAGCCAATAGAGAAGCAACCGTTCAATTCTGGGACAAATTACCAACCGTAAATGAACAATATTATTTAGGAAGAAATGAAGTGTCAAATCAAGATTTCCTAGGAATAGTTAAAGATTATGATGAGACAACCAGCATGGTAACCATAACCGAAAGAAATTATTTTCAAACCGGTGATGAAGTAGAAATATTTGGACCAAATATAAAACCATTTAGTTTCAAAATGCCTGATATATATAATGAAGATGGTGAAAAAGTAAATATCGGTAGGCATCCAGAAGAAATATTAAAATTCAAGATAGATAAGAAAGTTTATCCAAATGATATGATTCGAATAAAAATAAGTTAATAATAATAAATTTTAGAATATAATAAAAGTAAATTTATACTTGACAAAAGTATCAAAATTTAGTACAATTTTGAATTGTAAAAAAGAAAAAATAATTTCAAATAGAAAGAGGAAGAAGGAAATAAAAATGACTGACAATAAAGTATATCTAACCGATGAAGGATTTCTAGAGTTAGAAGAAGAATTAAATGAATTAAAGAATGTTAAAAGGCCCGCTGTTATCAAGGCTTTAAAAGAGGCAAGAGCTCTTGGAGACTTATCTGAAAATGCTGATTATGATGCAGCTAGAACAGAACAAGCACAAGTAGAAGGAAGAATACAAGAGTTAGAAAAAATAATGGAAAATGCCCATATAATAAAGAAAGTATCTACTGATAAAGTAGGATTAGGAACTACAGTAAAAATAAAATATGTAGATGATGACGAAATAGAAGAATATCGTATTGTAGGATCAAAAGAAGCAGATCCATCAAACAATAAAATATCAAACGAAAGCCCAATAGCTAAAGCAATAATGAACGCAAAAGTAGGAGAAGTAAAAAAAGTAGCCTCTCCTAATGGTGAATACGAAGTAGAAATAGTAGAAATTTGTTAGGGAGGTAAAAAATATGAAAAAACAAATAAACTATAAAGTAAGTGGAGAAGAATGGAGCAAAGCAAAAGACAAAGCATTTGCAAAAGTATCAAAGAATGCCAAAGTAGATGGATTCAGACAAGGAAAAGTACCAAGAAATGTTTTTGAAAAGAAATATGGTACAGGAGATATCGTAAGAAGTGCAATGGAAGACCTAATCGATGCTAAATATGGAGAAATAATAGTTACTGAAAAACTAATACCAGCAGTAGAACCAAAACTAGAGATAGTATCTGCTGATGATGATGGTTTTGAAGTAAATATAACAATAATTACAGATCCAGAAGTAAAATTAGGAAAATATAAAGAATTAAAAGTAAAAAAGGATAAAGTAGAAGTAACAAAAGAAGAAATTGAACACGAAGTAGGACATATCCTAGATAGATTTGCTGAACTAGTATCAAAAGATGGTGCAGTAGAAGAAGGCGATACTGCTATTATCGATTTCAAAGGATTTAAAGATAATGAAGAATTCGAAGGCGGATCAGCTGAAGGATATTCATTAGAAATAGGTAGTCATTCATTTATACCAGGCTTTGAAGAAGGCGTAGTAGGAATGAAAAAAGAAGAAAGTAAAGATATAAAACTAACTTTCCCAGAAGATTATATGGCTAAGGATTTAGCAGGAAAAGAAGTAGTCTTCAACGTAACAGTACATGACATTAAAAAAAGAGTAATTCCCGATTTAGATGAAGAATTCTTTAAAGACTTAGACATGGAAGGCGTAACAAATAAAGAAGAATTAAATAAAGTTGTTGAAGAAGAAATAAAGACTCAAAAAGAACATGACACAGAAAACAAATTTGTTGAAGATTTATTAGCTAAAGCATCATCAAATATGACTATTGAAATTCCAGAAGAAATAATCGATGCAGAAGCAGATAAAATGTATAAAGACTTCGTAAAAAAATTAGAAATGCAAGGCGTAAATGAAGAATTATACTACGCTTATGCTGGTGTAAAAAAAGAAGATATCATGAAAGATATCAAAAAAGAAGCTGAAACAAGATTAAAATATCGTTATTTATTAGAAGCAATAATCAAAGAAGAAAAAATAGAAATTAAAGATAAAGATATTGATAAAGAAATAGCAAAAATAGCCAAAAACTATAATGTAACTGAAGAAGAAATAATGAAAGAATTCGGTTCAAAAGAAGTATTAAAATACAATATGGCCATGGAAAAAGCAGTAGAAGTATTAAAAGAAAATAATTAGAAGGTGAATAATTTTGACTGTATTTAGAGCAATAATATTAGGAATTATTCAGGGGATAGCGGAATTTTTACCAATCTCATCATCAGCTCATTTAATACTATTCCCATACCTATTTGGTTGGGAAGAATCATCATTAGCTTTTGATGTAGCACTACATTTTGGTACAATGATGGCAGTACTAGTATTCTTCTTTAAAGATTGGTGGGACTTATTTATTGGAGCCATCAAAGATATAAAAACAAAGAAGAAGACAACAAACGGAAAAATGTTTTGGTATTTAGTAGTAGCAACAATACCTGCCGCTTTAGTAGGACTATTACTAGATGACATAATAGAAAATGTAATAAGAAACAAAATATGGTTAATAGCTTTATCACTAGCTGTAATGGGTGTTCTAATATATGTTGGAGACAAATGGGCTAGTAAGCATTATAAGAAAGAAACAAAATTTGAAAATATAACATTAAAGCAAGCAATAATAATAGGAATTTCTCAAGCTTTTGCAGTAATACCAGGTTTTTCAAGAAGTGGTACTACAATTCTAGCAGGAAGATTACAAGGAATATCAAAAGAAGCAATAACAAAATTTACCTTCCTATTATCAGTACCAGTAATATGTGGTGCCACAGTATTAAAAGTTGGTGACCTAGTATTTACTAAAGAAGTAATAGTAGGAATAATAACATCATTCGCAATGGGTATTTTAACAATAAAATTCCTACTAAACTATATCAAAAAGCATGATTTTTCAATCTTTGCTTTCTATAGAGTAATACTTGCATTAATCATATTTGCAAAATTAATATTATTCAAATAATATTAATTTTCGCTGATTTAGTATAGTGGTAGTACAGAAGCATGGTAAGCTTCAGGGGTAAGTTCAATTCTTACATTCAGCACCATATTTAACAAAAACTCAAATTACTTTGAGTATAACTTAAAAGAATCAACTATTTCTAGTTGATTCTTTTAAATAAATAACATAAAGCATAATATTTATGTTATAATGTAATAGTAGTAGAATATTACTACAAGAGGTATAAATATGAAAAAAAATAAATTAAAAAAATATAGTATAGCATTACTACCAATATTAATAATATTCATAATAGAGTATTTTGATATAGATATAAACAATATCATAGGTAATACTACAGCTACTTCCGAAACAACAGCATCGTCTTTAGAAGAAATACCAGAATATAGTAATAAATCATATGTTATAATTAATGATAATGAACCATATTTCAAAGAAGAAGAAAAAAATACAACTACTTTTGAAAAATATGGTGAATTAGATAACCTAGGAAGATGTACAACAGCTTATGCCAATATTGATAAAAGTATGATGCCCACTGAAAAAAGAGGTAGTATAGGAGGAATAAAACCAAGCGGATGGCATACAGTAAAGTATGATATAGTAGAAGGTAAATATCTATATAATAGATGCCACTTAATAGGATATCAATTAACCGGTGAAAACGCCAATGAAAAAAATTTAATAACTTGTACTAGAAGTATGAATACAGTAGGTATGTTAGAGTTCGAAAATAAAGTATCCAAATATATAAAAGAAACAAATAATCATGTTTTATATCGTGTAACGCCAATATTTGAAGGAAATAACCTATTAGCAACCGGAGTAGAAATGGAAGCATACTCAATAGAAGATAACGGAAAAGGAGTAAAATTCAATGTTTTTGTATATAATATTCAAGATGGAATAATTATCGACTATAAAACAGGAAATAGCACTTTAAATAAATAACAAATAATATTTGACAATAAAGTCTAGTAATGATATAATAGCAGCTCTGAAAGGAAGGAAACTTATGTTAATATTAGGAGCTTATGTAGTAACAAGTATAGCAAGTATAATGATAGTAAAATATAATTATTTTAGAATGTATAAAGACGTATCAGATAAAGGATATAAAATAAATATTAAAAACATAACTAATGAAATAAAACCAAATAAAAAGAAAACAAATTACAAAAAATTATTATTATTATTACCAGTAATCAATATATTCGTAGCAGCCAATAAAGTAATAAAATATAATAAAGTAAAACCATATTTAGTAGATATCCTAAAATCAACATCATTCATAGAAAAAATGAATGATGAAGAAAAAGAATATTATAAAAGTAATCCAAGCATTAATACAGCTGTAAATGTAGTGGTATATTCAAGATATAAAGAAGAAAAAATGAAACATCAAGACAATTCAGATGAAAAAATAATAGGAATTAAAGAAGCTGGGCAAATACTAAATAAAAGTAAAAGTAAAATGCTTATCAAAACGAAGAAAATTTAATTTTTCTTCGTTTTTCAAATATTTTATCAAAAAGTATTTAAAAAAAAACAAATATGTAGTAAAATGTATATAGGTGATAAAATGCATACATATGTAGTAGAATACTTAAATGAAAACGAATTTAACAAAAAAACAAGGGCCTTAAAAAAATATAATATGCTAGCTTACAAAAAATTAATATTTGATTGTGTACCAAAATTACGTGATGGAAATATGCAAGGAGTGATTGTATCCAAAAATAGTAAAGAAGGAATAATTAAATATGAATTTAAGCTTCCTACCGATAGAATGTTTTCTCAAGTACATGGAGATGTAGTATTACATTATACTCTTTATGAAAATCAAAAAATAATAATGTTAGATACCATAACTCCTGAAGAAATATTAAGTGAAGGCCATCAGAAAGAACTTCAAACATACAAAGGAGTAATGATATCTAAATCTCATGCTGAGAGAGATATGTTTAAAATCAACTTACTAAATAGTATGAATAAAAATGGCTTTCTAAATAATAAAATTTTAATAATTATAGGTTCTATATTACTATTATTAGTAATAATCATCTTAATATTAATACTAAAATAAAAACATGTCATATTAACATGTTTTTTATATTTCACGCATATTATCAGCATTTTTATATGGATCACTAGGATCAATATAATCTACAAATAAAATTCCCTTTAAATGATCAAGTTCATGTTGAAAAGCAATAGCCAAATCCTCACGAACGCGATATTTAATTAAATTACCTTCCAAATCATATCCTTCAACTGTAATTCTAGCATGTCTTGGTACAATACCATCAACTTCACGATTAACGCTTAAACATCCTTCTCCTTCGCCAGCATAAATCATTTCCTCAGAATAAGAAATAACCTTAGGATTAATAAGCACATAATCATCAAATACTCCTTCTTTTCTTTCATAGCAAACTACAAAAAAGTTTTTATTAATACCCAATTGTGGAGCAGCAAGCCCCATACCAGGTCTTAAGTTATACTTCTTTGATAATTTTTCAATTTGAGAGTATCTTAAATGTTTTAACATTTCTGGTATAATATTTTTATATTCTAAGCTTAAAGGAAATTCAACATCTGTATTTTCTGCTCTAACACGTGGATCTTTTTCATCAAGTATATCTTTTGTTCTAAGCATACAATCATTCCTTTCTTCCAGAAGATATTTTAACATAAAAATAAAAAAAAGGGAAGTATTTTCCCTAAATATTATGCAGTTACTCTTGAACCTATTATAATTACTAGTAATATAAATAATACTAATATAATAGCGGCACTGCTACCATAACCATAACCACCTGTATAGCCATAGCCGTATGAAGGATAGGCATAGCTCATATTACTTCCGCAACCACATCCACTATTGCCATAACCTCCAGAATATCCTCCGTAATAATACATATATATACCTCCTTTACGTGATATCTAATATAGTTTACTCAAAACCATATTTTATGACACCTACAAATACCTATATTATCTCTAATATTGACAAATAAGATAAAATGTCATATAATAATTAGCACAAGGAGAGAAGTATTATGAAAAAAAATTATTTTGAAGTTAATCTATGTAACGATGAATTAAAAGAATTCAGAGTTATATGTAATTATACACCACTATTAGGAATAAGAGAAAAAGTAACAGGTAGAGTTATAAGTGTAAAATGTCCACATGAAACATGTATTACAAATTATGGCTTAACTTGTGAAAAAGAATGCAAATTTGTAAGTGAAGAAGATGCTAAAGCATACTTAAGCAAATTTAATGATGAAAATACCAAAGAAGCATATAAAAATTACTTAAAAAAAGTAGAAGCAGCATCACTTGCAAGATTTGATAATGCGTACAACGATTTTAAAAGAAGTCAAAAAGAACACTCAAAACGTTTAATCAAAAGTTTAATAAAAGAAATTAAATAAATAGATAGAATAAAATATTAATAAAAGCATAGTTTTTACTAGGTGATAATATGAAAAAAATATTAATATTTATATTCTGTCTTTTTTTGTTTTCTATAGTCAATGCAGAAGAAAAAGAAGACTTAGCTCCTGATGCAAAAAGTGCCATTATGATAGAAGCTTCTACTGGAGAAATACTATTTCAAAAAAATGCTTATGAAAAATTACCACCAGCATCAATGACAAAAATGATGAGTATGCTCCTAATAATGGAAGAAATAGATAAAGGCACTTTAAAATGGGATGAACAAATAACAGCTTCTGAAAAAGCATCATCCATGGGCGGAAGTCAAATATTCCTAAAAGCTGGTGAAAAAATGTCCGTCACTGACATGTTAAAAGGAATAACTATAGCCTCAGGAAATGATGCTACAGTTGCCATGGCCGAGCGTATAGCAGGAAGTGAAGAAAACTTTGTTAAAAAAATGAATACTAAAGCTAAAGAACTCGGTTTAAAAAATACTAATTTTGTTAATTCTACTGGACTTGATACTGATAATCACTATTCAAGTGCTTACGATATGTCACTAATAGCCAAAGAATTAATAAAGCATGAAAAAATATTGGAATTTAGTTCAACTTATGAAGACTATTTAAGAAAAGATACTAAGAGTCCATTCTGGCTAGTCAATACAAATAAACTAGTAAAATTTTATTCTGGAGCCGATGGCTTAAAAACAGGTTTTACTAAAGGAGCAGGCTATTGCTTAACAGCCACCGCTAAAAAAGATAACATGCGTCTAATAACCGTGGTAATGAATGAACCCACAGCGGCAAAGAGAAGTAGTGATACAACAAAAATGCTAGATTATGGATATAATATATATACAGTAAAAAATATAGTTGATAATAACACAAAACTAAAGTCAGTAAAAGTAGAATTAGGTAAAAAAACAAAAGCAAATATAACATCTAAAGAAACAATAACCATTTTAAGCAAAAAAACAGATGAAGATAGAAATATAACATATAAAACAAACATTTCTACTATCATAGCTCCAGTAAAAAAAGGAGATACTATCGGTACCATCGATATTATTGAAAACAATAAAGTAATATCTAATATTGATGCAACAGTAACAGAAAATATAGATAAAGCTAATATATTTACAATATTTATTCGTAATCTACAAGAAATAATAAAAGGAGACTTAAAAATATAAGTCTTTTTTTATTTTTTTAAATAATTTTAAATAAAATCCAAAAAGTTACATTTTTTTAACCTTTTTAGTGTTTATATATATAGAGGGATTACTAGGAGGTGAAAGATGTCGAAAAAAATAAAGGTCTAGTTTTGTCGAATATGTATATTAAAAATAAAAGATATGCTAAATTATAATAGAGGTGAATAAAAGTGTTAAAAACTAGTATGGAGTTTAGAAGAGGAATACTTTTTATAAGAGTGAAGGGAGATTTAAACAAAAATACCGTTAAAGGAATAGTAGATGAGGACTTTAAATACATTGTAATTAACATAGATGATATATATTCAATAGATAGTTATAGTATAAATTATTTAAAAAAATTATATAAAAACTTTAAAAATAATAAAGGAAATATAATTATCTGTGATAAATTTAACATATCAAAAAGACTATTTAAAGATATTCCTAAAATAGATAATGAGTATGATGCTTTTAAACTATTTGAAAGGATGATCTAATGAATAAATATGAAGATATAATTACCTCTTGTAATGGTCTTATTTATGCCATAATAAACAAATATTTTAAAAATTATGATAAAGAAGATTTATACCAAGAAGGGGTTAAAGGAGTAATAAAAGCATATAATAATTATCAAGATAATAAAAATACAAAATTTTCTACTTATGCCTATAAATACATATATGGTGAAATATATTCTTATGTATATAATAGTAGAAATATTAAATTAGTAAGAGACTACTATAAATTATATAAAAAAATAAACGAAGCAAAGATAATTTTAAGTCAAAAATTAATGAAAGAACCCTCTAATGAAGAAATAGCTATGTTTATCGAAATAGATAAAAAAATAATAGATGAAGTCATGCTTGCTATGAATCCAATGGATAGTTTAGATAGAATAATATATACTGATAGTAAAGATTTATTATTATCCGATACAATTGGCGATCAAAAAGATTATTATAATATAGATAATATAATGTTATATGATATGATTAATAAACTTCCAAGCCCTGATAAAGAAATAATTTATTTAAGATATTTTGAAGATAAAACACAAACAGAAATAGCAAGTATTCTCAAAATGAATCAAGTAGCGGTATCAAGAGGGGAGGGTAAGGCATTAAAAAAAATAAAAAGTAATTACCAAAATGTAGCATAAATAAGCAACAAATATTAATAATGTAACCAAATGGTTTACATAAAAAACTGTTATTTTGTGAGAAAATAACATTAAGGTGATGCATGTTGGAAAGAAAGCGTGAAAAACATTATGATATATATGAACTAATTGCTAAGAATATTAAACATTATCGAAAAGAGAGAAAAATGACACAAGCCGAATTAGCAGAAAAGACTGAATATTCACATGAATTTATCAGACGAATAGAGGCTCCAAATAGTAAGAAAAACTTTTCAATCGATGCAGTTAGTAATATTGCCAATGCTTTAAACATTGATATAGAATTATTATTTGAAAAAAGGAAAAATGAAGATGAAAAATAGCATAAGTTGCTATTTTTTCTTTGCTTTTTTTCCAATATATAGTATAATTAACTTATGGTGATTAGTTATGGATTATAGTAGTGAAAAAGAACTCTTTAACGATCTAAAAGGAGCTTTAAAAGTAAAGCTTAGAATGATTAAAGAAAAATACGACTATATTAGTATGCTAGATATATGGAACTATCTAAAATTAAATAAGTGGCGTTATGATCAAAATCTAACTATATCAGAAATGGTAAACGACATTATTGACGTGGATATTATCAAAGTAGATACATTCATAAAAAGCCAGAATAAAAAGGAAGACTAAATATAAAGAAGGAGACGATATTATGAAAATAGCAGTAATTATATTAAGTGTAATAAGTTTTATAGCTTTATTACTAGTAATAATAAACAAAAACAAAAAAATAAAGTGTATATCTGGAATAGTATTATCATTTGGTGTACTATTAATATCAGCATATTTATGTATTCCAATATTTAAACATACTAATTATGGATTAGATCTTCAAGGAGGTTTTGAGGTACTATATCAAATAGAACCATTAGATGGTAAAGAATTAGATTCAGATATGGTATATAATACATATAAAGCCATTTTAAAAAGAGTAGATATTTTAGGAGTAAATGAACCAGAAATAAGTATTGAAGATGGTAATCGTATCAGAATAGCCTTAGCGGGTATCACCAATAAAGATGAAGCAAGAGAAGTAATATCTTCAACAGCCGTATTATCATTTCGTGATTATTCTGATAATCTTCTAATGACCGCTGATGTTCTAGGTGGAGCGGCAAAAGTAACTTCTGATCAGTATGGACATCCTGCTGTAAGTTTATCAATAAAAGATAATGAAAAATTTTATAATGTAACTAACAGTGTAAAAGACATGACAAATAATATTATCGTTATTTGGTTAGACTATGATGAAAATACTGATTCATATTACAAAGAAAAAGATAAATGTGGATCACTATCATCATCAAGATGTTTAAGTGCAGCTAGAGTATCACAAGCCTTTTCATCAGATGTTATAATTCAAGGTAATTTCACTGAAGAAGAAGCCAAATCATTAGTAGAATTAATAAATTCAGGATCTCTACCAACCAAATTAACTGAAATATCTTCAAGAACAGTTGAAGCTACTTATGGTGAAGCATCATTAAACAAAACTTTAATAGCGGGTATTATTGGTATATGCTTTGTAATACTAACACTTGTACTTTTATACCATTTCAGTGGTTTTATAGCAGGTGTAGCTGTTATGCTATATACAATGGCATCATTCCTAGTATTCTATCTAATACAAGGAACATTAACATTACCAGGTATAGCAGCCATGTTATTAGGAATTGGTATGGCAGTAGATGCATCAATTATAACTTTTGAAAGAATAAAGGATCAATTAAAAATTGGTGTTTCATTAGAAAAAGCTGTAAAGTTAGGTAATGAGGAATCCCTTTCAAGTATCTTAGATGCTAATATCACAACATTTATAGTAGCGGTAATACTATTTATTTTAGGACAAAGTTCAGTAAAAGGATTCGCAACAATGTTAATAATAAATATTATTTTAACAATAGCCATCCTAGTATACCTAGAAAAATATGTCATACTATTATTTGCTAAGAGTGGAGTATTTGATAATAAAATAAATTTATTTATAGGATTACCTAAAAAGAAAATAATTCCTGCTAAAGAAGTAAGAATACCATTCAAAAAATTAGATTTTGTAAATTCAAGAAAAATTATGCTTCCAATAATTTTAATAGTCATAGTAGGAGGACTTACATATTCTCTAATAAAAGGATTTAATTTTGCAGTAGATTTTACTGGAGGTACTAGTATAACAGTAAATACAACTGATAAAGTATCATTAGAAGGATATACTATCGATAAAATTAATAGTACTAAAGATTCAACTACTATAACAATTAAAGAAAAACTAAATAAAGATGAAGTAAAAGAATTATCTAAAAAACTAGAAGAAGAATATAATACTAGTGCAGATATCTATGTAGTATCAGACCTAGTAAAAAAACAATTAATTAAAAATGCTATCATAGCAGTATTAGTAGCCTTTCTAGGTATAACAGTATATGTAAGTATTAGATTTAGATTTAATTATGCTATATCAGGTATAGCGGCATTACTTCACGACGTATTAATAACAACTATTTTCTTTGGAGTATTTAAATTAGAAATAGATTCCATCTTTATAGCGGCTCTTCTTACCATTATAGGATACTCTATAAATGATACTATTGTAACATTCGATATGATAAGAAGAAATTATAAAAACAGAAAAAATATTGATAAAGAAAAACTAAAAGATATCGTAAACGATTCTGTAAGATTAACTTTCTTTAGATCAATCATGACTACTATAACAACTATAATTCCAATAATTTGTTTAATAATTTTTGGAGCAAGTGAAATATTAAACTTCAATTTAGCTTTATTAGTAGGATTTATAGCGGGTGTTTTCTCTTCAATATATGTATCTAACCAATTATGGTTAATACTAGAGTCTAGAAGAATAACTAAACCTAAAAAAGAAAAAAAGAAACTAGATGAAGTAGAAGAATTAAAAGTTAAAGGTGTTAATTGTTAATTATAAGAGGAAAGTATTTTTCCTCTTATAATAGTTAAATAAGAAGGTGAAATAATGAGTACTAAGACAAAATATATTACCATTGATGAACTTATTGATAAGTTTAAAGAATACAATAATAACGAAGAAGATATAAAATTAGTTAGGTCTGCATATGAATATGCCGAGAAAAAACATTTTGGTCAAAAAAGAATATCTGGAGATGACTATATATTACATCCTCTTAATGTTGCATTAATATTAACCGAAATATCTGCTGATGCACCATGTATGGCAGCGGCTCTTCTTCATGATACCATCGAAGATTCTGATGCTACATATGAAGAAATAGAAGGTCTTTTCGGTAAAGAAGTAGCTTTACTTGTAAATGGTGTTACCAAAATAAACAGACTAAACTTTTCATCAGATTACGAAGCTTCAGCAGCTTATCAAAGAAAAATTCTCGTAGGACTATCCGAAGACCCAAGAGTAATAATAATAAAATTAGCGGATCGTCTACATAATATGCGTACTATAGATGTATTATCCGAAGAAAAGCAGAAAAGAAAGGCCAAAGAAACATTAGAAATATTAACTCCAGTAGCCCATAGACTTGGTATCTATAAAATTAAAAGTGAGCTTGAAGATCTATCGCTTCGTTATCTAAAACCAGAAGCATATTTTGATATAGTAGAAAAACTAAACTTAAAAAAGACTGAACGTGATGCAGCGGTAAGTAAAATGATGAATGAAGTATCTGATTTACTTACTGAGCATAACATTCCTCATGAAATGAAAGGTCGTAGTAAAAGTATTTATAGTATATATAATAAACTATGTAAGGGTAAAAAATTTGATGATATATATGATATATTAGCCCTTAGAGTATTCGTAGATACTGAACAAGAATGTTACTTAGCATTAGGTTTAATACATTCAAAATATAAACCAGTACCAAAAAGATTTAAAGATTATATAGCTATGCCAAAAACAAATTTATATCAATCCTTACATACAACAGTTTTTGGTATTGATGGGCAACTTTTCGAAATACAAATAAGAACATATGAAATGGACAAAATAGCAGAGTATGGTATAGCATCCCATTGGTCATATAAAGAAAATAAAAATGGTGAAAAGAGTATAAAAGACGCCACAGAACAAAAACTACAAATATTTAGAAACATAATAGAATTAAATGAAGATTCCAATACATCAGAAGAATTTGTCTCTTCAGTAAAAAAAGATATACTATCAAACGATGTTATATATGTATATACACCAAAAGGAGATGTAATAGAATTACCTACTGGTTCAACTCCTGTTGACTTTGCCTATAAAGTTCACAGTGAAGTAGGGGATAGAATTATTGGAGCCATAGTAAATGATAATATCGTTCCATTAGACTACAAACTATCCACTGGTGATATAATCAAAGTCAATACTAACAAAGCTTCTAAGCCAAGTAAAGACTGGTTATCCTTTGTAGTAACTTCAGGAGCTAAAAACAAAATTAAATCATATTATAGTAAATTAGAAAAAGATGAAAATATCGAAAAGGGATCAGAATTATTAGAAAAAGAATTAAGAAAAGAAAATATAAGTATAAATGAATTTTTATCTAATAAAAATATTGATATAATACTAAACGAGCTAAAGCTTAAAGATATAGATGAATTATATGTAGATATTAGTCTAGGTAAACATACTCCAATATCAATAATAAAAATAATAAACAAAAAAGAAGAAGAAAAGCCAGATTTAGCCACTAAAATAAATGAAAACAATTCACATAAAGAGACAAGTATAAAAAATAACGATGTTTTAGTAGAAGGCATGGCTGAAATCAAAGCTAATCTAAGTGGCTGCTGCAAACCAATACCTGGAGATAACATAATAGGATATATTACCAGAGGTTCAGGAATTACAGTTCATCGTAGTAATTGCAAAAATATAATTGATATTGATGAAAGATTAATAAATGTTAAATGGAATAATAACATATCAAAGAAATACAGTTCAGATATCTTAATATATACTAGTGCATATGACAATCTACTAGACATAATAACCAAGGCATCCGCCAATAACATAATAATAGATAGCATATCTACTATAAACAAAAGTAGTGCTAAAGTATACAGTATGACAGTATTAGTAGAAAACAAAGAAAAATTAGAAAAATTCATGAATGACTTATTAAATTTAAACTTCATTGAAAAAGTAGAAAGAGAGATGAATTAATGAAAGTATTAGTCCAAAGAGTATTGTCATCAAGTGTAGAAGTAGATAACAAAATAGTAGGACAAATAAACAAAGGCTTAATGTTATTAGTGGGTTTTACAGATAGTGATACCGACAAAGAAATAGATTATATGGTAGATAAAATAATAAATCTAAGAATATTCGATGATGAAAATGGTGTCATGAATAAAAGTCTTATAGATGTAAATGGTAGTATTTTATCCATAAGTCAATTTACATTATATGCTGATACCAGAAAAGGAAGAAGACCATCTTACATCAAAGCTTTAAATGGTGATAAAGCAATCTTACTATATGATAAATTTAATAACAAATTAAAAGAAGAAAATATTAAAGTAGAAACGGGAATTTTTGGAGCAGATATGAAAGTATCCCTTATAAACGATGGTCCAATAACAATAATGCTCGAAAAATAACTGTTTCTTTTTCTTTTTGCCTTTCGTGCCTGTAGTCACTCTAGGTTTTCTAATGCCTAAGGTCATTAGAAAAAAACAATTCTTATTGAAATAATTAAAAAATTATGATATTATATAGCAGTGAGGAGAAATTATGGAAAGAGTAAATAATAATGAATTATTTAATGACTTATTTATAAATATGAATTCTAATATAATAGTAAAAGGAGAAGATATAAAAAATATCATTCCAAAAGAAAATATAAAATACTTAAAGAATGCCTTAAAATATATATCACCAGCAAAACTATGCAAATTATATAAAAGTATGAGTATCGTAATCGAGGAAAGAGAAAAAGACGATACATTATTATTAGCGGAATATCATATGATTACCTATCTAGTATATATCTTAAATTCAGATATCGTAAAAGATACAGAAAAGAAAGAACTAGTAGATAATTTCACAAAACTATATCAAAGAACATTAAGTAATGACGAAATAAATACATTAAGTGAAAAAGAAATATTAAAAATATATTCATATGTATCTAAAAGTAGTAAACATATAAATGATACAATTAACATAATAACATCATTTAAAAATAATAATTACAACGCTAATGCTATAACTAAAACTTTAGAAGAAAATACAAATGGTATAATGAAAAGTTATATTAGTATTTTAGAAAATGATATTAAATCTTTAGAAGACACAAAAAGTAAGAAAAAAATCAAATAAATATCAAAATAATATTTAAACCAATTGACAATCAAATGTAATAATTATATAATAATTATAGTTTCTATTACTATTAGTGACAAGTAGTAACAAAAAGATAGAACGGATAGTTTCCGATATAAAACTAACAAAAGCGCACATTAAGTGAAGTAGGGTGGCACCGCGAATAATAATCCGTCCCTATAGGTTCATTTAATGTGCTTTTATTTATGAAAGAAGGAATAAAATGAAAAATAAATATCGAACAATTTATTGTGGCGAAGTAACAAAAGAAAACATCGGTGAAGAAATAAAAGTAGCAGGATGGGTAGAACAAATAAGAAATCTAGGAAGTCTAGTATTCTTAACACTAAGAGACGAAACAGGACTTATTCAATTAATAAGCGAAGAAATAGACAAATTTAGTACCTTAACAAGAGAAAGTACCATTACCGCAACAGGAATAGTAAGACATCGTGCCGATGGTATGACAAATCCAAACATGAAAACTGGTGAAGTAGAAGTATTAATATCATCATATGAACTTTTAGGAGCAGCAAATAACGTATTACCATTTGAAATAAATCATAGCAAAGAAGCCTTTGAAGATACAAGACTAAAATATCGTTATTTAGACTTAAGAAATCCTGAAGTACATGACAAAATACTATTTAGAACAAAAGTATTAGACTACATGCGTAAAATAATGAAAGATATGAATTTTACTGAAATTCAAACTCCTATCATAACAGCATCATCTCCAGAAGGTGCTAGAGACTTCATAATACCATCAAGAAAATATAAAGGTAAATTTTATGCTTTACCTCAAGCACCTCAAATATTCAAACAATTATTAATGTGCTCAGGATTTAGCAAATATTTCCAAATAGCCCCATGTTTTAGAGATGAAGATCCACGTAGTGATAGATTATATGGTGAATTTTATCAATTAGACTTAGAAATGTCTTTCGTTGATGAAGAAGATGTATATGAAGTAGGACAAAAAATCTTCTATAATATATTTACTCATTTCAGTGATAAAGAAGTATCACCTATACCATTTAAAAGAATACCATACAAAGAAGCAATGCTAAAATATGGCTCAGACAAACCAGACTTAAGAAATCCATTGCTAATAGAAGACTTAACAACAATATTATCAAAAAGTACCTTTGAACCATTTAAAACATTAAATATAAGAGGAATAAAAGTAGATAATATTGATAAGTCAAATTCATGGTATAAAAAAATAGAAGAATACATAAAGTCATTAGGAGCTACTGGTATGTCATATATAAAAGTAAATGAAGATATGACATTTAAGTCATCAATTGACAAATTTTTAACTGATGATTTAAGAAAAGAACTAATAGAAAAATGTCATTTAAATAAAGGTAATGCACTATTTATTCTAGCAGATAACAAACATAAAATAGATAAATTAGCAGGTCTATTACGTACCAAACTAGGTAACGAATTAGACTTAATAAATAAAAACAAATTTGAGTTCTGTATCATAAATGATTTTCCAATGTATGAATACAATGAAGAAGAAAACACTTGGGATTTCGGACACAATCCATTTAGTATGCCAAAAGGTGGTATAGAAGCTTTAACAAAAGAAAATATGGAAAATGTTGTAGCTCATCAATTTGACTTTGTATGTAACGGCTACGAAATGGCTTCAGGAGCTGTAAGAAACCATAATATTGAAATAATGAAAAAAGCATTTGAATTAGCAGGATATACAGAAGAAGACGTAGAAAACAAATTTAGAAGTCTATATACAGCATTTCAATATGGAGCACCACCTCATGCCGGAATGGCTCCTGGTATAGATAGAATACTAATGCTTTTACAAGATGAAGAGAATATAAGGGAAATGGTAGCCTTTCCATTAGGAGCTAATGGTTCCGACCAAATGATGGGCTGTCCAAATGAAGTATTTGAAAAACAACTAAGAGAAACACATATAAAAATTAGAGATTAATTTTAGTAGGGGGATTTATGAATAATTTAGAAGAAGTAAAAGATATAGCAATAATATACAAATTAAAAAGAAATTATGGAACTTTAGAATATGTACCATATAAAGTGGTAATAGGAACATATGATGGCGAAGAAGAAGAATTAATTGATGAACATGGTACACCATATCATCATATAATTGAAGGTAACACTTACGGTTTTGCCGCTAGAAAAAGCTTAGCAGAATACAATAAGCAATTCCCATTATTACCACCAGTAGTTATAAAAGCATTAATATTACATTTTGCAAAAAAATACAAATATAAGTTAAATCAATTTAGTGACGAATGTACACCAATGATTAACTTCTATGATAAAGAAAAATATAGTAAAGAAAGTATTCTTTTAGATAGAGATATTTTAGTTTTCTATATAACATATTATCCTGAAGTATTTTCAGAAATAGAAGAAGAATTTGGTATAAAAATAACATATGAAAAACAAATAGAAGAACCAAAAAATGAAAACCAAACAAAACTTCAAGTAACAAATAAAGAAACAGAAAACAAAATAGATATCAATGTTAATAAGTTATATACTGAAATAACTAAAAATGTAATTGATCAAAATGAACCTATCAAAAAAATACTAACTGCCATATGGAAACAATACAATAATTTTTCCACCAACAAATCAAGAAATATTTTAATAAATGGTAGCACTGGTGTTGGTAAAACAGAAATATTTAGACAATTAACAAAAAATGTAAACATACCATGCTATATAGCCAATGCAACAGAATATACCGCATCAGGATATGTAGGTAGAGATGTATCAGAAATGTTAAAATCACTACTAGATATCACAAATGGTGACTTAGAAAAAGCCGAAAAAGGAATATTAATAATTGACGAATTAGATAAATTATCTGAAACAAACAAAACACAAAGTCAAGTAAACCAAAAAGATGTCCAAGAAGCATTATTAAAAATAGTTGAAGACGGAAAATACGATATAATGTGGCATAGCAGAAAATATACTTTCGATACAAGTAAATTAATGATAGTAGGTATGGGAAGCTGGTCTCGTATAGAACTAATTCCTGATAAAGTAGTAGGTTTTGAGCAAAAGAGTAAACCAAAACAATACAAAGATTTAACAACTGATGATTTTATTAAAAATGGTATGATACCAGAACTAATAGGAAGATTCCCAGTTATAGTACAAATGAATGAACTAAATCATGATAGTTATATAAGAATTATAAAATCAGGAAATAGTGCCCTACAAACAAATCAAAAGTTCCTACAAAAGCAAGGAATAGAATTAACAATTACTGAAGAAGCCATAAATGAAATAGCCTCATCAGCGGAGAAAAAAGGATTTGGTGCTCGTAGTTTAGATTCAATAATAGAAGCAGCCTTATCTTATGCTTCATTTGAAATAGCTTCTAATCCAGAAGTTTATAGCGAATTAATCATAACTCCAGAAACAATTAAAGATAATACTACATATATCTTAAAGAAAAAGAAATAAATGTAAAGTTATATAAAAAATATTGAGAAAAATATATAACTATGATATAATTAAATTACCTAGAGGATGCGACATCTTTAGTATAAAACCGACTAAAGATATTAATAGGGGAGCTAATACAATTTATGTGTTGAATACTTGCTTATAAGTAAGGATCCTAATTACTTTGTTGTGCTGACCCACCTGTGACAGTACGCCGCGGGTTTTATCTTGCAGAGTCGGTCCATCTGGGTCTTTTTTTTATTATATTTTTATGTTATACTAATACATGTAAGAGGTGTAAAAATGAAAGAAATAAAAACGACCACTACATATAGTGAAGAAAAAATAAAAACATTCTTAAAAATATATTACTTTGAAAGAATAAAAACTACTAGAATACTAATTAATATACTAATAACCATTCTAATAATTTACTTTTTTATAAATTATAAATATAATACTTGGTTAGACTTTATAGCCTTTATCTTTGCCTTATTTGGTATACTAGAATTAAATACAAATATGCTACCAAATATAAACTATAAAAGAATCCAAAATAAAAAAGATAATATCATAAATACCAAAATAAAATATATATTCAAAAAAAACAACTTCCAAATAACAACAGATAAAGAAGAATATATAGATTATGATAAACTATATAAAGTAATAAATACAAAAGACTCATTCTATCTATATATAAATAAAAATAAAGCTCTTATAGTAGATAAAAACAATCTAAAAGATGAAGATATAACCATTTTAAATGATAAATTTAAAGAAAAAGTACCAATATATAAGGAGAAATAAAATGTATGAAAGAACACTAGCCTTAATTGGAGAAGATAGTCTAAACAAAATAAAAAGAAAAAACATCTTAGTATTAGGTACTGGTGGAGTAGGAGGCTATGCCATCGAAACCCTTGTAAGAAGTGGTATTCAAAATATAACGATAGTAGACTATGATAAAATTGACTACTCTAATATAAATAGACAAGTTATAGCAAATAGCAATAATATAGGTAATTATAAAGTAAATGAATGGGAAAAAAGAATCAAAGAAATAAATAAAGATATCAAAGTAAAGAAAATAAATGAAAAAATAACAAAAGATAATATAAATATATTATTTGAAGATAATTATGACTATATAATAGATGCTTGTGATACTGTTATCGTAAAAAAAATATTAATAAAACTATGTAAAGAAAAAACTATAAATCTCTTAACAGTATGTGGTATGGGTAAAAAATTAGATATAACAAAAATAAAAATATGTGATATAAAAGATACAAGTTATGATCCAATAGCTAAATCTCTAAGAAAATATATCAAAGATGAAAAAATAAGAGGAAAAGTTATGTGTGTATTCTCTTCAGAAAAACCAAATAACACAAATAAAGAAGTAATAGCCTCAATGATGCCTGTACCTTCAGTAGCGGGTATATATGCCGCTAATTATATATTACAAGATATAATAAAGAAATAAAGGAATACAATAATTGTATTCCTTTATTTTATGTTAACTTATAATTAACTATATTAATAATAAATATTATATATTATGTAACCAAATAAGTTACATGATTAAAATTAAAAGTATTGTAAAATTAAAAAAAGGAGGTAATTATGTTAAAAGCAGATTTAACAAAATTTAAAAGATTAATGGAACTTTATCAAACTTATCAAAAACAGGCTAATTCAAATGAAAGAACAATATATTCATTACATGATGATAGCGGTCCTGGAGATCCGGATTATCATTGCGATACACATGATAATTACGTCGTAAATTCAAAAGTAAAAATAAAAGTAAAAGATAATGTCACAAATTAATACTTTAATAAAACCAACTCATAATTGTAATTTAAGATGTAATTATTGTTTTCATGAAAAATATGGATATGAAAAGAAATTATTAGATATGAATAAGCTAAAAAAATATATTGATTTATTATCAGAAAATTATAAATACATTAATTTAGTTTGGCATGGTGGAGAAGCACTTACTGTGTCTCTCGACTATTATGAAGAGATATATAACTATTGTGATAGCAAAAATTCAAAGTTTATGTTTTCGGTGCAAACCAATGGTACTCTTTTAACACCAAAAATAGTTAATTTCTTTAATAGGACCAATACTAATATAGGTTTATCCTTTGATGGCTTAAATAATGAATTGATGCGTAGACATACCTATGAAACATTAGAAGGTATAAAATTACTGCAAAAAAATAACTACAATCCCGGCGCTATAATAGTGATAAATCAAAATAATGTAAAAAATTTAATAAATGAATATGAGTATTTTAAATCAATGAATCTAAGTATGAAAATTAATCCAATGTTTAATGATGGAGCTGCCGTAAAAGTGGGGTTACCATCTCTAGATCCGAATGAATACATAAAATATTTTACTAATTTCTTTAAATACTGGATAAATGATAAAACATGTAATATTAACGTTACGACTTGTGAAGAATTAGTAAATCTAGTTCTTAATGAACATTCCAAAGTATGTACTTTTAATTCATGTTTAGGGAAATGGTTATGTTTAGATTCTGATGGAATAATATATCCATGCGATAGACTATGTACAGATGAATACAATCTTGGTAATATTGAGGATATTACTTCTATAAGCGAAGTTTTTATGAATGATAATTTTTTAAAATTGTTAGAGAAAAGTATCTTAAGAAGAGATGAATGTATTAAAACCTGTGAATATTATAAAAATTGTTATTCAGGCTGTAATGCCAATAGTATCTTATCAGAATTAGAAGGAATAAATATATCATGTTATATTCAAAAAGGTATATTAAAAGAATTAAAAGAATATATACTAAATGCAAAATATAATATACAAGATGTTAACCCAACTTATAGTAGAATTTTAGCAAAAAGGAAGTAAAATGAAATACGTGTATCATGGTAGTCATATTCCTAATTTAAAAATAATTAAAAGAAATGAAAGTACACATATGAAAGAATGGGTATACGGGACATATTCAAAGGTAGTTGCAATAATATTTTCTTCGCCAATGCATAGTGATTTATATTATTTTTTATCAGGAAATGGGAAAACTACTAAAATAACATTAGTAGAAAGAAAAAAAGGAATGTTTCGTAAGATATTTAATACTAGTGGTTCTATTTATACATTAAGTAGTAAAAACTTTGCCGAGGGCCAAACAGGTTGGAGTGCCGAAGTAGTAAGTAATTATGATGAGGGAGTGCTAAAAGAAGAATTTATTCCTAATTTATATGATGAATTAATAAAAGTGGCGAAGGGGGGAGATGTAAATTTGTATTTGTATCCTAATAGACCTGATTATATTCCTCTAGATAATAGTGATTTAATACCTAAGTTTGCTAGGTATAATAAAAATAGTAGAGCCGTAGAGTCATTTCTTCAAATATATCCAGAATTAAAAGATAAGTTATATAAAGAAATAGAAAACAAACAAGGAATACAATAATTGTATTCCTTTTATAATTTACTTAATTTATCCATAATATCTTTAAGTATTTTTTCATTCTTATTCTCTTTAGGATAATAATATTTTTTATCAATAAGACTATCAGGTAAATATTGTTGTTTTACATAATCATTCTTATAATTATGAGGATATTTATAATCACTAGAAGGATTCTTAAGATGATTAGGAACATCAGATATATTACCACTTCTAACATCATTTAAAGCAAGATCAATAGCCGTTTCCGCTGAATTACTTTTAGGAGATAAAGCAAGTTCAATAACAATCGCTGCAAGAGGTATTCTAGCCTCAGGAAGCCCAAGCCTTAAAGCCGAGTTAATCGCTGCATCTACTTTGGGTCCCATACTAGGATTAGCAAGTCCAATATCTTCATAGACAATAACAGATAATCTACGAGTAATAATATCCAAATCATCACTCTCAATAAGTCTAGCCAAATAATGAAGAGAAGCATTAACATCGCTACCTCTAATAGACTTTTGAAAAGCTGAAATAACATTATAGTATCCATCACCATTTTTATCACTATAACTATTAGCTCTATTTCTAATCTTCTTAACTACAGAAATAGTAATATGTCTATCATGTGCACTATAATAAGCCACCTCAAGTAAATTATAAGCAAATCTAAGATCACTGCCTGCTAAAATAGCAATATATTCTTTAGCATCATCATCTATAGTCAATCCCTCTAAATAATTAGAAGAAACAGCCTTATCAATACCCTTCATAATATCATTAGTAGTTAAATCCTTAAGTTCAAATAACTGACATCTACTTCTAATCGCAGGATTAATAGCATGATAAGGATTAGCAGTAGTCATACCAATCAAAGTAATAATACCAGATTCCAAATAAGGAAGTAATATATCCTGTTTATCCTTATTAAGTCTATGAATTTCATCCACTATTAAAATCATACTACCATATAATTTAGCTTCTTCAATAACAATATCAAAATCCTTTTTATTATTAACAACAGCATTAAGACACCTATATCTAACACCAAGTTCATTACTAATAGCGGTAGCAATACTAGTTTTACCAATACCAGGATGACCATATAAAATCATTGAAAATAACTTCTTATTCTTAACCAAATTATATATAACATTATCCTTACCAACTAAATGTTCCTGACCAATAATATCTTCTAAAGATTTAGGTCTTAATTTTACCGCTAATAATTCTTCCATATTATCACCTAATCATACATCTTATATTTACTAGTTAAACTAAGTACTCTACATTTTTCTTTTTTTAAAACACTATCGTCACTATAATTATTAAGAACATTATAAATAATATCACCAATTAAAACAAAATCATCTTCTTTTAAACCTCTAGTAGTCATAGCAGGACTACCAATACGTATACCACTAGCCTCCATAGGACTAAGTGTTTCATTAGGAATCGTATTCTTATTAACCGTAATATGAACACTATCCAAAATAGCTTCAGCCTCTTTACCAGTAATACCAATAGAATTATAAACATCAAGTAAAATCAAATGATTATCTGTCCCACCAGATATAACCTTCATACCTTTACTAATTAAATAATCACTTAAAGCCTTAATATTTTTTAACACCTGCTTTTGATAAGTAACAAACGAAGGTTGTAATGCTTCATAAAAACATTCAGCTTTAGCAGCAATAATATGCATAAGAGGACCACCTTGAATACCTGGAAAAACAGTCTTATTAATTTTTTTAATTATATCCTCATTATTAGTAAGAATAATACCACCTCTAGGGCCTCTTAAAGTTTTATGAGTAGTAGAAGTAACAACATCAGCATAATCAAGAGGATTCATATGCAAATGTGCCGCTACAAGCCCAGCAATATGAGCCATATCAACAAATAAATAAGCACCAACACTATCAGCAATTTCTCTAAATTTCTTAAAATCAATACTTCTAGAATAAGCACTTGCACCCGCTATTATCATTTTAGGTTTTTCTTTTAAAGCAATCTCTCTAACCTTATCATAATCCAAATATCCTGTATCAGAATCAACCCTATAATCAACAATTTCATAATCAATACCACTAAAATTAAGACTATGACCATGAGTAAGATGACCACCATCAGAAAGATTCATCCCCATAACTTTATCCCCCTTATTAAGAAGTGCTCTATATACAGCCATATTAGCAGAACTACCACTATGAGGTTGAACATTAGCATATTTACAATTAAATAATTCACACGCATATGAAATAGCTAACTCCTCAACAACATCAACATTTTCACATCCACCATAATACCTTTTAGAAGGATAACCTTCAGCATACTTATTAGTAAAAACACTACCTTGAAGTTCTAAAATATCTTTAGATACATAATTCTCACTAGCAATAAGTTCAATATTATCATTTTGCCTTTTAATTTCCTTATTTAAAGCATCTCTTATTAACTTATCCATTTATATCAACTCTCTTTCTTAATTTATTATAACTTATTTATATAACAAAGTAAATATAAAATACACATCTTAATCATTTGTAAAAGTAATCAAAGTATGATATTATAAATATATAAGAAGGGAAGATGTATATGCTAATAAAATTATTAATCTGGCCATTTAAACTAATAGAATATACTTTCAAACTAATATTTCAAATAATGTTTTGGCCCATTATGTTTATATTAAACTTAATCAATAGTACAAGTAATAAATAATCTAGTTACTTATTAACTAATAGTTAACAAAAACGGTTTCAGCATAAAGATTATTACATATATATTATATATAAAAGAAAACAAAATTAAAAAATATTATAATTGTATATAATAGGAGTAATAAAATGAATATAATATATAAAATATTAGTTTTTTTAGGAATAATAAAAGAAACAAAATCAAAAGACAAAAAAGAAGAAACCATATACGTGCTAAAACCATTAATGACTGCTTATGAGTATAAATTTTATCAAATATTAAAGACTTTAGAAGACGAATATATAATAATACCACAATTAAATCTAGCTTCAATAGTAAAAAAAATGAATAATAACAAATACTATAATGAATTATTTAGAAATATAGATTTTGCAATTTTCACTAAAGATTATAAAAAATTACTATTATTAATAGAAATAAATGACGAAACACATAATCAGCGTAAAAGAAAAGATAGAGATTTAAAAGTCAAAAAAATATGTAATGATATAGGAGTATCCATAATGACTTTTTATACTAAATATCCAAATGAAAAAAAATATGTATTAAATAGAATCGAAAAAGAATTAAATAAAGAAAATAAAACAGTTTGGCAATCAATCTAACTGTTTTATTTTTTCAAAATATTTAAATTATAGACTCAAGACTATAATTTACCTCTTAAGACCTTAGACTTAAGAGGATATAAAATGTAAAATTAATGTCATAAAGTTTACTAAAAATACTAATAATGTTATAATAAATATGAAAGTAGGGTAGTAATAAATGATAAAAATAGATAATCTAAAATTAAATAAAAATAATAAAGATATCTTAGAAAAATATCAAATATATCTTCTTACAGTAAAACAAAAAGAAGAAAAAACAACAGTATCATCATATATAGAAGATATCTATAAATATCTAGAATATATGGAAAATAATAAAATAAAAACTGCCCTAAATATAGAATATCAAAACATAACAAATTATCTAAAATATCTAGATAATAATAACTATGAAACATCTTCAATAATAAGAAAAATAGTATCAATAAAACTATTTCATAAATACTTAAGTGAAGAATATAAAATAAAAGATGTAAGTAGTAAAATAATAAATCCAAGATTACGAAGAAAATTACCCAATATATTAACTATTGAAGAAGTAGATAACTTATTAGACATAAAACTAAATACCCCATTCGATTATCGAAATAAAGCTATGTTAGAACTAATGTATTCATCAGGCTTAAGAGTCAGTGAATTAGTAGATTTAAAACTAAATAATATAGACTTAGATAATGGTTATGTAAGATGTCTAGGTAAAGGAAAAAAAGAAAGAATAATTCCAATAGGAGAAATAGCTATAGAATATCTAAAAAAATATATAAATGAATATAGAAATAGCATGAAAAAAGGTTATTATACTGAGAATGTATTTTTAAATAATCATGGAAAAAATATAACAAGACAAGGCTTCTTTCTAATAATAAAAAATATAGCTAAAGAAAAAAATATAGATAAAAATATAACACCTCATATGTTAAGACATAGTTTTGCTACTCACTTACTAAATAATGGAGCCAATCTAAGAACTATTCAAGAAATGTTAGGTCATAGTAGTATAACTACTACCCAAATATATACAAATGTATCAAACGATATAATAAAAGAAAATTACGAATTATATAAAAGGAGAGATTAAAATGAAATTAAATAAAGAAATATTTAGAGAATACGATATAAGAGGAATATGGGAAAAAGATATTGATGAAGAAATATCATATCATATAGGAAGAGCCTTTGCTACTAAATTACTAAGTTATGGAAAAGATACAATGATTGTAGGATACGATAATAGAATAAGTTCTAAAACAATTGAAGAAAACTTAGTAAAAGGACTTACTGATAGTGGTGTTAATGTCGTAAGATTAGGACTAGTTACCACACCAATGTATTATTATGCATGGGACAAATTAAATATAAAGTGTGGTATCATGGTAACAGCAAGTCATAATCCAAAAGAATATAATGGCTTTAAAATGAGTTATAATGGTATACATAACTGTTTTGGTAAAGAAGTATTAGATCTATACTATGTAATAATAAATGGAATATATGCTGAAGGAAAAGGTACTATATCAAACTATAATATTAAAGAAGACTATATAAAAATGATAAATAATCACATTACTTTAGGAGAAAATAAAATAAAAGTAGTATATGACTGTGGTAATGGAACCACTAGTATAATAGCAAAAGATATATTCATATCAAATAAAAATATCGAATATATACCACTATATGATACCTCTGATGGAAATTTCCCTAACCATATACCAGATCCTGCTGTTGAAGAAAATCTTAAAGATTTAAAGAAAAAAGTATTAGAAGTACATGCAGACTGTGGTATAGCTTTTGACGGTGATGGTGATAGAGTAGGAGTAGTATCCGAAAAAGGAAAGTACATTCCAATAGATAAATATATGGTAATAATATGGCGTAACATCTATAATAAAGTTAAAAATAAGAAAGGCTTCTACGACGTAAAATGTTCTAACGTAATAAAAGATGAACTAATAAAATTAGGCATTGAACCAATAGAAACAAGAACCGGAAACTCATATACCAAGAAAATATCTTATGAAAACGATTACCCATTTGGAGGAGAATATTCAGGACACTTATACTTTAGAGATAAATTCATTGGAAACGATGATGGAATATATGGTGGATTAAGATTAGTAGAAATACTCTCAAACAAGAAAACAACCGTCTCAGAAGAGTTAAAAGACATATCAGTATATTATTCCTCTCCAGAAGTAAAACTAACCGTAGAGGACTCAAAAAAGAAGAGTATAATAGATAGAGTAGAGGAGTATGTAAAAAATAAAGGATATACATATCATACAATAGATGGAGTCAAAGTAATCTACCCAGATGGCTTTGCCCTAATAAGAAAATCAAATACCGGTCCAAACATAATAACCAGATATGAATCCAAAGATAAAGAAAAATTAAAACAAATAGAAGAAGAATTTACTTCCCTATTAAATAAACTAAAAGAAGAGTAGGAGTCCCTATTCTTCTTCTTTATTATCATCATTACAATTCTTACAAGAATGTTCATTCTCATGACCATGACAGTTACATTCATAACCATTTTCATGACAATTACATCCAAAAGAATTATTAGACTTTAAATTATTTTCATTTTTTGAAGTTTTATTTTTCTTACTCATTTTAATTACCTCCATTAGTAGTATTAACTATTAATAATAATATATACAATATAAGTAGAGTAAATATATGGAAATAAAAAATAATAGTCAATTATTCCCTTCAAAACAGAACTTAACATAATATTAATTATAGGAAGTAAGAAATTATTTAAAAAGTAAGATAGTTGTTAACCTCAAATCCTTATATCATATAGGTTTATAACTAATATTAATTATTTTTATAAATCATTAATATTATAACTAATTTTGTAAATAATATTAATATAAATTAATTTAACTTCGTATTAATAATTTAATATATTATATATCCTTCTTACTATATAAATTAAAATAACTATATTATAATTAAAATACACTATAATATAGTTATATATATTTAATAAAATTATATATCATCTTCCCTATTTAAATTTAAAAATCAAAGTAGGGGGATAGTATTAAAAATTTTGTGACATAATTTCCGCTATTTTCGATAAAACTTCACTAGCATTATTCTTATCAATCTCATTATAACCAAGTTCTCTTAATGCTCTTATTTTAGCGGTATTTAATTCCTGAGTACGACTAAGTTTTTCTTCTTTTTTAGAAGCAAGCATTGTTTCCCATTTTTTATGAGATTCAGTAAGTCTACTTCTAGAAGCACCACCATTAGAATATAAAGTCATCGCAGAATACATAATACTTTCAAATACATATTGATTATTCTCATCAAAAACAAATTTATTAGGATCAGTATAACCAAAATTCTTTGAGAAATATCCAAGTACATATTTAAGCTCTTTATTAGTACTTAAATTCTGAATAAAATTATATACATATCTAACAGTTTCAATAGCCTCCCCTTCTCTACTCTTATTATCTAAAATTATATTCTTAAGCATTAAACTAATATCACTTATTAAATTAACCTCTTCTTTATCAAGACCAGAAAGTTCAATAACTTCTTCTTTTTTAGATGTATTTTTTTTGGTACTAAACATTTTATTACTAACTTTTTGTAAATATTCATCATCCAATTTTATATTTAATATCTCTTCACTAGACTTAACATCAAGTAAATCATATAGTAATTGACACTTGTCATTAGGAAGTTTTGACAAATCCTCACCATCAAAATAATTGTAAATCATTTGTCTAGATACACCTAAATACTTAGCTAAATTAACTTTTGAAATATTTGCTTGTTTTAATATTTGATTAACTTTTTCAACAACATTCATTTTAGCTAACCTCCTATATATATTTTACCATGTATACTAATTTTATGTCAAGGTAAAAATGTAAATAGTAAAATTTACTTTCAAAATAAAAAAAGAAAAATTGTTAATTATTTTCCTTTACTTCTTTAATAATTCCCCCTCCTAAGCAGATATCGCCATCATAAAGAACACATACTTGTCCCTCAGTAACTGCCTTAGTTCTAACATAATCAAGCTTAAGCATATTATTATCCAAATATTCAACTTTAGTATTCACATCAGGTTGACGATATCTAAATTTACATTTACATTTATTTGGTCTTTCATCAGTTAAAAAATTAAAATCTTCGATTATACATGATGTAGAATATAAATACTTATTTTCATCCCCTATCGCTACATAAAGAATATTCTTATCCAAATCCTTTTTAACAACAAAACATCTATCTTTAGTACCACCAATATTAAGTCCTCTTCTTTGACCAATTGTATAATACATAAGGCCAATATGTTTGCCAAGAATCTCCCCAGTATCAATATTTACAATATCACCAGGTATATTAGGCAAATAATTTTCCAAAAACTTTGTAAAGTTTCTTTCACCAATAAAACAAATACCAGTAGAATCTTTCTTTTCAGCGGTAATAAGACCATATTCATGAGCTATCTTTCTAACCTCAGGTTTAGTTATTTCCCCTAAAGGAAAAAGAACATCACGAAATACATCTCTATTAACATATGCTAAAAAGTAAGATTGATCCTTATTAGTATCAACTGCCTTAGCAAGTTTACCATCGATAATTCTAGCATAATGTCCAGTAGCAATATAATCAGCATTTAACTCTTTAGCTTTTTTATAAAACAAATCAAATTTAATATATTTATTACACATAACATCAGGATTAGGAGTTCTACCTTTCTTAAGTTCATCTAAAAAATAAGTAAAAACAAAATCCCAATATTCACGAACAAAATCCACTCTCTTTAACGGAATACCAATCTTTTTACATACCTCTAAAGCATCATTATAATCCTTCTCCTGTGGACAAATATTATTATCCAAGTTAGGATTACCCAAATAATCATTATTAATAGTACTATCCCAATTACGCATAAAAAGCCCAATAACATTATATCCATCATTTTTAAGTTTAATAGCGGCTACTGAACTATCAACACCACCAGACATACCAATTACTACAGTTTTCATAAAATCCCTCATCTCTAGCTAATTATACCATAAAAATAACATTAAATAAATAGTTTTATGACTAGTTTAATCATGGAAGGAACAAGATAAGCTTCTAAGAAAGAAGAAACAAGACCCAATACCAAACAAATAAGTAAAACAAATAAATACTTTTTCAAAAACCTCTTAATACCAGTATTCCTATCCTTAGCAAAAATAACCTTCCATAAATAACTAGTAAACAATATAGAATATACCAAAAGAATTAAAACAACTATCAAGTTAATAATAATAGTAGGAAAAGCATATATAAATCCAAGTATTAATCCCTTATATTTAAATACCCAGTAGCAGCTACTAAGACTAAAGCCATATATAAATCCCTTAAAATATACCAAAAATATATTAACAATAATACCAATAATAGAACTACCAAGTAACCATACCAAAATAATAAATATATAATTTTCATATAAAGCATTTCTAAAAGCATAAGAATTATTAATATTATTCTCATTAACATTTTTAATAAAAGTATTAAATTGTTCAACAATCATATTCTTATCATTATCTTTAAGTACAATCAAAAAAATAGAACCAGAAATAATACCAAGTATTAATATAAATATAGCAAATAAATTAATTCTTTTATTAGGAAGTATAATAGCAAGTCCATTATTAATTTTCTTATTCATTCATTATCACCACTTAAGTATATTTATTAAGTATTGAAAATATACCATATTTTTAGTATAATATTAATAGAGGTGTAATAATGAGCAAAAATAAAAAGAAAAAGAAAATTAATGGAAGAAAAATATTCGCTTACGTAATGTTATTCGTAGCCTTATCTTTTCCAATAACCGCTATACTTTCTTATATATTACGTTAAAAAAGATATTAGTATTTTTCAACTAATATCTTTTTTTATTTAACAAATAAATATAACATAGCCATTGACACAATAAAAGTAATAGCTCCTAATAAAATATAAGATACAAATCCCGAGCTTTCTTTTCTTGCTTCAATAGGAATTTTTTTTGGTTCATTCTCCTGAACATCTTTAGCATAACTATCAAAAGTTTCAGATTCTATTTCAACTGTCTTTTCAATTTTAGGCTCACTATTCTTTCCTACCACAAAATTAATACTTGGTGTTTCAACCATATTATAACTACTATAATTACCACTTTGCCTTACTAAATCAACTATCGTTTTATACTCAATACGATTATTATATCTAGAAACAAACCAATTAGTAAATCTCTTAAAAGAATCATTATTAATAACATATATATTACTATTAACCTTAATATTATTACTAGTCAAAAACTTATAAGCATTATTAAACATATAACCCAAATATTTATCCATCTTATGATATATATCCATATCATCAACTGTCCTAATTCTAAGAAGTAAATCATCATAAAACACAGGTAAAATAAGTGTAATATTATAATTATCAATATTTTTATAATAATTAATAAGTTCATTAGTAACATTATCTATAGAATTACGACTTAAATCATAACTCTGATAATTACTCTTTAACCTAATAGAAATATTCGTTTCATTAAATTCTTTATAAGGAGTTAATATATAAAAACTACAATTAGCATCACTTAAATAGTAAATATTATGTTTATCTAAACTACATATTAAAGTTTCTTTCATCTTATCCTCCTACTCTACTATCTAAGTATATCAGAAAAAAAAGAGTTTGTCATCCCTTTTTATAAATAATTATATATTATTCGTCTCACATTTCATTGTTCGCCGTTTTCTAATGCCATAGTCATTAGAAAAAAATTTGGAGCTATAATCTCCAAATTAATGTTTAATTTCTTTTAACGCCTTAGCTTCTTCTATAGAAAGCTTACTACTAAGACCTTTAGGCAATTTATAACCTAAAGAAGTAAATATTTTAGCTTGCTCAAAATAAGAAGTATTTTTCTTAAGAATACTAATAATATTTTTAATTTCTTTTCTCAATTTAACATTTTCTATATCAAGAAGTTCATTACTAACAATTGTTTTAGTATAGTTATAAGCCATATCATCAAAATCATCTATCTTAATAATATTCGATCTATCCCTAATAATAATACCTCTTCTATTAATAATATAAGCATTAGGAAATAACCTCTTAATTTTATCTACAATATCTTTATCTATAATTAGTTTATCTCCAAGTACTATACCACTAATACTATTAGCGGGTACACCAACTAATATTAAAGATAGTCCATTTCTTTTCTTACACAAATCATTTTTAACCAAAGGATCAATAATATTTCTTACAATAGGATTATTATCAAACTTAGTATCAAGTAAATCATAATATAGAAGTCCACCAATCTTACTAGTAGGATTAACAATAAAGGCAATCTTCTCATTACAATTATTAAAAGGCATATTATCATCATCAATATCATTAACATATTCCTTAAGCAAAATATCCCTATCAGTTTTATAGAATAAAGAAGAATAATAAGTACCATAGTTATTAGTAGTACCATTAAATTCAGAAGCTAAAATACCATTATTACTTATAAATTTAATATTATCTAAATTAGCATTAGTACCATAAATTAAAGTTCCTTTTGGAAAATAAACATCATTATTCTTATCCAAATATAATTGATAACTATTACTATCTAATTTCATCTTATTAATAGATTGTAACTTTTTATATTCACTTTTAATAAGTTCCAATTCTTCTTCATTTAATTCCTTATCAAATAACATATTCTTAGGAAAATCATTATAAACGTTCATAACTATCACCACTGTAAATAGTATAACACACTTTATATCATTTTTAAATAATAAATTTAAATAACATAAAGATAACTCCCACTAAAAAGAAAATAAATAAATATTTTTTATTATTATATCTTCTAGCGGTAGGAATAAGTTCACAAAAAGCAATTTGTAACATAATTCCTGCTATTATAGCAAATAATATACCAAGTATTATATCATTAATAATATTTCTCAAAAATATAAAAGCTATCAAAGCCCCAAATGGTTCAGATAATGCTGACACCAAAGTATATATAATAGCCTTCTTTTTACTATTAGTAGAATAATATATCGGTACAGATATACTTATACCTTCAGGAATATTATGCATAGCTATAGCAATAGCAAGAGATACACCAAGCAAAGTATCACTACTAGTAGCTACAAAAGTAGCAATACCTTCAGGAATATTATGAAGTATAATAGCAAGCATAGATATTATACCAACCTTATACAAAGATTTATCCTTAGCCCCATCTAGCTTATTAGAAGGTAAATAATAATCAATAAGCATAGAAATAATAACCCCCAAAATAATTCCCAGAAAACACAAAAGCATAGCCTTAGTACCAGATAACATATCTCTAAGTAAGGATAAAGATTCAGGTATTAAATCCGTTATAGAAACCGTAATCATAACTCCTGCAGCAAAAGATAAAGATGCTAAAACTATCTTTTTAGGATTACTCTTAGAAATAAAAATAATAATCGTACCAATCATAGTAGAAAAACCAGCCAAAAAAGTTAAAACAAAAGCAAACATCGTATTATTCATCATATCACCTATTAAACTATATGAAAAAAATTACTAGAATATCTAGTAATTAATTTTTTTATTTTTTAAATAAAAATCTTTTTCTTCTAACCTTATTATCTTTAATTTCATTATGTTTAATAAGCAAATAATCATAATCAATCCTAAATTCCTCACTATTAGTAGGAATCAAAGAATCATAAACAACATAATCCCTATTTTCACTATTAGTAGTATAAGTATTATCCGTAAGCAAATCAATAAAGTAAACATTATCACAAGTATATAAAACTATCTTCTCACTATACAAATTATTCCCCTTTTTATTTTTATGAACTACATTTCCTACAAAAAAATTATTTTCCATAATTTACAAGTCCTTTAAAAATATTATTACTAATAAAATTCAAATCAACTTCAAAAGAAATATTATCATATCCAAGTGTATTCTTAATATCCATAATAATATACTTATAATTACAAATAGTTTCATATATACTATAAATAGAAATAATAGTATAAATAAGAGCTATAACATTAAAAAAAGTATAATTAAATATTTCACTTATTAATAAAACAGTAGCTAACTTTAAAGAAATTTGTAAAATTTTAACAATCATTTTCATAAAGAAATAATTATAATTATCATAAGCTAATTTAACTTGTTTATCAAAAAAACTTTTATTCATCCTATCATCTCCTTTTTGCTATAATATAATACATCAAAAGTCCTTATTTGTCAAGGCTTTAGCAGTTACCAATATTTCACTTATATACTTTTATCATTAATGTAAATAATAATAATGTAGTCTGTGAAAATTAATTAAAGGAGATGTTATTTTATGTTTTTTAAAAAAATAAAAAACAGTTTCTTTATTCTTCTTCTTTCATTAACTATTATTCCATATTACGTTAAAGCTTATTCAGATTATATAATAGCAGGTGGTGAAAATATCGGTATTGAATTAAATTCCAAAGGTGTCATAATAGTGGGTTCCTATGAAGTAAATAATAAAAATCCCGCTAAAGAAGCAGGATTATTAAACGGTGATAAAATTATCAAAATAAATGATAATAACATTAATAATATTGAAGATATGTTAAATGTAATAGAAACATCTAATAACAAAGAAAACATAAATATAACCTATCAAAGAGAAAACAAAGAATTAACTACGACACTAAAATTAATAAAAAGTGATAATAACGTATATAAGACAGGACTATATGTAAAAGATAATATCACTGGCGTTGGTACCCTAACCTATATTGATCCAAATACCAAGTTATTTGGTGCTTTAGGCCATGAAATAATAGAAAAAAATACTGGTCAAAAATTAGAAATAAAAGATGGAAAAATATATAGTTCCACTGTAACCGGTGTCACAAGAAGTAGTATTGGTAGTCCTGGAGAAAAAAATGCAAGATACAATAATAAAGAAATATATGGTAATATTAATGAAAATACCACCAGTGGTATCTTTGGTACATATACCAAAGAATTACCAAAGAAAAAACTATACGCTGTAGGTAAAGAAGAAAATATAACTACAGGTAAAGCAACCATATTAACCGTAATAAATGATAATACTATCGAAGCCTTTGATATCAATATTCTCAAATTAAATATCAATAATAATGCCAGTAAAAATATATTATTTGAAGTAACCGATGAAAAACTACTTAAAACTACCGGAGGTATTATCCAAGGAATGAGTGGTAGTCCTATTATTCAAAACGACTATATAATAGGAGCAGTAACTCACGTAGTAGTAGATGATCCTAAAAAAGGATATGGAATACTAATTACCAAGATGTTAGAAGAAGGAGAAAACTAAAAAAAGACCTCAGATGAGGTCTTTTACTATCTCCTAGTACTTCTAATATAATCAATTGGATACTTATATCTTCTAAGTGTTTTAACATTATCGGCATTATTATAATCAAATAAATTATTAATATTATCAATATCATCATCACAATATTTAAAACCACAATATAAAGCTTCTTTATATAACATTTTAAAAAGACAATAAAGAGCTCTATAATTTCTAACTTCTAATTTATCTTTATCAAAGAATAAAGATTTAGCATAAATATCAGTATCAATTACTGTAATATTATTATCCCCTATTATTACATTATCACTATGTAAATCAGGGATAAAGATATGATTATCTGTAAGAACACCAATCGATTTACCAATAGTATTCAAATTATCAAGAGTATACATAGTAGGCATCAAAAGTATAGAATCATTAGAAGGTCTATAATAATTCATAGTATAAGCAACAAAATTATTATTAACATCAAAAAGAAAATCATTTATCTGATAAAAATTATCTAGTTTTAAATTATTAATAAAACTTAAATTATTTTTATCAATACCATTATCAATTTCTTTAAATACTTTTATACAACTATCATTTGGTAGCATATATACCCTACTATAAGATCCACCACCAATCCTTTTAAGTAAATGATAATCTATCTTTTCACCAGTTTCATTATAAAATATCATTATAATTTCCCCCTTTTGAATGCCTATATAATATCACAAAAAAAGGAAAAAGTAAAGAAGACTATATTTTTAGTCTTCTTTTGCCCTAATAAAATGTGCCTTATATGTATTATATCCAAGTTCTGCTACAGTCATTTGTCCAACACCACCAGGCACTGGTGTAATATAGCTAACTTTATCCTTAACATCATCAAAGAAGACATCACCATGTAATTTACCGTCTTCTAATCTATTAATTCCAACATCAACTACTACAGCACCATCTTTAACATCTTCTTTTTTAATAAAATTAGCTTTTCCTATAGCAGCCACTAAAATATCTGCATTCCTTGTATAAAAACTCAAATTTTCAGTTTTAGAATGACATAAAGTAACAGTAGCATCATGATTAATCATAAGAGAAGCAAGAGGTTTACCAACTAAATCACTTCTTCCTACTATAACAACATTCTTACCACTAATATCTATATTATAATATTTAAGTAAATCTATAATTCCCATAGGAGTACAAGGAACTAAAGAATCGACATTATGACTTAGTTTTCCCATATTAATATCAGTTAATCCATCTACATCTTTACTAGGTAATATAGCATTTTGTATCTTCTTAGCATTTAAATGATTAGGAATAGGCATTTGTACTAAAATACCATCTACACTATTATCATTATTCATTTCATCTATTATATTTAAAAGTTCATCTTCTTTAATATTTTCATCTAATTTAATATGATTAAAATTAAATCCTAAACTTTCAGCCATCTTATTCTTTTGCTTTACATATACACTACTAGCGGGATCATCTCCAACTTGAATAACAGTAAGACCAAGCTTAGTATCAAGTTTATCTACTTTTTCTTTTAAATCATCTAATAATTTAGCCTTTACCACTTTACCATCTAATAATTCCATTTTATCTACCTCTTCCCTTTTTTTCATTATCTTCTATTTGATTAAACATTTGAAGAAATACTTCTTTTTGTTTCTTAGTTCTTAAACTATATAACTTACTACGATAACCATCAATAATAAGTTCTAACTTTTTCAAAGTAAGTTTAATATAAGCATCAGTTAAATACTTCCCATATTCATTTAAAATAGTAATTTTAAGCCTTTCAGCCTCTTTAAGTTTATCTCTAAGTCTACTACCATTATCATCATCTTCATCATCATCTATAGTATTATACTCATTAAGAAGTTTATTAATCTTTATATCTATTTTTTTCTTAAGTAATTTACTAGTAAGTTCAGGTGAAACAAAAACAATCTTATTAACTTCTATATCATCTTTCTTCTTAGCTTTAGGAGATACACTATAACCATTCTTATCATATTCTAAATATACAATTTCCCCTGTTTTATTATCCTTATTAATAAAATAATTACGCATCTTCTCCCCCTAATAAATCCGGTCTATTCTTCTTAGTAAGTTCCATTTGTTTCTCGTGCCTATATTTATTTATATTTTCATGATGACCACTAAGAAGTACATCTGGTACTTTCATACCTCTATATTCCACTGGCTTAGTATAATTAGGATAATCAAGTAAATTATCATTAAAACTTTCACTAGTAAGAGAGTTACTATTAATAACACCTGGAATAAGTCTAATAACACTATCCATAACAACCATTGAAGGAATTTCTCCACCAGTTAAAACAAAATCACCGATAGAAATTTCCATATCTACTATTGTTTTAATTCTCTCATCAAATCCTTCGTAGTGGCCACATAGTATTATTAAATGTTTCTTTTGTGATAAATCATAAGCTACTTTTTCTTTATAAACAATTCCTCCAGGAGTCATCATAATAATAAATGCATCATCATCTTTAAGAGCATCAATAGCTCTAAAGATAGGATCACACATAAGTACCATTCCGCCTCCCCCTCCGAAAGGATAATCATCAACCTGATTATTATTATAAACAGTATAATCCCTAATATTATGAATATTAACTTTAACTTTACCATTATCTATTGCTCTCTTAATAATAGACTCTGTTAAAAAATTATCATACATATTAGGAAATAAAGTTAAAACATCTATTACCATATATCATTACCACCCTACTAAATATTATAATATAATATCAAACAATTGTAAATTCTAAATATCAAATAAACCATCTATATCCTTAATATAAACCTTCTTATTATTAATATCTATATTATCAATTAAATTATCATTATAAGGAATTAAATATTCCTTCTTACCTAATATCACAAGCAAACTATACTTATCATATCTCTCTATATCTTTAATCACACCTACATTTATACCCTTATATATAACATTACTACCAATAATATCATCATCTAAATATTTATTACTATCTAACCTAATATCATCCTTATTAACATATACATTTAATCCCTTATACTTAAGCACATCATTAATATTATCATATCCTACTAAAGTAATCATATCAAAATTCTTATGTTTTCGATAAGAATTAATAACTTCTTTATATTTTTTATCTATATATATATTCATATCTTTTACAAAGACTTTATCCTTATAAGGAAATTTAGATAATAATCTAACTTCCCCTTTTATACCATGAGTATTTACAATCTTACCAATCCTAATTAACTGCATATTACTTATTATACATCTCATACAAAAGTATCGAAGTAGCTACTCCTGCATTTAAACTTTCTACCATTTCATTCATTTTAATATATAAATACTCATCACATAACTTACTAATATTATCACTCATACCTCTTCCTTCATTTCCTATAATTAAAGCATAACGCCCTGGTATATCAATATTTTTAATATCTCTACCACCATCTACTTTAGTACCATATATAGTATAACAATTATCTTTTAAATATTTAATAGTATCTTCTATATCACGAGTAATAATATTAATATGAAATATCATACCTTGAGTAGACCTAATAACTTTAGAACTATATAAATCAGCACATTTCTTACTTAAAATAATCGTATCTACATCAAACGCCATAGAAGATCTAATAATAGTACCAAGATTACCAGGATCTTGAATATCTTCAAGTATTAATACTCTCTTACCTATATCCTCTTCTTTCTTTTTATAACAAACTCCCATAACTTTAGGATAACTATCCATACAAGATATCTTTTTCATTACCTTATCATTAACATATAAAATAGGTCCATCAAAAGGTATATTAACACCTTCTAAAAGTATTAATTCTTTAAGTAAATTACTACGCATAGCTTCACGTACCAAATGCTCTCCTTCTATCAAAAAAGTATTAGTACTATCTCTATATTTCTTTTCATTTAATTTACATATATCTTTAATTTTATCATTATTTACTGAAGTTATAATCATAATATTCTCCTTCATATTTATTATAATATAAATTAAAGAAAAAGAAAAGAATATTACTAAAAATATTCTTCATAGTCTTATTATTTGCATATTTAATATCATTATAAATATTTACAAGCAGATTAATAATTTGTTAACATTTTTATATTAGTAATCAGAAATACTTATATTGCTAATTAACTAGTAACTATAATATTACTTAAATTACTATATTTAGTATTAAGCCATTGCTTTTCAGTATTACTCTTTACATATATAGTGGCATTTTTTGATGCATTATAAAACATTGAATTAGCATCTGTAAGTTTACTACTAAAAGTCACATTTCGCATATCAATAAGAGTAAGTTTACTATCATAAGAGAAAATACCAGACATATTAGTTACATTCGAAGTATCAAAACTACTTATATTAAGATTAGTAAGTGATGTACAATATTGAAACATATTATACATATTTGTAACTTTTGAAGTATTAAAATTACTTAAATCTAACTCTTTAAGTGCATAACATTTAGTGAACATTGCATCCATGGTAGCTACATTTGAAGTATCAAAATTTGATAAATCTATACTTTCTAAAGAGTTACATCCCAAAAACATATGATACATGCTCGTAACTTTTGAAGTATTAAAACTAGATAAATCTATACTTGTTAAAGCATAACAATGTCCAAACATATTTCTCATACTAGTTACATTTGAAGTATCAAACATGCTTAAATCTAAACTAGTAAATGACTCACAGTAATAAAACATCGCACCCATTTCTGTAACGTTTAAAGTGTTAAAATTTTCTATATTTAAATATACAAGTGATGTGCAATGACTGAAAAGATCTTGCATATTTGTTACTTTTGATGTGTTAAAGTTTGATAAATCTAAACTTTTTAATGAAGTACAATTTGAAAACATATATTTCATATCTTTTACATTAGATGTATCAAAATTAGATAAATCTATTTTAATAGCATTAGTTAAATTACTAAAATACATATAACAACTAATAGGAGCATATACCTTTCCACTTTCACTACCAATATATACATTATATAAATTATCACTACTTCCTTTTGTATACCATAACATTATGCTACCGTCATTACTATTTGATACATCAAAACTTCCTATTGCATTAACAGGAACTATATTATCATTAGTTATAGTAATAGATTCAATAGTATTTCTAACCAAAGTTGTACCAAGAAAGTTAGAAATGGCACTAACATTACTCTCAGCATTTTTTATCGTATTAACTTTTTTTATTTTCTGAGTAACAAGAGTAACACCTGAA